>SDBV01000530.1_pt1 | contig 54856 bp, 53 predicted proteins | sample 2277081 | NCBI WGS metagenome assembly SDBV01 (sample SAMN10402039, study PRJNA504765) | marine sediment metagenome | isolation source: marine sediment core GS10_PC15, 223 cmbsf | place: Arctic Ocean: Southern Knipovich Ridge | collected 2010
TCTCGGTTGGAGTCCTGTCGTTCTTCATCATCGGATATGCCTTGGCCTTCGGGCTCGACGGCAACGGACTCTTCGGCTGGGGCGGATTCTTCCTCGGAACGGGCGCCGAGGGCGGCGCCGGCGATCTGCCGATACCGATCTTCTTCTTGTTCCAAGCTGCATTTGCCGGAACCGCGGCGACCATCGTTTCCGGCGCGATCGCCGAACGGACGAAGTTCGCTGCGTACCTGATCGCAAGTGCCGTATTGACCGCATTCATCTACCCGGTCGTAGTCCACTGGGTATGGAATGCAGATGGTTGGCTCGCGAACCTCTCAACGCCGTTCGTCGACTTTGCCGGCTCAACGGTCGTCCACGGGGTCGGTGGTTGGGCGGCTCTCATGGGTGCGATCATCGTCGGCGCCCGGATAGGCAAATACGGCAAAGACGGAAAGCCGCGTGCCATACCTGGTCACGCGATACCGCTCGCCGTCCTCGGTGTGTTCATCCTTTGGGTCGGCTGGTACGGGTTCAACCCAGGTTCGAACCTCGGCATCGCCGGCGAAGGCGGCGCACTCGCCGTAGGACGTATCGCCGTCACGACGACCCTCGCCGCCGCTACCGGTGCGTTGGTTGCGATGGCAACGATCTGGATCAAAACTGGCAAGCCCGACACGGCCATGACCGCGAACGGCGCACTTGCCGGTCTCGTCGGCATCACGGCCGGTACTGCGGCGGTCGGCTACGGAGGTTCGATTGCGATCGGTGCGATCGCCGGCGTCATCGTTGTGTTCTCGGTGCTCTTGCTCGACAAGAAAGTCGACGACCCGGTCGGCGCGATCTCCGTTCACGGAGTCTGTGGCGCCTGGGGAACGCTCGCGGTTGGAATCTTCGGCGTTGAGGATCTCGTCGGCGGGCCGACGATTCTCTCCGGCTTCAGCTTCACCCAACTCGGCGTACAAGCGCTTGGAGTCGCCGTCGTATTTGCGTGGGTCGTCGTCACGGCCGGCATCCTCTTCGGGATCCTCAAGGCGCTCGGCGTCCTGCGGGTCAGCCCCGAAGACGAAATGCGCGGTCTCGACATCTCCGAGCACGGCACCACCGGCTACCACGATGCCGACCCGGTGCAGCTCGAGAGTGCGTTCACCAGCGCAACGCTCAATGCCTCGGGTACGGACATTCCTGCCGAGGCCTACACGGTCCCCGGCGTGCAAAACCAAGTCTGACGGGCGTTTCGATCGGCTCGGCCGGCGCGATATGGTGGCCGAGCCGATCGGCGTTGTCAACAAGACTTCTCGATGAAGGGAGAGAATGTGTATTTGGTAACAGCGGTGATCAAGCCACACAAGCTCAACGACGTCATGGAAGAACTCGCCACTGCAAACGTGTCGGGCATGACCGTCAGCGAAGTCAAGGGCTTCGGACGCCAAAAGGGTCACACCGAGGTCTACCGTGGCACAGAGTACGAGGTCAGCTTTGTGCCAAAGGTGAAGATCGACATGGTCGTCGACGCGGCGGCCCGCGACGTCGTAATCGAAGCGATCGCTAAAGCGGCCGCGACCGGCACGATCGGCGACGGCAAGATATGGGTCACACCCGTCGACATTGCGATGCGGATCCGCACGGGTGAACTCGGCGAGGAAGCGATCTGACAATCGGTTCTCGACCATCCAGCACAAAAACCGACTGTCACAGACCGACGGTGTAACCCCCGCCGACGGCTTGTGACACATGGAAAGACGGATGGGGGCGTGCCGCACAGCACGCCCCCATCTCGCGTCGTCGTCTCGTGAAACTTTGCTTTGCTCGGTCCTTCGGAGTGCTGCCGGGGTGTCCCCGGGTGCGCGAAGTCGTATTGCCTACGGCTGGGTCCGGCCGAAACAAGTTCGGCCTCGGCGGACACGGTTCATGCGCCCTACGCAAAACTCTGAGCCTTTGGGTGTGTGCTACGGGTCGATGACCTCGACGTTGCAGCCGTCGAAGATGGCGAGACCGATGACGCCAAGTCGACCCCGCCCCGCCAACGGGCGGCAGGCTTTCAGCGAGACTGTTCGAGTTGCTTGCGCTTCGCAGTGATCGCGGCGAGCAATTCCTCGTACGACGCTGTGAACGAGTCGACACCTTCGCTTTCGAGTTGCGCCGTCACGTCGTCCATGACGATGCCGGCCTCAGCGAGGCGCCCCATTTCGGCATACGCTCCGTCGACGTCTTTGCCGAGGGTGTCGACGGCGACGCCATGGTCGGCGAAGTCGTGAATGGTCTTCTCCGGCACGGTGTTCACCGTGCCTGGGCCGATTAGGTCTGCGACGTACTTGACGTCGCTGTACGCAGGATTCTTCGTGCTCGTGCTCGCCCAAAGCGGACGCTGCGCCTTCGCGCCTTGCGCGGCGAGCGCCTCCCATCGGGGACCTGAAAACTTCTCGAGCGCGGCCTGGTACGCGATCTTCGCGTTGGCAACGGCTGCGAGCCCTCGGAGGTCGTTGGCGGCGCCGAGGTCGTCGAGCTGTTTGTCGACCAGCGTGTCGACGCGTGATACGAAGAACGAAGCAACCGAGTTGATCGTGCTCAGGTCGATTCCCGTCTCATTTGCCCGTTCGAGTCCGCGGACATACGCGTCGGCGGCCTCCATGTGGCGCTCGACAGAGAACAGCAGCGTCACGTTCACATTCACCCCGACGGCGATCGTCGCTTCGATTGCCGGGATGCCCGCCTCGGTGCCGGGAATCTTGACCATGAGATTCGGTCGGTCGACACGTCCCCAGAGTTGCTTCGCCTGTTCGTGGGTCTTGTCGGTTTGATACGCGAGCCGGGGCGAAACTTCGAGAGAGACGAATCCGTCGGAACCGCCCGTGTCGCTGAACACCTTCGAAAAGATGTCGCATGCCGATTGGATGTCGGCAATCGCGAGATTGAAGAAGATCGTCTCGGGATCGTCGGAACTGTCGTGGCCGACTTCGGTGTCATAGAGGTTCGTGTCGGCAATCGCTTTGTCGAAGATCGTCGGGTTCGACGTCTCGCCCCGAATCGAGAACTCTTCGATCATCTGTGCGAGCTGGCCCGACTCGAGCAGGTCACGGCGGATGTAGTCGAGCCAAACACTCTGGCCGAGCGCCGTCAGTTCGGCAAGTGGGACGTTGACGTTTGCCATTCGAGCTTTCCTCCTGCGACGAAACGACACGGCGAAAGCCACCGTGCGCGGTCGACCCAAATCGTAGTTCACATAGATACCGCCGGGGCCACCTAGTGCGACACTAGGACCGAACGGAACTTCCGTGAACGAGCATCGGCAGGTTTGGCGCCGAACAACAGCCAAAGTGTCCGAATATCTCGACGGAAAACTGTGAAATCGCTGTCTGACGACATTCGCGCTCGAGATCGCCCCAGGCACAGCCGAAGAATCAATCAAGCCGAGCAACGACAGCGACCCGACGAACAATATGCCTGACCGCCTCTTTCCCGACTATCAGACTGAAGGATTCTTCGACGAGGCATTCACCGACGACGGTTCGGCAAGGCCACACTACGACGCCCTCGTGCGGCGGCTGCGGCACATGTCTGCAACCGAACTGGAGCGCGACGCGACCGCCTCCGAGCAGAGATCTTCCGATCCCAGGGCATCACGTTCACGGTCTATCGGGACGATCAGGGCGTTGAACGGATGTTCCCGATGGATCTCATTCCACGGATCATCCCGGCGGACGAATGGGCCGAACTCGAACGCGGCCTGAAACAGCGCGTCACCGCGATCAACATGTTCCTCGAAGACCTCTACGACGGCGAACAAGCCGTTTTCGCCGACGGAATCGTCCCGCGGCAGCTCGTCAAGAACGCGGAAGGCTACGTGCGCGAGGCGCGCGGCATCGCCATGCCGTTCGGCGCACGGCGCCTCGTAGCCGGCGTCGACCTGATCCGCGACGACGGTGGCGCCTATCTCGCCCTCGAGGACAACCTGCGCAATCCGAGCGGCATTTCATACGTGCTCGAGAACCGGTCGGTGATGACACGAGTGATGCCAGGAATCTTCGGCCAACACAGCGTGCGTTCGATAGATCACTACAGCGCCCTGCTGCTGCGCGCGCTTCGCCAAGTCGCTCCGCCCGCAGCCGGCGACCCGACCGTCGCCGTTCTCACACCGGGCGCCTACAACTCGGCGTACTACGAACATGCATTCCTCGCCCGGCAAATGGGTGTCGAACTCGTCGAGGGACGCGACCTCGTCGCCGACGAACACGTCATCTACATGCGTACGACGCGGGGCCTCAAGCGAGTCGACGTGCTCTACCGACGGATCGACGACGCATTCCTCGATCCGGTCGTTTTCCGCCCTGACTCACTGCTGGGCGTGCCGGGACTGATGGCGGCGGCCCGAGCAGGCAACGTCACAATCGCAAACGCGGTCGGCAACGGAGCGGCCGACGACAAGGCGATCTACGCTTTTGTTCCCGCTTTCATCAAGTACTACCTCGACGAGTCGCCGCTCCTTGGGTCGATTTCGACGTTCCTGTTGTGGGACGACGACCAGCTTGCACACGTGCTCGACAACCTCGGCGACCTCGTCGTCAAAGAGGTTGCCGGATCGGGCGGATACGGGATGCTGATAGGCCCGGAAGCAAGCGACGAAGAGATCGAGGACTTCCGTCGTAAGATCGTCGCCGACCCGCACAACTACATCGCACAAGACGTGATAAAGCTCTCACGGCATCCGACGCTGATTGGCGACCATCTCGAAGGTCGCCACATCGACTTTCGGCCGTTCGTAATCTGCGGAGAAACGATCGAGGTGATCCCGGGCGGGTTGACGAGGGTCGCCCTGACGAAAGGCTCACTGGTCGTCAACTGGTCCCAAGGTGGCGGATCGAAAGACACGTGGGTTATCGACGATACCGAAGATGAAGACACCGGCGACACCGGGGAGTTCGATGCTTTCGCGACTGGCTGAAAACCTCTACTGGTGCGGCGTCTACATCGAACGCAGCGACGAAACGGCGCGGCTACTCGACGTGACCTATCACAGCCTGCTCGAGTCGCGCCCTTCAGAAGTGTCGCTCGCATGGCGGAATGTGCTCGAGGTCCTGTATGCGGCGCCATCCTATGGGGCTGTGTACGACAAAGTCTCGGCTCGCCGGGTACTCGAACACCTCATCACCCACACCGAGAATCCGTCGTCGATCCTGTCGACGCTGACTCGCGCTCGTGAAAACGCGCGTTCGGTGCGCGAGGTAGTTCCGAGCGAATTCTGGGAATCGGTGAACGACTTCTACCTCGACATCGAAAGTGCCGACCTCGAAGCAACGATCGAATCGGCCCCGTTCGAAATCTTCCGCCGCGTCAGATGGCGCTCACAAGCCGTCGTCGGCACCGCCGCCGAAACGATGTTGCGTGACGACGGCTGGCGTTTCTTCATGCTCGGCCGCATGCTCGAGCGATCGAAGATGATCTGTCGTCTCCTCTATGTCGAATACGGCCAGCTCGTATCTGCGTCGGGTCCAACCGCGTTCCACCATTGGGTGTCTGTGCTCAAGTCGGCATCCGCGTTCGAAGCATTCCGCAAGACCTACAGCGCGTCGATGGACCCGACAGATGTCGTCGAATTCCTCATATTGTCACCTGTCTTCCCGCGGAGCGTACTGTGGTGCCTGCGCTCCGTCGAGCATGAACTCGACGAACTCTCACCCCCCGACGTCGTGACTCTTCCGCGGCGACTGCTCGGGCGAGTTCGGGCCGACCTCGAATATCGCAACGTCGAGGAGATCCTCGACGAAGACCTCCACACACTGCTGAGCCGCGTGCAGAACAGCGTCGATCGCGTTGCCGAAACGGTCGCCGAGACCTTCTTCCGCAACGTCGGTGAAGGTGACTTCCAACAGCTCGGCATCCGATGATCGCCAACGTCCCGACACGCTTCAATATCGAATACAACCTGAGATTTCGTTACGACACACCCGTACGCGAATCTCAGAACGAGTTGCGGTGCTGTCCAGCCACAGACCCTCATCAGAACCTCATACGTCATTCGCTCACGACTTCTCCGTCGGCGCGCATCGTCGGCTATGACGACTACTGGGGCACGACCGTCGACGCGTTCGGAATACGCCTGCCGCACGACGAACTCGAACTGACCGCTCGATCGATCGTCGAAACAAGGCCCGTGCCGTTCATTACCTCCGCCCCACCGATGTCTCGTCTGGACGACGTCGATTTTCGCGACCTCCACACCGAGTTTCTCGTGCCGTCGAAACACTGCAACTGGGACGGCGAGATACATGACATCGCACGCTCATGCGTGGAACAAGTCGCGGCCGATGTCGTGAGCATCTCACTCGCGATCCACCGCACGGTGACATCTCGAATGTCGTTCATCCCGGCTACGATCACGGTAAGCGACTCGGTTTCGGACGCGCTCGAACGCGGTGACGGCAGCGGTCGCGATATCGCGCACGTCGAGATCTCAATGTGCAGAAGCATTGGGATACCGGCGCGATTCGTTATGGGATACCTGTATGACGATACGACCCGGGGACACCCCGGCAGCTCCCCGCCCGGCAGTTCCCCGATCGTCGGCCAACAATCGAACTCTCGAGTGTTCCACCACGCCTGGATCGAGGTGGCGATACCTGGATCAGGATGGATGCCGCTCGACGCGGCAAGCGGCGCCCCGGTCGGTGCGCAACACATCAAGATCGGGCATGGGCGCGACCATGCCGACATCCCGCCGTTCCATGGCGTGTATTCCGGCGCCGGCAAGCCAACGGTTTCGGCCAATGTGCAGATCGAACTGCAGGACTCTGCACAGCAGCAGCAACAGCAGTGGTAGTGGCGGGCGGGACGGGCCCTTTGGCACTGTTGAAACCCAACCGAAGCGACCACACTTTTGGGTAGTGCCGTCCTTCTGGCATCTAGGAGCAATGATGCGGATACGACAGCTGATCCGGCGAACGCCCGTGACGATCTCGGAGCATGCGAGCCTCGTCGACGCGGCGATCGTCATGTCCGAGGAATCGATCGGGTCACTCGTCGTCTGCGAAACGAATCGGCCGATCGGAATCATCACCGAACGCGACATCGTCGTCGCTATCGCCGACGGCAAGGAATCCGCCGCCTCGATACTGGACCTCGTCGTACTCGATCCGTACTCGGTCGCTTCGGACGCGACGGTCGAAGATGCCGCGGCGGTGATGGCCGAGAAACGCATACGCCATCTGCTCGTCAAAGACGGCGACTCGCTCGTGGGCGTGATCTCGGTGCGTGATCTCATGTCGGAGTATCTCGAGGCACATGACGACGGTCGGGATTTGCACGACGAGTTGATCGCCGTCGAGTCGGGTCTCGTGACCTACGCAAAAGGGGAATGAAATGAGCGCAGAATCTTTCGGTTCGATCCTCGTGCCTGTCGACGGATCGCGCGACGCGAACGCAGCGCTCGACATAGCTGCCGAGCTTGCCCGGTTGGCGTCGGGTTCGATCCTGTTGGTCCACGTCGCGCCCGATGTGCACGGCTACGAATACGGCGCGTACTCGCTACCGCGTGAGGCCGATGCGTCGATCACTCACGTCGCCAAGGGAATTCTCAAAGCAGCTGGGGACCGTCTCGACGAACAAGGGATCAGCCACGACGACGTTCTTGCCCGCGGTGCGACAGCACCGCGTATTCTCGATCAGGCCGACGAGCGCAATGTTTCGATGATCGTGATGGGTCACCGCGGTCTTGGCGCGGTTGGGCGCATGATTCTCGGGTCGGTATCAGACAAGGTCGTCCACAACGCAAAATGCCCCGTGTTGATAGCTCCGGCTGTCGCGGACGATTCCTGACTCGCGTGCTGTGCGGTGGGTGTTGACACTTGAGTCGGCTGCTCGTTCTGATTGCGCGACGGCTTCCACTCCTGACACGAAAGTCGAACGTCGCGGACGGGGATATCGCATGTACGCCTGCTTTTGATGCATTGATGGGATTGCCTGATGCTAAGATGACATCATGAGAACGACGATCCGGATCGATGATGCGCTCTACCGCCGCGCGAAGGCGAAATCCGCCGAAAGCGGCCGAACCGTAAGCGAACTGATCGAAGACGCCGTCAGGGCTGCGCTCGACAAGAAACGGCAAACCAAGTCGTCGATCGCGCCATTGCCCGTACACGGCGGAAGTGGTGTGCTGCCCGGCGTCGATCTCGCCGATAGTTCCGCTCTCCGCGAGCGAATGGACGACGGCGAGGCGCTCGGTGCGTTGCGTTGACGTAAACATCCTCATCTACGCCCATCGCCCAGAATCGCCGGATCACGACCGATATCGGGCTTGGCTGGAAACCGCGCGTCGAGGGCCTGAACCGCTCGGCGTCGGCAGCCTGGTTTGTAGCGGATTCCTGCGGGTCGTCACCCATCCTCGCGTGTTCAACGAACCTACACCGCTCGGTCTAGCGCTCGAGTACGTCAACGAATTGAGGCGCTCGCCGGCAACGGTAGAGATAGCAGCCGGCGATCGTCACTGGGGCATTTTCGTCGATCTTTGCGAAGCGGTGGGCGCAAAGGGAAACCTCGTCCCCGACGCGTATCTGGCCGCGCTGGCCCTCGAACAGGGCGCAAGCTGGGTCACGGCAGACCGCGGATTCGCGCGCTTTCCGGGACTCCGCGTCTTGCACCCATAGTACAGGCTCGCCTACAACGGGCTTCCCAGCGTCGCTCAGGTCGCGCCGACAAAGAGACTCGCGAGACGCCGGGCCGGCGCCTGGAACCAAGCGGATTCACAATCGCGCACCAAACGATCCTCAACACAGCAGGCACATCGGCCGATAGCCAAATTGATCACGCGAGCGCCGCGCACGAATCGACACGTGTCCGTTGGCGACGAGGTGGGTACTCCAAAGCCATGAACATCGACCTTCCAGACCCCGGCCCGGCACAACGAGCGCGGCTTGCTTGGCAAGACGCGATCACGACCTCGACCGACATTGCTGCCGAAGTCGAAAAACTCGAGGCCGACTTCCGAGAGCGAGAACTCGTCTACGGTGATCGTCTGCTCTGTACGGTGCTGCGACCCAGGTTCCTGTCGACGTCCGAACTCGAATACATCACTGCGATCAGCGAAGCGGTCCAATCGGGAATCGTCGCGGCGCTTTCCGCGATCAAGGCCGCGCCAGAACGGTACATGGCGATGCTAGGCGAATTCAGCGACCTCGAAGCCGATCTGATCCGACTCGACTACGGGCTGAGTCGCCCCGATGTGTCGGTACGACTCGACGGATTCTACGTCCCGGGCGAAGGAATTCGGTTCGTAGAGGTGAGCGGAAGCCTGCCCTCGATGGACGGCTACACCGAAGAACTCGGATTCGCGTTCGCCGATACCGACATCTTCGAGCGCTTCCAGCGCGAAGTCGGAACGGTTGCTTCAATCGACATATCGGGGCCCGTCACCGACTCCATCTGGGCCGCGTGGACCGACTACTCGGGATCTGCCGCCACTCCGACGATTGCCGTCGTCGATTGGCTGGGCGGACGATGGGCCGACGAGAGCGAATTCCGAGTCTTCCGGCGCCGATTCGAAGCAGTTGGCATGAACGCAGTCATAGCCGACCCACGAGAACTCGAATTCGACGGCGACCGGCTCCTTCATGCCGGGAAACCAATCGATATCGTCTTCCGCCGGCTGATCCCGCAACACATACTCGCAAACCCAGACGACGCCGCGCCGCTACTCGACGCGGCCAAGGCGAACGCCGTATGCATGGTGAACCCATTGTTCAACTCGGTGTGTGATCGCAAGGCGATCTTCGCGTTACTCACCGACCCCGACCTCGACTTCGGAATGAGCCGCACCATCAGAAAGATCATCGATCTCTGCGTGCCTTGGACGCGACGAGTGAGTGACACGAAGACGACCCTGCCGAGCGGCGAACTGGGCAGTTTGCTCGACTACTGCGAAGCGAACCGGGATGTGCTCGTACTGAAGCCGAACTACGACTTCGGCGGCGTCGACGTCCGCCTCGGCTGGCATCACACACTTGCCGAGTGGCGCACTGCGCTCGAGACGGCGCTCTCTCACGACTACGTGGTACAAACCAAGATCGCGGTTCCGACCGAAGAGTTCCCGACTCTCGAGGCATCGCCGCGGCCCGTCGAGCGTCACCTCGACACCGCCCCGTTCATGCGGTCGGGGCGCTTCGGCGGAATTCTCACTCGGCTGAGCGACAACGAACTGAGCAACGTGACGGCCGGCGGGTCGGCTGTTCCTACTTTCATAGTGGACGGAGTCTGAGGCATGACCAACTCACTCGAACAGATCGCGAAAGCGATCGAAGACTGGAATGGCCTGATCGACAAGGTGCCAGACAAGACGGGCCTCTGCGAAAGTTTCAAGGCGTGGCAATACGCCAATGGTTATTGCTACGGCGACGAGCCAAACTGCAACGTGCTCCGGCCGAGATTCCTCACGCGAGCCCAAATCGACCAGCAGGACCGGATCGTGCCCTTGCTCACGTCCGCGGCCGAAAAGGCGAGCACTGCGATCATCGAGAACCAATCTCTTCAATCGGAACTCGGCGAGTCCTTCGTTCGCGAACTCTCCGACATGCTCGCGATCGAACCCGAGATCCCCGACACGTCGTCACACTTCATGCGATTCGACGCCTTCCACACGGGCGACGACTTCCACATCATGGAACTCAACGGAGAATCGCCCGGAGGCCTGCTCGAAGCCGCCCCGCTGCACGAATACTTCGAGACAATGCAAGTGTTCGACCAATTCACCAACCGCCACACGATCCGCAATGCCCTCGACGCGAACCACTGCCTGCGGATGCTCGGTCGGAGCGTCGGGTGCTCGATCGAAGACCAACCGACGATCGGCGCGATCGCGATGCCCGACAAAGAAACCGACCGTACCGACGTCGAGTACTACATCGCCTCGCTGCGTCAACGAGGCGTCAACATCGTTGCGATGGAACCGCCCGACTTCGATTATGACAGCAAACGTAAGCTGCTCCACATGGACGATGTCGTCATCGACATCGTCTACCGCGTGACTCGTACATCGACGCTGTTCGAGCGACGCGACCGCACCCAGCCACTGCTCGACGCGATCCGCGACGATGCCATCAAGCTGACCAACCCACTACGCGGGGCGCTGATCTCGCACAAAGGCATGCTCGGCCTACTCTCCGACGACACGCGCCCCTTCGGACTGTCGAACGACGAGCGAGCCGCCGTGAGAGCCGCGATTCCGTGGGGTCGCCTGTTGAGCGACACCAAGACGACGGACCCAGACGGCAATGAAATCGACCTGGCCGACTTCGTCGCCTCGAACAAGGACCGTCTCGTCCTCAAGCCGATGCTCGAAATGGGCGGCACAGGTGTCGTGCTGGGCTGGCTCGTCAATCAGTCCGAATGGGAATCCGCGATCAGCGACGGCTGGAACTCCGAACACATGATCCAGCTTCGACTCGAAGACCGGATCCAGGAGTTGTACCCGCTCGTCGACAACGACCTCGAACCGGCGCCCCGCTACCAAGACATGAACCCCTACGTGATCGGGGGCAAGGTCGTTGGCCAGATGAGCCGGGTGAGCCCATCGCCCGTCACGAACTTCACCAACGGTGGACGGGTCACGCCGATCTACATCTTGGAGTAGCTCCGAGCGCTCAACACGGCGCTGGCGTTGGGTGGCGGGAGAAGGATTCGAACCTTCGAAGGCTGAGCCGCCTGATTTACAGTCAGGTCCCTTTGTCCACTCGGGTATCCCGCCGAGGCCGACAACTTACCAGACTCTTCGCCAAATGTTCATCGACTCACAAATGATTGTGCTGGCGTCGGACGCAAACGAGTGGCGCTATCGTCGACAGCCCATGGATCTGCACACGAACGAACTCGACTTCTGCGTTCCCGACGACTCCGAGCCCGAACTTGCACTCGCCCGCACCACCCATCTCGCCATAGGAGCGCACCAAGACGACATCGAGATCATGGCTTTTGAACCAATCAAGACGTGTTTCCGTCACGAACACCATTGGATGACCGGCGTCACGGTAACCGACGGCCGCGGGTCGCCGCGGGGCGGCCGCTATGCGGAAGTAACCGACAAAAATATGATGGAGATCCGCAAGTACGAGCAGCGGACCGCAGCTCAGGTCGGCTGCTACGGCGCAATGCTCCAGCTCGGATACCCAAGCACGGGACTTCGACACGGCAAGACCTCCGATCTCGTCGAGGACATCATCGCAATCCTCCTGGCGACACGACCACGTCACCTGTATACGCACAACCTCGCCGACAAACACCCCACCCATGTCGCGGTCGCCTGCTCGGTCGTCGACGCGGTGCGTCGCGTCGACGAGGGGTTGTCACTCGAGACGTTCCTTGGCTGTGAGGTCTGGCGCGGGCTCGACTTTCTACCCGACGACGCCCGGGTGCATCTCGACACGACGGGATACGAACCACTCGGCTCAGCCGTGATCGGGGTGTTCGACTCACAAGTCGAGGGCGGCAAACGATATGACCTCGCGGCATTGGGCCGGCGCCGAGCAAATGCGACCTATTTCAAGCCCAGCGAAACAGACGTCTCCGAGCAGGTGACTCTCGCCATGGATCTGATGCCGCTACTCGACCCCGACGCCGACGTCGTCGAATATGTCGTCCAATTCGTCGAGGCCCTGCGCGACGACATCGCTTCGTCACTTCGAGTCCACTTCCCGGCCGGCGACGGAAGCGATTGACGTGGAGATACTGATCCGAACCGACTCGGCGGCAGTCGGCGCAACGGCTGCCAACTATTTCGCGCACCTGATTCGCAACAAGCCAGACTGTGTCCTCGGGCTGGCGACCGGATCCACTCCGATCCCGATGTACCGCGATCTCATCTCGATGCATGAAAATGACGGGCTGAATTTCTCGGGCGTACGCTCGTTCAACCTCGACGAGTACGTCGGACTCGGCCCGGGCGACGAGAACTCGTACTGGACGTTCATGCACGAACATCTCTTCGACCATGTAAACATCGACGAAGACAACGTCCACGTTCCCGATGGCCTGGCCGAAGACAGCAACGAGGCATGTCGATCGTACGAGGCCGACATCAACTTGGCCGGTGGGATCGATCTCCAGGTGCTCGGAGTCGGAACCGACGGCCACATCGGCTTCAACGAACCGACCTCTTCGCTTGCATCGCGGACCCGAATCAAGAGCCTCCTCGAGCGCACGCGACAAGACAACGCTCGGTTCTTTTCGTCACTCGACGCCGTCCCGCACCACGTGATCACCATGGGCATCGGCACGGTAATGGAATCGAAATGCGTGATGTTGCTTGCGACCGGCGACAACAAGGCCGACGCCATTGCCGCATCGATCGAAGGGCCAATCACCGCTATGGTGCCGGCAACCGCCCTCCAGGATCACCCGTACGCGATCCTCGTCATCGACGAGGCTGCGGCGAGCGAACTCAAACTCCACGACTACTACGTAGAGGTCGAACACAACAAGCCGCGTTGGCAGGTGATCGACAGATGACCGACTTTCTCGCCGCCGTGCTCGATCGAGATCGTGCAAGCCGCACTCGGTGACGACGCCGGGCTCGTCGGGGCGGCAGCGTGGAGCACGGCCTGTAGGAGTTAGGGCCCGCTCAAGCGAAGTGTCGTGGATCGCCGACCATTTCGACGGTCAATCGACGACAGTTCTGAGCTGAAAACGGCGGTGCCGTCACGTTGCCAGCAACGAGGTTGGCGGTGGGATGCTCAGATGTCGCTCTCGGTACAAATCGAGGGCCATTGGTTCGTAGTCGACAGAAGTTGCCGCGTTGCCGCGTACCACCAGTGCGCCGTTTCGGCGTGAATCATTCGGCGGTACTCATCTGCTTCCATGATTGACCTGCGTCTGGATCTCACCTTTCAACCAGCGCCAGCGATCGCGATCGACTCTATCTCGGCCAATACCGTCGTATTGAGGATCATCTGAAGTCCAAACTGATCGCTTCGAAGGCCTCCGACAGTAAATCCGCCAGCGGTCTCCGGCCCGACTGCACTGAACGTCACGGCTGTCTCGCCGGGTTCGATGGTCAGCTCCAGAGCGAATGGCGTCGACCCATCCACTTGTACGACTTCAGATATCGAACCGGTTGAGATCTCGACGAATTCGACCAAACCCTCGGACTCTATGACACCATCGATAATGACTTCCGTGGGGCCAAGAGGGTTGTCTATCAGGAGTTTGACGGGTTTTCCAGCAGCCGCTCGGTATCGAAACTTCCCGGGCGCGCTGAGAATCGGTTCGGTGACAAAAGGCGTTCCGAACTCCCAACTCGATGTGGGTGGCGACAGAATCTCCGCTCCAATTCGATTCAGCTCGCCCTCAGGTATGAGTTCTTTCTGCAGCGCAGAATATTCGCCCAGCATATATGCGATGAATCTTCCATCCGGGCTCACGATCGGTTCTTGGCCCAAAACACCTCCGAGCCTCAGTCGTATCTCTGCGATCTGCTCTGCGTCATACCCAAAGCTATCGACCCAGATCGCGTCGAACCCGACCGCTGCCAACGCTGCGGGCATGAATTCGAACGGCGCCTGAGTGGTCAACGCTGCCTGCCAGTCGTCGCTACGCCGGTCCGTGCCGCCATAGCTCCATTTCAAATCATCTGAGTGCAGGTAGCCGCGGATCGGATCGTAGTCAGCCATTGCGCGGATCCCTCCCCACTCCGGGAACGGCATGAACGGGAGTTGAAATACGCTGGCGCCTGCCGGCAACCGTTGTTCTATCTCGGCAACGAATGCCGCATCGCTCCTGAATTCCCGATCGGCTGCTGCGTAGCTGGGAATGTCGGCGCTCGATGTCTGGTCGAACAAGCCGAACGCCGTCATCAGCACCAGTGCTCCCACACCGACCTGGACCGCGATCAACCGCCGCGATACCTGGCGACGCATCCGCTCGTACACCCAATGCAACAGGAGTCCGACCACAAGCAGGCTGAAGAAGGCGAGATAGACAACGATACGGTTCCACGAGCGCAATCCTGACGTTCCCAGCCAACCCAAAGGCACAGAGAGTCCACTCGGGGCGGCAATCAACAGCGCGACAACGACAAAAGCAAATAACTGCCGATTGATCCATCGCTCGCGATCCGGCAACCAGGCAGTGATCTTCCCACCGACCACGCCACTCGCCAACAGCCATGACAAACCGGCGACGGCGATCAGACCTATGGCTTGGCCGCCCTCCGAAGCGGGCACTCCGAGTTCGCGTGATACGCGCTGATAGGTCTCGACCTTGTCGGCGACTGGGCCGATCCGGTGATCCGGCCGCGGGAGAAGCACCGATGTGAGCTTGAGGCCGTGGAGTTCAGACTCCACGACACCACGACCGCCAACAGCGGACTCAGTGCCTGAAGTCGCCCAAAATACGAGTGACGGCGTAACGTTGATGACCAATACAAACGCGACCACAACGATCACGAACACGCCACGCACGAGCCCCGTTCTGCTCCAACCTTCACGAGACTGGCGCAGTACAACCGCCACGACGACGAAAACCGCCGCGAAACTGGCGTAGTAGATGCCCGTCGAACCGACTACGACGCACAGCCCGACGACCCAGGCGATACGCGTCCGCCGCGACATCTCGCGATGCTCGCTGCCGAAATAGGTGAGGCGCCTACTCCCGCCAACGGCGCCGGAACACCATAGGGCAAGCAGCACTGCGAGCGGCACGGCATAATATCCGGACAACAGAATGTGGCTGATGCCACGAAACGCGTGGTACGGCAAGAAACTGAACACCGTGGCGACGACGACTGCGATCGACGGACGAATACCGACGTACGTGCAAACGTAGAAAGCGCTCAACGCGACCAAGCCAAAAGTGGCCAGCAGGTAGAGGTTCAAAACCGCGCCGTACTCGCCCGTTACAATCGCGATCAATTTCAACAATACGAACTGCACGTTGTCGGGCGCAGCGTAGTCCCAGAGCACCTGCCCGAACGGTGCCCCGAGGTCAGGGTTTGGCGCGTACCACGCCTGCGAAGTAAACGCCTTGGCGATCATCGCGTAGAAGTTCGCGTCGCCTCCAGACGCCATCGGCACTGCTGTGGATCCCTGCCAAAACCGAAAAACAACGACGGCCAGTGCGATGTTCGCGACCGCCACCGCCGTCGCGACGGCCCACCACTTCGAGTTAGGCGCCGCTGCGATTCGCCATTTTGCACGCGACTCTAGGTCCCCGCCGTCTGACGGGGAATGCGATCGAAGCTGAGACCGGAGCGAATCAACCAATTTGACCTCATCTCACCCGTACCGGTCCGGCAGGGCCGACGAATTCGCTTACGCTACACGGTGCGAGATATCACCGAAAGACGCTTTGGCGCACGTCACTGCCGATATCGACATACGGTCGCGGCTCACCGGCGCGACTGGCGAAAAACACGATCCACCCATAGGTTCGCTAAATCCCGCAACGAATGTGTGACCTGGCGGACATTGAAGAACTCGGATTGGCCAACGGGTCGCGGATAGTGGTGTACGGGGCGTTCGACAAACCTTGCGCCGACATCGCGGAATGACCGCATCAGTTCGGCGCACACAACGCCACTATCGTATTCGAGCGTAACGCGATCCAGCAGCGTCTTTCGTATCAACCTGAAGTCACAGTCCGTGTCCTTGATGTCGAGGTCGAAAAAGAGCCTCACTGTGTGGTGGTACGCCCGCCCGACCACGACGCGGACGATATTGTCGCCCCGATCGATCTTCCAGCCTTGCACAAAGTCGACATCGGTTGTTGCGGCCTCAACGAGGTCGATTACTTCGGCGGGATCGTACTGGCCGTCACCGTCAGTATAAAAGACCCATTGGTTCTGCGCGGCCTCGAAACCTGTCCGCAGGGCACCGCCATAACCGCGGTTGCGTTCGTGCTCGATCACCCTTAGGTGTTCGTTTTCTTTCTCGAGCGCTCTCAGAAGTTCGACTGAATCGTCTGTCGATCCGTCGTCAACGACGATCACTTCAAACGGGAAGCCGAGTTTTTCCAACGCGACAGTAACAGTATCGACGAGACCGCCAATCGTGGCCAAATCGTTGTAGCAGGGAAAAAACGCCGATACCGACGCTACCGCAGGGTTTGTTCCAGAGCGTTGCATACTTCGTTAATCTCTTCGTCGGTCATCTCGGGATAACAAGGCAAAGAAACACATTCTGCCGCCCAAGCTTCGGCAACCGAACATGGGTCTTTCGAATAATTGTTTGTAGGCGGGTTGTTGTGTCATAACAAGCGGGTAGTGAACGGCGGTCGGGATCGCAAGACTCGACCTCAATTGATCCCGGTTGGGGTGGCGTAGAACACACAGGTGGTACACGTGATCTGCGTGTGTCGCCTGCCAGTTGGCGTCCGGGGCTGCGTCACGATGGCGTGCAGCGATTTCACGCCGACGATGGTTGTCGACCTCCAAGTCTCGCAGGGCGTGCACAAGCATGCCGGCCTCGATTTCGCTCATCCTCGAATTGCCGGCGATTTCTTCGTGACATACTGACCACTCATCCCATGATGGCGCAAACTACGCACGCGGACTGAAAGGTCTTGATCGTCATGACGATTGCGCCGCCATCGCCAATACCACCGAGATTCTTCGTTGGATAGAAACTGTATGTCGTTGCAACCCCGGTATCTCTTTCTATTGCGCCATGAGCTTACGCAGCGTCGTCGGCGACCGGCAATCCGAGTTCGCACAACTCACGAACCGGCGCCGGGCGGCCGTAAAGATGCACCGGGACCACCGCTGCGGTCTTCTCGGTTAGCGCCGCGTCGACCGTTTCGGCGGTGACGACAGCCGTTTCAGGTTCGACATCAGCGAACACCGGCGTTCCACCAGCAAAGACCACTGCCGCAACCGTAGGCAGGCGGTGAACGCGGGCACGACGACCTCATCACCTTTACTCAGCCCGAGAGCCATCAACGCCAACTTGATCGCGTCCGTACCCGAGGCGACCCCCACGGCAAACGACCGCCCGCAATAGGCCGCGAACAATGACTCAAAATTTCTGAGTTCGGGCCCGAGGAGGATTTGACCCCGACGACCAACGCGCTGCGTCACGTCTTGAACGCTCGCCTCATACTGCGCATAGCGGCGACTCAAGTCGACTATAGATACCATGACAAGTGCTGCTTGTAGTAGGCAACGGTGGGCAAAATGCCTTCGCCGAATGAATATTGCGGTTCCCACCCGATCAAGCGTGTTGCGAGAGCGTAGTCGCCGAAGTAGTCACCGATGTCTATCTGTTCACGGTCGTGCGGCCACGGCACACATTGCACCGAACCCGAACCCACTTCATCAACAATTTTTTCGGCGATCTCGAGCAACGCCAACGACTCCGGATGGCCGACGTTGAACACCTGTCCTGTCACGTCGGGGCTCAAGGCGGTCGATGCGATCGCGTGTACGACATCATCGACGTACAGACAATCCCTGCGTTGTTGTCCGTCACCGAATACCGTGATCGGTTGATCGTCGAACGCTTTCCTCAGGAAGAACCCGAAGAAACCCTGACGGTCGTCACGGATGCGCAGCCGAGGGCCGTACACGTTCGTAACGCGCAGGGCGCTTGCGTTGAGCTTGTGCACGTTTGCATACAGAATATGGAACTGTTCGCCCGCGTACTTCGAGATGCCGTTTACGTCGACTGGCTGAACGGGATGACGTTCGTCGACTGGCAAATACTTCGGGCGTCCGTATATCTGTCGAGTCGACGTATAAACGATGGGTGCTTCGACGTTCGTCTGACGTAGAAACTCCAAGAAACCGAGATGACTCCCGGCGTTCAGTTCGAGATCACGATAAGGGTCGCCCATCGAGTCGACGTGACTCACTTGTCCGGCCAAATTGAATATGAAGTCCGCGCGGCCTACGCATCCCGCGATCGCTCCCCGGTCTGCGATGTCGGCGACAATCACGTCGATTGGCCGTTTCGCAGACCGGATGTTGCGATGGTCGCCACCGTGTGTCGGTATGAGGGCGTCTATGACGCTGACATTCGCGCCCACGTCGTCAAGCGCCAAAACCAGGTTCGACCCGACAAAACCCAGACCGCCCGTCACAAGACAGTTCGTGTCGGTAAAGGCATCAAAGAGCGAACTCTTCATACGCTAGTGGCGCCGATCTATTGGTGCACGAGACGGGAGTGGCCCATTGACACACCAACCTCGAGACATCTCGATGCCGGGATTCTCGTGGAGTTGCATGCACAAAGGTCACATCGCACGCCTACTCTCTGCTCGCGGGCGACACTACACAACTCGCGACCAGGCCACATCCCAATACCCGCTAAATGCTCGAACCAAGCGTCGCGCCGAAGACGATAAAGTTCCCAAGACCGGCATTGTCGGCGAGCGCCCCGCACTCGGTGAGGCGACTCTTGGCGACAAGCTGAGCCATGTAGTCGCCCGCTTGCGCGGCTCGTGCTGCCGCGGCCTGTGCCGCCAAGCGAGTCTCTGCCAATCCGTGCATGTTGAGCCAATCGCCCTGCGACGATGTCTCGGTATCCCAGCCGTTGGCTGTCAGCGCCCCAACGACCCGCTCTATGGGTACATCGACCGTCACATCGCAGTCACCCCCGGCGGCATCAGCCAAGTTGACGCGACGATGTCCTCGGTAAGCGCGAACGGGGAGTTCTTGCCGAGACGCGAGTTCGCTTATCGGAGCTCCATAGTCGAACAAGATCGCCCGCGTCCCGCGATGAGCGACCGACGTGAGTTCGTCGATCCATCTCAGCACCCCGATCGGCTCGGGCACACAACCTTTGCTCGTGCCTTCGAGCCGAACTGCGCTCCGGGCGAGGCCGACGCGGAACTCCGTACCGTCAACCGATCGCAGGTCCGCCACCAGATTGTCGAGAAGCTCATTCGCAATGACGAGATCGGGACTCCATGGCAAGTCGGCGAGCGTCTCATACGCCGCGATCCCGTCGACTTGGCACCGGTGACGCGCCGACGCCGATGATTCGACAACGACTACTTCGCCGTCAGACGAGTCAGCCAGCGCTCGGGCGAGTGTTCCCGCGCCGCCCCCAGCATCGACGACACGCTCGCCGGGCCGAATGATCGACGCCAGACACTCGCCAAACACGGCGCCGATTTCGGGCGAAGTGACGAAATCGCCCCGTTTCGATGCCCGCAACTCGGCGGAGCGGTAATAGCCGCCCTCACCGTAAAGCACGATCTGCATGTATTCGGCGAACCCGATCGGGCCATCGCGCTCGATCCGCTCACGCAGCGGCGGAAGGATCGGTGTCAACTCAGTCGCCGGCCCAGGCTCGCACTCAGGCATCGCATGTGCCGCCCCGATTCACGACGAACGGCGCCCCGCCCGCGCACTCTCGCGAACCAATCCACTCATATCGCGATGCGCGCCACGGTGCTGAAATAGGTGAGGATCGGAAAGATGCCGGCCGCAACGACGAGCACGACCAGGGCCGTCAGCGCCGCCGCTATTGGTGCAGGAGGCGTCTCGGATTCACCCGGCGCAAGATATTCGACAGACGGCGCTTGGAAGAACATCCGCCTGACGACTCGCATGTAGTAGAAGCCGGCGATCACAGCATTCACGGCAGCAACGCCAGCGAGGATGTAACCGTACGCCCCACCCTGAGACGCCAGCGCGCTGAACACCTGGAACTTGCCGAGCCAACCGGCAAGTGGCGGTATCCCGGTGAGCGAAGCAAGGAACAGCGCCATCATCACTGCCAAGACCGGCATCGTTCGGAACAAACCGTTGTACGAGTCGAGCTCACCGGTTTTGGTCTTGCGTGAGACGGCAATGATCACGCCGAACGCCCCGAGAGTCATGACTGCGTACACGAGCAGATAGATCACCGTCGCCTGTATCGCCTGGTCGGTCGTTGTCGCGCTGAACCCGATCACGGCCAGCGGTGCGATTATGAATCCGGACTGTGCGATCGATGAGTAAGCCATCAGCCGCACAACATTCGTCTGACGCAACGCGATCACGTTACCAACCGTCATCGTCAAGGCTGAGAGCGCCCAAATGAGCGGACGCCAGATTTCGCTCGTCGTGCCGAATGCCACGACGAGCAGCAAGAGCATCCCGACAAAACCTGCCGCTTTCACCGACACTGCGAAGAACGCTGTGACCGGCGTCGGGGCGCCCTCATATACATCGGGTGCCCAGAGGTGGAACGGCACGGCTGAAACCTTGAAACCGAAGCCGACGATCATGAAGACGATGCCGAGTGTGAGGAGCGGCGTCGCCGCTCCTCCTTCGAGCACACCGAGTTTGAAGGCGATCTCACCGAAGTTCGTCGCACCGGTCGCCCCGTAGATGAGCGACATCCCATAAAGCAGTATCCCCGTCGAAAGCGCCCCGAGGATGAAGTACTTCATGCCTGCTTCATTCGAACGTCGGTTCTTTTTGTTCCAGGTGGCGAGCATGTAGCCCGGCAGCGAAAACAGTTCGAAGGCGACGATCAGCATGATCAGATCGCGCGCGGAACTGACAAGGAACATGCCCAGGACGGCACATAGCAACAAGAAGTAGAACTCGCCCCGGTAATACGCCCCCTCTTCGATCGTGTTCACCGACAACAACAACACGACATAGGCCGCCGCTATGAACAGCCCTTTCATGACGAGAGAGAAGTCGTCGACGACGTAGCTACCCGCGAAGAAGGCCCGCGTGTCAGGCTCGATCGCGAGCATGAGGATTGGAATCAACGCAGCCAGAAGCCCGACCGCGGAGATCCCGGCGAGTACCCACTTCTGCTCGCCGGGCAAGACGAGGTCGACGAGCAACACGAGTAGCACCGTGCAGGTCAAGATCAGTTCAGGCGCGAATGCGTACCAATCGATGCCGGCCATCAGCCGAAGATCCCGCCGAATAGCGGCAATGACGTTTCATTCACGATGTTGAAGATGATGCCCGGAAAGATTCCGAGTACCACAGTGAGAATGATCAGCGGAGTCCACGACACATACTCGATCGTGTTCACGTCGCGCAGGAGTAGCGCCCCGTCACCGGTGTACTTAGTCGGTACAGGACCTTGCGCGACTCGCTGAAGCATGTAGAGCAGGTAACCCGCCGTGAGCACAGTGCCAATTGCCGCGACGATCATGAACGAACGGAACAGCCACACATTCAGGCCCGGCGCGGGGTTGAAAGCTGCGAGCAGTGCCGCGAATTCGCCGGGAAAACCCGCTAGGGCGGGCAAACCGAGCGACGCGAATGAAATGAATACGAGCAGGCCGCCCATGTGGGGCACCGAATTGATTAGCCCGCCGAGTTTCGAGATGTCTCTCGTCCCGTAACGTTCGCCGATCGAGCCGGCCAGGAAGAAGAGCATCCCGGTCACGATGCCGTGGGCGACCATGCCGAATACCGCGGCATTTATCCCAAGCGGGGTCAATGTCGCGATCGCAAGCATTATGAAGCCCATATGGCCGACCGAGCTGAACGCGATCAGGCGTTTCACATCTTTTTGCGCCAAGCACGCGAGCGATCCGTAGATTATTCCGATCACGGCGAGGAGACCGATCACCGGCGCCCAGTCGCGCGCTGCGTCGGGCATGATCGGCAGCGCAATCCGGATGAAGCCGTACGTGCCCATTTTCAACAGCACGGCTGCCAACACGACCGATCCAACAGTCGGCGCTTCTGTGTGAGCATCTGGAAGCCATGTGTGGAACGGCCACATTGGCACCTTGATGGCGAACCCGATGAAGAGCCCGGCAAAGATCCAAAGCCCGGCGGCGCGACCAACGTCGACAATCCCAAGTTCGGAGAGCAAGACGATATCGAACGTGTGCGGCTCGGCGATGAAATAGATTGCTAGGAATGCGACGAGCATGAACGCTGAACCGAACAGCGTGAACAGGAAAAACTTGATCGCGGCGTACATGCGGCGCGGCCCGCCCCAGATTCCGATGATGAAATACATCGGCAACAGGGTGACCTCGAAGAACACGAAGAAGAGGATTAGATCGAGCGCGACAAACGTGCCGAGCATGCCCGTCTGTAACAACAGCAACAAGATGAGAAACATCTTCGGATTGTGCGGCTTCGGGAAGTGGTTCCATGAGTAGATGATGCAGAGCGGGACGACGAGCAGCGTGAGCATGAACATCCAGAGCGAGATCCCGTCGAGCCCGACATGGAAACGAGTCCCGATCGCGTCGATCCATGAGATGTTCACTTCGAACTGCATCCCGGCCCGCGAATAGTTGTACTGGCCGAGGATGCCGACGCCAACGCCGAGAGAGATCAGAGACGTGATCAGCGCAAATGTCTTGATCTTGAGTTCTTCACGCTTCGGCATGAACAACATGATCAAGGCGCCGATCACAGGCACGAAGGTCGATACCGGTATCGCCCAAGTCGAGAACCAATTCGTGTTCATGGCTTGTGTGCCTCCCTAGCGAAATGCGACGACGATGACGCCGAGCAGCGCCGCGCCAATGAACAGGACACCGGCGTACTGCTGGACCTTTCCGGACTGGATCTGTTTCGCGGCTTCGCCCACACGGTCGGTACCGTAGGCGGTGCCGTCGTAGACGCTGTCGATCACGTTCTGATCGACCCAGTAGACGCCCCGGCCCGCTTCGATCGCGGCGACGCCGGCGAGATCGAGCACCTTGTCGATGATCGCCATGTTCGTCCAGTACGTGAATTGGGCAAGTGGCTCGCGAATTGCGTATACGATGCCGCCGTAGATGTCATCGAGATAGAACTTACGCTCGATGAAGTTCCGCCACCAACTCAGGAATGCGTTGTTCTCGATGACTGTGCCGCTGCCCTTCTTGTAGTAGAAGATCACGGTCGCAATCGCAATTCCCGCGAGCGCTGTGACGAGTGAAGCCCCCGCGAGATAGAGCGTTTGTCCGCCGAAGTCGGGCGCGTGCGGCAGCAGCTTTTCTTCGATCATCAATTTCACAGCGCCTGTTTCGATCCAGCCTTCGAACAAGTTGAGGTTGCCGGGCAGGCCTAGGAAGCCGATAGCGACCGTCGGAATTGCGAGAAACACGAGCGGGCCGGTCATGAGCGGCTCCGACTCGTGGATGTCGGCTTCGTGCTCTCCGCGGTATTTGCCGTGAAAGACCATGTGAGTGGCGCGGAACATGTAAAAGGCAGTGAGGAACGCCACTGCGAGCCCGACCGCCCAGGCCCACTCGTATTCGTTGGCGAACGCGCCGGCGAGTATCTCGTCTTTTGAGAAGAATCCGGCGAGCGGAAATACGCCGGACAGCGCGAGCGTCCCGAGCAGCCAGGTCACATACGTGATAGGCATCTTCTTGCGGAGGCCACCCATGTATCTCATGTCCTGAACATGATGCACCGCATGTATGACAGATCCGGCGCCGAGGAATAGAAGCGCCTTGAAAAATGCGTGGGTGAAAAGGTGAAAGATGCCTGCGCCCCACGCCCCGACGCCGAGCGCAAAGATCATGTACCCAAGCTGGCTGATCGTCGAATACGCGAGAACTTTTTTGAGGTCGAACTGGACGAGGGCGAGTAGCGCCCCAACGATTGCGGTCACCGCCCCGACGATCACGACGAACTGGAAGTCGGCATTCGCAATTTCGAATGCCTCAACGAACACGCCGTAGAGACGTCCTACGAGATAGACGCCCGCGACGACCATCGTCGCGGCGTGGATCAGAGCGGAAACGGGTGTCGGGCCGGCCATGGCGTCGGGCAGCCAAGTGTGAAGCGGCACCTGTGCGGACTTGCCGATCACGCCGACGAACAGCAGAATGGCCGCCGCTATCAGCATGCCCCCACCGAACTCACCCGTGATCGCTGCGAGGTTGATCCCTTCGAAACTGAACGTCCCGGCACCCCAGAAACACACGATCGCTCCGGTCAACAAGCCGAGATCACCGACCCGAGTCGTGAGGAACGCTTTGATGCCGGCGTTCGAGTTCGCCTTGTCTTCGAAATAGTGGCTGATGAGCAGGTACGACGTGAGACCCATGATCTCCCAGCCGAAGATGCCCAAGAAGAGGTTGTCGGCAAGGATGAGCACGAGCATCCCGGCGGCGAACAGAGGCAGTGTCGCCGTGTACTGGACGTAGCGGATCTCGCCGCGCATGTAGCCGACCGAGTAGATCTCGACCATGAGCGTGATCGTCGTAACGACGACAGCCATCGCCGCAGCGAACCCATCGACGAGCACACCCATGCGCAGGCTCACAACCCCAATGTCGAACCATGCGACCGACTGGAGCACTTCAGGATGCCCGAATACATTCTGCATGAACGCAACGATCGCGATGATCCACGACACGAACATGAATGGGATCGTCCAGACGTGCGCCTTGCCCTTGCTGACCTTCTTACCGAAAAAGATCGCGAGCAAGAATGCGACGATGTTGAGGATCGGGATGATCCAGAGCACTCTCATCGGGCTACCACCTCATCGAGTCGACGCTGTCAACGTCGACGCTCGTGCGGTTGCGGAACAAAAGCAGGACGATGCCGATCCCGATGCCGACTTCGGCGGCGGCGAGGGCGATGACGAACAGGGCGAAAACCTGCCCGATGATGTTCCCGTGGATCACGCTGAAAACGATCAGGTTGATCGTCGCCGCATTGAGGATCAGTTCGATCGACATGAGGATGAGCACCGCATTCTTGCGGGCGAGGACACCGTACACGCCGGCCGCGAACAGGAACGCCGACAGAGCGAAGATGATGTTCACCTTCATGGCGAGACCTCCCCCATCGTCGTCTGCCCCTTCGCGACCAAACCGACGGCGATCTCGGTCGGCGGGGCGTTCGAATCGGGATCGCGGGCTACGACGTGGTCGGGATCGTCGCGTCGCGCGAGCACGATCGAACCGATCAGCGCCGCCAGCAGGACTATCGAAATCGCTTCGAATGGCAGCACGTAGCGCTCGAAGATGAGGTCACCGATCTCGGCCGTCGTCGTCTGGCGGTCGAGAACGCCGGGAACACGCTGACTGTCGATGAAGACTCGGTCGCCGACGGGGTGAAGGAATTCCTCGCCACCCAGTTCGGTGATCTCGAACTGCTCTTCGATCGTCACCTCGACGAGGCCCTCGGGGTCGATGACGATTTCGCCACCACCGAAGACGCTGATGAACACGCCGAAGATCAGTCCAAAAACCAAAATGGCCGCGATCCCGCCCATGACCCGCTGCGGATTGTCGCTGTCGAGATCGGCCGTATGGCCGAGCTTCGCTTTGGTCAGCATCACACCGAATAGAAAGAGCACGGTGACCGCGCCGATGTAGACGAGCACCTGCGTCCAGCCGAGAAATTCGGCGCCGAGCAACAAGAAGAGCGCAGCGACACCGGCGAGCACGACCATGAGATACAGCGCCGCGTGCACGATATTGGACGTGCGCAGCATCATCACAGTGGCGATCACGATGATGAAGGCGATCACACCGAGGGCGATGTTCGGGCCAACCTCCACTATTTTTTCACCTTCACCTTCATCTTCGAGCCCTTTTCGTAGGCGGGCTGATCGCGGCGGGTGTTCTCCCAGTGGCCGAGGCGTTTCTTGTCATGGAGCATCTCGGCAATACCGAACTCGGTGTAGTCGTATTCGGGCGACCAGTGCAAAGCGTCGAACGGGCAGACGTCGACGCAGATCCCGCAGTACATGCAGAGGCTGTAGTCGATGTCAAAACGGTCGAGCACTTGCCGAGTACGCGGCTTCGCCCCGGCACGGCGCGGCGGACGTTTCTCTTTGTGACCTTCGATGTAGATACACCAGTCGGGACACTCACGGGCGCAGAGCATGCAAACCGTACAGTTCTCTTCGAGGAGCCCGATCACACCTCGTGCGCGAGGATGTGGCTCCTCCTTGACGTGCGGATACTGGACTGTCTGATTGCGGCGGAATAACTCGCGCAAGGTGACCCACATGCCCTTGGCAAGCCCCTTCAACGGCATCTGGCCACCCACCGGCGTGGCGCGTTTCGTAGAGTGGCCATTCGAATCTACGTTTGCCGGAGCGCCTGTGCTGGTTTCGCTCATTACAACACCACCTTGAGTACACCGGTGATGGCGATGTTGATCAGCGCTATCGGGATCAGCACTTTCCATGCGAACTTCTGGAGTTGATCTTCGCGCAAACGTGGCATGGTCGACCGGATCCACAGGAACAAGAAGACGAGCAGCGCAACCTTGGCTACCAGGACGAACGGCCCGAGAACCTCGAGGACGTCCGACGACACCCAAGGGACGTAGTAACCGCCGAGAAAGAGAGTCGCCCCGATCGCCGCGAGCGCAACATTCGAAGCGAATTCGGACATGAAAAAGAACAGGTAGCGAAAGCCTGTGTATTCGGTGGCGAACCCGCTCACGAGTTCTGACTCCGCGAATGGCATGTCGAACGGTGCTTGGGACAGCTCAGCCTGACTTGCAATGAGAAAAAGCCCAAACCCGATGATCTGAGGAAAGAGATACGGAAGCGGAAATGTCGTACCTGCGATGTAGAACGTTCCCTGTGCCGAGATAATGCCCTGGAGGTTCAATGTCCCAGCTTGCATGACAACACCAACGACGGCGAGCACGAGCGGTAGTTCGTACGCGAGCAGCTGACCCGCGGCACGGAATCCGCCCATCTGTGAGTACTTGTTCGCCGAAGACCAACCCGCCATCAACACGCCAATCGCGCCGAGCGAAGCGACGGCGAGCATGACGAAGATCTGGGCGTCGAGGTTGACGATATTCAACGTCGGGCCGAACGGAATCGTCATGAACACGAGAACGACCGACATGAGCACGATGCCCGGAGCGAGCGCAAACACCCATCGGTCTGCACTCTTCGGTATGACGTCCTCTTTCTGGGTGAACTTGATACCGTCTGCGATGAGCTGCGCCCAACCGTGGAAACCGCCCGCTTCCATCGGCCCGAGACGGCTCTGCATGTGGGCGAGCAACTTCAAGAAGCCATAGCCTGAGATGAGAGCAGACGCCGGTACGAGCGCAGCAATGATGATGAGCTTGATACCGAGCCCGGGCCAGTTCATCGGTCGATATCTCCCAAGATGAAGTAGAGGCTGCCGAGGATCGCAACGATGTCGGGGATGTAGACATCTTCGAGCAACCACGGCAGCACGCTCACGTTCGAAAAGCTCGGCGTGCGCACCTTGACACGATATGGCTCGCGGCCGCCGCGTGAAACGATGTAGTAACCCATCTCGCCTAGAGGGCCTTCGGCGCGCGTGTAGAGCTCGCCCGGCGGGACTTGAATGATGCGTGGCACTTTCGCCATCACCGGCCCGCTGGGAAGCTGATCGCACGCCTGCTTGATCATCTTCGCCGATTCGCGTGTCTCTTGAAGTCGGCACCAGCCACGGGCGTAGGAGTCGCCACCCGTGTCGGTGATGACGTCGAAGTCGAGTTCGTCGTAGACGAGGTACGGCTCGTCACGCCTCACGTCGGCCGTCGAACCCGATGCCCGGATGTTCGCGCCCGAAACGCCGTGATCGAGCCCTCGCTCGAGCGGGATAACGCCGACGCCGACCGTTCGCTCACGGAAGATGTCGTTGCCGAAAAGTAGGTTTTCGAGGTCGTCGCAGACGGTCAGCACCCGGTCCATCGCAATATGGGTCTCGTCCAAGAAACCGGCCGGCAGGTCGTCTTTCGTACCGCCGACCTGGTTGAAATTCGGATGGAAGCGCCCGCCGGTCACAGACTCGATCAAGTCGAGCACGAGCTCTCGGTCGCGGAACGCGTGAAAGATCGGGGTGAGCGCCCCGAGTTCGATCCCAAACGCCCCGAGAAACGCTAGGAACGTCGCGATGCGAGCCATCTCGGAGAGAATCGTGCGGATGTATTGGGCGCGGGGCGGCGCCTCGATCCCAAAGAGGCGCTCGGCGCCGAGCACGAACGGAATCTCGTTCGCGTAGCCGCTGAGCCAGTCGATGCGATTGACGAGAGCTGTGACCTGTTCGTAAGTGCGAACTTCGCAGAGCTTTTCGTACCCGCGGTGCATGTAGCCGAGGACAGGATCGACATGCGTGACCTTTTCACCCTCGACCTTGCAAACGAGGCGGAACACCCCGTGGGTCGAAGGATGCTGCGGGCCGATGTTGAGCGTCATCTCGGGCGTTTCGAGCTCGACGGCAACCGCCGCGTCGGCCGTGTGCGCCGACATTGCAGCCTTCGCGATCATCTGCGTAACGGGGGCGCCCCGTGACTCCCCGAATGTTGTCATGGCCGCCATCAGCTCGCACCGTCTTCGCCTGCGGAGCCAACGAGCTCGACGACGTTGCCCTCGTCGTCGGTGACGGGGGTGTCGTCGGGCATGTCTTCGACGTCGACCGCGCCGGGCCAGGGCTTGATCTCACGTGCGCCGAGTTTGAAATCCTTACGAAGCGGATGGCCTTCGAACTCGTCGGTGAGATAGAGGTGTTCTTTGTTCGGGTGTCCGGCCACGTCGATGCCAAACATCTCGATCATTTCACGCTCATGCCAATCGGCGCCTGCGTAAATGCCGACCAGGGTGTCGATCACGGCGTCGTTCTTGGACAGGTTCGCTTTGAGCGTCACCCCGTGCAAATGCAACGACGAATACACCCGCGCTATCACCTGATACGAAGGCATCTCGGGAAGCCGAAACGCCTTCAACGGATCGTAGTCGTCGGCTTCATCGGCCTCGGCTTGCCGTTCGGCCTCTTTTTCGCCGGCTTCGCCGCCGAGTTCGACCCAGTCGATCGCCGACACGAACGTGAGAAAGTCACAGTCGAGTGGGTCTCGTTTCACAAATTCGAATGCCCTGACCCACGTCGACCTGTCTACGACAACAGTGGCTTGACCGTGAGCGGTGGACGAGTCGACGATCAGGTCGTCGAATTCGGCTCGGAACGAGTCGACGATCTCGTCAGGCGCGAGTGCCAATTGACTCACCCCGCCACTTCTCCTGGATATTTTCGCCCTGGATCTTTTTTTGGAGGTCGAGGATGCCTTCCATGAGAGCTTCGGGTCGAGGCGGACAGCCCGGCACGTACACGTCTACCGGAATGATCTGATCGACACCCTTGAGCACCGAGTACGAGTCCCAATAGGGGCCGCCACAGTTCGAACACGAACCCATCGAGATCACGTATTTCGGCTCGGGCATCTGTTCATAGATGCGCTTCACCGCTGGCGCCATCTTGTCGGTGAGCGTGCCCGCAACAACCATGAGGTCCGACTGTCGGGGCGATGCCGGCAACGGAACAATGCCGAAACGCATCACGTCGTAGCGCGGGCTCGCAATCGCGGCGCCCATCTCGATCGCGCAGCAAGCAAGACCGAACTGAAACATCCAAAGCGAATACTTGCGACTCCAATTCAGCAGCGCCTCGATCGGCTTGCCCGGCCCGGCGCCGAGATCCACCTTGTCGAGAACCCCCATCGGTCGTGCTCCTTACTAGATATTCGAAACCATTGACAACCGTGCCCGCCAACCGCACCATGCGGTCGGGCGGTCCTGGACTACGTCCAGCGCAACAAACCCTTGCGGGCGGCGTACAAAAGAGCAATTGCGAGGATCGCTATGAACACGATCATCTCAACCAGCACCGCTACACCGCCGTCACCCATCACGACCGCCCACGGAAAGATGAATGCCGCTTCGAGGTCGAAAATTAGGAAGAGCAGCGCGAAAACGTAGTAGCGAACGTGACCTTGCGTCCAACCGTCGTCGATCGGATCGACACCGCATTCGTATGTGCCGAGCTTCTCGTCGGTCTGACGCCTCGGTTGCAACATGCGCGACATGCCGAGCATCACCCCGAAGAGCGCTGCGCCAAGGCCGAGAAAAGCTGCGACCGTAACATATTGTTCGTAGTAGTCCGCCAACGCCCACGTCTCCACGTCGAGAAACTGCGCTGGTTGCAGATTGTACGTGCCCGGTCATTTTCGAACCAAGACGGGCGCTACAATCGTGGTGTGGTGTCAGCGACGGCGCCGGTCGCGTGGGTGTTATGCGCTCGTGTCTTCGAGACGGGGTTGCGAGAAGAAATGGCCCTATCAATTGCTGAAAATAGCCGGTGGCGTCGGTTCCGGGACCGGAAGCGACCCAAGTCGCCGGTCGTAGAGCTAGCGGAGCCACCGCGTCACGCTCGCGAGACAACGGCCTTCGTTCTCTCCGGCGGCGGTCACCTCGGCTCGATTCAGGTCGGCATGCTGCGCGCGCTTTTCGAGGCGGGCGTCGAACCCGATGTCGTCGTGGCGTGCTCCGTCGGTGCACTCAACGGCGCCGTCATCGCAGCGTTCCCGTCGCTCGAAGGCGTCCAACGCCTCGAGTCGATCTGGCGCAACATCGAAGAGTACGGTTTGTTGCCGAACAACTTCGTCGGACAGGCGTGGAACGTCGCACGGCGGCGCAGTCATTTGCATGCAAACACGGGGCTCGTCCGGCTCGTCACTTCGATCGTTCCCGCGACACGGTTTCATGATCTGGCGATACCGCTGCGGATCGTGGCGGCTGACATCGACAGCGGCCGCGAGGTGGTGTTCGGCGCGGGCCCGATCTTGCGCCCGATGCTGGCGACGACGGCCCTGCCGGGCATGTTCCCACCGGTACCGATAGCGGGGCGGACATACTTCGACGGTGGCGTGGTGAACAACGTACCGATCAGCCATGCCGTCGATGCCGACCACGTCTACGTTCTCAGAGTCGAAGATCGTATTTCGAACCGTGAGCCGTCGACGTCGATTGGCCTCCTGATGCGCGGCTATCAAGTCGCGCGATCGACCCGTTTCCACGTCGACGTCGCCCGATACGCCCGAGAAACAGACCTCCTCGTGTTCCCGCAGCCCGAAATCCCGAGCGACCTCGAGTTCCCCGACGCGAGTCGATCTGACGAACTCATCGAGTCAGGCTATGAGGCCGCTCGAGCCTTCCTCGCCGCCCGGGCGGTCCAAGCCGAGACCGACGGGCCGGCACTCTGCGAGGCAGCGGCAACAACGTCGGTCGCGGATTCAGAGACATCTGTTCGGTCTCACTCTTGACGTGATCATGACCGAGACTTGATACTGGTTTGCTACGTTCGTGTCGATGGGGCCAAGTCGGTGCGGCCGATCCGACGGGCGCGAACTGACTTTGGAGCGCAAAATTGATGACGAATCAACACGAACCCAACAAAAACAAACTCAATCGTACGGTTCAGATCGGGCCTTGGTCGGTTGGCGGCTTCGTGCCACAACGCCAGAACGTCGCACGAAGCGGAGCACGACGTTCCGACCGCACGGCATTGAGCCCAAGTCGCTCGCGAGCGAGCTGAGAAACCGCCGTTTCGGGCCCTAAGCGATCACGCCGGCTACGCGGAACCGGTCACATTCGGCCTCGGTGAATCCGGCGTCCGTGAGGATCTCGTCCGTGTGCTCGCCCGGGATCGCAGGCGGCCGTTCTATCTCAGCCGACGAACGGCTATACCGAGGCGCTGGTGCGGGCTGAATGACACCATCCACCTCTACGAAGTTGTGTCGCGCTTCGTTGTGTGGATGGCGAGCCGCCTCGTCGAGATCGAGCACAGACGCCACACACGCGTCACTTCCTTCGAAGATCTCGGCCCACTCGTCCCGCGTTTTCGCCGCGATGCGATCCTGAAACACGGAGCGGGCTTCATCCCAGCCGGCCTGGTCCATCTGTGACGGAAGATCGCCGGGGTCGATACCGACGAGTTCGACGAACTCGGCGTAGAACTTCGACTCGATCGCTCCGACCGCGATGTACTTGCCGTCGGCGCATTCGTAGGTGTCGTAAAAAGGCGCGCCACCGTCGAGCAGGTTCGTCCCAGGCTCGTCCGACCACATTCCCATTGCCCTGAAACCGTGAAACATCGTCATGAGAAGAGCGGCGCCGTCGACCATCGCTGCGTCGACGACCTGCCCCTCGCCCGATCGCGATGCCTCGAGGAGGGCGCAGACCATGCCGAACGCGAGCATGAGCCCGCCCCCGCCAAAATCGCCGACGAGGTTGAGCGGCGGGATCGGTTTGCAGCCCTTACGGGCGAGCGGGCCGAGAGCGCCCGCGATCGCGATGTAGTCGATGTCGTGGCCGGCCGTCGCAGCAAGTGGACCGTCCTGGCCCCAACCGGTCATGCGCCCGTAGACGAGCTTCGGATTGACGCGAAGGCAGTCGTCGGGCCCGATACCGAGTCGCTCCGCGACCCCGGGGCGAAACCCCTCGAGCAGACCGTCAGACTGGCTAGCCAGTCTCAAAACGATAGCGGCGCCGGCTTTGGTCTTCAGGTCGACCGCAATCGAACGCCGTCCGCGGTTCAGCGGCTCGAGTGGCCCCGTGGCGGCGCCTATCGCTGCATTCGAAACTAGACGATCCACACGAATGACGTCGGCGCCCGCGTCGGCGAGCATCATCGCTGCAAACGGGCCGGGCCCAATCCCTGCGATCTCGACAATGCGAATTCCCGACAGCGGGCCCATCGATCTCCTACCTGCGAATCGAACCGACGAACTGGATAGTCTCTGCGTCGGCCACCGGACTTTGCGAAATCAGCTTCCGGCGTTCGCAGTATCGCGGGGCGCCGGTTCCAAAGTAAACGCCGAGTGCTTCACAACAACCTCTGTGCGGGCGACCATGTCGCCAACTCGACTGACGTGTTTGGAGTTGTAGGCAACGATCGTCCCGACCAAGTATGGCCAGACGAACGGAAATGCATCGACGACGCGGAACAGGTTCCGCCAGGCCGCGGCCCAAAATCCGGGTCTCTCCCCTGCCCTCGTTTGAACGTGAATACCGCAACACAGCTTGCCGAGCGTCTGGCCGGCAAGCCATTCGGAGAGAAAGAAATATAGGAACCAAGACGCTATCACGATCAAAAAGACGCTGGGCCGCCTGACAAAAGCGCCGGCAACGCCGAATGGCGTGTAACCGGAAAGGTAACCGGTGAGTCCGGTGAGCATGATCGCGTAGCCGACGACGAGGCCGGTGTCGATCGTAAGAGCGATAGCGCGGCGACCGACCGTTGCCAGGGTGACATCGTGAGGTTTCGATACCGTTGCGTTGGTTTTCGAGTTCATCGCCGCGAGTCTAACGTTGCTGAATGCCCACCCGAACACGCCGCGCAGATACGCGGCTTCAGAGGCTGCCCTCTAACCTATTTTGGCCGGCAGTCTAGGGAGTAGTGGACGGGCGGATAGACCGCTGCGTCGAGCGCGTCACTCCGGCCAGCACCCACACGGCTAGCGTCACCAGGTAGGCGTCTTGAAGTAGCACCCACCACCCCAAACTCTGCGAGAAGTATCGACCGAAACATCCGCAATTCCCGATGACGAGACCGCGTGCAAACGCTTGTGCCGCGAGCGCCGCCCAGAACGCGGTGATGATAACGGCCCCGACCGCGGCGAAGCGACGATACCGTCGGGTAAAGAGCCCGGCCCCAACAACCGCCTCGGCGGCGATGATAAGCGCTGCTAATGGAGCGACCAACGAGTCAGGAGAAACTCGATAACTCGCGATCGCAGCCTCGAATACGTCGAAGCTGACCGACTGACCGAGCGCCATCGCGAGCAGAACGATCGCTAGAGCAATTCGTGCAATTCGCATCGCCTGCGAAACCCGTCGGAACACAGAGGTGTTCCCGTGGCGGTCGCGCTTGCACCGAGCGGCGTGCTCAACGTCTTCTGCTAAATCGGCGTCTAGAAGCGCTCGTTCGCGTATCTGGTCGGACTCTGGTCGGCTGGTCTGGCAGAATTGGGGTGTCACCAAGTCGTCTGGCCCCGGAGACCCTATGTCACGTCTCAAAGCTGCTGTTGGGGCGGCCCTAGTCGCCGCAGTACTCGTCTCGGCCTGCACTAGTTCCGACCTGTCGAATTCCTCCGATAGCTCGGCGGTGGTCGAGGACGAACTCGACGCGGAACTCGTCCCGACGCCGCCGCCGACGACCCTAAGCGCAGCCGAGAACGAAGGAGGCGGCGACGCTCACGAACTCGTCCCGGATTTGATTCGTCCAGAAGACGCCACCCCGAATCCCGGCGGCACGGCGCCGCACACACCACCCGTCGGCAGCGGATTCACAATGACGACACTCTCCGGGGCCACCCTCACGTCCGGCGATTCGGTTCCCGTGGGCGAGCTCATAGACCTCGCGACCGGCGTCGGAACATTCGCACCGAATACCACGGTCGACTTCCGCATAGGCAATTACTACGTACGACAGTTCGACAGCCACGCCGACGGGAGCGTGACCGGATTCGTCATCGACGTCCCCGAAGGCGCACAGGGCTGTTTCGACGTCGTGGGTACCGACACCGCTGGGACGAGCGTTTCGCACACCCTGTGCGTCTCGAGCTGACCGCTCCGGCCACGAACGGCCCACATAGTCGCCGCAACGATTGTCGCCGTTGTGCTACGCTTGTCCTCATGGAAGTGGCATCGCGTGAATTGAGGAACAACACGGCGGACCTACTGCGTCGCGTCGACGAAGGTGAGCATGTCACTATCACCGTCAACGGACGCCCAGTCGCAGAGCTTCGCCAGATACCCCGACGAGCGACTTGGACGCCGCGAGACCAATTCCTCGACCGTCTCTCGACTACGCAGGCGGACACCGCTCTCACCGCCGAACTCAAAGCGCTCGCCCCAGACACAACCGACGACTTGTGACGGCCAAAGCCATCCTCGACACAAGCGTCTTCATCGCTCGAGAAAGCAATCGCACCATCGACCGCTCCGCCATCCCCGCCACAGTCGGCGTATCCGTAATCACCGTCGCCGAACTACGAGCCGGAGTGCTCGCCGCAGCAGACCCGATTGTGAGAGCCATGCGCCTCAGCACATACGAACTCGCGCGAGAACTGACTCCCACACCCATCACCGAAGCCGTGGCCGACGAATGGGCACTGCTCCGACTTCACTTGCGTGACCTCAACAGAGCCATGCCCGTAAATGACTCCTGGATTGCAGCGACGGCAATGGCCGAAAGAGTCCCAGTCGTCACACAAGACGCCGACTACGACATCGGTGGCATACCACGACTCAAAGTGATCACCGTCTGACACTCTCAGAACGACAATGTCGCACTACCGGTGAACTCGAAGAGAGATTGGGGCAGGATTCCCCAGAAAATCGTCGCGCCGACGGTCACGGCGAGCACGAACTGCGCCGCCAGGGGCACACGAATCCGCTCGACAACGAGCGCACCCCCGTCGGTTACCTCGTAGGTTCCCTCGGGCGGATCGTGCGCATACATGATCATCATGACGCGGATGTAGAACACCAGCGTCAAGACGCTCGCCACCGCCCCGATCGCAACGATCACCCATTGTCCCGCTTCTGCCGCAGCCGTCAAGACGGAGAATTTTGCTACAAAGCCTGACGTCCCCGGCAGCCCGGCGAGGGCGAAGAGGAAATACGTCAGGATCCCAGCAAGTATGGGCTCGCGAGCGAACAGGCCCCGATAGTCGGCGAGGCTCTGGAACTGCTCGCCGCGCCCGGCGATGAGCATGACGACCGTGAACGCCCCGATCATCATGAACGAATACGAAAAGAGGTAAAAAAGACTTCCGCGGATTCCGTCGGGACTTGCCGCTACGACGCCGATCAGGATGAACCCTGCGGTCGTTATCGACGAATACGCCATGAGCCGCTTCATGTTGCGCTGAACCATCGCGAGGACGGATGCGATCAGCATCGTGAGTACGGCCAAGACCCAGATGATCGGCTGCCAATCGAGTCGGAGCGTGTCGACGGCCGTGATCAAGATCCGGAAGAGTGCCGCGAAACCGGCGACCTTAGCGGCGGCCGCCATATACGCCACGACCGGCGCCGGCGATCCCTCGTAGACGTCGGGCACCCACATGTGGAACGGCACGGCGCCGATCTTGAAACCGAGGCCGACCACAATGAAGAGCACTCCGAGCACGACCATGCCGGTGTTCTCGAGCGCCGTCTGCGAGAAGAACTGGGCGATCGCCGCAAGATTCGCCGTCCCCGTTCCACCGTAGAGCATCGCGATGCCGTACAGAAGAATCGCCGACGAGAAGGATCCGAGCAACAGATACTTCATGCCGGCTTCCTGCGAACGCAAACGATCCCGGTTGAAGGCGGCAAGCACGTACAGGCAGACCGAGAGCAATTCGAGCGACAAAAAAATCATGATCAGGTTGTTCGAAACCGCCATGAACTGGACGCCGGCGGCCGAGAACAGCATGAGGATGTAATACTCAGCCTTGTCGAGTCCTTCTCGTTTGAGATATGCGTCGGAAATAGCAATCGACAAAACGAGAACGATGCATGTGAGGATCGCTACAAAGACGCCAAACCCGTCGACCGCGACCATTCCGCTCCACTCGAGGCGTCCACCGTTTTCGATAATGTCGTCCCAGTTGAAGACTGCCGCAACAGCTGAGCCCGCCGTCCCTGCGATCGCGAGCAGCGCGTACCAAGTCGTATTTGGAGTTCGACGGATCGCGATCAACGCGAGAATCGTCAGTCCAGTCCCGATCAGTAACAGTTCGGGCAGGATCGCCATGTAATCGGTCGGGGGCATGCTGATGATCTCATTTGCCTCGGAGATCTGTGCGAGAGGGCTCATTCGCCGTTCCCTTCGCCGTGGTCATGATCGTGGTCATGATCGTGACCGTCGGAGTCGCCGGCCGTCTGAGCGAGCGCCTCAATCCGCTCACGTTCCTGATACCGCTCGAGAACGGCCCGCGATTTCGCGTCGTCCGCATCGATCAACCGCAGCACATCCGCCACAAACGCCACGTCACGCCCAGACGCCGTTTCTGCCGGTTCAATGTATTGCTGCGGCGTATCGGCCGTCTTCGCCTCGATCGTGACCACGAGGCGGTCTGCGGTCGGGCCGATGCGATCAAGCACCGGCTTCGGATATATGCCGAGGAACAGCATGACGACGACCATCGGAACCATGACGAAGACCTCGTGAGGTCGCAGATCCTTCAAGGACATGTTCTTCGGGTTGTCGAGCGGGCCGTTGAACATCCGCTGGTAGAGCCAGAGCATGTAGATGGCAACCAGGACAATGCCCGTCACCGCGACAATCGCCCACCAACGATGCACGACGAAGGTACCGAAAAGAGTGAGCATCTCGCCGACGAAGCTGTTCAGGCCCGGAACGCCCATCGAAGCGAGCATGAACACCATGAAGAACGCCGCATACTTCGGCATGACCGCTTTGATGCCACCGAATTCGCTGATCTTGTGGGTGTGACGCCGGTCGTAGAAAAAACCGATGAGGAAGAAAAGTCCGGCGGTAACGATCCCGTGGTTGAGCATCTGCATCACACCGCCCTCGATACCTGTCGATGTGATAGCAAAGATTCCCATGATGATGAAGCCGAGATGGCTGATAGATGTATATGCGATCAGTCGTTTCGCGTCCTTCTGTCTGATCGCAACCAGTGCGGTGTACACGATCCCGATCACTGCGAGCGTCAAAAGGATCGGGACCGCTTCAACTGCTGCGCGCGGGAACAGCGGCAACGAAAATTGCAGAAGCCCATACGCACCGATCTTGAGCAAAACGCCGGCGAGGTCGGCCGAGCCCGCTGTCGGCGCCGCTGTATGTGCGTCGGGCAGCCAAGTGTGCAGCGGGACAATCGGGACCTTGAACAAGAACGCGATCGTAAAGCCCCAGAAAAGCAACCGCTCGGCGGCCATCGAATACTCGGTGTTGAATATGTTCTCGTAATCGAACGATATCCCTCCTTCGGAGAGAACGCCGGCGCCGACGATTGCGGCCAGTAGGAAAGCCGAGCCGAAAACGGTGTAGATGAAGAACTTGCGAGCGGCGTTCCTACGGTTCTCACCACCCCAGTACGCGATCAAGAAGTAGATCGGCACGAGAGTGAGTTCCCAGAAGACGAAGAACATGAACAGGTCGGTGGCGAGGAATACTCCCATCTGGGTGCCTTCCAGAATGAGCAGCCATATTGTGAAATGCTTGACCCTCTTGGTGATGTGGCGCGAACCGATCAGCATGAGCGGGAACAAGAAACCCGTCAACGCGACCATGAACAAGCTGAATCCGTCGACCGCCAGCTGATAATGGACATTGATTGCTGGGATCCACGAACGTGACTCGACCCACTGGAATCCGCCGTGATTCGTCGCGAAGACGATCATCAGGTAAATCGTCAGACCGAAAGTGACACCTGTGAAGACGAGCCCAATAGTGCGCGCCGTCTCAGATCGTGATCGAGGCGCGAACGCGACGACGATTGCGCCGACAAGCGGGAAAAAGACAATGAAACTGAGCAACGGCCAGCTCGCGGTATCGGCAAACAACGTCATCAGTTGAATCCTCCAACGCCGACTCGTGCAATGACGTACAGGAGCAGAAGCACGACGCCGCCAATTATCACGCTGGCATACAAACGTGCATAGCCGTTCTGCACCTTCGAGAGAATGTCACCGAAGCGAAGCGTGCTCCACGCAATGCCCCGCACAGCGCCATCGATCGTCTCGTCGTCTACCTGCTTGGCAAGGATCGACGACACCTCACCGCCGCCATCGACAAACACTTTCTCGACTACGTCGTCGACGTAGTACTTGTGCCGGACGAACGGCACGACCGAGCCGAGCAGATCGACGACCTTTGCCCGTGCGGGCGCCCCGGCCTTGCGCCACATGAGATATGCGGTCGTGATACCGGCGATCGCGATCGCGAAGCTGAGCCCGAGCAGGCTGACGGTCTCTGTGTTGAACCTCTCGGGGCTCACCGCCGGGTTCGCTTGGGCGAGGACCGGCTCGAGCCAGCGGTCGAGGAAGTTCACGTTCGGCAGTTCGATGATGCCGCCGAAGGTGGCGAGGAATGCGAGTACGACGAGCGCTGTCAGCATCGTCTTCGGCGGATCTTTCGGCCGGGCCTCCGGATGCCAATTCGGCTTACCCTCGAAGGTCATGAAGTACTGACGGAAAATGTAGATCGCCGTGAAGAACGCCGCTACGATACCGACGGCCCACATGACCTTGCCCCACGCGTACTCGGAATCGAACAGCGCCCCGAGCACCGAGTCTTTCGACCAGAAACCGCTCCACGGGAAGAAGCCCGAGAGCGCTAGCGCCGCCATCAGATAGGTGAAGGCCGTGATCGGCATCTTCTTGCGCAAGCCGCCGAGGTAACGCATGTCCTCTTCGTCTTCCATCTGTTTCATGATCGAACCGGCGCACAAAAAGAGCAGGGCCTTGAAAAAACCGTGTGTGAGCAGGTGGAACAGTCCGGCAACGATCCCGAAACCGCCGATGCCTACGCCCGCGATCATGTAGCCGATTTGGCTGATAGTCGAATACGCCAAGACCTTTTTTAGACGGAACTGCCCCATGGCAAGAATCGCCGCGTACAACGTCGTCGACGCCCCAATCGCCGTAACTATCAACCGGGCATCTGGCGCAAGATCGAATAGGACATATGCCCGGGCGATCAAATAAACACCGGCGGTGACCATCGTTGCCGCGTGGATGAGCGCAGAAACCGGGGTGGGGCCGGCCATGGCGTCGGGCAACCAGATGTAGAGCGGGATCTGCGCCGACTTCCCGGTGACACCGACCGTGAGCATGATGCAAATCGCGAGGATCATGCCGGAACCGATGCCGTACAGAACCGGCGCCGACTCGAATACGACGTCGAAGTCGAGTGTGCCGAATGCGAAGAAAATCAGCATGAGGCCGATCAAGAATCCGAGATCGCCGACACGGTTCGCGATGAACGCCTTGTTCGCCGCCGACGAGTTGGCGAGGCCCTTGTACCAAAAACCGATGAGCAGGTAACTGCATGTACCGACAAGTTCCCAGCCGACGAAGAGGACCAAGAAGTCGTTCGCCATGACGAGGATCAACATCGATCCGATGAAGAGGTTCATGTAGCTAAAGAACGGTGTCGCCCGCTTGTCGCCTTTGATGTAGCCGATGCCGTAGATGTGGATGAGAGACCCGACACCGGTGATGAGCAGCATCATCATGATCGTGAGAGGGTCGATTCGGTACGACGCCGCCACCTGGAATCCACCTGCCGGAATCCACTCGTAGAGAACCTTGGTGAAGATCCGGTCGTCGGCCGGCATCGACAACGCAGTGGCGAACATGATGCAGACGATGACGAAACTCGACACGACGGCGGCGGTCGCGAGCTGACCCGAATACCTCAGGTCGAGGCGGGTCCCAGCGATACCGAGGATCGCCGCCATCACGAGCGGTATCACCGGGATGATCCACGCTATGTCGAGCACTGCTGAATCCATCTCTCAACCACGCATGCTGTTGAGGTCGTCGATATTTGCCCGCACCCGTCGCCGGAATATCGCGACCATGATCCCGAGGCCGACCATCACCTCAGCGGTTGCGACGACCAGAACAAACAGAACGAGAACCTGGCCGCCGACGTCGTCGAGTGCTCGTCCGAAGCTGATCAGGGCGAGGTTCACGGCGTTGAGCATCAACTCGATGCACATGAACATGACGAGGGCGTTCTTGCGAACGAGGAACCCGAGCGCCCCGATCATGAACATCGCCATGGAGATGACGAGGTAGGCGTTGGGGCCCGGCGGTGCGACTCCAAGTATCACTGTGACGCCCCTTCCGGCTCGTTGTCGTCGGCTTGGCCTGCCTCAACGCCTGCACGGATCTGGTCGACGACCTCGGCCGATTTGCCGATACCTGATCCGAAGAGTTTTCTGTCGTCACGTTTCGCAAGCACCATTGCCCCGACGACACCGGCGACCACGAGAATCGAGACGAACTCGAACGGCAAGAGGTACCGGGTGAACAACAAGCGAGAAATCGCCTCGACGTTGCCACCGTCCGCGTCGATCGCGGCGAGCGTGTCCGTGCCGGGGGCGCCCAACGGCCAATTCACGCCGTTGACGGCAATCATCAACCCGCAGAGAACGATTACACCACCAACGAACGCGAACGGGAACGCCGGATGATACAGCCATTTCTCGTCGGCAGTATCTCGTCTGTCGACGCCGAGAAGCATGATCACGAACAAGAACATGACGACGATCGCCCCCGTGTAAACGATGATCTGCACGATCGACATGAAAAAAGCGTTTTGCACGAGAAACAAAACCGCGACCGCGATCAGCGAGGTTACGAGCGAAAGCGCCGAATGCACCGGGTTCGTGAAGAACACGACACCGAACGCCCCGACGATCGCGGCGATCCCGAAGATTCCCCAAATGACCCACTCGCTCATGGCGATCCCCGATCGTCAACCGCCGCGTCGGTTGTCGGCCGGGCCTCGTCGGATTCCGCCTGCCCAGATTGCGCCTGATCGGATTCCGCAGGGGCCGCGGGCGTCGTCGTGACCTCGTCGCCGCTGCTTTGACCGACCTCGGCCGCTCGCACGCCGTGGCCGGCGTCACTCGACCAACCGGCGATACCTTCATAGCGTGACGAGCCACCCGGTGATGTCGCGCGCATCCAACCGCCCGATTCGGTCAGTGAGTGCGGATCGAACCATCGCCCCTCGTGCCTTGGTGTGCCGTCGGCTTCGACGAGGAGTTCTTGCTTCGTGTAGATCGCGTCCTGGCGATTCGTGAAACTGAACTCGAAGAGGTTCGTCATCGTGATCGCTTCGGTCGGACACGCCTCGACGCAGAGCCCACAAAAGATGCAGCGCAAGAAGTTGATGTCGTAAACAAAGCCAAAGCGCTCGCCCGGCGATACAGGGTCGTTGGTCGAGTTGTCAGCCCCTCGCACATAGATGCAGTGTGCTGGGCAGACCCCGGCGCAGAGTTCGCACCCGATGCACTTCTCCATGCCATCTTCGTAACGGTTGAGGACGTGGCGCCCGTGGAATCGAACGGGCTTGTCGTAGATCTGTTCGGGATACTGGTCGACCGTTTTCTTGCGGCTGAACAAGTTCTCTAGCGTGACACCAAGTGCTTTGAGTACGGGTATGAGAGCCATATCGCCTACTTGAACCAAATCACGTCGGAAATCCCCGATTCGCCGAGCAAGCCGACGACGAGTGCGATGCCGAGCATCCAAACGATCGAGATCGGCATCAGGAACTTCCAGCCAAATCTCATGAGTTCGTCGTAGCGGATACGGGGGAGCGTGACACGTATCCAAAAGAAGGTGAAGATCAAGATGATCGTCTTGATCATGAACCAGATGAAGCCCCAGAGCGCGTCGGGCAGGACCCCAGGTGTCGGGCCGTTCCAGCCGCCGAGAAACAACGTGACGATGACCGCGGACATCGTGATCACGTTCACGTATTCCGCCAGGTAGAACAGCATGAAGCGGACGCCGGAATATTCGGTGTGGTATCCGCCGACGAGTTCCGAATCGGCTTCAACGAGATCGAATGGCGGGCGGTTCGTCTCGGCAAGCGCTCCGATGTAGAAAACGATCGCCGGGACGATGAGTGGAATGACGAACCACTGGTACGTGCCCTGCGCTATGACGATCCCTTGCGTACTCAAAGTGCCCGCAAGGATGACTACCGGAATAACGGCGAGACCCATGGCGAGTTCATAGCTGATCACCTGCGACGCAGCGCGGACACCTCCGAGGAGCGGATATTTCGAGCCTGACGACCATCCGGCAAGCATCGAGGCGTACACGGCAATCGCGCTCATCGAGAACAGCCACAAGATACCGACATTGAGATCGGCGACCTGCATTTTGACCTCGTAGCTCCCAATCTCGAAACCGGGCCCGAACGGAACGATCGTGAACGCCAAGAAGGCCGGGACCATCGCCAAGACAGGAGCGAGTTCGTACACGAGCTTGTCGGCACGGAACGGGACGAAGCTCTCCTTGAAAAGGAGCTTCACACCATCTGCGACCGTTTGAAGTATTCCGAAGGGCCCGGCCCGATTCGGCCCTGGGCGAAACTGCATGAAGCCGGCGATCTTACGCTCGCCCCACACCGCGAGGATCGTCATGATCATCTGGCCGACGAAGACGGCGACGACCGTAGCGACGACTATGAGGAGCTGCCACCAGTCGACCATTAGCGCACCCTCCGACAACCCATTAGAGCGCCTCCACGTTCACGGTCATGCCGATCGTCAACGTCTGCATCGGGCCTTGCGCGTGCGGGAGAAAAATCTCCCCTCGAGCGACTCCAACGTCTGCGTACGCTTCGCGCTCAATAGAGAAGCCACTTTTTGTACCAGATGTGTCGGTACCAGTTGTGTCGGTACTCGTGAGTCGCAAGGTCGATCCGGGGTCGATCCCGCGACTGGAGAAATCCTCGGGATGCATGCGGACGATCGCCCCGGGTCGCAATGCCGCCAGGGACGGGCAATGCGACACGAGCGTGCCCTGGTCGTAGAGCGTCCTTGCGACCCTGAGCCGAAGGCTGCCCGGAAGCCGCGCGCGCCCCGAAGTCGACTCCGCCGGATCGGGAGCTTCGACGCTCGTCGCCGTGACGAGAAATCCCGCCGTTTTCGAATCGTGACCGAACTCGGACGGGTCGATGCCCTCGTATGCGATGGCCACCCGCGAGATCTCGGTGAGAATGTCCAAGGGCGTCCCGCAACCGAATTCGTGGCCAAGCCGCTCGGCAACTGCCCGAAAAACTTCGGAGTCTGACGCCGCCTGGCCCGGCGGTGTCACCTTCGCGGTGACGCTTTGCACACGCCCCTCGATATTCGTCACGGTACCGTCGACTTCGCCCCATCCGGCCGCGGGCATCACGACGTCGGCGAACTCGCAGAGTTCGCTCTCGAACATGTCGCACACGATCACCCGACTCGCCCCGTCGAGCGCACGCCGGGCGAGGTCGGGGTCGGCAAAATCGTTGAGCGGATCCGCTCCAACAATGAACAAGACGTCGACGTCTCCGTCTGCAGCCGCTTCGAGAATCCCCCGTGTGTCGAGGCCGGCCTCGGCCGGGAAATCGCCCCGCCACGCTTCGGCGATCCGTTGACGCCCAGCCGGATCGTCTACTTGTACGCGACCCGGCAGCAGATCCGGCGCCAGACCCATGTCGATCGCGCCATGCACGTTCGAGCGCCGAACAACCGGCAGCAACTTCGCTCGGTTGCCGACTTTTGCAACGGCACGGTTTGCCACAGCGATCACGTCGTCGGGCGATTGTGTGAGGCTCTGGCGACCGACGATGACGACGACGTCGCCCTCGTCGGGAATGTCGGCGTCGGCGTCGACGAATTGATCGAGTCCGCTCTGCTGACCACCGACGACGAACAACTTGACGCCGTGGTGAGCAACCGCGTCGCGAACTCGCAGGTACAGCACCGGAAGTTCTTCTTTGAGATCGCCGCAGACGAGAACTATCGCGGCGGCTGATTCGATGTCTTCGATCGTTGCACGATTCTCGATGCCGGCAACGTAGCTCGCAGGGAGGCCGTCGTCGAGCTGGCAGTCGACGTCGTTCGAGCCACAAACAGACCGCATGAATTTGCTCAGCGCGTATGCCTCTTCGTTGGTGAGGCGCGCTCCGCCGATAGCGGCGATGCGACCGTCGGCCGCATCGACGATCGACGCTATCCGATCGACGGCTTCGGCCCAGTTCACTTCGTCGGTCCTGCCCTCTCTCGTGAGGCGCGGGGCAACAAGCCGGTCGGGGCTGTCGATCGACTCGTATCCGAAGCGGCCCTTGTCGCAAAGCCAACCCCAGTTCACCTCGTCGTTGTCGACACCAAGCAGACGGATCGTTTCGTTGCGGGTCTCGTATAACGCCCCGCGACACCCTACGGAGCACCCAGTGCAAGTCGTCTCTGCCGCGGTCACGTCCCAAGGTCGAGCCTTGAAGCGATACGGGGTGGCCGTTAGCGCTCCAACCGGGCAGACCTGAACGGTGTTGCCGGAAAAGTAAGAAGAAAATTCGTCGCCGGGGAACGTCGTGATGTGAAGTTGGTTCCCGCGCTTTGCGAACTCGAGAAGTGGATCGCCTGCAACATCGCTGGCAACGCGCACACAGCGATCGCACTGGATGCACCGCTCCCGATCCAACAGTACGAGGTCGGATACGGGTATCGGCTTTTCAAAGTGACGCTTTTCTTCGACAAATCTCGACTCGCCGGGCCCATACGACATGGTGTGGTCTTGAAGCTCGCATTCGCCCCCGCGGTCACAGACCGGACAGTCGAGCGGATGGTTGATCAAGAGAAACTCGAGTACACCCTCTTGTGCCTTCTTGATACCGGGCGTGTCGTGTCGTACGACCATGCCCTCTTTGACGGGCGTGTAACAGGCGGGCTGAGGCCCCTTCATGCCGTCGACTTCAACGAGGCACATGCGGCATATCGCGACTGCGCGGAGTCGCTTGTGCCAGCAGAGACGCGGGATGTATTCGCCCTCGTTCTCCGCGGCTTCGATCAGGAGCTGGCCTTCGGGCACCTGCATCTCACGACCGTCGATCGTGATCGTGACGAGTTCGGTGTCGGCATTTGATGCCATCGGCTATGCACCCGCCTTCACCGATATGCGCTGACGCCTCGATGCCGGGTTCTGGGCGATCTTCGCGTCGTATTCTTCGCGGAAGAGCCTGATTGACGACCAAAGCGGCGCACATGCCGACGGCCCGAGCACACACATCGTCGTCTGGAGGGGCGGCCATGCATTGCCGGGCGTAATCTGGTCGGAGATGTCGAGGAGAAAATCGATGTCTTCGGGGCGTCCCTTTTTCGACAACAATCGCTCGTAGATGTCGGCGAGCCATTTGATTCCCTCGCGACAAGGCGTGCATTGTCCGCACGACTCGACTTCGAAAAATCTGACGAGACGCCATGCTGCCTTTACGATGTCTGTGTCTTGATCCATGACCATGATTGCGCCGGACCCGAGCATCGACCCTTCCTTGATGATCAGATCCATGTCGGTCGGCAGGTCGAGCTTCGAGTCGTCGAACCACGGCGACGACGCCCCGCCCGGTATGAACGCCTTCACGCTGCCGCCGTTGCGCACGCCCCGCCCCCAACGGTCGAACAGTTCACCGAATGTCGTGCCGTGCTCGACCTCGTAGTTGCCCGGACGGTTCAGATGGCCCGACAGGCACATGAGCCGCGTACCGGTGCTGGTTGCGATGCCGATGTCGGCATAGGCGGCGCCCCCGTTGTTCACAATCCATGGGACATTCGACAGGGTTTCGACATTGTTCACGACGGTCGGTTTCGCGTAGAGACCCTCTACGGCCGGGTATGGTGGCCGCAATCTCGGCCAGCCGCGAAACCCTTCGAGCGACTCGAGCTGTGCGGTCTCTTCACCGCAGACGTAAGACCCGGCCGCGCGGTGGAGAGTTATGCGAAGCGAGAAATCGCTCCCGAGAATATTCTGTCCGAGGTATCCGGCGTGGTTTGCTTCGGCGATCGCGTTCGTCAGGCGATCGAACGCTGTGAGAAGTTCGCCCCGGCAGTAGATGAACGCATGCTCGACGCCGATTGCGTACGCGGAAATGATCATGCTCTCGATGAGTTGATGCGGATCGCGTTCGACGAGCATGCGGTCTTTGAACGTTCCCGGTTCAGCCTCGTCCATGTTCGCGACCAGGTATTTTGGAAAGACGTCCTTCGGGCAGAACGACCATTTCTTGCCGGTCGGGAAGCCCGCGCCGCCCCGCCCGCGCAAGCCCGAGATCGTGACTTGGTCGGTGACATCTTCTGGTGTCATGACTTTGAGCGCCTTACGGAGTGCCGTGTAGCCGCCGGTCGCTTCATAAACGCCGATGTCGAACGAGTCTTCCGGGTGTTCGAGCATGCGTTTCGTCAGAATCAAGTCAACCATTCGATGCCGCTTTCACCTTGCGCTCGAGCGCCTTCGGGCTGCCGGCAAGCGGCGAGACTCCCTGTGCCAGATCTTGGTCGGTGACTGGGGGAAGCGGGGCGCTCGTCGACCCACGCGCGGCGAAAACTTCGTCGAGCCCGCGAGCTTTGACGTCTTCGATCAGAGCGACCGCCGAGTCGGGGGCGACGAACTCGAAGAAGCGGTAGTCGACCTGGAGGCATGGCGCCCCGCCGCACGCAGCGAGGCATTCGACCTCTTCGATCGTAATCGCCCCGTCCGACGTCGTACCGAGGTCTTCGACCTCATAGTGTTCGATTACGTTGTCCCAGAGTTCGTCGGCCCCATTCAACTGGCAGCTCAGCGAGGTGCAGATCGACACGAGGTTCTTGCCAATCGGTTCGAGTTTGAAGATGGTGTAGAAGCTCGCCGTCCCGTAGACCTCGGCCGGCGTGACGTCGATCAGTGCCGCGATTTCGCGCATGCCCCGTCTGCTCACGTAGCCAACTTCGGCTTGGAGCATGTAACAGAGCGGCATGATGGCGGATCGCCTGTGCGGGTATTCGGCGATCTTCACCTTGGCTCTTTCGGCGAGTTTGCCCACAAAGATCGTGTCACTCATCGGTCGACCTCGCCGAGAATCGGGTCGATCGATGCGATCGCAACGATCGCGTCGGCGATCATGCCGCCGACCATCATCGTAGGAAGTGCGTGCACGTTGAGAAAACAGGAGCCGCGGGTGTGCTGTCGATACGGCTTGTTCGTCCCGTCGGCAACCATGTAACAGCCGGTTTCACCCTTCGGGCCTTCGACTCCGACGTATGTCTCACCCGGCTCGACTTTGAAGCCTTCGGTGTAGAGCTTGAAATGGTGGATGAGCGCTTCCATCGACACGTTGATGCGGTGTCGGGGCGGCGGCGTCACCTTCTTGTCTTGGCTGCGGTAGTCGCCGTCGGGCATGTTTTCGAGGCATTGTTCGATGATGCGGAGCGACTCGTACATCTCGGCGATGCGGACGATATATCGCGAGTATGCGTCTCCGTCTTGCTCGGTAATCGTGTCGAACTCGAAATTCTCGTAGCCGCAGTATGGAAACTTCTTGCGGAGGTCGAAGTCGATACCGGTCGCCCGCAAGATCGGGCCTGTCATGCCGAGAGCCAGGGCTTCTTGCTGAGTGATGCGAGCAATCCCGATCGTGCGCTTCTTGAAGACCGGGTTTTGGTCGAGGAGGTCTCTGTTTCGCTGAATGCCCTTCGGGAGATCCTCGAGCATCGCCTTGATGCTTGCCTGCCAGCCGTCGGGCAAATCTGCCGCGACGCCGCCGGGGCGGATGTAGTCGGTGTTCATTCGAAGTCCACAGACATCCTCGAAAAACTCGACGATCGGTTCGCGGTCGTTGAAACCCTGGATCATCACGGTCGTGCCGCCGAGGTCCAGACCCGTGGTGGCAAGCCAGACGAGATGGCTGTTCAGGCGGGTCAGCTCGGCCATCATCACCCGGATCATCTGCGCGCGCTCTGGGATCTCGACACCGAGAAGCTGCTCGACGGCGAGCGAAAAACACAGTTCGTTGCTCATCGGCGCCACGTAGTCCATCCGGGTTACGTTTGTCGACCCCTGGACGTACATGAGTTCTTCGGCCGTCTTTTCCATGCCTGTGTGGAGGTAGCCGATGATCGGTTTGACTCGCAGAACTTGCTCGCCGTCGAGTTCGAGCATTAGACGGAGAACGCCGTGCGTGGCCGGGTGCTGCGGGCCCATGTTGATGATCATGGTCTCGTCGTCCGGGGCTTCGAGCAGGTCCCAATCGGCGTTCGTAACGAGGCCGCGCTCGCGCTCGAGCACGACTGAATGGGTTTCGCCGGGGCGCATCATGACCTGATCGCCCTCGTCGGTCAAAGAGTCGGTCAGAGATGGGGCAAGCACCGACGGCGGGGGAACGGGAATGGTCTCCGTATTCGGATCGGTCATGATGCACCGACCTCCGGTCGTCCGCCGGCCTGGCGTACGCGGATCACGTTTTCGGGGCGTTTCTCGTCATCTTTGAACGTGATCGGGATGCGCGAACTCGGGTAGTCCTTGCGAAGCGGATGGCCTTCCCATTCGTCCGGCATGAGAATGCGTGTGAGTGCCGGGTGCCCGGTGAACGTCACACCCATGAGGTCGTACACCTCCCGCTCGAGCGCGTCGGTAGACGGCCAAATGAACGCAAGTGACGGACATGTCGGATCTTGTTCGCCCGGCACCGGCACACGCAGGCGGAGGCGGCGGGGCGTTTCGAGATCCAACAAATTGACGACGACTTCGAATCTGGTGCGTTCACCGTTCCATGTACCCATGTCGCGGGCTCGATGGTCGATGTAGTCGACGGACGTGACGTCGACACACATAGCGAAGCCGCGTTCGTCACGCAGCCACTTCGAGACCTCGACGAGATGTTCGGGCGGGACCATCACCACACGCTGACCGCGGCTGTTGTCCCATCCGATTCCATGGCCAATTCCATGGCCGCATTCATCGAATTTCGCCGTCAATTCGTCGACGAGGTCATCGTGCGACAATGGCTGACCGATGGGATGACCGATGGGATGAGTTGTCATGCCTCTCGCCGCAGCAATTGGTCATGTTGGATCTTGTCATGCAGGGTCATGACACCGTTGAGGAGAGTCTCCGGCCCCGGCGGACACCCCGGTACATAAACGTCGACAGGCAGCACCTGGTCGACACCCTGGACAATTGCGTAATTGTTGAACATGCCACCCGACGAGGCGCATGCACCCATCGAGATGACCCATTTCGGGTCGGGCATCTGGTCGTAGATGTTGCGAACGACGGGCGCCATTTTTTGGCTGAGGCGCCCCGACACGATGAGAAGATCTGCCTGACGCGGACTACCCCGCCACACTTCCATCCCGAAACGCGAGATGTCGTAACGTGATGCGCCCGTAGCCATCGCTTCGATAGCACAACATGCGAGCCCGAATGTCATGGGCCAGGTCGAGAACTTACGAGCCAGGTTCACGAGACTCTCAAGCTTGGTCGTTAGGAAGTTCGCGTGGAGATCCGTGAACTCGACCATCAGGCTGCCTCGGATTCGCCGACGTCGGCGAGTTCGTGTGCTTCGCGCCGGAACTGTGCCATGAGTTGTTCTTTGTCGAGCTTTCGAATTGGACCCCAATCGAGCACGCCCTCACGTCGCACATATCCGTATGCAATGAGAACGATGCCGACAAAAACGACGATCTCCCAAAATCCGAACATGCCGAGCTTTCGCATCGACACCGCCCACGGATACAAGAAGACGGTCTCGATGTCGAAAGCAATGAAGATCACGGCGACCAAATAGAACTGGACGGGGAATCGCTCGGGCGGATCGTATTCGGGGACGATCCCGCACTCGTAGGGGTCGAGCTTCTCGGGCGTGGGATTTTTCGGACTGACGAGTGCCGACAGGCCACGCGCTCCGCCGACAAACGCGAGCGCGATCAACAACATGGCCGCAATGCCGAGATAGCTCGCCAGTTCCATCGCTAAAGAAAATCCTCCCAGTCGCGGTGTTCGCCGCGACGCCCAGTGTAGAACGACGGTGGGTCAAATCCACCCATCCGATGGCGGACGAGAGACGGAACACCACGAGGATTTGGCATGTTCGGCACTCGTATTGGAAAGTTGTCGTTGCATGTCGCAACCAAATTGTGTGTACACCTAGGTAAGCATCGTGTACACTTCTGCCATGGGTACCTGGTCGGTGCGAGAAGCAAGAAAAGAGTTCGCTGCATTGTTGGCCGCCGCCGACGATCAGCCGCAAACAATCCTGCGCCGCGGCGAACCGGTCGCTGTTGTCATCGCCCCCGACTCGGCAGGCAACGGGGGTGAGAGCGTGTCGGATTTGTTGGATCGCATGCACAACGTGCCTGCCGATGCCGACGGCGATGGGCTTCCCGCCGTTCCACGTAAATCTCGACCGGCCGGCGTCTGATGTTTTTGATCGACACGAATGTGCTGTCAGAACTTGTGAAGAACACGCCCGATACCCCTGTAGCGAGCTGGGCACGCAACAGGCTCGACCGCATCCGGATCAGCGCCGTCACACTCGAGGAAGCCCGATACGGACTTGCATGGAAACCACGCCCTCGAACGGCAGAGCGTCTTCGGATGTTACTCAAGTCTGAACGCAGTGCGGTACTCGCTGTCACGGCCGGTATCGCTGCAAACGCTGGAACGATTCGAGGGAACCTACAGGCAAAGGGTGAGACCAGGACCCAAGCCGACATGCTGATCGCTGCAACGGCGATCATGCATGACCTGACGTTGGCTACCCGCAATGTCGCCGACTTCGGCGGCCTCGACGTCAGGGTGTTCAACCCCTTCTCGACCGACTCTCGACGGCAATGAGCGCGTTCGAGCACTGACAGGGCGGGGTTCGACTGGGTCCGCGACCGAAACAGCCATTTCGACGACTTGACAGCCTGTGTTGTCGAACGTATGTTCGGATTGCCAGAGGGACGTCGGCCCCTCCCGAAAGCCCGAACGAGAAATCAGCCATAATTGACCTCGAGAGAATGACATGCATGGCGTCCCGGAGTCGTCGTATCCATTACCCTTCCCCCCTGTGCCAGGCAGAAGGCAAATGTCCGAGGATCGGCCCACGGCTGCCGAGTTCTTTGCCGGAATCGGTTTGATGCGAGCCGGTCTTGAAAAAGCGGGAATCGATGTCGTTTGGTCAAACGACATCGAGCCAACCAAGCGGGCCTTGTTCGCCTCCAACTTCGACGCTGAGAACTATGTCCTCGGAGACATTCGAGCAATACGCGGGTTCCATCTGCCGGATGTCGACATTGCGACCGCGTCGTTCCCGTGCACCGACCTGTCGCTGGCCGGTGGACGGCAAGGGCTTGCCGGCAGCGAATCTTCAATGCTACTGGAGTTTCTTCGCATCGTTGAGGAGATGCACGAGCGCCGACCGAGTCTGCTGCTGCTAGAAAACGTACTCGGCTTCGCAACTAGCCATTCCGGCAGCGACGTACGAAATGCCATCATTCTGCTAAACACGCTCGGCTATAGCTGCGATGTCTTCGCCATCGATGCGGTTCGATTTGTACCGCAGAGCCGACCTCGTATGTTCGTCGTGGGCGCTTCGGATCCACCGACGCGGGCCGCCGCCGCGTCGGTGGATGGCACGAACGACTGGCTCCGTCGATCAACGATCGATCGTGTGATCAAGACCAATCGTGATCTTCGAATGCATCGCATCGATCTTGCGGCGCCGCCGACAATGACGAGAACGGTCGCTGACATCATTGAACGCTTCGACCCGAACGACGACACGTGGTGGGATCGTTCTCGCACCTCAGCCTTGATCGAGTCGCTCTCGCTCATCCAGCTCGAGCGGCTCAACGCGCTCCGCCATAGTCAAGCGCTGAAGTGGCGCACCGCGTATCGTCGCACACGACATGGCAGGGCCGTATGGGAAATCCGCAGCGATGAGATCGCTGGTTGCCTACGCACGGCCCGAGGCGGATCGTCGAAACAGGCCGTGGTCGAAGCCGGTCGCGACGAGGTACGCGTCCGTTGGATGACGCCTCGCGAATACGCGCGATTGATGGGCGCTCCGGGTTTTCGTCTCGGCGCCGTGACCAGGAACCAACAGTTGTTTGGGCTCGGCGACGCCGTATGTGTCCCCGTCGTCGAGTGCATCGCGCGCGAGTATCTGTTGCCAACCATTGACCGCAAGCCAGGACGCATGGCCCGTGCCGAAAAAACCGATGAAAAAGAGCTTGCCCGCACCTGATGTCCAGACTTTTCGCTCAATGCTCGACGACGCTCTTGGACAAACCGACTCCGGCGATCGAGTCATAAGCGACGCCGGGTGGGGCGTCTACGCTTTCTATGACTATGAGGAAGAACCGATCTATGTCGGCCAGACAAACGAACAGCTGCGAACTCGCGTCCGGCGTCACCTGACCGGCCAACGAACCGATGCCGTAGGCATGCGCGTGCTAGATCCGTTCGAGGTTGCATATCTCGAGCTGTGGCCATTGTGGGAACTTCAGAACACACCTTCCAAGCGGAAGAACGCGAAAGTCTTTGAAGCGGCTCGGGATCGATTGAACTCGCTAGAGCGCTCGGTCTACTTGCGATCGATCCGGCGGTCCAGATATGGCGTGATCCTCAACGAGGTCATCCCACCCGAAGCACCCATCATCAGCGAAAGCGATCTCCCCGCGTCCCATCGATTCCGTCTAATTTCCGAAGCGGCGTGGCAAGAGCGTAACCACCCTGATAACCGAATTGCTCGGCGTGCTGAGACGCTCGGCCGCCTCGCGGATGTCGTACGAGAACGCGGCGAGGTTAGTCTCGGCCTACGCCGTGTGATTGTCGTACAGGCGATCCGCATCGCATGGCTGAGCGCTCAGCGTCTCGCCTTCGCCGAGGGTCGCGAGGAACCAACTCTGTCGGCCTCCATCGACTTATCGGCGCTGATCGGATTCACTCTGACGGACGAGTCCGAAACAATTTTTCCGTATGCTGAGCCATTCGACGCCGCCGCGGATTGAGAGCTATGGCAGACACATACGGTCCAGTGACTCGCAGCCGCGTGATGCGATCGGTCAAGAGCCGAAACACCAAACCCGAACTTTTGTTGCGCCAAGCCCTTTGGCGCAACGGAATGCGGGGTTATCGCCTGCACCGCGAGTCGCTGCCCGGAAAGCCCGACATCTCGTTCGGCCGCTCTCAGATTGCTGTCTTCGTAGACGGAGCATTCTGGCACGGTCATTCAGGCAAGAAGCTGCCGAAATCGAACCGTGGCTATTGGAAAGCGAAGATAGCGCGCAACGTCGAACGTGACCGTCGCACCGACGTCGCTCTAGAATCCGCTGGTTGGCACGTCATTCGTCTGTGGGACTTCGAAATCGAACGTGATCCGGGAGCGGCGGCAGGCATCGTCGCCGATGCTGTTGCCACGCGACTCGCCGACCTCAACCACGCGACCACTTGACAAGAACTCGGACAACTCTGCCTTCACGGCGTCGGCCCGACGCTGACAATCCGCTTGACGACCCCGTGTGGGTCAGATCCATCCATTCGTGGCCGGACTTCTGTCTTTGAAGGGCTGTGGACCGTCTGCTCGGAGTGGAGTTTTTTGCAACTGTTCAGTTGTTTAGGTAAATCGCGCGGTCCGCGCGATTTGTTGGTGGATTGCCCACTGATCGCGGTCTTGTCGGTGTAGATATGTGGTGTGACGAAACATGATGACGCTGTTGAAC
>SDBV01000531.1_pt1 | contig 54799 bp, 54 predicted proteins | sample 2277081 | NCBI WGS metagenome assembly SDBV01 (sample SAMN10402039, study PRJNA504765) | marine sediment metagenome | isolation source: marine sediment core GS10_PC15, 223 cmbsf | place: Arctic Ocean: Southern Knipovich Ridge | collected 2010
GGGACATCGAGTGCGATTGTGCATTCCCCTCTGCAACCCAAAATGAAATCGAAGCCGAAGACGCAAAGATACTGCTTAAAAACGGCTGTTACGTCATCTCCGAAGGTGCAAACATGCCCAGCACCCCTGAAGCAACCCAGATGTACCTCGACAAAGGCATTCTCTACGGCCCGGGCAAAGCCGCAAACGCAGGCGGTGTCGCGACGAGCGGTCTGGAAATGTCCCAGAACTCCATGCGTCTGCCCTGGACCCGCGAAGAAGTCGACGAGAAGCTGCATAACATCATGATAGCCATTCACAAGCAGTGCTTCGAGGCTGCTGAAGAATACGGCAAGCCCGGAAACCTCGTTATGGGCGCCAACATCGCAGGATTTACCAAAATTGCCGACGCCATGCTCGACCAGGGACTGGTTTAATCCGGCAACAAAAGTTTTGAAGTAAACAATAAAGGCGCCTATCATTGAAGGCGCCTTTTTTTATGCTCAATTTATTCGTGCAGGCAGAAAAAAGATTTGCATTTTGGAACACAAACAAAGGTAATGCTGAGTATAGTTACAGCTACGTAGTAACTGGAGAAAACAGATTATGGCGATTCCACCGAGCACAGGGATTGAAGACCTTGACACCGTTCTGGCAGGGCTGCGAAAAGGTGATAACATCGTCTGGCAGGTCGACAGTATCGAAGACTATCAGCATTACGTTACACCCTACATTGACCGGGCCATAAAGGACGGCCGCAATCTCGTTTACATCCGGTTCGCCAAGCATGAACCCCTTATACCTCCAGACGCCGGTGTAAAGACCTACGAGTTGACACCGGCAAAAGGCTTCGAGTCATTCTCAAAGCAGGTTCATAATATCATTTCCGAAGAGGGCCTGGATACGTACTATCTATTCGATTGCCTGTCGGACTTACTGACCGCGTGGGCAACGGACCTGATGATAGGCAACTTCTTCATGATTACCTGTCCGTATCTCTACGAACTCGATACTATTACTTATTTCGCACTGCTGCGGGGCAAGCATTCGTTCAAGACCATCGCCAGAATTCGCGACACGACACAACTGCTGCTGGACGTTTATGATTTCGAAGGCGACTACTACGTCCACCCGCTGAAAGTCCTGAACCGTTACTCGCCCACAATGTTCCTGCCCCACCGTGACCTCGACGGCAATTTCAAACCTATAACCAGCAGCATAGACGTCACCAGGGTCCTGTCTCATATTTCTCAAACAAGCCTGAGCAGCCCCACGCGCATACTTGACTACTGGGACCGCCTGTTCATGAAAGCCGAAAGCCTCAGGAACAAACCGCCTCAGTCCAAAGGTGTAAAAGAAAGCGTTGACGAACTTTGCAAGCTAATGATCGGCCGCGACAAGAGAATGCTCGAACTGGCTGAAAAATATCTCACGCTCGATGACTTGATTAGTATCAAGAGCAGACTGATTGGCAGCGGCTACATCGGAGGAAAAGCAGTCGGAATGCTTATCGCACAGAAAATTCTCCAGCAGGACAAATCCTTCAACTGGGCCGACAAGCTCGAACCGCATGACTCGTTCTACATCGGCTCTGACATCTTCTACAGCTACATCGTCGAAAACCGATGGTGGAAACTGCTCATGGAGCAAAAAACAAAAGAAGGATATTTCTCCGTCGCTCCGCAGATGAGAGAGAGCCTGCTTAACGGCAAATTCCCCGACGAGATTAGAGAGCGATTTACGGAACTGATTGAATACTTCGGCCAGTCGCCCATAATCGTCCGTTCAAGCAGTTTGCTCGAAGACTCCTTCGGCAATGCGTTCGCCGGCAAGTACGAAAGCATATTCCTTGTCAACCAGGCAGACCCCGACCAGCGATACCAGATATTCACCGAGGCTGTGCGGCAGATTTATGCAAGCACTATGAATGAAAACGCCCTGTCGTACCGTCTCCAGCGAGGCCTCGACCAGATGGATGAGCAAATGGCCCTGCTGGTTCAGCGAGTCTCCGGCTCATACCATGGAAATTATTTCTTCCCGTACCTTGCCGGCGTGGGAATTTCCCACAATACTTTCGCCTGGGAACCGGAACTCGACCCGCAGGCCGGCATGCTCAGGCTGGTCTTCGGCCTGGGAACCAGGGCCGTTGAAAGGGTTGACGATGATTACCCGCAGATAATTGCACTCGATGAGCCTTTGAAACGCCCTTACTCAAAAACTCAGGACGTGATGCGATTCAGTCAGCACAAGGTTGACCTGCTAAAATTGCCTCAGAATCGTCTTGGAACAGCCGATGTGTGGGACCTGTTCAAATCAAACAGCGATATAAACACAGACCTCATCGCCTCGGTTGACCTCGAGGCCCAGAGGCAAATGAAAGAACGCGGCATAGAGGGCAAGGCATGGGTGCTGACTTTCAAAAAGCTGCTCTCGGAAACTGATTTCGTTCAGACCATGCAGAGGATGCTTAAAACACTCGAGAAACACTATGAATATCCCGTTGATATAGAATTCACTACCAACTTTACTCCCGACGAACAGATGAAAATTAACCTCCTTCAGTGCCGGCCTCTGCAGACCAAGGGTATCGCTACAAAAGTCAACATCCCAGAAGCAATCGAGCCTGAAAAGGTTCTTTTCGAATCCCGCGGACACACAATGGGCGGCAACATATCCACACCGATAAGACGGCTTATCTACGTTGACCCCGAAGGTTATCAAAAGGCCACGCGCGACCAGAAATACGATATCGCCAGGCTCATCGGAAAACTCAACAGGCAGATAGACGACCGCGAAACCACCCCTGCCATTCTTCTGGGACCGGGCAGATGGGGTACTACTACGCCCAGCCTTGGAGTTCCGGTCAGCTTCGCTGAAATCAACAAAATAACGGTCCTTCTTGAAATCGCTTATGAAGGCGGAAACCTCATGCCCGAATTGTCATTCGGCACACACTTCTTTCAGGACCTTGTCGAAACCGATATCTTCTACGTCGCAATTTTTCCCGGCAAAGAAGGAGTAGTCTTCAATCGCGAAATGCTCGCTGAAATGCCCAATATCCTGGCTATCCTGCTGCCCGAAAGCGCCAAGTACGCCGATATTGTCAAAGTGTACAACGCCGATAAAGACCTGCAGATAATGTGCGATATGATGAGCCGGCGAGTCGTATGCTTCTTCAGTTAAAGGCGGATTTTAGTTCTAAATTCTGCATTCTACATTGGATATTGGATATTCATTTCGCCGAAGGCGAAATGTCTTGTCTTTACCGGGAATTGGAGGGATAATTAATCGCGGATTACACGGATTGGCACGGATGCTGGGAAAATACTGAAAGAGCAAAGCTATTATGGAAATTATATTATCTGTTATTTGGCTCATTTTTTCCGTCCTATTCCTTGTACTTGGTTTATATCATTTCAAGTTGTCAAAGTTTAATATTGCTCCATTTGCAGTTCCAGAACGCTTAGGTGTGATTCGTGACTCTGTAAAAAAGATCGGATTTGACCCTGATGAACCTATTCGAGATTTTATTACGAATTTCAACTTATATCTGAATAATCATAATCGTTCTTCACGCCGACAAAATATAGCAGCGGCATGTGGGTACTGGCTTGCTTCAATCATAGCAGTTATATCCATGATTCTGGAATGGCGAGAAGAAATTGGTGGATGGTTCGTAATCTGTGTTTCCCGTTTTATACAGACCGTATAATCATTGTCATTGGGTTGTTAAAAAATGACTTCTAAATATGAAGGTGGCTTCGCAAAGAATGTATTTCAACAGTTGGATACTGAATCCTCACTATACGTCCTTGGTCTTTGTTTGGCTTCACATGACATAGTATTGCATCACTCACTTATAGATAAAAGCGAAGATGAAGAAAAAAACTATCACTTCGCAGCGTCGTTATCCATTTTACGTGAAATTGCCAAAATAGTCGAACCGATTGAAAAGCTTGCTTTCGCAACGCGATTCTCTCAGGAAACAAAAGACTTGCTTCAGGAGCTTAAAAAAGACTTGCAACCTTTTCAGGAGGATTCTTTGACAAAAAGAGCACTCAAGCCTATCCGTGACATCACATTTCATTATGATTTTACCAAAGCCGATCAAAACAAAATAGCTTCGTTGCTCGACGAGATGAAAAAGGAACAGAAATTAAGAGTTAGAGCAAATAGTGGCGACAATTCCATTCTTCGTTATAGGTATACATTTGCGGACGCATTTAGAAGCAAGTTAGTAGCGAGTTACCTCACGAAAGATATCGTAAACAAAATTACTGTAGCAACAGTGAATGCTATTGCTTTCACGGATTCTCTATTGGCTGATTTATCAGATTAAAAGTGATTTATTAACGACGAACGACTAATGACCAGCGACTAAAATTTCCCGCATCCATGCTTCGCTCCTAAGGGGCTACGCAGGACAAGTAAAAATAGGTGGCTGGAAATAGTTTATCCAAATTTTAGTAGTTTTTTCTAGTTTCTCTTTTTATTTATCAGGCTTTGGTTTTGGCTTAGGAGGTCTTTGTTGTGGGATTGAGTCTGGTGCACGCGTTGGAACCCCTTTTTCCCGCCTTTCTCTCAATGGCTTTGAAGGAGGGGGTCTCCTTTTAGGTTTGTTTTGTTCATTCATATACTTCATTTGCTAATTCCTCAAATCATTTAATATCATATGTAGTAGTTTTATTCCATCCTATTTCTCGCCCCCGTTTTGTCTGATTTTTAAAGTATGAGTAAATTACTATACTCTCAATACCAGAATCAATAAGAAAGTCGGCATGAAATTCATCACTTTCTCCGGGTTCAATCTCATGTTGATAATCTTTGCCACTTAAATCTACTTCTCCAAGTAATGGCCACTCGACTTCAGCATCTTCTTGCTTAGTACGAGTTTTAAAAGTATCTATTTTATTTAATTCTTCCATTGTCCATGGGAGCATTTTTTGTATTCTTATTAACCTTTTTTCCAGACATACGACCGTGTTTCCCTTATTAAAAAAATCTACCACAACTTTCAGAAATATCTTCTCATTGTTAACTCTTTTGCTTATTACTCTATGATTCACATCCAAACTTGGATATTTTTCTCTTTTTCTTATAAATGTGAAATATACCCATAATCCGCCTACTACATATGCCACACAGGTGGCATAGTTTCTTATCACCTCACTTAAGTCTTTCGGATCTATTTTGATTATTGTTTGCCAGGAATATTTTAAGAATTGCAGGATATCCATGTCATTCTCCGCAACTGCTGATACAAGCTCAACGATTCATGTTTTACAAGAAAAGACTCGACAATAATTTAATACAATAAATTGTAACAGATGCGAATAACGAAACGAGTACACCAATAATAAAAGCTGGCCATAATTTACTTTTTGGTTTATTAGCGATTTCTACCACGGGGAAAATTTTGTAAAGACCATTAAAGACTAATCTAAACAAGTATCCCCATAAATTAGAAAGGATAATAAGCATAATAACGAAAATATATACTCTGTTTTCGCCAAGTTGCTCAGGAAAAGCTGCAGACAACTTTTTGCTCGTAAAAAAAGATAAAGCAAACATAGTAGTTACAGCAAAAATCTGAACCAGGGCTTGAAACCCCCAGTGATGCCAAAAACGATTTTTATTTTTTGCTTTATAGACTAATCCCCGAACTATTTCTGGTATCATTGTAAAAATGTTCTTTTCAGTGCTCTCAACTAAAACGTTACTTTTTGTCGAAACATCGGGAATATCTTGGCTATGTAAGTTTACAAATATATTGGTTAACTTGTTTTTATCTCTAAACTCAAATCCAACATACCATATTTTACTTGCATCGTTAAACTTACTGAAAAAATCCTCTCTATCATAAGTTCGTAATGACTCGCCATTGTCGTATTTAATAGAATAAATTGGTGGGAGAACAAATGATTTGCTATCCTTTATCAATGAATTAGCAATATCTGTCATAATATTAAAAATCTCATATATATTCCTCTTATTAAATGAACAAAAATTTATTAAAACTTCTTTTGATTCACATGATAAACGCAGTTCGTCTTGTTTTTGTGATTGTCCTTTTATAGAAAATTTATATAAAATACACTCACCTTTTGAGCCGATATTGGTTTCCCATGTTCCCCGCATTTCGGCTTTGTCTTCTGATATAGTTAAATTTATTTCCCCTTCTGTGGGCACTCCCTCTCCTGTTGGTGTGAAGTCAAATACTTTTGCTGTAAATTGATCTCCCTCTATTTTTCCTTCGATTTTACCTGCTAAATTAATGTTTTCGACATCATATAATTCGAAATTACCAATAATATTTTCTTGTTCTAAATTATACTTTAATATTACTAAACCACGATTAGTTCCACTTATAATACCTGTCCAGGTTTCCATTTTCTTCCTTTATCGTAATTATGTCGCTTAAGGTTTTCTAAGAATAACGTCCAGCATGATGGGTAACAGTTGCCTATTATAATGATTAAACCTTTATTGTATCATCTCGCTGCTGGTCTGCGACACATTATCCTCCAATTTCCGGTAAAGACAAGGGATTTTCGCCAAAGGCGAAAATTGAATATTTAATATTGAAAATTGAAGATTAAAATCCGCGTAAATCCGTGTAATCTGCGGTTCCCATGAGTCGTTGGTTTTTACATTTCCATAAACAAGAGTCGGTTATTCCACTTCTTTAATCGTTGTAAGTCGCTTCTTAGTAATCACTTGTAATTCTGGACACAACAACTCCTGTGAAATTTCACAAAGTAAGTCTTGTAAACCTATAAACAGTAGTCGTTTACAAGCGTTGTAGCAAGATAGTGCAAAGATATCGCGCAGGGGGGTAACGACCTAAAATAAAATTTTTCAAAAAAATTTCAGCCTTTACTGACAAGGACTTACGTCAAATTTTCCCAATAAAATTTTTAAAATTTCGTAATAACGCGCAAGTTCAGCCAAAGGTAGAGGGGGAGTTAGATTGAAGATTAAATATCGAATAATGAATATTGCAGATTGAAGAATGAATATTGTAGAGAGGTGAAAATTATGCGAATGACGAGAATAAATATTTCAATCGTATTGCCGACAGTTATTGTCGAATTGGCGGTGTGTTTAGTTCTTATATACCGGAAGATGAGATATGGGTATAAGTACCGGCTTATACAACTGACGCAAGGGGAGTACGCAATTGTTGACCCGGAAGATTACGAGCTATTGGTGCGGTTGAGGTGGCGGGCTACGAAGAGCCGCAATACCTGTTATGCTATCCGTTCTATAACGATATCCGGGAAGAGGTCGTTCGAGATGATGCACCGCGTGATAATGAAAGAAGAACTGGCGAAGATACCCCGTCATTTGAGAAAAGATACTCTAATCGACCATATTAACCATAACGGCATAGATAATCGCAAGGCGAATTTGCGACTGGCGACGCGAGCCCAGAACAGCAGAAACCGCCGGCCTGTCGGGCGGGGCAGCAGCAAATATAAAGGGGTACGCTGCAGGGAGTCCGACGGGGTGTTTATCGCGGAGATAAGGGCAGGGAGAAAGAGGATATACTTAGGGTGTTATAAATCGGAGATAGAGGCGGCAAAGGCATACGATGCAGCAGCGCAGAAATATCATGGAGAGTTCGCGAGTACCAATTTTAATCACTGATTCCGTCTTCGCTTCGTTTCGACGCGACAGGCAAATCCCATACTATGCGGTGATGGTATTCTACAGGTTATTGTTGTTGTTTTATTTTTTTGAGCAGTTCTTTTCTGTTGCGGACTCGTATTTGTGCGTTTTCGTATCGGCGTTTTTCATCAGTGGTTTCGGGCAGTATCGCAGGGACAGCAGTCGGGCGTTTATTATCATCAAGGGCAACGAAAGTCAGATGAGCAGTCGTAGCAATTATCCGGGTGTTGGTATAAGGGTCCTCGCGGATTACGCGGACGCCGATTTCCATTGAGGTCCGGCCTGCGTAGTTGACGGAGGCTTTTAGAACAACATGGTCACCGATGCTAATTGGCTCCTTGAATATGATTGAATCGATACCGGCGGTAACAACCTCTTTGCCGCAATGCTTCTGAGCGGCCATTGATGCAATCATGTCCATCCAGGCCATTATGACACCGCCAAAGGCTGTTCCGTGGGGATTGGCCTGGTCGGGCATCAGGAGGTATCTGCTTTCGACGACGCTTTCGGAAGGTTTCTTGCCCTGCATATGATTCGTTCCTTTCAAGTCGAGATAGAAAAGTACTGACAAGATAATGTCTGAGGCCCAGGTGTCAAGTACCGACAGAGATGCAGAGGATATTTCTTTACAGTTTGTTGGTAGTAATCTACGATGTTGCTTTGTGGAATTAAGAGCGTCTAAGGAGCGTATGTGAGTACTCCTGTAGCGATAGTATTTCTGGTTGTTGGTCTGGCGCTTCTGTGGAAGGCGGCGGATTTGCTTGTATCGGGCGCGGTCAGCCTGGCGAATCGTCTGGGGATAAGTCCGCTTGTAATCGGCCTTACTATAGTCGCGATGGGTACGAGCGCACCGGAAGTTGCGGCAAGTATAGCTGCGACGCTGCGGGGGACGGGGGACATTGCTATTGGTAATGTATACGGCTCTAACATTGCAAACCTGGCGTTAGTCGGCGGGCTGTGCGCTATGATACGGCCTATATCGGTGCGGCTGAGTGTTGTTAAACGCGAGATGCCGGTGATGATAATAGTCGCACTTTTGCTTTTGCCCGTACTGTATAACCTCGTGATATCACGGCCGGAAGGGATTGTGTTACTTGTTATCTTCTTCGCGATGATAATCTTTACGGTATTGCAGGCCAGGCGGCAGGTGAAAACCAAACCTGAAGTCGAAATGGAACTTTCAGATGAGATTGAAGTGGTCAAAAAGGTCAGGCCTAAGGCGCTTTGGCTCAGCATTGTGCTAATCGCAGCCGGGCTGGCGGGGTTGGCGGTTGGTGCGGATATAACACTTCGCGGGGCGGTGGTAATCGGCGCCAAAGCAGGGCTGAGCGAAGCAGTAATAGGTATGACGATAGTCGCATTAGGAACAAGCTTACCGGAATTAGCAACGTGTCTGACGGCAGCGTTTAAGGGGCAGGATGATATTTCAATCGGCAATCTTGTGGGGTCGAATATATTTAATACGCTGCTGGTGACGGGAACGGCCGGTGTGATTGGACCCTTAAGTATCACTTCGCGATTAGTGGGAACAGATTACTGGATTATGGTGGCTGTCAGTATTATGTTTATGATAATGGCGTTGATTGGAAAGAAGATAAGCAGGACAGACGGCGCGATTTTGTTCTGTGTTTACATTGGTTATATCGTTTACCTGTTTGCATTTACAGCGGGAGTGTAAAAAAGTTCCATGTTCTGAGTTCCACGTACCGAAAAGCAAATCAGAAGGTCATTGAGTCGGTGTAGATGTTCATGAAGTCCGGCTGATGCGCGATTTCGAGGTATTCGATTCTCCTTGCCAGGTGCCCTGCCAGTTCACGTGCGGTTTGGTTGAGCAGAATCATTCTGGCGCCGGAGCTTGCGGCGTTTCCGACGAAGTGGATTTTTTCTGGCGGGACTTTGGGCAGCAATCCAATTCTTAGCGCGCTTTCTCTTCTGATGTAGTTTCCAAAGGCCCCTGCCAGCAGAACCTGTTGAAGGTCTTCGTCTCTGAGGTTCAACTGCTTCATAATCAGGCGGATACCGGCGGCGATTGCAGCCTTTGCGAGCTGTACTTCGCGAATGTCCTTTTGAGCCAGTATTACAGCGGGTTTGCATGAGCAATCCATGCGTGCGATGATGAAAGCAGGCTGGCCATCCGATTTTGTTAGTCTGTTGGCAATGAGAGGCGGCAGAGAGTCTATGAATTGCTGGTCGCTATTGAACCGTCCTGTGCTGTCGATGACGCCGAGGTCGAGCATTACGGCGACTGCGTCTATGAGTCCGCTGCCGCAAATTGATGCCGGCTGTGAGTCGCCGATTACATCGACGTCGATGTCGGCGCCATTTGCATTGATAAAGACTGCTTCTATAGCTCCATCGACGGCTCGGCTGCCCTGCGTGATGCGAGCGCCTTCGAGAGCCGGGCCTGCGGCGCAGCTTGCGGCGTAGAGTTTTTCCCTGTTGCCGCAGACGAGTTCGCCGTTAGTGCCGATATCAACGAGCAATGTTAATTCCTCAGCGAGGTTAATGTCGACGGCTAAAGCCGCTGCTACGGTATCAGAGCCGACAAAGCCTGCGATGTTTTCGACTACATGTACGTTTGCTTGTGGGTTGATATTTATTTTTAGTTTCTGTGCAGATATATCATGAGCGTCGAGAGAATGTGCATTGTAAGGAGCCTGTCCGAGTTGAGCTATTGGCAAACGCAAAAGGATGTGGGTCATTGTTGTATTGCCGACGGCGGTTATTTCATAGATTTGCTGCGAATCGATATCGGTCTTTTTGCACAGCCTTGCGATTAGTTCATTGATGCAATCGATAATAATTTGCTGTAATTCGGTGAGTTTGTCATCGGTGTCGGCGAATGTAATTCTGCTTACTACATCGTCACCGTAACGGGCCTGCGGATTGAAGTCGGCTTCGGTGGCGATGAGCTTTCCATCATGCAAATCAACGAGCTTGGCAACAATGGTTGTTGTGCCGATATCGAGAGCAATACCGTAGATTCTTTCGGTGGATATTATTTTTGTTGGATGTACTTCGATTTCCCTGTCGATTCCGTGTTCGAGGATTTTCTGCTCAAAGAAACGTGATGCGATAGGAATAGTCACGGTGAGGTCGCTGTCAATTTTGTGTTGGCAGGCAAGGACCTGCTGCTGGTCAGGTGCGAGCAGGACAGTACACTTTTGGCATGTGCCTTTGCCTCCGCAGGTGGTGTTGAGGATTATTCCGGCGGCGTGTGCAGCTTCGAGCAGCGTTGCGCCGGCGTGGATTGATATTCTTTTGCCGTCAGGCTGAAAGTTTATTTGGAAATGGCGCATCTGGGTGGTCGTTGTAAACCCTCAACATAAACCCGTTCGACTTCGCTCAGGGCAGGTCTGGGGGCTAAGCTAAGGGAATTGCTCAACTTATTTTGTTGCGGACTTTCCAGCGAGCCCGTCTCTTTTTGCTTCCGACTTTTCTTCTTCTTCTGGGTTTTGCCATTAATTTCTCCTGAAACCAGCTTCGATATCAACTGTAAAAATATTTTCCAAGTTATTGTACAGTATGGTATTATAACAGGATACAAATCAAGTTCAAGGGGCTTTTTTAGCCGGGAATCAGCCATGATACAGTGCAAAGACTGTGAATTATGCGAATTCGGAGAGAACGGGCAGCGGAAATTCAAGTGCGACCCGTTTTCAAATGTGAAAGAGCCGGAGTGTATTGCGAAGTGGCAGCTTCTGCGGCTTGATATGTTAGTGGCGAGCTACCAGGGGATGCTGAAATGGTACAACAAGATGGCTCCGCTGCAGGACAAGCTGTTCAAATACATGGAGAAAGAGGTTGATTCGATGGACGAGTCTGAGCGGTGGAAGCTGGAAGAGGAAGAAGAAGAGGATGATGACGAGATAAAATAGGCGGAGAGTTATTTGGAGGGGGTTTTTTCGAAGTAGTGGCCGCAGGTTTCGGGGGTGATGAATTCAGATTCGGTTCTTGGGTATTTTCTGCAGTTAAGCGGGCGTAAGTAGTAATGCCTGCAAATAGCTTTGTTTTCTTTGTCAAAATCGAGCCAGGGACAGACGTTAGGCAGCTTGCAGCAGGCCCCGCAGCGGATGCATTGACCCTGGCGGTTTTTGGCGACGGATAATACGCTGGTCAGCGTCCTTTTAAGCTTTGCGGCCCAGGTATTGCATTGAGATTTATATGATTTATCATCAGTCATTTGGTTGGCTTAAGGTTAGCAATTTTCGGCGATTATTGCAATAAATCGGCCTAAATCGGCGTTTTATAATGTGATGGAAGTATGGATAAAGCCGGTCAGCAAGAATTGGAAAGTTTGATAGCCGGCTGTAAGCGGGGTGAGTCGGAGAGTTTTTCGCGGCTCATAGATGCTTACAGCACGCGGATTTACGGTTATTTTTATCGGCTGAGCGGCGACAGGACGGTCAGCGATGATTTGCTGAGTGAGCTCTTTGTAAAATTGGTTGAGAAAATCGGGCATTACCGTGGGGGGAATTTCGAGGGATGGCTTTTCACGGTCGCCAGCAACCTGTGGCGGGACTGGCTTCGGAGCAGGCAGCGAGACGATAAAGTGATTAAGTCACGAAAAGAAGTCCTTGAGCTTGAAGCTAAACAGAGACGACAGAGCGGGCTGGAGACTGAGATGTTCGACCGATTGGGCAGAGAGCTCGAAAGGATCGACGAGGAAAGCCGGGAGCTGATAATGCTGCGGTATTATTCGCAGATGAGTTTTAAGGAAATCGCCGAGGCCCAGTCTGTGCCGATTGGGACGGTATTGTCGAAAGTGCATCGGGGGCTGAAGAAGCTGCGAGAATTGATGGAGCAGTATAGCCATGAATAACGAACAGGAAAATCTTAGAGATTTATTGAGTAAATTCTACTCGGCTGACGAGGCTGAGCAAGTGCAGGAAGATATTTTGCGCGGTGAGCAAATAATCGGAGACAACCGGGCGTCTGAACCTGATGCTGAGTTGCTTGCAGCTATTAAGGCGCGTGTCGGTGATAAATTAGCCGAAAGAGAACATCACTGGGCAGGTCGATATGCTCGAATTGCAATGGCTGCGGCAGCGGTAGTGGCGATTGGTTTTGGATTGTTTTTGATGCACAGTCACAAACCGGCTGGGACTGGTGAGGTAATGGCAGCTTCGGGGGGAATCTGGGAGAGTGAAGATTTGACAGTTGATGACGCCTCTCTGGCGATACTTGTCGAGGATATCGAAGCAATTGAGGATGAGATAGTCAGCCTGATGCTTGGCGAAAATGGGTCAGAGGGCACGAGTACCGACGAATTTGAAATCGAGCTTTTGGAAATCAGCGGCGATTTTTGGAAAGGATAGACGATGAAACGTTCAAGGATTGCGGTAATAGTTATTGCTTTTATTCTGGCTTTGGGTTGGTTGGCGTTGGGCGCCGAAGTCAGAGAGCCAGAAGACCAAATGTCATTTGAACAAGAAGGTCATCCGCCCAAGGGCCCCCAAAAGGTTAGGGACGGTCATGGTAAAGATAAAGGCAAAGGCCAGTCCCGATGGGGGCGAGGCGGCGGTTCCGGAGGCGGCGGCAGAGGTGAGCGTATGCAGAGGATGCAGCGCAAGCACGAGAAGTACCTGAACTGGCTGAAAGAAAACTATCCCCAAGAAGCACAAGAGCTGGAAAAAGTGCGACAAGAGAATCCTGAGTTGTATATGCGTCGGCTGATGCACAGCGGCAGGAAATACGGCAGGATAGCAGAGGCGGCAAAAGATAATCCGGAACTGGCAGCGGTCCTGAAAGAGGATTTGGAACTGAAGGACGAGCGAGATGAGATTGTCCAGAAACTTCGGTCGGCCGAAGGAGAAGAAACCGAAGCACTGACGGCAGAACTAAAGGAGATAGTCTCAAAGCGGTTTGACCTGATAGTGAAACGCAAGCAGCTTCAACACAAGCAGCTTCTTGAAAAACTTGAAAAGCTGAAAAAACAGGTCGAGCAAAGCGAGGCCGAGGCCACGAAATGGGAAGCAACAAAGGATGAAAAAGTAGAATCGCGACTGAAGGAACTTATCGAGCGGAGCGAAAAGTTCCGCTGGGACTGAAAAAAACGTGTCTCGTTACCCGTCGCTCGGCCCTAGTGATTGGCAAAGATAAACGGCCCCGCAGGAAACTGCGGGGTTATTTTTTTATGTCCCGGCGGAAATGGGTTGCTTCAGTGAGGGTTTTTTTTTCTTTGCGGGTAAGGCTGCTGATTCCGTATTTGTAGACCTTTTCGAGTATCCGGTCGACCTCGGCGGAAAGCTGCTGCTGGTCCTGGATTTTCTTTTGCCATGTACTGGCGCGTGGTTTTATGTTCAAGTTGAACCTGATTTGGGGCCAGGCGGCATAGAGTGCTCCTGTGGCCATTCCAGCAAGGTGAGCGGCTTCACCGCCAGCGTTGGGACCTTTGGTGAGTATAATCACGCCGTAGAAAACAGCGAAACCGATAGCGGCGAAACGTATTGATATGGGAATGAATATCGGGAAAATAATCATCTTTATCTGGGGAAAGAGCACTGCAGAAGCTCCGATGATTCCGAGAATTGACCCTGAGGCTCCAACCATCCAGCCGCCGGGCAGAAAACCTATTGCAGTTAGAAACAAATAAAACAGCCCCCCTGCTACTCCGCAGCAGAGATAGAACACAATGAATTTCCGTGGTCCGAAGTGTGGTTCAAGAATCTTGCCGAAAAAGTACAGTACATACATGTTAAATAGTATATGGAAGATACTGGTAGGGTCGTGAAGGAACTGGTATGTCAGAAGTCTCCAGAACTGCATGGCGCGTGGCAGTGAGGTGGCATCGAGTTGAAACCATTGGTAGATATAGACTCCGAGCGGTTTGATTAGAACAGCCAGAAGAAAAACCGCTATGTTAATTATCATTAAATATACGACAACAGAACGCCGACCTGTGCCGGGCATGTACATTCGAGGACCTCGGCCAAAAGACGGCCGGTAATTTTGCTGAGTGTATTCTCTGTCGTATAAGCCCATTATAAAACTCAAAAATTGCCTAAGAAGCTCACATTATAATAGTAATATCGGCAAAACAGGGCTGATGTTCAAGATGAAAAATGAAAAGGCCGTTTTAACGTCCATATCAGGTATTCTGCGGGGGCTGCTGAGTGGGTATTGATTTTTTCTTTCTGGCGTATGCGGTGTATATAGTCATCTTTGCGATACCAAGGGCAATAAGGCCCATACCGATGTACTGGGAAATTGTCAGTGGTATATTCTCGAATTCGAAGGGGTTGTCGTTGCGGAGGAATTCGAGGCCGAAACGTCCGGTACCGTACAGAATAAACATCAGGGCAAAGGTACAGCCGGGGGCCGTAAGAAATTTGGGCAGGTTGGCTTTTTGAGCAGCCTGTGAGCGTCTCCAGAACAAGAACAACAACAAACAAATGAAAGCGGCGGTCGCGGAGGAGTACAACTGAGTCGGATGGACAGACAGGCAGCGGTATTGGCCTCGGGTTACAGCCTGGTACTGTTCGTCAGTAAGCTGCTCGAAAGGTTTGAGGCCGAGATAACGGGCGCCATCGGGAGTTTCGTAGCTGAAGTATTCGGAGGGCAGCTTGATATAAGGCTCGGGACGGTTGCGGCGCGGGTCGGAGTGGATCTGGCTCTGATATGCGTCTGAGCCGTATGGGAACCGCACGGCCCAGGGCAGGTCGGTCGGCTTTCCGAAGCAGCAGCCGTTGAAGAAGCATCCGATTCTACCGAAGATAAGCGCGACCACCAGACCTATTGCGAGGATGTCGAGATACTGTCGGATGGGCAGCTTGTGATACAAAAGATAAAGCATGATGACTGTAATCGCGAGCAGAACGCCGCCAAGCAATTCAAGCCCCCCCTGCCAGATTGCAAAGACACTGAGCAAGTCTCCCTGGAACCTGTCCCAGTAATGTATTACGTAAAACAGGCGCGCCCCGCCGACGCCGGCTATTAGCGAATACAATGCCGCGTTTGTGATAAGTTGAGGGTCAGGAGTGATTTTACGGCTAAGCCATCGTATTATCCAGACAGCGGTCATGAAACCGATGACCATCATCAGACCGTAGGTCTTGACGGTTAGTTCTGTAAATGGAATAGTAAATAATTCCGGATGCATTGAGTTGGGCTACCCGATGATATTATTTTTTTCGTCGAGGACGATGATTTTGGGTTTGTGCTTTTTAATTTCTTCGGAGCTGTAGTAACCGAAATTTATAATTATGATACGGTCGTCCGGGTTGATGAGCCTTGCTGCGGCGCCGAGCACTACAATGCTTTTCGAGCCCGGCTCGACGGGTACGACGTATGTTTGGAGGCGGTTTCCGTTGTCGAGGTCGGCAATCAGCACCTCTTCATAAGGCATGAGATTGCAGGCATCCATCAGCTCGGAGTCGATTTCAATACTGCCGGGGTAGTCAAGCCTTGCAGCGGTGACCCTGGCACGATGCATTTTACTTTTTAGCAGTTTGACGAACATTCGGTTTTTTCCTGAGCAATAAGATTCCCCAAGGTAATCAACAAAGGATGATATTATACTTCAATCTGCTCAGGTGTCTATCAGAATGTTGTCGATAAGCCTGGCAGAGCCGAGGCGGGCCGCCAGAGCAATAAGTGCAGGGCCGATAATCTCACTTTTCGGCTGGAGCGTTTCAGCATTGACGATTTCGACGTATTCAGGCTGGAGCACTTCTGAGCGAGAGAGGATTTTTTTCATCTCAGTAATTATTTTTTCGGCGTCGGTAGTTCCGGCTTGTATTAGCTGCTTCGCCTTTTGCAGCGATTCATAGAGCAATGGCGCATCTTTTCTTTCTTCCGGGGTGAGATATTTGTTTCTGCTGCTGACTGCCAGTCCGTCATCTTCACGCACAGTGGGACAGACCTGGATTTTCAGGGGCATGTGCAAGTCGGCGGCCATGCGTTTAATTACGACCGCCTGCTGGGCGTCCTTTTGTCCGAACAAGGCGATGTCCGGCTGGATGATATTGAAGAGTTTGGCGCAGACGGCTGTAACACCTTTGAAATGTCCGGGGCGAGAACGACCGCAAAGAGTCTCGGTAAGTTTTTCAACATTGACCCAGGTAATGTTCTGCGACGGATATATTTCGTTTACACTGGGGGCAAAGACTAAATCAACACCATGTTCTCGACAGATTTTGGTGTCCTGCTCAAAGGGCTGCGGGTACTTATCGAAATCTTCGGCGGCTCCGAACTGCGTCGGATTTACGAAGATGCTAACGACGACGTAATCAGTTTGTTTTTTAGCGGCCTCGATTAGCGAAATATGTCCAATGTGCAGGGCGCCCATTGTGGGGACAAGACCGATGGTCTTGTTTGCTTTGCGAGCGTCTTTGATGAGTTGTCTGGTCGAATCAATTGTCTTGGCGATATCCATCGCTATTCATCTTAAAAGTCCCCCGCCACATCCGTCTTCACTTCGTTACGCCGCGATAAAAGCAGCGGGGCTAAACAGTAACATATGCGTTTATTTGTGCAATCAAATATTTTATGTCGGCCTGACGTGTACAGTCAAATTCGGGCTTTGAGATTTTAATCAGCGGACACTGCGTCCAGTCGGAAAAGAGGTTGTCATAGGCAGTATCGAGCTTAGAAAGAAATTCAGGTTCGATTTTCTGTTCGTATGGACGGTTTCTGCGGTGTATACGTTCGAGGCAGTTTTCGGCGGTGTCCCACAGGTACACGACGAGGACGGGTTTTGTCACATGTTCGGGGCAGGCAGTGTATAGTCTTTCGTAAACCCAAAGCTGGTCCTTGTCGAGAAGCCGCTTTGCGTAAATCAAATCCTTTTCGAAGATGTAATCCGTAAAGAACAACTGAGCAGGTACCAATCCGGCGGGGTTTAGCTGCTCGGTGCGATTGAGAAGAAAATATAACTGAGAATGCAGTGCAAGCTCATTTTGACCCGCGTAGACTTTTGCCAGGAATGGATTGGTATCATAAGGTTCGAGGAGCAATTCAGCATTAAGTCTCTCGGAAAGTTTAGTTGCAAGCGTAGTTTTGCCAACACCGATGAGACCGGCGATTGAAATCAGTTGAGGCAGTTCGGGTTTGAGGGCAAAATCACGGCCGTTTAGTCGCCCAGCCAACTCGGTGACAGATACGTTCAGTACAGGGTGGACTAAATCGGGGGCGAGTTCACACAGTCCGGCCAGTACGAAAGAACGCATGTGCATCTGGCTGTGCGGAACTGTCAGTTTGTCGGTTATGATGACCTGGTCGTCGTAAAGGAGCAAGTCGAGGTCGATATTGCGAGGGGCCCATTTTTTGCCTCGGCATCTTCCAGCATCCGTTTCGATTTTAAACATTGTATCCAGAAGCTGATGCGGATTGAGCGAAGTCTGTATGCCGGTGACGGCGTTCAGAAATTTCGGTTGGTCCTGTGGTCCGAGCGGCTGGGTCTCGATGAGTTTGCTGGTTCGGATTACAGAGATAGCGGCATCGGCGACGAGAGAATCGATCGCATTTCGGATATAGGCACTTCGGTCGCCGAGGTTGCTTCCCAAAGCGATATATGCGGTTGCTTGCGGAGCCATGTCGTCTTAGAGCCTGGCAAAACGTTCCATTGCTATTTTGACGTTTTCGGGCAGAGCGAAGGCGGTAAGTCTGAAATAGCCTTCGCCTGCGGCGCCGAAGCCGGAGCCGGGAGTTCCGACGATGTTCGCTTCTTTGAGCAGATAATCGAAAAAGTCCCAACTTGTCATGTCGTCAGGAGTTTTTAGCCAGATGTACGGTGCGTTTAGGCCGCCGTAGACGATGTAGCCGAGTCTGATGAGGCCTTCGCGGATTCTCGCTGCATTTTCCATGTAGAGTTTTATGGTGTCGCGTACCTGTTTTTTGCCGTTGGCCGAATAGACGGCTTCTGCGGCGCGCTGAGTGATATATGAAACGCCGTTGAATTTTGTACAGTGCCGGCGAGCCCAGAGCGGGCGTACATCGACGGCAGAGCCGTCAGATTTGTACGCTGTCAATGACTTTGGCACGACTGAATAGGCACATCTTACGCCGGTAAAGCCCGCAGTTTTTGAGAAGCTGCGAAATTCGATGGTTACTTCTTTTGCGCCTTCGACTTCGTAGATGCTGTGCGGAATTTTCTCATCGGCGATGTAGGCCTCGTATGCCGAGTCGTAGAGAATAACTGCTTTGTTGTCGCGGGCGTAGTCGACCCAGGCTTTTAGCTGCTCTTTACTTGCGACTGCGCCTGTGGGATTGTTGGGGAAACACAGATAAATAATATCAACCGGCTCGGTTGGTAATGCCGGAACAAAATCATTTTCGGCAGAGCACGGCATATATACAATCCCCTCGTACCTTCCTTTGCCGCCTGCCTGGCCTGAACGCCCTGCCATTACGTTGGTATCAACGTAAACGGGATAAACGGGGTCCGTGACGGCAACGATGTTGTCGGTTCCGAAGATTTCCTGCATGTTAGCAGTGTCGCATTTTGCCCCGTCGCTGACGAAGATTTCGTCGAGGTCGAGGTCAACGCCGCGGGTTTTATAGTCGTTATCAAGGATAGCCTGTCTTAGAAATTCGTACCCTATTCCGCTGTCGTCGTAGCCCCTGAATGTATTGAGACAAGCCATTTCGTCGGCGGCCTTGTGCATGGCTTCGATAATAGCTGGCGCCAGCGGCTGGGTAACGTCACCGATTCCCATTTTGATTATGTCGGCGCCTGGGTTTTTGGCGGTAAAGGCTTTGATTCTTCTGCCAATTTCAGGGAAGAGATAGCCTGCCTGTAATTTTAGAAAGTTTTCGTTGACTGTAATCATGGTCGATACTCGATTCTCGATACTGGACCCGCCTACGCCAAGGCTACGGCGGGCAGGTACTCGATGCTCAATACGAACAGGAGGTGATTCTATTAGCTCAAAGGTGTTTCGTCAACACTGAGGCGGATTTGGCGAACGATTATTCGTGGCGGAGCGATTCGATTGGATTCATGTTGGCTGCGTGCCAGGCCGGATAGAGCCCGAAGGTCAGTCCTACCATTGCGCTGATTCCGAAAGCAAGCAGCAGCGAACCGCCGGTGATAACGGTTGCCATATCTGCGAACTTCGTGACCAGAAACGGTATAGCCGAACCGATACCGACACCGATAAGACCTCCTGCCAGTGTCAACAGCAGGGTCTCTGCGAGAAACTGTATGATGATATCGCGTTTTCGAGCACCGAGTGCACGTCGGATTCCAATTTCGCGTGTACGTTCGCTGACGGTGGCGAGCATGATGTTCATGATTCCAATTCCGCCGACGAGCAATGAGATGGCTGCGATTGACCCGAGTACAATGCTGAAGACCCGGGTGGTTCGTGCGGCTTCGCGCAGCAATTCAAGAGGGGCAATAATCTGATAATCCTGCTTGTCGTGCAGTCTTTTGAGTAGAGTGTCGAGGACCTGGTATGTAGGAATGACTTCATCGTTTGAGGGGACTTTGACTACGATTTTTTGGAGCTGCACCCATTCAATTGAGACGCCGGCGGAACCGAAGCTCGCGGCGAGCTCTGAAAAGCGTGCCTTGGCAGTAGAGATTGGAATATATACGTTACCGACGCCGCCGGGACTTGACGCGAGCGAATCGTTCTTGTCACTCATCTTGGCTACTGCGGTACGTGAGCCTGATTCGGTTGTGCCGACAACAAGATAGTAGTTTCCTGCGATGCGTATATATTGGCCAATCGGCTCCTCGAAAATAAAGAGTTTCCTTGCGAGCCGGGTATCAACAACACAGACTGAAAGCTGGTAATGAACATCGGTGCTGCTTATGAAGCGGCCGCTCTCGATTTGCACCGGTGCGATTTCAGTGTACCATGGTATGGTGCCAATCACCGTAACAGTGGCCTGTCGCGTAAGGCATCTGGCCTCGCTGGGTATTTGTCTGACGGGAACGGTGACTTGTATGCGGGGTAAAGTATCTCGAATCGCCTCGGCATCGTCGTAGGTAAGTCCGTAGGAGATAACATTGTCCGAGTCGGTGGAAATACCTTCTTCCTGTGGAGGCCTGACGGTTTCGATAATCAGGTTGGTACTTCCGAGTCTTACGATAGCGTCCAGTGCTTCCTTGCTGGCTCCTGCACCAATGGCGAGCATTGCGATAACAGAAGCGACACCAAAGACGATACCAAGAGTTGTGAGTGTAGAGCGCAAACGGTGCATCCAGAGGCTTTTGAGGCCGAGCTTGACGGTTCCTTTGAGTGCATAAATATTCATAACTCAGTTCGACTCATCTCTGTCTATTCTTCCGTCGAGCAGGTGTATAATTCTCTGCGCTCTCTGTGCGATGCCTTCGTCGTGTGTAACGACGATAAGCGTCTTTTGTCTTCTGTGCAGGTCATCGAGGATAGTGAGTATTTCCGCTCCGCTGGTGGAGTCAAGATTTCCAGTAGGCTCGTCTGCAAGCAGCACTACCGGGTCATTGGCGAGTGCCCGTGCAATTGCAACTCTTTGCTGCTGTCCGCCGCTGAGCTCGAACGGCCGGTGTTTGAGTCTGTCACCAAGGCCGACCATAACGGAAAGCTCCTGGGCCCTTTCGGCACTGACGGCAGGAGAAGAACCCTGATAGAACATGGGCAGCTCGATATTTTCCATGACGTTTAGCTGGGCAATGAGATTGTAGGACTGGAAGATGAATCCGATTTCTTTTCCTCGTATCAGTGAAAGCGCGGAATCATCGAGTGCGCTGACGTCCTGGCCGTTGAGAAAGTAGTTCCCGGTGGTTGGTTTGTCGAGACAGCCGAGCAGGTTAAGGAGCGTGGATTTTCCTGAACCGCTGGGGCCCATTATCGCGACGTACTGGCCTTGCTCGATGTTCAAATCGACATCTCGCAATGCATATAGCAAGACCTGTCCCATCAGGTATGTTTTTGACAAGTTCTGTATCTGAACAACAGCCATATCTGGAATCACCCCATCGGCATGAATCGTATAAATCGGCCTGGCATTACTGCGGCCTTTGCCGTCTTGGCCTTTCAGAATCGGCGCCCTTGGGCCGGTTTCGGTTTGTGCGTTCACCCCGGCCTTGCGGTTGTTCCCTCCGTCTGCCCCTACCCTGCTGAGCATTTGCATCTGCCGGGCCTGTATCCTGCTGTCTGTCTCGCTGGAAGCTCTTGGTCCGCTGTTTAACGCGCGGCGGGTTTAGCAGGACATTATCACCTTCGGTAAGCCCTGATTTAATTTCAACAAAGTTGGCGTTGAATTGTCCGGTTTCGACCTGCTGTCTTACCGGTCCTCCGCTGCGGTACAGATAGCAGTACTTTTTGCCTTCAAAAGCAATCACAGCCTGAATGGGTACTGTCAATACGTTTTGGAGACGGTCAATTATAACTTCCACCCTTGCAGACATTCCGGTTTTTATAAAGTCGTGATTGCCTTCAATTGCAACATCTGTTGCGTATACTTTTAAGTTCGGGCTTCGCCAGTTCTGCGGGTCAGCCAGCGGCGCTTTTCGAAGGACTATACCATTGAAAGTTTTGTCGGGAAAAGCGGAGATGCTGATTCTCGCAGCCTGGCCGGGCTGGATTTTGCCAATCCAGGTTTCATGAACTTTTATCTCGACTTTCATCTGACTGGTGTCGGGAATCGAGATAATGCGTTGTCTTTCACGTACCTCGGCGCCAACCTCAATCAGCTCCCGCGACCTCTGTCGGGCATCGAGCATGCTGGAGCCGTAAACGACTTGTCCGGGCACAGGGGCCTTTATAATGCATGCTTTGTACTGTGCCTGATATTTTTCAAGTCGTTCGTTCTGCAGGTTAAATGTAGCTTCTTTGTTTCGCAGCTTTGCCTGTTCCTGCGCAAGCCTGGAGCGTGCCCCGGCCTCTGTCCTGTCAAGCTCTCGTGTAGCCTCGTGGTAATTTGCAAGCAGTTTCTGCGTCTGCTTGGGAAATCCATACAATTTGAACAGCTCTAAAGCGATAATCGCTTTTTCATGACGGGCTTCAAGACTCTGGACATCAAGTCTGTCGGCTATGAGTTCCATTTCGGCAACGTACTCTTTCCCAAAAAGCCGTTCTGTTCCTTCGAGTCTTTTTTTGGCCCTGTTGAGTTCGCTTTCAGTAAGGCTGATATCATTTGAGAGTCCTTTGAGTTCCTGCAGCGCCTCTCCGCTAAGCCTGTCGTCGGCAAGCAAGGCTTGGTAGTCAATGGACTCAGGGTCGGTCGCTCCCTCGTCAAAAACACTGTCAGCAAGAGTCTTGCCGAGGTATTTTTTGAAATCCATAAGTGCGAACCGCTCATTCATTTCGCCGGATTTAATGTCGCTTTCGTTTTGCTTGATTCGTATTTCGAGTGATTCTTTGGCCTCTTCGTAATCGGCCTGGGCGTTTGAAAATGTTACCTCCTGCTGGGCAAGTGATTCCCTAATCCGCGATGAATCAAGCTCGGCGAGTACTTTGCCGTTTTTGACATCCTCTTCGGTAATAATTGTGCCCTCATCGACGATGCTTATGATTGATGTTCTGCCTTCGACCTCTGACTTTAAGTCGGTGGAGTCAGTGGCTTTTATGTCACCTGATTCGGTAACGCTGATTATAAGGTCGCCCCTGGTTACGGTGTGGGAGGTCAATTGCATGGTGCGGTCGGTAGTCTGTGATTTCTGACGCGCCCCTGCGATATAGACCACCAGAATAATGATAAGAACTACAGCACCTGAAATCAAAATAATACGCTTATTCTTAACAATCTGTAGTTTTGCGTTTTTCAGTGTTTCTTTAACCATCAGTTTTCCTGCCACATGCCGTCGGGCTTAACCTCTAAGATTCCGATGTCGCGATAGAAACTTAGTTTCGCAATCGCATGGTCAACCAGGGCGGCCGTTAAATCATTTTGTGCCTCGAAGAGAGCATCCTGCGATTCGAGCAGGTCACGCGTCGAGGCGCGTCCTTCCTGAAGCAGCATCGTGGTGCTTTCCACTCGTTTTTCTGCCAATTCGAGACTGTTTTTCTGTATTTCATATCTCTGGGCGGCTTCGTCAAGCTGCCTGTACGCCTGTCTGACCTCGAGTGCGGTGTTGTCTCTGTCCAAATCATACCGCCTCTGTGTCTGAATAAGCGTAATCAAGCTCTCTCTATAGGCATTTCTCTCAGCCAACCGGTCCAGCGGTAAATCTGCTTCCAGACCGAGAGCATAATCCCCTAAGTGAACGGGCAAACGGGCGAATTTATTGCGTCCGGATGAATCTATATTGGCACTTGCCACAAGATTTAATTCTGCTCCGAGATTATCTTCGGCAATTATTACTTTTCGCTCAGCGTCGCCAACCCTGTCGGCGCTGGTTGCCAGGTCAAGTCGCTGGGTCAGGGCGGCGTCTACGGCTTCTGCAAGAGCATACGGAACCACTGTTGCCACCACTTCCCTGAGCTGGTCTAATGCATTGGGGTCGAGATGAATGTTTGCATCCATCGACAACGCGAGGACAATCTTGAACTCATCGAGACTTTGCTGATATTGCTGCTGTGCCCTTACAAGACTGTCTCTTGACCGCAGCCAGTCCTGAACAGCCTGGTCAACCTCAAAGCGATTGCGCCGTCCGGCTTCGGCTTCCATCTGGAGCCTTTCCTTGGATTGCGCACGTCTTTCAAAGTTACTTTGGGCGTTTTCCACCTCATCGAATCGCTGGAGCACGCGGAGGTAATCATCGACTATAGAAACTACAAAAGTCTTTCTGAAGCGATTAAAGTCGCGTATCTGGTAGAGTACATTTCGATGTGCCTGTGTAAGCTGTTCCTGCGCTATTTTTCGCCCGGCACCCCTCAGCAATGGTTTGCTAACGGTTGCAGTGAGAACAGAAGCGAGGCTTTCGCGAGGGTCTCCGGTCAGAAATCTCGCCCAGTCAAGGGCAATTGCAACGCTGATTTGTGTTCCATCGGCAAGCAACTGGTTAAAACCAAGCTCATTTGATTGAGTCAATCTTTCCTCGGTGCTCTCATTGTCCCCTTTTGTTTCCCTGTCCTTGCGGTAGGCAAAATCTACAGTTCCGAACCACTGCCGGACATAATCGTGTTTTACTCCGGTCAAGTCGAGTGCTACGAGGAAGAGTTGCTCTTTCTGTCTCTGATAGTCCCTGTTCTGTGCCGTAGCGATTGCGACTGCGCGGGGCAGTGTAATCATGCCTTCAATCGGAACATTCGCATCGAGAGTCAAGTCGTTTGGCGAGGGTTCCACATCTGTGATTTTGTAGTTTACCTTCTGGCCGAGGTTTTTGTCCCAGGCCTTATCGATAATTCCATACGCTTCCTTGTCGGCTTCGCTTTTATACTTTTCTGTACTGCAACCACAGAGCAATACAAAAGCATACAGCACGATTAGACAGCAATAGGTACGCGCAGATTTAAAAAATACAGGCATAATGATACACAACTCCAGTGGGATTATTTCCCTTTTGCAATATAAAACGCGTTGCGAACGTATCTTATTGCTTTACAATCCACCTGAGCAAAACAAGACCCCAAATCCCCTTCAACGCTATCATTATATCAGAAAAGAACTTGTCAGCAAAGCGTAAAAAGCGACGGAGGAGACGCCTAAGCTGGCTAAGACAACAAGTTCCGATAAAGCAAGGCATTTGCGGGACTTGTGGCAGTAGCGGTATGTGGAATCGAGCAGGTTTCGGGCGGATAATTTGGTTGCAAAATCGGCGTGGAGGGGGTATTTTGTTCGATTCTTGCGGCGGCGTAGCCAAGAGGCCTAAGGCGTCGGTTTGCAAAACCGATATTCGTGGGTTCGAATCCCACCGCCGCCTTAAATGAGAACGCACCTGCCGGTTGCTGCCGACAGGTGCGTTTTATTTAACCTTGATTATGACAACCAGGTCAGTCTATGAGTTCGGTGCTGTACATCTGCGTAAAGGCCAGTTTGAGGACGTCTGGTTCCTGTGCCTTGTCATTGCCTTTAGGCATATCAACAGCGGTGTATTCGGCCTTGAGTTTTTCATGGTATTTCAGGATTTTGCCTGTTTCGGTGTCAATCCGCAACTGCCCTTTGTATGTATCCTGGCTCTCGAAAAAGTTTCCAAACATTCCAATGGCATCAGAGGCGGCTTGAGACTCAGCATCGGCCTGCTTGCCGGTTGGCAAGGCATTCATTTCGACTGTAGCAAGTGTGTCTGTTATGCCTTTGACAGTGTAAGTTTTTTCATAGGTCTTTGGTATCAGAACTCCCTTTGGCGAACCTACAACCCGTGCCCAGGTGTCGCCAATCTTGAGATTCCTCTTGTCGGAGTCCGGCAGAGCAAGAATTTCATGACGTCGCTCGATTCTCTCGTTGTTAAACAGACCGGCGGCGATTCGATTGTCCTTTCCAGATTTTACAGCTTTTCGCAAAGGTTCAATATCTTTAATCTGTATTACCTTCCCGGACGGGGAGAGTTTAAGAGTATAGGTCTGTCCTATGAGTTTTGTAAGAGCGTTTGTGGGGTCAGTGTTCTTAGAACTGTCAAAATCGGTCTGCACGACACCGGAGTTTGTGTTTAGATACTTCAGGGCTTTAATGGTAATCCGAGCAGTCGCATTTCCCGCTGAGTCAATGTCAGTTACCCGCTGCTCATAAGTCATTTCGGTAGTAACTTCTGTGACCTTCTCCGTCTTTTTCTTGGCAGTTGGCTGGTCGAAGAGATAGTCTTTGCGGAACATATATACAGATTTGTACGTAACAGCCTGGTCAGGTGCGAATTTGAGGGCGAGGTCGGTTTCCGGAGCACAACCGCAATAGAATAAGGCAATAGTTGATACCAGAAGAGCTGTAAGGAAATGTTTTCTTGAAGTCATGACAAAATCCTTAACTGCATGTTAAACATTAATGTTAGACATCCATCAATTAACCTCGGATAATTCTATATCCTGTGCAAAAATAAGCAAGAAAAATTTGTCACACCCTGACCGCCCTTTGAGGCTGTTCGAAACAGTGAGAATAATGTGATTGACCAGGTACGTCATCGCATGATAGTCTGTTGTAAGAATGCTGTTTTAAGGGGCTAAGGGTGCAGGTAAAGGCCGGCAATTCGATTCTTGAGCTAATCCGGGGAGACATTACAGAGCAGGACACCGAAGCTATAGTCAATGCGGCTAACTGCCAGTTGATTCTCGGCGGTGGTGTGGCTGGAGTCATACGTACAAAAGGCGGCCCTGCGATACAGCAGGAGTGTAAGAAAATTGGCGAGATATTCGTCGGGGGCGCGGTTAAGACAACGGGCGGAAATCTCAAGGCCAAATATGTCATTCATGCGGTCGGGCCGCAGATGGGTGAAGGAGATGAAGATGATAAGCTCAAAAGCGCAACACTGAATTCACTTAAGCTGGCGGATTATAACCAAATGAATAGCATTTCTTTTCCGGCGATTAGCACAGGGATTTTCGGGTTTCCAATTAAACGATGCGCTGAGATTATGCTCGGTGTGGTGACCGATTATCTCAAAGGGAAGACGGGACTTGAGAAAGTGGTGTTCTGTCTTTTTACTAAGGCGGATTACAGGATTTTCGAAGAGCAGCTTAAGAAGGAAATCGGCAATGAGAGCGATGCTCCTGAGCAAGCCAGCGCCGGCGGATGAAAAACCGCTAAGCCTGGGTGACATACCTGTTCCGAAACCTAAAGCAAATGAAATTCTGATAAAGGTTTCGGTTTGTGGCGTGTGTCATACAGACCTCGATGAGGCTGAAGGACGACTCGTACCGAGTAAGACTCCGGTTGTACCGGGACATCAGGTTGTCGGGGTTGTCGCTGAAAGAGGCGGTAACGCTAAAAGATTTGAAGTTGGCGACAGGGTCGGAGTAACATGGCTGTATTCGAGCTGCGGTAAATGCGATTACTGCAAGCGGGGAAATGAAAACCTGTGCGAATCTGCAAAGTGGACGGGCAAGGACGCCGACGGCGGCTATGCGGAGTATATGGTAATCGGTGAGGACTTTGCGTATAAGCTGCCGGAGGGATTTTCGGATTCACAGGCCGCTCCGCTGTTATGCGCGGGAGTAGTCGGGTATCGCGCGCTGCGATTAGCTGATATCAGTGACGGGCAGGTGATTGGTATGTACGGTTTCGGGGCCTGTGCGCATATTTTGATTCGGGTGGTTAAGCATAAGTTTCCAAACAGCCCTGTCTATGTATTCACCAAAACACAGGAGCATATAGATTTGGCAAAGAACCTCGGCGCGGACTGGACGGGCAACAGCGGTGATAAGCCCCCTGCCCTGCTAGATAAAGCACTTGACTTTACGCCGGTTGGCGAATGTATCCGTGATGCTCTTGCAGTCCTGCAAAGAGGTGGGCGGTTAGTAATTAACGCAATACGTAAAGAAACACCGGTGCCGCCGCTTGATTATGCGAAGTACCTGTGGCTGGAAAAAGAAATCAAAAGCGTGGCCAATGTTACCAGGGCCGACGCGGAAGAATTCCTGCCGATAGCTGCCGAAATCGGAATTGAACCAACAACAGAAGAATTTCCATTAGAAGATGCGAACGAGGTCCTGATTCGAATAAAACACTCCCAACTCAAAGCCGCCGCAGTACTTAGAATTTAAAATTAAATTATCTACTGCGAATCAGTTGGTTGGCATCGTATTTGAGGTGGGGGACATAGGTTTTAATGTCAGCGATGAAGCGTTGGCCGTCTTTCCAATAGCCCGCAGTTGGTTTCAATTCGGCGTGGTGACTGAGGAAATAGTGATTGATTCTTTCAACGAGTAATTCACGCACATATTTGCTGACCATTGAAGCAAGACAGACAGGCAGGTATTTCTGGTCGGCCTTGGTGACAAAATGAATTCGCATTTTTCGTCGGTCGTTTTTTAATTCGTAACTGCTGGCTTTGTTGGATTCGCTGATAATAGTCAACTCAAGGCCGGGGAACATTCGCTGGAGGTTGCGGCGGTAATGGCTTCTGCCGCCCTGGCGGTCGACGATTATCTGAATGTTAGGGTCACGACAGCCGTCCCAGATGGATTTGATAAGAGAAGTCGTTGTTGAAAAGAGTACGCCGGCTTTGTTGTTTACCACGGCGACGAGTTTGTTGTAATGGCCGACGTCAAGGCAACGCGTCTGCACGCTGAGAAGCTTGATGCCGTGCCGGGTCATGTCTGAAACAAAAACATCCGAGGCTATCTTTATATCAGCATGGTCGGTGGTAAAAGGAACTGGCTGACCGTTGGAATACCAGGGATAGGTCCTGAGACGTTCGAGGCAATCGGGACAGAGAAAAGTGAGCAGATCGTTGAGGTCGGCGGATTCGGCGCCGAGGATTCTGAGCATGGCGAGTGTGGTCTTCTGTATATGCCCGATACCTGATTTGCGGGAATAGGCCTTTTTGCTGTCGGTTATGAGCAACCGGCCTGCAAGGTGTCTTCTTTGATAGGCGATGCTCTTTTTAAGTAGCTGCCAGAGGTCGGCTTTGAGAAGGGAATCTGGAATCGAAAAGGCTGAGGCGGAAACAACGAGCGGACCCAGTAACGGGCCGTATCCCGCTTCATCAATCCCTGCAAGCACTGCCATCGGCGAACCTCCATGTATTTATGCATTGCACCATCCAATGTGCGACTCGGATATTTTAACAAAGTTCGCCCGATTGTCAATCGGATGCGAAGGTTGCAATTGAGCCTGAGGGCAGTAGAATGTGACAGTTAAACGTTTCTTTAGCTGGTGTTTGAGGGAAGAAGCTTAGATGAGCACAGTATTGATTGTCGGAGCTGGCGGCGTTGGCAACGTAGTGGTGCATAAATGCGCCCAGTCGCCTGAAGTTTTCGATAAGATAATCCTGGCAAGCCGGACTCTCGACAAGTGCAGGAAAATAGCCGCGTCATTGAAGCGGCCTATACAGGTCGAGCAGCTTGACGCCGATGATGTCAAGCAGACGGTCGCGCTGATTAATAAGTACAAGCCTAAAATGATTCTCAATATCGCCCTGCCGTATCAGGACTTGCCGTTGATGGACGCGGCGCTGGAGACGGGAGTCGATTACCTTGATACGGCAAATTACGAACCGCTTGATGAGGCGAAGTTCGAGTATAAATGGCAATGGGCTTACCATGAACGTTTCAAAAAGCGCGGTATCATGGCGCTGCTGGGAAGCGGTTTTGACCCGGGAGTGACAAATGTTTTTTGCGCTTACGCTGCCAAGCATCATTTCGATGAGATTCACTACGTCGATATTGTGGACTGCAATGCGGGCGACCATGGCAAGGCCTTCGCGACGAATTTCAACCCGGAAATAAACATCAGGGAAATAACGCAGAAAGGCAAGTACTGGCAGGACGGTGAGTGGATTGAAATCGAGCCGATGTCAGTATCACAAATGTTCGACTTTCCGGAGGTCGGGCCGAGAAAGGCATACTTGCTTTATCACGAAGAAGAAGAATCTCTGGTTAAAAACATCAAGGGTTTGAAACGCATCCGGTTCTGGATGACATTTGGTGACGAATATCTTACACATCTTCGCGTACTGCAGAACGTCGGCATGACGAGTATCGAGCCGGTCGAATACGAAGGAAAAAAAATAGTCCCGCTTCAATTCCTCAAGGCAATGCTGCCGGAACCGGGTTCACTTGCTGAAAATTATACCGGCAAGACATGCATAGGGTGTATTTTCGAAGGAATCAAAAACGGCAAGAACAAAAAGATGTTTGTTTATAACGTCTGCGACCATCACGAATGCTACAGGGAAGTCGGCGGCAACGCGGTTTCATATACCACAGGTGTGCCGGCGATGATTGGAGCTAAGATGATGTTGAGCGGCGTGTGGCGGGGACAAGGCGTATTCAATATGGAACAATTCGACCCGGACCCGTTTATGGAAGATTTGAATCAGTACGGTTTGCCATGGAAACAGATACAGCTTTAGCGGATATCGTATCGCGGGTGAAGACCCCGTGTTATCTCGTTGATACGAGTATGCTGCGCAGAAACTGTAAAATTCTGCGAGGCGTTAAGGAGCGTACCGGATGTAAGATACTCCTGGCGCTGAAGGGTTTTGCTATGTGGTCGGTGTTCGACGTTTTGCGCAAATATCTCGACGGGACAAGCGGCAGCAGTATCTGCGAATGCCGTTTGGGCAAGGAGGAATTCGGCGGCGAGGTACACATGTGCGGCCCGGCATACCGCGAGGATGAAATCGAAGAGATTACTTCAATAGTCGACCATATCGTTTTCAATTCTATTTCTCAGCTTGACAGTTTCGGTGAAAAGGTTTCGTCATCAGGAAAAGATATTGAGGTTGGTTTACGTATAAACCCAATGCATTCGGAGGTCGAGGTTGATTTGTATAATCCGTGCGGGCCGGGGTCACGGCTGGGTGTTCGACCGGAGCAGATGCCGGACAAACTGCCGGAATATGTCAGCGGACTGCATTTTCACACGCTTTGCGAAAAGAATTCCGATTCGTTAGAAAGAACGCTGGCGGCAGTCGAACAACATTTCAGCATGTTTTTCAAACAGGTTAAGTGGGTAAATTTCGGCGGTGGCCACCATATCAGCAGAGCGGATTACGACATTGAGCTTCTATGCAGACTGATAACCGATTTCAAAAATCGATATGGAGTTGAAGTTTACCTGGAACCGGGAGAGGCGATTGCGCTCAATTCAGGGCGCCTTGTTGCGACCGTGCTTGATATAGTAGAAGCTGATATAACGATAGCTATTCTCGACACTTCTGCTGCGGCGCATATGCCGGACGTTATCGAGATGCCCTACCGCCCGGATGTTCAGGGAGCCGGCAAGGCCGGAGAAAAAAAGTATACGTATCGATTGGCTGGGCGAAGCTGCCTGGCTGGTGATGTGATTGGCGAGTATTCATTTGACGAACAGTTGAAAATCGGGGACAAACTGGTTTTTGATGACATGGCTCATTATACGATGGTCAAGAATACGACGTTTAACGGTTTGACGCTGCCGGATATTGCGGTGTTTGACGGTACCAACGGAAGTTTTAAGATTCAAAAGTCATTTGGCTATGCAGATTTCAAGGGTCGTCTGTCTTAATTACCAGGGGAAAGCATTTGATGAGTACGGCTAAAAGAACTCGACGTATCAGGCTGGACAAGCTTAGCGATGAAGAGATTCTTCAGATGCGGGTGATGGATTTGAAATTAAGTATTAAGGGTTCGTCACTCGAACCGATGATAAAGCGACTGTACGCCGAACTCGAGGCGAAGGGGATAAGTTTTCGGCCACAATACTACCTGACCGATGAATGGTTGTGCCCGGATAAGGTACCGATGATAGGCATACCGTTTTTCCTGGTTCATCCGAGGCTCAAGAAAATTGAGCAGAAGATGATGCTGGACGTTGAGGGTGGAACTGACAAGCAGTTCATGAAGCTGCTGCGTCACGAGTGCGGGCACGCAGTCAATTATGCTTACGAGTTGTATCGCAAGACTCGATGGCGACAGTTATTCGGCCAGTTCTCAACAACTTATTCCAATTCCTACCATTTTCAGCCTTACTCGCGTCGGTTTGTGGTTAACCTTGCCGACCACTATGCACAATCGCATCCGGATGATGATTTTGCCGAGACGTTCGCGGTCTGGCTGAATCCGGATTTCGACTGGCAAACCAAATACAAAGACTGGCCGGCAATAAAGAAACTGCACTACGTGGATGGTTTGGTGAAAAGAATAGCTGATGAGCCTCCATTACAAAAAGCTGAACGTAATCCTCCGTTCAGCGCGTCTCGGGTCAGGAGCACACTGAGTGTCTATTATGAACGTAAGAGGCGAACGCTTGGACCGGAATTCCAGGGTTATTATGACGACATCCTGAGAAAAGTTTTTTCGGTAAAGAGCGGCGATTCTGAGGTAAAAGCATCGAAACTACTGCGGCAACACAGGCGACAGATTGTGGACAGTGTGACCTTATGGACGAGACACCGCAAGTATGATATAAGTCAGTTACTCAATAAGTTTACTTCAAGATGTGATACTCTGGGATTGTACACATCCTTTGACGAGTCATCGACGCTTATCAAAGTGACTGCACTTCTTACGAGCATAGCAAGCAATACTCTGAGGACCGGGTTGAAAGGACGCCGCTAATGGGCCGGAAATTGAGAATAACCGTTTTGGTCGATGACTCTGCAGTCACCGAAGACGACCCGCAGTTCGAGGTTATGCCGGAAGACAGTGATACCGAGTATCACGTCATAGAAGCCCTGCGTAACATCGGGTACAAAGTGACAGTTGTCGGTGCGGTAAACAATGTGGCCGCACTGGTTGAAAAACTGACCGAGAGCAATGCCGACCTCGTTTTTAATTTAACCGAAGAATTCAACGGCGACCGAAGGCTGGACCAAGGCATTGCCGGCCTGCTGCAATTGTTGGCTCTGCCTTATACGGGCAGCGGGCCGCCTGCACTCATGCTCTGCCGGGACAAAAGGCTATGCAAGGAGCTTCTCAACCTTCATAAAATTCGAGTGCCGAGATTTTTGTCTGTTCCGGTCGGCAAGAGGGTTCACGTACCAAAACATATACATTGGCCTTTGGTTGTGAAGCCTGCATTTGAAGACAGTTCCGAAGGTATTTCCAATGCGTCAGTAGTCAATGACTCTGATGCTCTGATGGCGCGGGCACAGTTCGTCCATGACAGGTGGAACCAGGCTGCCATTGCGGAGGAGTACATCGAAGGACATGAATTTTATGTGACCGTGCTTGGCAATAGACAATTGAAAGTTCTGCCGATTCGCGAGTGCTCTTTCGAATCAACCGAAGAAGGCGGACCATTGATGGCTACTTACCGTGTTAAATGGGACGATGAATTCAGGGAGAAATGGAAAATCAGGTTTGGTTTTGCCAACCTTGATGAAAAAACTTTCAAAGATATAACTCGCGTGTGCAAAAAAGTCTATCGCGCACTCCATCTTCGCGATTACGGTCGAATAGACTTAAGGCTGACACCCAGCAACAAAATCGTAGTGCTCGAAGCAAATCCCAATCCCGACCTGGCCTACGGTGAAGAAGTTGCTGAAGCCGCGGAAAAAGCTGGCATTGGGTATAACGACTTTATTGAGCGCATCGTGCGCAATGCTCTGCGAAGGTATAAGTAACTGGTTATCTATTACCCCTCTTGTGCTGTTCTTAAACATCCCCGAGAGGATTCGAACCTCTAACCTTTGGCTCCGGAGGCCAACGCTCTATCCATTGAGCTACGGGGACCGAAAACATCTTATTTTAGTAAGCCAAAAGCGGCTTTAAGTCAAGCTCCACCGGCTCCTGAGCAGCAAAAACGCATTTTTTTTGCCCTTTCAGGCAGCTAATATGATATAATATGAAAGACAATCGTTAAAGGGTGGTGGTTGTGTCACAACGGGGTGGTTTTTTCATATTTCGGTATTTGCTGTCTTTGTTTCTTCTGGCAGTGATGTCGCAGGCTTCAGAGCGGGTCGATACATCAGGCTGGCAGAGGCAGGACGTGAACTGGCGAGGCCCGGGTGGTAGGCGCATTAAGAGCATAGCTTATCCGCCTGACAAACCGGTACGCACTGCCGAGAGACGAAGACAGAAAGAACTTCGCAGGAGCCGCACAAGGCGGCTCGTGCAGCGGGATACTGAACGTCTGCAGGTATATTCCCAAACCAGTGAACAATCGATTCCGGCTTTTGCCTGGCTGATTGAATCGCCGCCCATAGATGGTTTCGTTCCATGGATTGTTGTAGCTGTTACGGATGAACGGGCAGGTGACGAAGATTCCGAAGCAAACGTCCATGACGGAGTTGTCGGCAGCTATCCTGCTGCCGACCCGGATTCCGGTTACGCGATAGCCATTCTCGATACCGGCGCAAGTGCACACGTAATTGGCTACGAAAATGCGATTCGCACCGGTCTATATACAGCCGGTGGTGTTCCTAAAAGTCAGTTCCTTACAGGCAATCCTGTTACTATAAGTGGAGTTACCGGCTCTGTAGAGGCGTTGGTAAGTGAGCCACTGGGTATTTTTATTAATGGAATCGGTGCTGTTGAACCAAACGGTCTGCTGCTGGACAGAAACGGTATGGTAGGCCAAAGCAATGTTTCTATAGCAGTTGGTAACGAACCAATAGGAATACCGGATTTGGTGACTGCTATTGGCTCGCCGCTTTCGGTATATTTTAACACGTCAATACGCAACGATACACAGGTAACGGTCATAAGAGACAGCAACCAGTTCACCTCACCCGATGTTCGTTTATACCCAAAGGATGACAGCAACTGTCCGAGTTACAATAACTCGATTCCACTTGAACTTCGCCCGCTTGGCGCATCATCAGTTCAGTACATTTTTGACTATTTTACTGATATATTCGACCCAAGACCTGGAAGCCCATCCACGATTGTCGGAAATCTTTCTCAAAGCCTTTTCTTTGTTCACAGCGTCGATTTATACGAAGGTCCAAAGAGTGCTATCGACAAGGACCGGTTCATGTTGGATACGGGGGCACAACTTACAGTAGTTGGTAAACGTGTGGCGGCAAGACTCGCACTTGACCCGAATCAGCCTGAGTTCATTGTCCAGATCGAAGGAGTAACAGGGGATGTGATTGATGTCAACGGTTTCTATATCGATATGGTTGAGATTCCCGCGCTTGGCGAATGGTTAAGTTACAGTGACGTTCCGGTGATAATGCTGGATATATCATCACCGGAGGGTGGTACACTCGACGGCATCATCGGAATGAATCTGTTTATTGATTTCAAACTGGTTCTTCGGGGCGGCGGACTATTTCTCGAAGACGATCCCGCTCTTGAATTCGAGGCAATCAACTTCGCGGCCGTTGCCGACATCGCACCGGATGGTGGTGATGGAGTCATCGACGAACTGGACCTGGAGAAACTGGCTAATTGCTGGCTGGCTACACCAGAGTCCGGCAACTGGGACCCAATCTGCGATATAGCGCCGCATCCAGTGCGAGACGGAATTATAAACTTCCTTGATATGGCTGAGATTGCCAAATACTGGCAGCAAACTACCTCTCCTTAATTTTACAGTTCCTTTCTTCCTGCATCATTTGTTTGACACACCGAAGAACGGCTAATATGATTTGGGCGATTCTTACAACAGGAAACACATATGCGGTATCTAATGGATTTGATATACCTGTTTGTAGCCCTTGGGTACAGCCCTGTATTGCTGTATCGCCGGCTGCGATATAACAGGTATCGCCAGGGATGGAACAATCGCTTCGGCAGGATAAACCGCAGACAGCCTGATAAGAAATGCATCTGGATTCATGCCGTTAGTGTAGGTGAAGTCAATGCGACACAGACAATCGTTGACGAATTAACCAAAAAGTTCAGCGACCATGAAATTCTTATTACCACGACGACCGATACAGGTTTTGCACGGGCAAATGCAATTTACGGTTCCCGGTTACAGGTATGCTACTTTCCTCTGGATTTGTCATGGATAATGGAGCGGGCATTTGCGGCGATTAAACCTTCTATCTGCATTTTGATGGAACTGGAGGTCTGGCCGAATTTTGCACAGCAGGCGGCGGCTTTGAATATCCCTGTCATTGTCGCCAATGGCAGGGTCACAGAAAGAAGCATGTCGCGGTATATGAAGATAAAACCTTTCGTCAAAAAAATGTTCACAAATGTCACCTGCATACTGGCCCAGACCGAGCAATATGCCCAGAGGTTCAGGCAGCTCGGCTGTAACGATGAAAAGGTAATTGTAACCGGTTCGTTGAAATATGATACCGCGCAGATTACCGATAAAGTCGAAGGTGCAGACGTTCTTGCATCGCAACTTTTCGGAAAATTCAAAATTCCTTTGTGGGTAGCTGGCGGTACCGGCACCAATGAAGAAAGAATAATCATTGATGTTTATAAGAAACTCAGAGAAAAAGATGAGTTCAAAGATGTTCGGTTGGCAATAGTACCTCGAAAGCCCGAGAGGTTTGACGAAGTCGCTGCTCTGATAAAAGCCAAGGGTTTCGACCTAATCAGATACAGCGAAGTCAAAAACAACAAAAGTAATTCAAAATTAGATTCTGTTATCCTTGGTGACACCATGGGGGATTTACGGAAGTTTTATTCGCTGGCTACGGTCGTGTTTGTCGGCAGGAGCCTGGTGCCGATGGGCGGCTCGGATATGATGGAGTCTGCGGCACTTGGCAAATGCACGGTCTTCGGGCCACACGCATTCAATTTTGAACAGACCGTTACCGCCCTGCTTGCAGATAACGGGGCCATCTTAGTTAACAATGCAGAAGAACTTCTGGCAACTCTTGAAAAATGCCTGTCAGACGAGGACTATGCCGAACAAATCTCTGCCAATGGCCGAAAGGTCATAGAGCAGAACCAGGGTGCTACCGAAAAGACCGTCGCAAAGATTTCGGAAATGCTGAACAGCACCTTGTAGGTCGCATTTTGATTTTCACTATCTTCGGAGGAATCGTTTTATAGCCTTGATGTATTTCGGATCTGTGCCGCAGCATCCGCCGATGATTGTAAAACCTGAATCCCTGATTTTCAGAACAGCGGCAGCGAAGTCGTCCGGTGCAACTGTATATACAACCTTGTCTTCGATTATTTCGGGGATTCCGGCATTCAACTCAGCGAGCAGTTTGATATTGCAGTCCATTGACTTTAGCTGCACAGCGAAAAGACCTGCCAGCCCCACGTAACTATCGAGTGTCATCGTGCCGCAGTTGAATCCGATTGCATCAATACCCAGTGGAACCGTTTGCGATACAAATGATTTAACGTCCACGCCCATCATCGTTTTGAAATCACCACCTGCGGTATCGAAAGACATTGATGCAAAAACGGGCAACTCACCCGCCGCCTCTTTTGCCGCCTCGATAGCCAGCTTGATTTCATCCAGAGCGGTCATGGTTTCGACAATGAGTCCATCGACTCCCGCATCGACCAGTGCCCCGGCTTGGACAGCAAAGGCTTCTTTTGCTTCCCTGGGTTTTAGCTGGCCCAGAGGTTCCAAAAAATCTCCGGTCGGACCAATATTACCCAAAACATATTTATCCTCGCCTGCGACCTCTCGTGCCAGTTTTGCGGCAGCGGTATTGATTTCTATGACTTGTTCGCCATGGGCGTGTCTTGTCAGAGCAAATTTATTTGCCCCGAAAGTATTGGTCAGGACGGCGTCACTGCCGGCCTTGAGATAGTCGGTGTGCACTGCCTTGACCATTTCCGGGGATTGGATATTCAGGTAGTCGTTGCACACGCCGACCTCGGCGCCGCGAGCGAAAAGCTCCGTGCCCATCGCCCCATCGAGAATAATGAGGCTGTTAAGCAAGTCTTTGAAATTTTTTCTTGCCACCAGAAGCACTCCTACTTTGAGCCAGGCTGCTCTATAGCTTTGCCGCCCACCATTCGGTAGACTTCCTTAAATCCCCTGGTATCGGGTCTTTTAAAAACAGCGTCTTTAATTGTATCGGCAGGTTTAATCGATTTCAATATAATCTCGAATGTATTAACAGTACCGTCGTCATTAGGATTCAAAAACTTCATTTTAGCCGGTATGGACATTTGGTCTAAATCCTTGTAATCGGCCAATTCTAATGCGGCGGTTATTCTCCTGCCGGTATCAAGGTATTCAATCCTGCGGACGCGATAGTCACAATTCGTAATGTATATTCGTTTTACAGGGCGACCTTGTTCGTCGTTTTGAGTAAGTACGTCTTCATTTGGGGCAGATGAAAGCGACCAATTCTCTGCCCTGTCGACATCAATCAGTCCAAAAGCCTGTCGCAGGACACCGGGGCTTAATAGAATATTATCAATACGCTCCTGCTCAGACCACAGCCCCCAGATATAGGTATTGCCAATCTCTTTCGGTTTTGCCGCAAACCAGAATTCAGTATCGTTCGAACCGACATCAAGCCCCCTGCGATTGAATGCCACCTCACCCCAGAAACGCACCTTGCCCGGCGGGTCGAACCATAACTTTACTGCGGGGACACGTTCATTCTGCGGCTTGTCTTTATCTTCAACATAAAACGATGCGCGGCCTTCGCCGTATGCTATAAAGCGGCTTAACTGCATCGAGTATTTTTTCAAAGTAGCCAGGGCTTCTGCTGCCGAAGCCTTGCCCGGACATATTCGTTTAACCGGCTCAGGTTGTTCCGGCGCACATCCAGCCAGAACAACTGTTAAGGCCATAACTGCAGAAAGCAGTCGAATAAGTGATTTTTCGTGAGAGTTCATTAAAACTCCACCTGGAGTATTTCGCCAATCTGAGATGAAAGCTGCTCAATCTGCTCTTCGTCGAGATGAGGATTTATAACTTCTACGTACTCGTCGGCTCCTACGACTCGCAGCTTCCATATCTCAACGTCGTCGCGCGATATAGTCGAATCGTACTTGAGCCTTCTCTTTCTCATCAGCACAAGCATTATGACGAACCTGAAATTATTTTTTCCCTGTTCGCTTTCCTGCTCAAGCCTTTCGAAAAATGCCATGAGCATGTCATCATCGACGAACAACTGTTTCTTTTGCTTGGGGTCGGGAAACTTGGTCTTCCAGTAGCAGTAAACCTGCGGAGAATTCCCTTGCCAATATTCGGCGCAGAAATCTCTTCGCTCAAGTCCCTGTTCGGTTTCGATAAGCGCCGCGAAATACTCTTCGCCCGGCTCTATTTGCCGTTCGGTAGCACAGCATTGTCCCAACGGTCGGTTTATTTCCCACTCATCCATTTTTCAAATCTATGCCTCATTCGAATCTCAGGTGTTCGGACAATTGGCCTGCAATTGCAGGCCCGATGCCTTTGACCTTCTGCAAATCATCAGAACATGTAAAAACCGGTTTGCCCCCTTCATGTGCCTGTCGATAAGCAACTATTGTCCCTGCCCTGGTCAGACCTATCTGCGGCAGCCGAATTAAACTCGCTACCGGTGCATCATTAGGATTTATTCGCGTCTGTAACTGTATGTTTGCGGCTTCACCTGTTTCGGTAAGAATACCATGTGAAAAGAACGCAGCAAGGATAACAGCTGAGGTACAAGCTATCAGAAATGAAACACTTTGTATTTTTTCGTATTTTGCATCCATGCGTTCTATAACCGTTTGCCCCTGCACTTATGCTTAATTAAGATTGCATACCGAGGATGATGCCTCGAAGCTGTTTCAGAATCTTGCCCGCATCTTTCGGCTGGAGGTCCTTCGTCAACAGGCCGGTTCCGGTTTTCCCTGGTTCTGCAGAATCAGCCAGCCTGGAATAGACGACCGACTCAACAAAAGGTTTGCTGAGCACTATCTTATAGAATTGCGCGAGCCACTGAGCTTGCCTGACAGACGTCCAGTTGTTTTGTCCGGCAGGTTTATCATTGGTACTATTTGTCGGTACGCAGACGTCCTCAATGAAGAACGGCTTTGCAATCGGAGCCAGGTAGTCAAGCATCGCTGAAATCTGCATCATGTCGCGCGTATTGGCGCCCGGAACATTTCCTCCGAGGTCCATTTTCAATGAAAACGCGTCAAAATTGATTCCGCTTTGTACTACCATATCCATATAAACCAGCGGTGGTATAGTTCCGGGCAAAAAAGCGTAATACTGACCCCACGGATTCTCCACTTCAATTATTTTTCGCATTCTGTCATCGACGCTCTTCACAGCCATGTTGGCAGCGCGAGTAAGTTCGAGGACCTGCTCAAAACTGAAACCGAAATGGTTGTGGCAATTAAGGCCGCTGACCACCGTCCACGTTCGAATGCTATTCGCATAGCGGACTGCCGTCTCGGAGACGAATCGATATGCGCTCTCACGGATTTTTTCGAAAGGCTGCTTCTGTTTCAAAAGCCACTGTGGAATGCATTGCTTTTCAAACCGCAATAACGGCCCTGCCCCGACCGCAAAGCGCTTCTTGGCAAGGGCGTGCACAGCTTTGTCCACCTGTGTAAAATCGTACTGACCCTTCGTACGTTCTATCTGAGCCCAGTTTATCGGGACAGATACGTAGCCCACCAGTTCGCTGAGTCTCTCGATGTATTCGGGATTAACGATTGTTTCCAGGTCGACCGTAATACCAAGACAACCCCTGCCATAGCCGTGATTCTCTATCCGGGCCTTGAACATTGTTTCAGCCTGACGTATGGCAAGCTGGTCCGCAAAAATCATTGCCTTGCTCAAGGCCTCGTCTGCCAGCTTTGCCGCCAGCGGTATATTGGATATTACGTTAAGCGCTTTTATAAATGACTGTTTTGCTTCTTCGAATTTCCGGCCCAGTTCATCCTTACCGAAAAATGCCCAGTCTTCACACTTGTTGACTATCTGCATCAGCTTACTGCGTGCAAGCTCGACATTCAGACAATATGGGCGTTCGCGTTTCGGCAGGCACGTCGTCGGCAGCAGCACCTTTCCAAAACCCTTAACAGGCCAGAGCAGTACCAAGCCGGCGGTTTCAAGGTTCGCCTTGCCGCAGTGAAGGTGGCCATACCTGAAGCCAATCTCCGCTCTGCGCACGGCGATACCATCGGTGCCGAACATATAAGCACCGGTCATATCAAAGTCATTTACCGCCTTGCCGTCCTGGAATACCTTAAATCTCAATTGTTCTTACACCTCTGTATTTGAAACCACCAATTAACACTAATTATAGCCACAAAAAGCCTGCCCTGAGCAAAGCCGAAGGGGCACAAAAAACACAAAAACTAATTATTACCATGAAACTCATGTAGAATATAAAGGGTTGAAACTTCTTGTCTTCATGTTCTTCATGGTAAATAAAATTTCTCTGTGGCCAAAACCGCTAAAAGCTACATTATAGCAGCAAAAACGGCAAAAGCAATCCAAACTTCCCCGGTTAGCCCCTATGTTTATCCTGGGGGTTCATGTCTTTAATGTTGTTCAGGTCCCGCGCCTGGGGATTCTTTGTCCTGGGAATTCTTTACCAATCGCCACATACGGCGATTCCGTCCTCAGTTCTCAGTCATCCGCCCTCCGCTTGACAGGGGCTGAATTTACTTGTTTTGAGGTGTTATTGAGCTGATTTTTTGCGAGTTTTGGTAGGATTTGAGAATTATGAGAAAATGTTTGCCTGAAATAGCGGTTAGTTGTAGGATTTTACCGGGTAAGAGGATTGAGAGGGCGGAAGGACGTACATATATGGTTGACTTTTTCTATTCACAGTTCGTTAATGACCAAAATTAATATTTTTCAAAGGGAGATAAAATCATGTGCAACGAAATTCAAACAAATCAAACCGGCCAGAAAGACAATTCTTTATTTGGAATATACCTGAATCAGGCAAGGTTAAATGCCTATATTGCTTTGTGCTATATTTCGGAATTACTTGGGGAAAAGACAGTTGATGAGGATAGTTTAAGTGAGATGCCTGTTTTAAGGTTTCTTGACAGTGATAAAGACATAGTTAAATCAAAAAGGACATTTGAGTTACTCGAAAAGCGATTTCCGATGCTGAAGGTTATTTACGACGGTGAGCCAAAGAAAGAACAAGATGATAAGTTCTTGGAGCGTACAAAAAAATACAAAGAAATATTAACGTGTTTGATAAAAGCATTAAATGACAAGCGCAATGAATTTTGTCATGCAAATACAAAAGGCGGCGGCGGAGAATATGATATAAAGCAGTTGATAAGATACTTAAACAATTGTTTTGACGCATCTGTTCGTCGAGTTAAGGATGTACGCGGACTTGAGGAAGAAGATGTTTTTCACCTACGAAGAAAAACTTCTCAAGGCAAAGGAAGGGAAAAGCGTGTTATAGATAATCCAAACTTCTATTATCATTTTCAGGATAAGGAAGGGAAGATAAGCGAAAAGGGACTTGCTTTTCTGGCTTCGGTTTTTCTTGAAAAAAAGGATGCCCACGAACTTCTAAAAAAACAAAGAGGTTTTAAGAAAGATGATACACCGGGATACAAAGCAACATTAGAAAGCTTTTACTGCTTTAGAATCAAACTGCCGAAGCCTGTTATGAAATCCGACGAAGATAAAAATGGACTTGCGCTCGATATGCTCAATGAGCTTAAAAAATGCCCTAAAGAGATATTTGACTTGCTGCCAAAAGAACAACAGGAAGAGTTCCGGGTGATAGATACATCAGATGATAACGAGGATGATAATGAGATTTTAATGCGGAGATATTCTGACAGATTTCCCTATTTAGCGCTGCGATATTGTGATGAGAATGAGTTATTCGAGAATCTCAGGTTCCAGATAGACCTTGGAAGATATTATTTCAAATTCTACGAAAAACAAACGATTGATGGCAATACACAGCAAAGGTCGCTTGATAAAAAGCTGAAAACATTCGGCAGAATCAAAGAAGTGAAAGACAAAGTACAGCAACAATGGCAAGATGTTATCAAATCACCGGATGAAATTGAGGACGAACAAAAGGAGCCTTATAAAGCAAACACCACACCTCATTACAATCTGGTTGATAATCAGATAGGTTTTGTCATGTCGAGAGACTGTAATTTGCCGGATTTGAATCAGCCTGATGGCAAATTAAAACTGCAAAAACCGGACGCCTGGCTGAGTATTTATGAACTGCCCGGAATGATTTTTCACGGTTTAACCAGTGATTTTAAACAAACAGAAATATTGATAAATAAATACATTGGAAGACAAAGAAGCATTTGTAAGAAAATCTTCGGAACGGGAAGTATCCCGCAGGATGCAGGCGAGTATCTGCCTGAAGCACTAAAAGATATTGAAGAAAATGACACCAAACGGACCAGTTATGCTAAGAAGAAGCTTTGTCGGATACTGGAAGATACTGAACAAAGGATCAAGGCGATAAAGAAGACTGAACAGCGACTGGTTGATAAAAGCAATAAACCGGGGAAAAAACAGTTTTTCGATATCCGCGCGGGCAAGCTTGCAGATTTTCTGGCAAGGGATATTATGATATTGCAGAGTTTTGATCCGGCAAAAGACGGCAAAGACAAACTTACATCAATAAACTATCAGGTTCTTCAGGCAACTCTTGCATATTACGGCGCCAAAAAAGATTCAATCGCAGATATGTTCAAAACAATCGGGCTGCTTGACGGTGATAATCCCCATCCCTTCTTAAAGGAGATTAACCCATCTAAATACAATTCTATTGTCGAGTTTTATAAAGCTTACCTGAACAGAAAGAAAGGCTATCTGGAAAAATGTGAAAAAGAAGGGAAATTTGATGAGCAGTTTTTAAGGCCTTCTCGACAGCGCTACGCAAAAGGAAAACGGGATTTAAAAACTATCGCAAAACAGCTTCTTGATAATCCAGTTAATATCCCGAAGGGTTTTTTCCAAAAGCAAATAAAAGAATTCGTATGTGTCCGGGAACCGTCGCTCGAAGAGTTGCAAATGAATACGGCATATATGATACAGGCTTATTTTGAGAAAGAATACGGCACACAACAGCCTTTCTGCAGTTATCAGAAAACCTATCCGGTTGTTTCAAAATCAACAGAGTATTGTAAAAAAGCGAAAAACAAAGAAATAAAAGAAGTCCTTAGAAAAATAACCGCGGAAATGAGCTACAGGGAACTAAGAAAGTTTATCGACTCTAAGATACCAGATGGCAGATACGAACCGGAGAACTTAAAGAAAAATCTTCTCGATGGATGTAGGGACTTTAAGAATAATGAGCGGCTTTTGAGACGTTTCAAGGTGCAGGATATGGTTATGTTCATGATGGTTGAAAAGACTTTGAAGGACCAGCTTGCTTTTGAGGGTAATGTTATAAAACTAAAAGACATTACACCCGTTGAAGACAGTCCCTTTAATAAGCCGGTTTTCTGTAGTTCAGATGTTTCAGCCTCGTTTAATACAAATAAAAAATACGAGTCTGGGTACGTTGATTTTATAAAGAAAAACTATAAAGGTCTCTACATAAGCCAAGGCGGCAGGATAATTCTGAAGTATAGAGTAACCTCAGAAAGTACAAAACTAAAAGACATCGGTAAATATCGCCGGTATTTGTATGACAGACGGCTGCCGGGCCTTTTGATATGGAAATATCCACCAAATATAGAAGGAGGAATTGAAATTAAATACGCGGATATCGAAGAAGAAATTAAGGCTTACGAAAAGTATCGTAAGCAAATTGTTCAACAGATATATATGCTTGAAAAAAAGGCAGTTGACCATTTTAAATTAGAAATTGAACCAGAAGAAAACCATATTCCTTTCAATACTGTTACAGATACAATCAAATTCAGGTTGGCCGGTTCTGAAGAAAAATGTGATACACTCCTGAACATCAGAAATTCCATAAATCACAACCAGTTTCCGGTATTTGATGAGAAAATTGAAAATGCTCAAGGCCAAAGTATTTCTGAAAGAATGTTTTCTATTACTGAAAACTACGTAAAATACATTACTGAACATATAACCGAAAGTGATAAGGATTTTGCTTATGTTTAATGTACTTGCGGAAATAGAAACGGCCAAGGCTGTAAACTGGCAGTTTGAAATAATAAAGCTGGTTTTACCAGCCGTTTTTGGGTTTTTAGGTGTATGGCTGGGGCTATGGATATGGCACCTGAAAAAACGCGGTGAACCAAAGTATGAATCTATTGGCTATCTTAATCAAAAAAAGCTTGACGGTTTGATAAAGGCATGGTCGCTGCTGGCATATATCACAGAAGTTGAGAATCCAAAGGCAGTGATGGTGTGGGACGAAAACGACGGTGAAAAAGTATTTTATCTAGTTCCGAAGCAGGCAAAAGAGTATATAGCCGCTTTGAGTGAAATGTTTTATGAGAATGGCCATGGCTTATTGCTTGGGCGAGAAGTTAAGGAACTGTTTTATGAATATCGAGGCCACTTATACGGCGTTCTGCGCAAAGCTAAAAGCGAAGGAGATAACAGCAATCGAATCAGACTTACGAATGATAAACTTGTTAATCGTATGAAAGAGATTTACGATGAGCTTAACAAGGAATTGCGGAATGAGCTGGAAAAAATAGAAAAATAGGGTCGGTAAAAGCGAATGATACGTCATTTTTTTCAGAGAGATTTCAATGTAACACCAAACTCTACAGTGGCTTACAAGAGAACCGCTGTAGAGGCCCCCGATTTAGGGGATAGGTACAGCTTGGCGTTAATAGATGATGTGCCACCGTTAGCTGTAGAGGCCCCCGATTTAGGGGATAGGTACAGCTCAGCTTTCAACCTCTCGTTTTCGGATTGTGCTGTAGAGGCCCCCGATTTAGGGGATAGGTACAGCCTACAAACTCTGTTATTTCTTCGTTAGTCATGCTGTAGAGGCCCCCGATTTTGGGGATAGGTACAGCTCATTTACTGCAAGAGAAAACTTACAAACTGCTGTAGAGGCCCCCGATTTAGGGGATAGGTACAGCCCATACTATAGCCGCCTTTGCAACCTTTTTGCTGTAGAGGCCCTGCGTTTGGCAGGTAGGTACAGCTTGGATGGATAGTGCCAGTAAGTGTAACCAAAGCTGTAGAGGCCCCCGATTTAGGGGGTAGGTATAGCTCTGGCAATCTCTCACTTACAGGTATCCAGGCTGTAGAGGCCCTGCGTTTGGCGGGTAGGTACAGCTTTGGCTCAGATTTCAGCAGGGTAAGGACTGCTGTAGAGGCCCCCGATTTAGGGGATAGGTACAGCGCACTGAGTTTCCCGATAAGAGGCTGGTAAGCTGTAGAGGTCCCCGGTTTTGGGGATAGGTACAGCAGAGGCAGGCGAGCAGTAGTGCTAATCTAAAAAACCACTTTTTGCACAAAAAAGTGAGATTTTGCTTGACTTATGTTCTAAATATGGTATAATACCGGCGTTGTTTGATAATTTGTTAACCCAGGCAACCCCCATTATTCACGAAGGGAGCCTCTAAAAATTGCTTTCCTCAAGTCTTTAGCTTTTAACTAATTATGAACCTTAGAGCTTCTAACAAAATGAATCAGTGTCAATTCACTCTAATCTGTGAAAATCTGTGGTTAAATTATAAACCTTTTTTGAAAAAACAAACCCAATTTTTCCCGTTTTTAAGCCCAAAAACGGCTTTTTGCCCAAAAACAAAGCCAATTAAAGCCAATCAAAGCCAATTCAAACCCAATTTTATACCTTTTTATGCAAAACAAACCCAAACTTCCTTATTTTCAACCCAAAAACAGCAATTTTCACCAAAAACGAACCCAAAGCAAACCCAAACAAAGCCAAATCACTGGATTGCGAAAATGAACCTATACCATGTATTGACAAAGCGTTATGAAAAAATACGGTTATTTAAGCGAAATGAAAACAAACCCAAAACAAACCCAATCTCGTCCGCCGAGGCTACGGCGGACAGGTCTGTGTCTATCTGTGGCTAAGGAATTGGTGTTAATTCGTGTGAATTCGTGGATAAATTTAGTCGTTGGTCGTTGATAAATAACTTTCAAGCAGTGTTAATCAGTGTAACCTGTCCTGAGCTTGTCGAAGGAATCCGTGTCTAAGAATGAATCAGCGAAATCAGTGATTTCAATTGAGTGCAGCTTCGTACTGGGCGGTGCCGGACAGGTATTTGCTTTGAAGCTCATAGAGCAGAACGTTCTTTTCTATCAGCCTGGCAATCAGGTTGACCTGGCTGATTATGATTTCAAGAAGGTCTATGCTTGTCATGGCATGTTCTGGTCCGTCCTGTTTCATAATCAGCGCGATGTAGCCGCACTTCGTTCGCTCGGTGGCAAGCTCGGCAGCTACAATTGTGCATTCGTCAGTCTGGGCTATAAGAGGTTCTGTTCCGTCGTCGATCCTTGCCATCAGGTCGGTAAGGAATATGTCATTGATTTTGAACTCAGCAAAGGCGTGTGAATCACTAGGCCAGTGATGTCCTTTACGATCCATGATGAGTATAACCGGGCCGCTTTCGGGCAGTGTATCAAACACCTGTCGGGCGACCTGTTCATTAAGCAGATAAGTCGGGGAAACGAGAGCTTCGTATGTGTTCATTTTTGTCGTCCTTCAAAACTACCATGGTTATTAACAACAGTGATTTCGGTAGAAATGGAGGTCAACTTGTTTAGTCCCTGTTTTTTGTGTTTTCTGTGGCTAAACAGGGCAAAAAAAGATGTCAGGCCGGAGTTTATCGGACCTATATGCAGGCCTGAGAGGCAGGCTTCTTAGTACCGTGGCGGTATCGCACCATGTGAACGGCATTGCCGGTCTGGTTGAACTCAACAATGTCCATGTAGGAACGCATCAGCAGGATACCCCTTCCCTCCGTCTTGTAAAGATTCTCTCCCGTACGGCAATCAGGCACGTTGTTAGGGTCAAATCCGCCGCCGGCGTCGGACATTGAAATCTCAATCCGGTCCGAGCCTATCGCACAATCGATTTGCACCTTCTTGGCCGGATCCATTTTATTGCCGTGTTTGATGGCATTATAGAAAGCCTCCTCGAATGCCAGGTGCACGGCGAAGACATCGTCATCACAATACTGATATCCCTTGAGATGTGAAAGAAGCCACTGTCGCACTTCGTCAATCGCAGCCGAAGTGCTGTCAATCATCATAGTCCGTTTTGTTGCTTCATCTGGCGACATAATACAATTCAGCGAAAAAACGCCTGTTCAAAGTCAATTAACCACCGGTCAATCAGTAGAACAATACGACGACGGGCAAGACCGGAACACACACCTACTAGTCCTATTCGGACAACCGTCCCATTGCGGTTTCTGCGTCTGCGGATATATCGAAAATTTTTGTCAGCCGCGTTATCTTAAAAATCTCGTAGATTTTCGGACTTATTCCGCACAAGGCTAGTTTGCCCTGCTTTTCATATACTCGTTTGCTGACCTTTATGAGCAATCCGAGGACGGCTGAGGACATGAACTTGACGTTTGAGAAGTCTAGGACCAAGACGATGCCGTCGCCCTGGTCTATGAGCGAGGCCAGGGATTGCTCAATGTCTCTTACGTCCTTTTCTTCGAGGATTTTCTCGTCTGTGAAGCTTACGATGGTGGCCTGGTCGGCATATTCAACAGCTATTCTCGGGTTCATCTGCGCCATGATATTCTCCTGTACAAGGCTATATTCTGATTCAAAATCGTATTAGAGATAGCCAGCCGTGTCAAGTCCTTTGCTAATTTTGCCGCGGGGCACTAAAATATGCAGGGAATCCGACAAATCCTCCCGGCCAAACAGGGATATTTATCTTTTTAACACATCAACAAACATGTTTACAGCTCGCATGTTATAGTCTAATATAAAATTGTGGATATTTTATTAGAACATATTTTGAACAATTCGTATAAGGTATTTGTGCCACAAAAATCAGGAATATCCTGATAGCCATTGTAGAACACAGACGTATAATATCTCAAACATAGCTAAATAGCAGGCAAGGTAAGTTTAAGTATATTAACCATTTAAGGAGTTTCGTAATGAGAATCAGCAGGTCAACAGGGTACGCACTATTAGGTTTGGGTTACATTGCCAAGAATCAGGACCAGAAAATCATCCTCTCCCAGACGATTTCGAAGGAGTATGATATTCCTCTGGAATACCTACTGAAGATTCTGCAGCAGCTAGTCCGAGCAGGTATACTTCACAGCAAGCGCGGCCCACGCGGCGGTTTCAGCATAGCAATGACGCCGAAAAAGATAAGTATGCTGAAAATTATCGAAGCAGTTGATGGACCTATGGGCGGTCAGCAGGCTTTATTTGAGCCGCCGGCCAGAGGTAAGTTCACCAAAAAAATCGAGGCCGTTTACAAAAAGGCCGTTGATCAGGCCAAGGCGGTATTCGAAAAAACGAAACTGTCGGACCTAATCGCCTAAAAAGGCTGCATCACCGATGAATATCAGCGAGTTTCAGAAGCTGATTGCAGAGAAGTACGAAAAGCGCGATCGCCAGCGAGGAGTGCCGGCCACCTTTATGTGGTTCATGGAAGAAATCGGCGAGTTGGCGACCGCGCTTGCCTCTGAAGATAAGGACAATAAGGAGGATGAGTTCGCTGATGTTCTCGCCTGGCTATGCACATTAGCCAATATCAGCGAAGTCGACCTTGAAAAGGCCTGCCGGAAATACACTCAAAACAAGGTCGATGGATTTAAATAGCCGCAAGACACAAGACAGCTTTCAAATCCGGGCAAAAAATGAGCTATAACCCGTTTTGGGGGTAATTAGTTGCTACTCTGCGCCCTTAAGTTTCTGGACACTATATTTATAGTCCATGAGACCAGGATTTCGTTACCGCAGAATGAGGCGGTATTTCTGTAATCGCGTAGCAGTTGCGAGTAGTGGGTATATATGGTATATAACTCAAACTGACTATGGGCCGGTTTGAGAATTAAAAAATCAAAATTCAAACCGCAAAGTAACGGAATGCGGGATTACATGACCAGGGATAAGCTTAAAGCAGCGGTGTTGGGTTTGAAAGACGGGGGCGAGAAACTATTGTCGATAGCGGCAGAGTCGGAATATTTCGATATAGTAGCGGTGGCGGAGAAGGAGGCGGAGGTTGCCCAGAATACGGCGAAGCAGTACGGATGCGCGGCATTCGATGATTACCGGCAGTTAGTGATTGCCAATGAGCTTGACTGCGTGCTGGTGGCTGCGGGGATGTATAGCTGTGAACAATACCTTCGAGCAGCAATAAAAAAGAAATTCAACGTTCTGAAATTGTCACCTCTTGCGCGGACTTTCGAAGAGGCCAGTGAATTTGTCAGGCTGACAGAAGCAGAGGGTGTAAAGCTGTCGGTTCCGGTATGTTGGCGGTACAGTGAGGCGTTTGAAGTTTTACACAAGTCAGTCAGGCAAGGCAGCATCGAGCAGATTCTATTGGTTACGGCCAAGGGGGAATATCGCAGGGAACATCGGCCTGCGTGGCATGGCGACCCTGAACTGGCGGGTGGCGGGGTCCTGCTGAGGGACAGTTATGACATTATTGATACGCTGGTTCAGGCGTTTGGAGTACCTGAACAGGTATATTCGTTAGTGACGAGTACTGCGGCGGACAGGCAGCAAAGGCACGCGCTTACGGAAGATACGGCGGTAGTAACGATGAAATACGGCAACGATTTATGCGTGAATCTTGTTGCGACGCGAGCAATCGGTCCGGAGGCGGTGAGTGAGGAGTTCTGCTGCTTCGGAAGAGAGGATGTTTTGATGTTAGGGCGGGAGAAGATGCGGATACAAACCAGAGCGGGTGAAAAGCTGAAACAGAAACGACTAAAATATGATGCGGACGCGGCGATGAAGAAGACGCTGGAGGATTTTGCGTTAAGCATAATCGAACCGGAGGAAAACCCACTGCGTTGCGGTGGCCGGGAGCAGTTGCAGAATATGGCGGTGATAGAGGCGGCATATCTTTCTTCGCGGACCGGCATGCCGGAGCAGCCTCGACGGATACTGGCGCTGGAGGATACCGGGCCAACACTTTTCAAAACCATAGGGTAGTAGCGGAAGTCAAAGCTGAGCGATTTTATGGTTTTAGTTCGTTGAGAACGTATTTTTCGTAATCTTCTTTTCCGACTTTTAGTCTCAGGTTATGGTATCCGCGAGAGACAATAGTCTCGGCTATATAGTCGGCGCGTCTATCGGGAGAAGGGTGCGTAGCAAAAAACTCTATCGTTCCGCCTTCGCTTTCGGCTTCGAGCATCTGCATTGTTCTGGTCATTTCGTGCGGGTCGTAACCAGCTTTGACCATGTAGTCGATTCCAGCGAGGTCCGCTTCTTTTTCCTGGGCGCGGCTGTAGCCGAGGCCAATCATCTGTCTTGCGATGCCGGCGACCTGCATAGCGCCTCCTGATGTCTGCGAGGAGGCAACGGAAAGGGCTACTTCGATACCGATTTCCCTGCTTATCTGCGCCGAAGAGTGACGCGCTACGACGTGGACGGTTTCATGGGCGAGGACGGAGGCGAGCTGAGCTTCGTTTTCGATTTTTTCGAGCATGCCGCGAGTGATGAAGATATATCCGCCGGGTAATGCAAAGGCGTTAATCATTTCGTCTTCGAGCGCGGTGAAGTTATATTCGAAGTATGGTTTGTGGCTGACGGCTGCGACCCTTCTTCCTACATTATTGACGTAATTCTGCAGGGTGAGGTTCTGGATTTTCCCGCCCATTTCCTTTTCGATTTCGGGTGCGTAGGTACGGCCTAATTCGATGTCCTGCTCTTCGGAAAAGAGCATAAGCTGGGTCTGGCCGGTGATTGGGTTCGTGGCACAGCCGAAGGTTGCGAGAATAACGGGCAGGATGAATAGTAAGATGAGTTTAGTTTTCATAATCTTTCCTCGTGTCAAAGTTTCTCTTTGAAATATATGTCGGAATTTATTATAAGCTCACCTTTAGGTTTGTGAAACGAAAAATGGCGAACCATGAAATTTGTGACAACTGCGGTCTCAGGAACGGCTGCAAGCAGGTGTATCAGCGAATGGCTGGTTACCAAGGCCCTTCTGTGCTCGGCAAGGTGTTGATTGCCTTTGTTCTCCCACTTTTGAGCTTTGTTTTGGCGGTGGCGGTCTTTGGTAAGGTTGCAGGCAGATTGGGGCTGGTGAGGGAGCTGGAGGTGGTTCTGAGCCTTGTTTTTGGACTATTTACGGCGGCGGGGGTTGTTTTGGCAGCGAAGGTTATAAACAGGCGATTTAGGAAAGATAGACAGGCTTGAATATGCCAACAGCGTTGACAAAAGGCAAGCATAGATTCGGCGGCGGCGTGCATCCGCCTGATTATAAAGGACTTACGGAAGATAAGGCCATTGCACCCGGGCCCGCAACAAAGCAGGTGACGGTACTGCTCAGTCAGCACATTGGGGCGGTCTGTCAGGCATCGGTAGCTAAGGGTGATGAGGTCGAGGCTGGGCAGGTTGTCGGCAACAGCGAGGCATTTGTGTCGGCGGCGGTCCATTCGCCCATCAAGGGCAAGGTCAAAGACCTGGGATTAGCGTCACATGTAGTGATGGGCAGGTGTCCGGCGGTGATGATAGAGGCTGATGAGCCGGGGAATCCGGCGGTGCCTGCGGATTTTGATGCGAATTTTGACGAGAGTGGATTTACGCAGCAGCAGATTTACGATGCGGCAGGCCAGGCGGGGATTGTGGGGATGGGAGGAGCGGGATTTCCAACGCGAATCAAGATTGACCCGGCACCGCCGAAAGAGACTCTGATAATTAACGGGTGTGAATGCGAACCGTTTATAACTTGTGACTATCGGCTGATGATTGAGTGGACGAATAAGATTGTCGCGGGAATCAAACTTGCGAGAAAAGCGGCGGGATGTAAGCGGGTTGTTATCGCGATTGAAGACAATAAGCCCAGGGCGATAGAGGCTTTTCGAGCGAATGAGCAAGTCAAGTCGAGTGACATTGAAGTAGTCGAGCTTAAGACGCAATATCCTCAAGGAGGTGAGAGGCAGCTTATCAATTCGGTATTGGGTGAGCAGGTTCCGACGGGCGGTATCCCCCCTGCTATCGGAATACTTGTGATGAATGTGGCGACGGCAGCGGCGGTTGCTGAGGCGGTGGTTGAGAATAAACCTTTGACCCATCGGGTAGTGACGGTGACGGGTGAGGCGATAGCCAAGCCGGGTAATTTTTATACGGCGATAGGGACGAGCGTAGGTGAGCTGATAGAATTTTGCGGCGGGCTGACACAGAAAGGCGCGAAGGTGGTGATGGGCGGGCCTATGACCGGTACAGCGATTGGAGATTTATCAACGCCGATAACCAAAACGACAGGGTCGATTACGATTCTGACCAAACGGCAAGTCGGTCACGCCAAGCTGGCTCAACAGGTCACGCCCTGTATCCGATGCGGCAGGTGTATAGAGACGTGCCCGGAGAAACTGAACCCCACGAAGATCGCGCATGCGGTCATGCATAATATGATGGATGTGGCGAAGGAATATTATATGAGCGGTTGTATCGAGTGCGGCTGCTGCAGTTACGTGTGCCCTGCCAATATCGAACTGACGGGGTATATCAAGACGGGCAAGGTTTTGCTGGCACGACAAAAGAAGATGATACCGGAGTAATCCGGATGATAGAAGATTGAAGGAAATATTGGATGCTAAGTGATATTCGTGTAACGCCGTCGCCTCATATAAGCGCGAGTTATTCGACTCGCCGTGTGATGGGTGACGTTATCATTGGTTTGTTATTTCCATTGGCGGCAGCGGGATATTACTTTCATTGGTACGCGTTGACTCTGACCGGGACGTGCGTGGTATCGTGTGTGGTGACGGAGTTTCTTTGTAATCTTCTGCAGAGAAAGCCCAAGCCTGCTGAGTCACTCGGTGATTTGAGCGCGGTTGTGACGGGGATTATATTAGCGTTTTCGGTTCCGCCTGCTTTTCCGTTGTGGGCGGCGGTAATTGGAAGTGCGTTTGCGATAGCGATAGGTAAAATGGTGTTCGGGGGCCTGGGGGCTAACATATTCAACCCGGCAATGGCGGGACGAGCGTTTCTGACGGCATCATTTGGGTTGTTAATAACGACCTGGACGGTACCGGCGACAATTTATACAGATATGCCAAAGATAGGATCAGAAGAATTGTACAATCGGCAAATGATATCCGCCCGTGAAAAAGGGGGTATTTTAATAAGACCCGATGCGCGGACACAGGCGACACCGCTAGCGCATAGTAAAGAGGCGATAAAGAAGAAAAGTGGAGCGAAGGCTTTAGATGGGCAGCTACAAGCAGCGTTTCTTGGCGAGATTGGCGGATGTATGGGAGAAACAAGTGCGCTGGCACTGCTTATCGGCGGAGCATATCTTTTGATTAGAAAAACCATCAATTTTCATATTCCGGCGGCGGTATTGCTAGGCGCGTTTGTGTTCGGGTCGATTGCGTGGCTGATAAATCCCCAAGCGTATATGTCACCTCAGATGCATTTGGTCAGCGGCGGATTACTTATATGCGCGTTTTTTATAGCGACTGACCCGGTGACGGCGCCGTTGACGAAAAAGGGGATGTGGATATTTGGTATCGGCGTGGGGGCTTTGACGATGCTTATTAGAATAGTGGGCGAGTACCCGGGCGGAGTGATGTATTCGGTGCTTTTGATGAATGCGATGACGCCTCTGATTGACAGGTTCTGCAAACTCAAGCCTGCGGGAGGAGTGCCCAATGCGTAGCTTGAAGTATTTTATACAACAGAGCTGGTTATTAATCGTGGCGGCATTTTGCTTCGGGCTGCTGCTTGCGCTGACCAATGCGGCGTTGGAAGAAAGAATAACCCGGAATGAAATCAGCGCGCTCTACGATAAGATGAAGAACATTATAAGAAGGCTGATAAGGAAACAAAATGAAACAACGTCTAAGCAGATATGAAAAAATTATACCAAAACAAG
>SDBV01000532.1_pt1 | contig 54767 bp, 120 predicted proteins | sample 2277081 | NCBI WGS metagenome assembly SDBV01 (sample SAMN10402039, study PRJNA504765) | marine sediment metagenome | isolation source: marine sediment core GS10_PC15, 223 cmbsf | place: Arctic Ocean: Southern Knipovich Ridge | collected 2010
CAAAACAGAAATAATGATGAAGACAATGAAGACAAAGACAACGATGACAACAACGACGAAGAAGACGATGATGATGAAGACGATGACGATGATGAAGACAATGATGAAGAAGATGATGACGACGATGATGACGACGACGATGACGATGACGACGACGATGATGACGACGATGATGACGACGATGATGACGACGATGATGACGACGATGATGACGACGACGATGATAAATGATTAAATAAATACTGTGGAGAGGGGGCGTCCGCCGAATAAAAAGAATAAGGTGGGTCACATTTCTTCGGGAATGTGCATGTTAAGCGTTCCCCTCTCCACATTTTAATATTGGAGAAATAAAATGTATGGAACTGTGCTAATTGCACTAGTGATTGTAATAATCGGTATGCTTGCTGCTTCGTATATGACTTATTGTTTTATGAAAAAGACTTATGATAAAATGACAGAGCATACTAGAGATGTTGTAGATAGAATTATGTCGGCCAGTGATTGTGAAGATGTTGAACTTGGTTTTGACGATGATGACGACGATGACGAAGAAGGAGACGATGACGATGGTGGTCGATTTTGTCCCACAATTTGTCCCACAAATAGAATAAGTGAGTATTTTAATTAATGGCTAAAAAGAAGAAGAAGAAAACAAAACAAAGTTTGAAGAAAACTGAATCAGATATAATTAAAAAGTTTGGAATGGGTGCCATATATAGAATAGGTAGTAGAAAAAGTCTAGACATTCCTTCTTTACCCACTGGAATTTTTTCTCTTGATAGAGCTATTGGTGTTGGCGGGTATCCAAAAGGAAGAGTCATAGAATTATATGGTCCTGAATCATCTGGCAAAACTACTGTTGCATTGGCTTCGATAGCGAGTTGTCAAAATAACGGTGGAAATGCAGTTTTTATAGACGCAGAACATGCGCTTGATATTACTTATGCAAAAAGGATTGGAGTTGATTTAGATAATCTTTTAATTAATCAACCGGACTCCGGCGAACAGGCACTTGATATAGTTGAGAGTCTTATCCTTTCAGAAGAAATAGATATTGTTGTAGTTGATAGTGTACCTGCATTAGTTCCAGAAGCAGAATTAAAAGGTGAAATGGACAAGCAGAATGTAGGTCGTCAAGCTGCGATGATGTCAAAAGCCTTGCAAAGAATAATACCTGTCATTGGTAAATCAAAAACTGTTTTAATTTTTGTCAATCAAGTGAGAGACAAGATAGGTGGTTTCTTTTCAGGCGAAACAACTCCTGGTGGACGTGCATTGAAACATGCTTGTACTGCCAGGATCAGATTAAGATTTAAAGAGAATGATAAATCGAAAGGTGGAAATTTATTTATTGGAACGATTGTCAAAAATAAAGTGGCTGCACCATATGAAAAATTTAGTTTCTATGTTGATACTAATTTCAGAAGGTCAAAAGGTATCATTACTTGGCTGGATCAAATTCAATCAGCTATTGATGCAGATGTTATTAAAAAACGTGGCAGCACTTTAACATATAGAAAAAAGAAATATAAAGGATTCAAATCTTTCAGGAAACAAGTGTTGAAGAATGAAAAGAAAGCGAAGGCATTTTCAAGAAGTCTTCAAAAAGCTTTAAAGGAAAGCACATGATTAAAATTTATGTTATATTTTTGGCTTCAACTTGGATTCCATTGCTTGCTTGTTTAATAATTAAAGGAAAAGAGTATTTTGGTTCAGGCAATTTTATCGTTTTCAATATATTTATTACTGCATCAGTTGTAACTCTGATTGCAGTTCTTTTTGGAAAATCTAATGAGCCTGTGAAAGAAGAGAAAGAATGATAGTAGCAGTTAGTGACCTTCACTTGGGAAGTGGAAAGAATCTTGGACCAGATAGATATAGAGATATTTTAAGATCATTAAACAAAGCAATAGAATATGCGATAAAGAAAAAGGTTAAATACTTTGTTTTGCTTGGTGATACTTTTGATAGACCGAATCCTTCTAACTTTCTAAGACAAGAGTTATTATATTTTTTAAGTATGTTGTGGAGTAATAGAATACATACATTTATTTTGATGGGCAATCATGAATTTGCAAATCAGTGTCATCCATTCTCAGGATTTAATTATCTTCGTATGGGTGGAGTAGAAATTGTAAGTGGCCCATGCAAATTGATTACCGAAGATTTAGAATTTGTTTTTCTACCACACAATGCTCAAATTGATTCGAAGACTGGGACGTGGAAAGAAATCTTTAAAGGATTCAGAAAGAAAGAGACAAAGAAGCCAAAGATAGTATTAGGACATTTTCCAGTTTCAGGTAGTAAGGTCGGTCCATCTGATTTCCAATTGCCAGCATCAGTAACAAAAAAGATGTTGAAAGAATTAAAAGCTGATTTGATTCTGCTTGGAGACATTCACAAGAGTCAAAAGCTTTTCAAAGATTGTTACTATGTTGGTTCTATGAATAGAATTAACTTTGGTGAACGGAATGAGAATAAAAGATTTATTCATGTGACTAAAAAGATGAAAGTTAAAAGCATTGAACTTGAAAGTAGAAAGTTTGTTCACTTTACTGTTGGCGAAGACAAATATAAAAAAGTCAAAGACGCAATTGTGAAACCAATTATAAATTGCGATGAAGCGGATATAAATAAATATGATACAGCAAAGATCATAGAGAGATTAGAGAAAGCCGGTGCTCATTTTATAATGCCGATAGCTTGGAATATAGAATCAAGGAATGCAAAGAAGAAAAGATCAATGAGTGAAATTAATAAGAAGAAGTATTTAAAGAAATTTATCAAGAGGAACTTTCCAAAAGAAAACGTAAACGAGTTGGTGAAACTATATGAGAATTTTAAAACTTGAGATCAGTAACTTATTTGCTTACAAAAAAGCGAAGCTGGATTTTACTAAGTATAAAGGATCAGTTTTAATTAAGGGTAGGAATAATGCTGGCAAATCCGCTCTGATAAGAACTATCAGCTATGCCTTCTTCGATAATTTAATTGAAGGTAGAGTTGGCGATGATATGATTAGACGCGGAGAAGATGCGGGTTTTGTCAGATTGACTTTTAAAGTTGGAAAAATAAAATATAGAATAGAACGTGGACGGAAGAAGAACAAAGCATTCTGCATTTTTAAAAACCTGACTAAGAACAAGAGTCTGACAGAGAGAAAGAAAGGTGGAACAAATAAAAAGATTGTAGAAGTTATTGGAATGGATTTTAATATCTTCCGCAATTCTATTATGTTTGGTCAAGGCGATGTATCCAGATTTGTTCACCTGAAAGACTCTGGAAGGAAGGAAATATTTTGTAGTCTGATTTCAAAGTTAAAAGAAATTGATGAAGAATATAAAGTAATACATGAAGCTTCAAATAAGAAAGAAGATGAACTAAATGAGTTATTACTTTCGGTTGGATTTCCAGATCAGACTAAAAAAGGAATCAAGATTTCAGAAGAACGAATGGTTAGATCAGCAAAGGTTATAAAAAAGTATAAGAAGAAAGTTAAAAAGCTTGAAGGGAAGATTGATGTTAGTGAGAGTAAAGAATATAAAAAGATAAAAAAGAAATTGAGAAAGGTTGAAGGCGATATAGATTTTTTCGAGCATGGAATTGAACCGATCCCTTCTTATAAAGAAAAGATTAGAGGTTTTAAGGATGAAATAAAAGATATAAAACAGAGTATTAAAAAAGCAAAGAAGGGGAAGTGTGGTAAGTGCAAACAAAAACTTCCCAGGAAAATTATAGATGAACATATTGAAGAGTATGAGGAAGAAATAAAGAAAGAAGAAAAAAAGATAGTTGAGTATGAAGGTTATTGCGAGGAATCAGAAGAATATAAAGATGAACTTCTAAAGAATAGGAAAGAACAGAAACTTTTAAAAAAGAAATTAAAGAAGGTTGGAGTGATAGAAGTTGCTAAACGAAAAAAGAACTTCAAGAAATATAAATCACTGACGTTAAAGTTATCAGAGGCCGAAGCTGATAGAATTTATAAGAAACAAGATTTGAAAGAACAAAAGAAACTATTAAAGAAGCAGAAAAAGATTCAAAGAAAAGTTAAAAAGCTTGAAGTTAAAGTTCGTAGTCTTTCTATCCTTGAAGCTGCACTAGGGAATAAAGGAATAAGACAAGATATTATTGATGATCTTTGTCCTGTGTTTGAAGAGAAGGTTAAATATTATCTGAGGCAATTAACTGATGGTATACAAATCAAATTATCCACAACGGTCAAAGCAAAATCAATCGACAAAGAGATTGACCGTTTTACAATACAAGTATATTCTGGAAAGAACAAAGTTAATTTTGATCTTGTTGGCGGCGGTGTTAAAAAGGTTATTCAGATTGCAATTAGTTTTGCGCTATCTGAATTCGCTCTTGAACAAAATGGAACAAAGACGGATTTCATATTGTTGGATGAAATGTTTGGAGAATTAGATGTTATCGCTAGAGATAATCTAATTAAACTTTTGAACAATATGCAGAAACGATTTAAGAATATTATAATCATTTCTCATATTCAAGAAGTTCAAGATTTAATTAAGAATCAAATTGAAGTTGTCCAAGAAAATGGAGTGAGTAAAATTGTCTGACAAAGTTTTAGTTGAATGTGGAAATGGTCATGTACTCGAAGTTAAAGAACATGAAGTTTATACTGCTTGTCCAATTTGTAAATTATATTTAAAGGCCAAGAATAAAATGAGTGGTCCAAAAGACTTTAATGATTCTCAGAAGTATCCAGAAGGTGAACCGCCAGGAAATGATATAACAGATCATTTGGATTATTTAAAATGGATTATTTAAAAGAACATGGGTTCAGGATTGAAGAAGGATATTTTGATTCAAATGATTGGTATCTTTATTGGAATGATGAACAAATTTGGGGTCACACATGGCGCAGATCAAATTCGTCATGTGTGGGAACTAGTAAATGGATATGATAGGAATGCTGTGCCTGTTGTATGTCCTAACTGTAAAGAAAAAATCAGGGAAGATGCAATATCATATTGTATAAATTGTTCTGATACGAAAAAGATATGCTTGTTGTGTTGTAGTGATGTTTATGAAATGTATTGTAAAGAATGTGGAGAAAAAGAAAGATGAAAATTTATATTGCTGCTGGTTTAAGCTATGCAAAGCATGTTGAAGAATTGGGAGAGAAGATAGAAAAGTTAGGACATGTAATAATTAATAGTTGGCAATTGATTTGGGAGAAACAACAGGAAGGACCATTAGGCGCGTATCAAGATTTAGCAGAAATTGATAGAGCCGATTGCTGTATTTTTTTAACATGTAGTAAATCATCGAGTGGTGGAAGATATATAGAACAAGGTTACGCTCTAAATACTAAACGAAGTGGCGAAGATATTAGATTAATAATATGTGGACCTAAAGAAAATTGCTTTGGTGAAATGGCTGATTTTGAACACTTCATTAATGAGAAAGAAATGTTGAATGTCTTCGAACAAGAACGCTCGGAAAGAAAAATTTAATACGCTTCATAAGAAATGGAAGAATTGTAAACGATGCAAACTACACGAATGCAGAAACAAGGTAGTAGTAGGAAGCGGGAATCTGCACGCGAGATATTTAATCATTGGTCAGAATCCAGGCAGACAAGAAGACGAAAAAGGAATTCCATTCATAGGGAAGTCAGGGAAAACTTTAAATGATATGATTAAGTTTGCAAGTGATGGGATGGTAACGAGAGATATGTTTTATGTAACGAATGCAGTTGCTTGTTTATCTCCTGGGAATAGAGAACCGACTGATAGCGAAATGAAAGCGTGCAGTAAAAGATTGAATAAGATTATTTCAATCCTTGATCCTTATATAACAATTTGTCTTGGCAAGTTTGCAATTAAATCTATGTTCAAGGATTTCAGAGAAGAATTTGGAGTTAGTGCTTGCAAGGGATTGTATAGAAGGGACAAATTGCCGAGAGTAGATAAGAAGAGATATATTTACAATACTTATCATCCATCATATATAAATAGAAATATGAATGTCAATGAACATGTTGTAATTGAATGGTCGAAAGATTGGAAAAAGATTTGTGAATTGATTTTGGAGTTTGAAGATGAAAAATAAAATTGAGGAACTTGAGTCTGAGAATGTTAAATTGCGAGAAGCACTCAGAGGTTTGTCATCAAAAGATATTGAACGGATTGCCAAAGAAGCAACGGATGAAACATTAATTCCTAATCCGAAGATTGAAGTTGATAGACCAGTAAGAATTAATATTGACTTTGATACTCAAAAGTCTTATTACGAAATTAAAGGAGCAATCCGCAAGGCTATTGAGCGAGCATTCATTGTGAACAAACAAATTTATGAATTGAAAGAAGAATAAATGTATTTAGGAATTGATTTTGGAGTTTGAAGAAAATGCATAAAGAAGATTTCTTAAAAATTACGAATGCCAATGACGATGTGCCTTGGGATAGAAAAGGTTATCCAGGCACAAAAAAAGAAGGATCAATTGATATATGGAGTGGCCTAGTTGCAAACATTGCAGAAGAAGGCGGTAGATTAAAAACATATCAATGGACTTTGGATTTAGCTTTAAAAGAAAACAGTCATTATTTCGCTCATAATTTTATAGAAGAAAGAATGTTTGCAGAGTTATGGGATTATGAAAATAATTCTATTTGTAGTAATTTGCTTTGGACATTAATGCAATACCATCCGAAGATGCAAAGTTTAATAAAAGATCATAATGATGTTATTCTTGTTGAAAAAGTTGCAGCAATGATAATGCAATGGTTGGGAACAAATGTTGGTTCTGCTTTTATAGATTCAGTTAGGAAAGCATCTAAAACTGAAATAGAATTAATTGAAAATTCTATTATAAAACAAAAAGAGAAAATTGTCTCAGATAAAAGATTTGCCGAGGCAAAAGAGTTAAAGAAAAAAGAAGAAGAAAAGAGATCAAAGAAAAGATCCATGAGTAGGTACTTTAAAAAGCAAGCCGAGAAGAAAGGCATAAAGAGAAAGAAGATATAAATGTATCTTGGAATAGACCCATCACTTAGTGCTACAGGATTATGCTTGCTGACTAACAGATTAGAATTAATGGATTGGCGTCTTTTAAAAGTTGAACCAGGGAATCCAAAAAGACTTTTGAAATATCATGATTATTTATATAACTATATTGAATCATGTAAAAGACAATCAGAAGGAAGATTAAGAATAGGGATGGAAGGTTATGCTTATGGTGCTGGCAAAGGTAGCGGCGTAGGTATGATCTTTAATATAGGTGAACTTGGTGGCGTTTTAAAAGCTGCATGTCAAGGCCATGAGATTTCTATTATTTCTCCAGTGCCTACACAAGTAAAGAAATTTATAACAGGCAGTGGTAAAGCAGAGAAAGAAGAAGTAGAGAAAGAAGTTAGAAAAGATTATGGTTTTAAAATTGAACACAGTAATAAGAAAGAAAGATTAGATTTGTATGATGCTGCTTCTGTTGCTATTATAACTTACTATTTTTATCGTAGAAAAAGGAGAGATGATCTTGATACAGACCAGAAAAGAATATTAAAAGATTTGGATTTAAAAAGAATAAAAGAATCACTAAGATACTTTAGATAAAGGAGAGAGTCATTTACATTAATCGTATCACTATCAATGGTCGTTTGACTGAGGCACCTATTTATAAAACTCACAAGAGCGGGAATTCTGTTGAAGAATATGCAATCCTTAATTGCCATACTGAAAAACCTATTCGTCTTAAAGAAGAACATAGTAAAGAAGATATTTATTTTCAAGTGATTGCATTTGGTAAAAATGCTTCATCTATTAAAGGCCGTGTGTATCAAGGAACACCATTACTTTTTGAATTAGAAATTAGGAATGTTGAATCTGTTGAAGGCCAAAGAGAAACTGTGTTGCAAGCAGTAAAGATTCATTTCATGGAGCGTCCACCTAGACGTGTGGATATTAGTTCAAAGAAAGAAAGCACACCAAATATAAATCCTGAAAGGTTGGAAAACAAAGCGGAATCAGAAAAGCAAAACGAACCCGCAGAAGAAGAGAAAAAAGAAGAACCTGTTACAGAAGAAAAGTAATGAGTGAGAAAAAGATTATAGGATGTATAGGTGATACAAAGATTACAGGGATTCGTGATTTAAGATTGGTTAAAAAGAAAATAGCAAGAATAATCACAAGCAAGAAGTATTATAGCAAAGATAACATTTACATGTCCGGTTTGAATCTTGGCACTGATCTTTATTTTGCCGAACTTGTTCTTTATTTAAATCTTGAGTTACATATTGTTTTGTCACGTAGTAAACAGAAAGAGATGTACGGTGAAGGGGATCGTGCCAGATTCAACCGGATAGTAAGGGCAGCACATTCTACATACGAAACATTTTCAATTCCAGAATACAGAATCAAAAAGAAATTAAAGAAGGAATATGAAAGTGAGTTTGGTCCTGGGTATTATATAAGAATGTTGTTTCATCAGTCACAAAGATTTGTGATTGATATGTCAGACAAAGTAATTTGTATTTGGAATGGAAAGAGATTGAGTAGTAATACATATCGTTCTTTAAATTATATGAAAGAGAAAGATATGGACCCTCATATGGTTTATATAGGATCGAGATTGATACAGTGAGAAAATAATGAGTAGAGATAAAAAGAAAGAAGAACCACAAGTTTTCTGTGTTCATATTCCACAAAATGAAATTGAAGATTCTGAACTTATTGCAACTTCTTATTCTAGTGAACAGATTGCTGAAACATTTGCATTTAAAATACGAGCACGAGATGGTGCAACTGAACTAGGTCACAAAGAATATGCTAGATTGATTCAAGAACAATTGGATATTCTTGATAAAGCATTGTGTATTAGTGAAAAAAAGAAAAAGGATTAAATAGAATGGATGCAAAAGAGTATGTTAAATTAGCAACAAAAACTGAATCTTGTGACTGGCCTAAAATTAAAGAAAGAACTTCAAATGTATTTCAGTTAAGAACTCTTCATTCAGCTATGGGTATTTGTACCGAAGCTGGTGAACTTATGGATGCATTGAAGAAGTTTATTTTCTATGGCAAAGATTTAGATGTTGTAAATGTTAAAGAAGAATTGGGCGATTTGAATTGGTACATAGCTCTAATGTGTGATAATTTAAATATCTCACTTGAAGATATTTGGGAAACAAACATTGAGAAACTTGCAGCTAGGTATCCAGATAAATTTACTGAGAAGGATGCATTGAATCGAAATTTGAACAAGGAAAGAAAAATTTTAGAGGGCGAAGATGGAACTAAGTAAAAAGCAAAAAGAACTACTTGAAAAAGTAGTAGAAACACCAGGACAATCTTTAACAAATTTATGTACTTATTCTGAACATTATGAAGCTGTTGATTTAGCTGAAAAAGGTTTAATAGAAGGAAGAGGAAATGCACGATTTGGACCTGAGCATGGAGTTTGGCTTTATCCTACAGAAAAAGGAAAGTCTCTTTTAAAAGAAATTGAGGAAAAAGATAATGGCTAAAAAACTTAAAAGTTCACACCCGACTACACCAAGAAAGAAGAAAAAGAAAAAACGTAGGAAGACTCAGTTAAAAGATATTGAGGAAGAAAAACCGAAAGGTGTAAAATTAGCTAGACGCGGTGAAACTTCTTTAAAAGCGAAAGGAACAAAGGGTTTTACCAATAACGAGATGCTTAAAAGACTTCTCTGAAATTTTTCTGAGGCTGAATGGTAGGATAACGCATTCCTGATCCTAAGTCTTTGTCACAGGCACTACAGCGCCAGTAATGAGGTATCTAGAAGTGGCTAAACCAAAGAGGGTAGCAGTAATCGGAAGCAGAAACTTCTCAGACTTCAAACTTCTGAAAGTTTATCTAGGTAGATTTTTTTATCCGTTTGTTTTAATTTCTGGTGCTGCAAAAGGTGCAGATTCTTTAGCTGAAAGATATGCAGATGTTGTAGGTTTAGAAAAGAAAATATTTCCTGCAAATTGGGACAAACATGGAAAGAGAGCGGGGTTTCTAAGAAATAAAAAGATAGTTAAAAACTGTGATGTTGTAGTAGCTTTTTGGGATGGTGAAAGTAAAGGTACGAAGAATACAATTGATCTAGCAAAAGAAGCAGGTAAGAAAGTTTATATTGTAATGTTCCCAGGAGAATGAAATGGCAAGACGAAATTTAAGAGATTATATGTCTTTTAGAAATATGGTAACACCGAGAATTATAGAATTGCTTTTTCTCATAAGTATATTTGTTTCAATTGTTTCTGGATTATATGTTATCTTTGTTAAAAATTCAATAGTGATTAATGTTAATTATAAAACTCTAATTGGTCTTGGTTTAATTTTGATAGGTCCTATTATTTCTAGGATTTATTGTGAAGTTCTTATTTTGTTTTTTAGAATGAATGAGACTTTAACTGAATTGAAAAATTTAGAAAGTAATAATGCAAAGCGATTGAATAAAATTATAAAACGTCAGAAATCACTAATGTCTGAAAGGGCTTTATAATGGAAACAGTAGAGAATGGTGATAAAGTTCGTGATATGATAAGTGGCCTTGAAGGAATTGTAGTAGGCGAAACAACATATTTGAATGGTTGTGTAAGATTTATAGTTCAACCTAAAATAAATAAAGATGGAAAAGTTCCTGATTCTGAATGGGTTGATTCACAACAAATAAAAATACTTGAGAAAAAAGCTTTTCAAAAATCTAAAGAAGAAAAAGCAACTGTTGATATAGATAAAACTGCTCCTTCAATTCCTGTTGCAAGGACTTCAAGGACTGGTGGGCCTAACACAATTCCAATAGATCGAAGCAATCCAAAGGAAAGATAAAATGCAATACAGAGCAGTAGGTGAGTTTCTAATAGTTGAAAAACTTCCTTGGTTAAAAACTGATATTGCACTTCCTGATAGTATGAAATCTGACCAGGGAGTTGTGAGAGGCAAAGTTTTATCAATAGGGAATCAACAAGATCATTTTGATAATCTTTGGAGTAGTGGGAACGATGGTAAATTAAAAATCAATGATATAATTTTGTATGATTCTCGTGTTGGATTAGAAATTAATCAAGATGAAAAGACTGGAGCATTTTTAATTAGGTTTGCAAATATTCTTGCAATTGAATTAGAAGAACCTGCAAGCATGAAGAAAGAAGCGAAGAAGAAAAAGCCTAGAAAGAAAAAGAAGGCAGGAAAGAAAAGAGCAGCTACGCTTAGAGGTAAGGAATAAAATAATGGTAACTAAAATTGAAGGTGCTTGTGCTTTGCATTGTATCATTACACCTAACTGTGTAAAAATGCATGGTGATAATGGGATGGGTGCATTTGATGAAGCAGTTAGACGACTTCGTAAATCATATAAAGAATGTTTAGAAGGGTGGCGTTCGCAAGGCAAACTTCCAGAATTTCATATTGCATTAACTGTTGATAGAAATAAGATGATTGAAGTGGAAAAAGAAGATGCCTAAAAAAAAGATTGATAAATTTGACGGTGAATATAAATTTCTCTCTAATTTTTTTCCTTGCCGATTGTCTTTTCATAATGTTAATTACGTTTCTAGTGAACATGCATACCAAGCGCAGAAATGTATTTATGTAAAAGATTTATATAAAGTTGCAAATGCTAAAAATGCTGGCGAAGCAAAAAAGATTGCAAAGAAAGTTAAATGTAGAAAAGATTGGGATGAAATAAAAGATGATATAATGTATGATATTGTTCTTTCAAAGTTTGTAGAGAATCATTATTTAGCAAATAAATTAAAAGAAACTTATCCAGCGAAATTAATAGAAGGGAATTGGTGGGGAGATATTTATTGGGGAAAATGTAAAGGAAAAGGAAAGAATAAACTTGGAAAGATATTGATGAAAGTCAGAGAGCATTTTAAATGAAACCATATATCTTCATTGATTCGAATCATTTAGCATGGCGAAGTTTTTATTTGTTAGGAAAGAAAGTAGGAATAGGTCAAGGCCATGCAGTTAGTAATGCTATTTGTTATGGATTTGCAAATAGCATATCACATTTAACAAGCATGTTTGAAAATAAAAATGTAATCTGTGTTTGGGATAGTCCGCCTTATTGGCGACATGATATTTATAAAGACTACAAAGGAACTAGAGGGGCGAAAGAAGATTCGTTTACTGCTGCAATGATCCTTTGTAAAGAGATGTTAAAAGATTTAAAGATACCACAGATTATAATTTCAGGATTTGAAGCAGATGACTTAGCTGGAATTTTTAGTCATTTGCTAGATAAACAAAAGCAAAGTTCTATCATTGTTACAGACGACATGGATTATTTTCAGCTTCTAAGAAAGAGAGTTAAAATATATAGGCCGGGAGTAGGAGAACTTTTCACAGTTCAAAAATACAAAGCAAAGTATCCTGGTTTAAAACCTAAAGACATTATTATGATGAAGGCAATCGCTGGTGACAAAGGTGACAATATAATTGGAATTAATGGAGTTGGTGAAAAGACTGTGATGAAATTTCTTCCCAAATATAAAACTCTTAAAAAGATTCTAAAGAACCAGAAAAAGATAGAAGCGATACGTGGATGTAAAAAAATATTTGATGAAGAGACTTTGGATAGAATAAGATTGAATAGGACTCTAGTTAGAATTCCTAATTCAGACAAGGATATAAAAAAGCATGTTGAACAAGGTCATGTGAGTCAAAAGAGAATTGATAAGATTTCCAATAGGATAGGGAAAAGAAAGAGCATTAAAAGAAAGAAGCTGATAAAGATTTTAGGCAAGTACAAATTAAGAAAATATAAAACCAAAGTAATTAAAGGTGACAACTTATTAGGTTTGGAGATTATATGAATGATTCCTTTTGTCGTAGATGCAATATGGATTTGATTGGCACAGACAATATGAAGGTAGACGAATATTCATTTTGTATGAGTTGCATGGTTCAGAATGAAAAAGACAAATTAAATAAAGCAATCGAAGCATTAGAATTTTATGCGTGTGAAACTAATTGGATGATGCAAGGCTTTCTGTGTCCAGAAGCAGAAGCCGATTCTGGTAAAATTGCAAGAGAGACTTTAGATGAAATTAGAAAAAGGTCAATTAATTTAGATAGAGAAGAACATTTAAGATCATTTAAGAAGAATTTAACTGGCATAATAAATAAATTTGTTATTAAATATCCTATCATATATGATGAATATGGTGCTGGTGCCAGATTGATAAGTTCTTGCGGGGCTTTGATTGCAGATTTTGAAGATCACATAGATGCAGAGACTTTCATGGAGTTGATTGATGAAATTAGAAACTGGTCAACTGATTTGCGTGGAGAGGAAACAAAAGAATCCCAGGACAAAGAAGTGGAAAAGATGGAGTAAGATTTATATTTATTTGGAAAATGATCTTGCTATGGGATTCCGTGGTGGTGAACCAATTAAAATAAATGTGGAAGATGAAATTGAAAAAGGTAACAGTGTTCAAAGAATATTTTTGAACATAGCAATTGTTTTGAAAGATCATTGGAAGGTAGGTTTTGATAAGTTCTATTCTGAATTTAAGATTCGATCGGGAGAATAGTTTCGTGGTGCGTAAAAGAAAAGAACGCCTAACCAAGCGACAAAAACAGATCAATGAAAAACAACAGCGAGAGGAAAAAGAGGAAAAGAAACTCTTAGCTGAGAAGATTACAATAAATGAACGAGCAGAAGCAGAGTATCTCAAACTTGAAAAAAGATTTAAGGATACTTTTGAAAAGATTGAGACTTACACTTCTGCAATCCGGGGGGATTATTTAGATGATGAACAGAAACAAAAATTATTAAAAGATTTGCACAATGAATCTAAAAGGGAAAGAGAAATTATAAGAAAAATTTATTCTCTCCATGCAATCTATTTAAGGAAAATAAATGAGTAATGAAAAGAAACCTAGCAAAGAAGCCATAGCGACATCCGAAGATATTATACGGACTTTTATGGAATTAGGGATCATCGTTAACTATCTCCCTCCACACACCATATCACGTAAAATAGCAGTTATTATTGACAAGCATTTTATGGCAATGTTTATGCCGGATGATGGCCCAATGCCGACTTACGAAGAAATGGCGGAATTTGGATGGGGTTCCGATATGTTTGCTTTAGAAATTAATCGTGTGTCTGTATCAATAAATGCTGCATGGTTTAAAAAAGTAAAAGACGACGGAAATGCATCAGGATTGATACCGAATCCGCTTTATTGGATCAACAAATATCTTTTACCTGTACTCCAAAAAGCTGCGCCGCTTCTTACCGAAGCGCAAAAGTTTAATGACAAACTTATATCAGAGAATCGGATGTTAAAATTTGAGGCGGAACAAAGGAAATTAAAACATGAGTGATGATATTCACAAACGGGTAATTAAAGAAATTGTTGCTGGTCTGCAAGTGCATCATGGATACGTTTCGCCTGAGTGGTCAATTATTCTTCTTCCGATCCTGCGACGGGAATATGGAGAATGTTGTACCAATTGTGGTAGGCCGATGATTGCACAGAACGCACAATGTAATTGTGATACGAATGATGACGCGGAACACGAATCGGTAGACGAAAGGTTGGAAACAAAATTAAAAACAGCTATGGCTCAGAACAGACAACAAGACGAAGCCTTGCGACATATTCGTCGAGTGATAGAAAAAGCATTGATTGCTCCGAAAGGAAGTTAAAAAATGACGGATAGGGAGATTGAATTAGAAATAAGGTGTGGTGATGCAAAAATGAATATGGAAACAACAATAATTATGGCAACTATGTCAGATAACAAAGATAAAATTATATGTGGGATTGTAAAAATAAATAAACAATGGTTAGAAAGATATGCGCCACGTTCACGATCTATAAAAGAAGCTGAGAGATTCTTAAATGATACATAGAATAAAAGATAAAGAGACACCAGATAAAAAAGTTAGTTGTCCTCTCTGTTGGGAAGAAGTTGAAATTAAAGACATGAGATTCATTGATGATGGGAGTGATCGTTATCTTGTTTGTTTAAAATGCAAAGTGAGTCATGGTTATGGAAAATGAAACTGGAGCAGAAATTCGGGAAAGAAGAAAAGAAAGGTTAATATTTTCTGGTTGTTTTCAAAGTATATTGGCACTTGTTGTTATAATTATTTTGTGGATAGTTATGATTGGTGGACTTACGCTCTTAGCTAAAATTTGTTGGGAGGTAATAAAATATGTTTGGAGGTTATGGTGAGATCACAAAACACTAGGCTCATAAAAAAATATGCTACTGCTTTAGGATATAAAGAAACAGAACAATATCAAACAACTTTAGTGAAGGTTATTAAAAGGAAATGGAATAGGACTCCATGGAATGAAAAGTTTAAGTTCAGGAAGAGAATGAAATATGTAATTGCCGAACACGAGAGACAATTGGAGAAAGACAATGGATCAAGCAATTAAAGATAGGATAGTAGAGTTGCGAAAGCAAGGCGGAGAGATATGGTCAGAACTTAGGATGTTAGAGTCAGAAGAATGGGCAGATGAACATAAACATTTAGAAGGAAAATATCTTAAAGGTAAAAATAGTTATGGTCGTGATGAAGAAGAAAAGATAGAAGAATGGGATATGTATTTTAAAATATTGGAAATTAAGTGGAAGGATAAAAGAATTGTTGTTGAAGAGTTTGAAGAAACTGTAAGATCAGAAATAAATTTTAAAATGACAACTCATCTTTCTCACATTAGTAATTATGAAGAAATTACAGAAGAAGAATATGAAGATGCTAGAGAAGCTTTAATTGAAAAATTAAAAATAGGTCCAAGCGCGTACAATACGGGGAAGATATGGTAGACGAAGCCAAAGAAATTAAAAGATATTACACAACAATAGATTACATAGATAAGCATGGAATGGCATTCTTAACTCTAATTGATAGTGATAATATTAATAAGAAATTTACAGCATCTTGTAAAATAAAACCATTAGAAGATAGAGGTTTAATTATCCATGAAGATAAAAACTTCCATCTTGTAATTAGAGAAGATGGAAATTGGAATGTTTACTGGATTAGAAACAATGTCCTATCTATAAAAGATTTGCAAACTAGAAATAAAGTTTTTGATGAACTGTTAGAAATTTATTATGAGAGAAAGTAAATGAGAATGTTTGTAGAGAAAAATATAGTTACGCAGACTTATAATGTTGTAGCATATGAAAATCTTGGAACTCATAAACAATATTTGAGCAGTATTAAAGGAAAGGTATTTGTATGGAAAACAATCGAAGAAGGTGATGAAGCGGAACCGTTTATATGTTTGCCATTTGATTTTGCAGGAGATTTTATAAATCATTTAGTTGAAGCAATGGGTGATGCAGGAGTTAAAACTGAACCGCATTCTTATTATGAAGGAAAACTTGAAGGATTAGAAAGATATATAGGAGCATTGGAAAAATTGCTTTCATTAGATGACGACAAAGTATCTTCGGTACAAATAATAAGAAAGGATGCAGATGACGAACCCGCCCCTACTGATGACGACTGAGGAAAAAGAACACTTTAAAGAAACGTGTGAGAAACTAATTAATCTTTTCATTTGTAAAGAGATTGATTTCATAAACTTAAAAGAAGTTGGTGGCAAATTTTCTCATGTTTTATTCATGGAAAATGTTGATCCTTTTATTAGGAAATTAGACAAGGGGATGAAGTTAGATTATGTTGTCAATGGCTATTCTAGTTCTGGTAGAAAGCCTATGAATCAAGACCCAAGTGTTCAAGAAGGATTTTATATATTTGGAATTAAATTCACTTGTCCCAAATGTGAAGAGTGGATGCAGCCAATCCAGCATGATATAATCCTAGAATGGGAAGGAGAATTAATTTTAATTTCAGTAAAACCTGATCCAATATGTCCGCATTGTAAATATAAATTTGAATTTGTTCATTCAGATGTTACTATTGGAGAATATCATGGTGAAGAAAAGCTTGAAGACAAAAAAGAAATTGAAAAAAGCGATGACTCCTATTCATGGCCTTGAGGGTGAAATAGAAAAGTTAAAACAAAGATTAAGTTATATGGAAAAAAGAATTAAGTGTTTAGAAGTTAATGAAAGATTCAATAGAGAAAATATATCTGGTAAGGAATACTAATGGATATGGGAATAGAAGATTTTCTAGAATTTTGTGATAAGATAGAAGTAAAAGATAATGATCTTTTAGTCTTTAAATGTTCTAGAAAACTTTTTGGTAGTCAAAGTGAAGAGTTCATAGAAATAATGTCAGATGCTATTAAGAAAAAGATAAGTAAGAAAGTTGTTCTTATTATTCTTGGGCCTGACATTGATAACATAACACAAATTCCAGAAGAAGAAATGAATAGAATAGGATATTTTAAACGTGACGAAACAGCAAAAGAAGAAGTTTAGATATTTTTATATTCCTTTTCGTTGTAGTAAAGAAGTTTATTATATGAAGCTTTGGGAGAAACAAGTGTTAGACGAAGAGATTGCAGAACATAAAAATAAATTAAAAGAAGATCCATCTATAGAGAATGCAATAAAATTAATCGAGTTAGTTAAACGATCAGATATGATAAATGCTGTAGTAAAAAACAATCCAATCTTTTTAGAACCAATTATTGCACCTAAATCTACATGGGAAAATAGGGGCAGACTTCCTATAGATATAAAGATTGAAAATCATACAATGAGAAGAATTAAATTAGCATTGACGTGGGAATATTTACCAGAGAATTCATTCGAAAGCGGTGATGATTCTGTAATAATTCAAAGACAGATTGAAGAAGAAGTTAAAGAAGAAGAAAGAAAAGTGATGGGCCTAGCCGGTAGAACATGGAACTTTTTGAAATCCAGATTGCAAAACAAAAGTATAGTAGGACATAGGCCATGAGCCGATAAACTTTTAAGATTTCAAAATTTGAAATACAAAAACAAAAGTCTGTAAGTTGAAATGAATTTAATGAAAGGGTTAAAAGATGGAACTAGGTGATAAAGTTTATATTTTAAAGAAAGACTATGAAAATAGATTAAGCATCAGGTCATTTCTTATTATAAATTATAGTGATGAAAAAGTTGTAGTTGTGTTTACACATGGAGAAGGGCCACTTCAAATTCATATATTTGATCGTGAGAAAGTTTTTGATGATATAAAAGATGCAACTGCATTACTAGATAAGATCGAAGGTGAAGGACAAAAGTTATTTGAAAATGAAAAAATCTATAATGAATTTGAATTCGCTCGTTAGAAAAACTTAGGCCCCGAATTTATAAAATTTTTTTCGTTATTTTTACTTGACAAGTTATGAGATTTTTTAAAGAAAAATTTGGCCCCCGTTTTTTATAAATAAATCGTTACTCTTATATGACAAGTTATAGCAAATTTATTTTTAATTTTAAAACCAGTTGATCCGACTATAAAATTTAAAAATTATATTTCACTAAAAGTACAAGTATAACCTGTCAAATTATACCTAAAAAGTTTCATATTTTTTCGATTTCTAGGGCGCTTTCACTTGACACCTTATAATGAATATACTATAATGCGGGTTCGTTCATTGACAATCTAGAAAGTGGGAACCGGCAGGGATCAGAGAGCAGTCGGGAATTTTTAAATTCCCTTGAACCTGATTCAGTTACAGGGGCAGCAGATTTAAAAACTCTGCATAAGACCTTAATTAAAAGTGTCCTGCCACTATTCGATTTTACAAATCGAACCGCCGGTTTGACGGTGTAAGACCCGGACAAATTAAAAATCTCACAAAACTTATGAGAGAGCGCGGGGCGCGGCGCTCTTTAAAAGCGGTGGGTGATGCCTTTCCACTTTTAAATTGCTCAGTCTGCTTATGGTTCATTCCATAGGATACAGACTGAGACGTTCCCTTTTTCATTAAAGGGAACGGAAACGGGAATGATTCTCGTTTACTATAAGGTGGTAAAGGAATGTGGCGCAAGAAAGAAACCCTGTAAATTGTTTAAATTCCAGTTATAACGGATTGGGCGAAAGAATTAAAAACCTGAACCTTTAACCTGGAGAAAACAATATGACACAATCGCAAAGGAATGCACAGAACAGAAAGAACGGTGAAGACTTCGAAAGAAAGATTGTGGCGCGATTTAAAAATCGCTCCGATGTGCTTTATGTTCAACGTGGTTCTGGATCGTTTGGAGTATGGGATATAATGGTACAGTTTTTAAATGGGACTGTGCTATACGTCTCTGCGAAATTGAATGGATACCATGATATGTCAGAGCGAGTGAAAATTAAAAAGTTCATTCGCAAGGTTGTGGCAAAGAGAATTAAAAATGTCCGCATGGAAATGCATTACTACAAGTCGGCCAGAAAGGTTGCTCTGATACATTTAAAAACAGAGGCCGATGTGGAAAAGCTAGAAGTGACAAGGCGGGAACTGGTCTGAAGAATTTAAACTCTAACCCTGAAAGGAGAATTAAAATGAAGGCCAGAAAAGAATACAAGAAAATTAAAAAGCAAGCTGAAAAACTGGAAGATGTATCTCACGAACTTTTTAATATGATTGATTCATACAGTGGCAAGAATAGTGATGCATTCGAATTTATTAAAAAGATCCACAATATGATCGGTGATGTTATGGATAACGTCATCGAACCCGCAAGCCTCTTTTAAAAGAAAAGGAGAATTAAAATGAGTAGAGTCGCTGATCGGATGCTTGAGGTAATGGATCAAGTAGATAAGATGTCAAAACTTAATTCTCAGATTTTTAATGAAATGAAAGTATTGTATGGAGAAGAGAGTGAAGAATTTAAAATGATTAAGGAGATCGACAGTAAGATCGACGATCTTCTGACTCTTTTAAATGATGAAGATGAAGATTTTAATTCAGAAATTCATGTCTCTGAATTCAATAGATACCAAGATGAAATTATTCATGCCGATGAAATTGAAGATTTAAATTCGGAGGAATAGATCGCCGGGTTTAAAAGTAAATTTAACCTCAACTCAGGAAGGAGATTTAAAATGAAGACTATCATTCTCGTTCGAAGAAAAATAGAGGATTTTGAAATCCTTAAAAATCTTAAAAAGTCTATTATTAAATACTATGAAGGCGAAGGATTCATTATTAAATTTAGTGTATTGAAATTGAAAGAATGTTGTTGTTTAAAAGTTGAGACAAATGTAGGCGATGCGATCTTGGATCTTATGTCTGGATTCTGCGAAGGATGGATTTCTTGTGCTGGAATTTAAAACCTCAACCATAGAAGGGAGATTTAAATGAGTACGATAACAAGAAGTGAACGGGCAAGGTACAGAAAGAATATCAAGGAATGTCGGAAGCGCCAGGACATAATTAAAAAGTTGAACGATGATCGAGTTTCGAAAACTCTGGCAGATTTAAAAGGCGTAGAACTGAAAGCCAAGGTCAAAATTAAATGCGGGCTTTATAGCGGATTGCCCGAAGGAATTAAAAAGCAATTGTTGCGCCTTTCCGATTATGTTAATGATCGCAATGGCTTGAGAATTCAGCAGACCGAATGCAAGAAGTATTGCCAATTTAAAAATCTGTATGTGATCTATGCCATTTTAAATAATGGTGAAGTTGTGGCCTGGGCAAACTACTGGAAGAATCGAAAAGGTTTTAAACAGGATCAGGACAAGTTTGTATTCTTCCATGTTAAAAAGAAGTACCGGCGCAATAAGATCGGGCGCAGACTTTTTAAAGAAGTCTACAAGCGTCTGGTCAAGGGCAAGAAGGATCAGAGAAGTTTCTTTCATCCGAAATTTAACAATGATATTCATGGATATTTTAAAGGCGCAGACTTCTACAGCCGAATGCTTCGGCTGGCAAAATCAAAGGAGATTTAAAATGGCAGAGCCGACCGCAGAAGTTCAAGAGAAGATCGACGCGCAAAGGGCATATTGTAAAAAGAAAGGCAGACCATGCTTTGCGCCATTTAAAGGCGTGTGTTTTTCATGCGGTGAACAGATTTTTAATAAAATCAGTTTGGAGAAAGCTGGGAGTGAACCGATTGACGGTTGCCCTTATTGCTGGCGAACCTATTGCGACTAACTTTAAAAACCTGAAAGGAGATTTAAATGTTTAATGCCTATTATTCAAGCAAGATGGCAAAAGCAGTTGGTCATGCTATTTATTTAAATCTTGAAGGTGAACCAATCGCAGTAACGGAAGTTACCACGGAAGGTAACGAGCCTGTATGTAAAGCGTGGGGAGATTTAAAATACATTGGTAAGGTTGTTAAATTCGTTGATTCGTTTCCTGTCGATCCGTATGAAGATTATGGTTTCGGAGAACAAGACAGAGAGCCAGATCACTTTTAAAAAGAAAGGAGAATGATATGTGCGATAACATGTGGGTTACATTTCATGAATTCGGAGTGTGTCAGATATTTAAAGATGAAGAGAAGAAACTTTTTAACGATATTCCACACGGATCGGGACTAGATGGAACCTGGATCATTTCAAAGAGAAAAGGATATTTTAAACTTGATGGTGATTATCATGCAATGAATGGGGATGGTTACTATGATGGATGGGCGGAATTCTCTATCATCATTCCTTTTAAAGACCCTGAGAATTTCAAATTGCATTTCCACGGCAATCATTCTCAACAATTAAATAGTAAGCATTGCTTGAGAGAATATCTTGAGGAAACAATGTCTTACTGGATCAGTCAAACATTTAAAACGAAAGGAGAAACATATGTCCGAGACAAGAACAGTATACAATCAAGTGAACCTCAAAGCTTTAAAAGAAAAGTTTGAACATTATGTTTCTCTGACTGGATTTTTAATGTTTGATGCAGCAACACTTGAGGAACCAGACGACGAAGAAACAGAAAGGCTTTTAAAAGCAATGTGTTCCGATCTTAAAAACATGTCGGAACAATTGCCCAAGCTGATTTAAAAAGGAGAAACAAATGGCTTGGATAATTGAAGACACATACGACGGTGAACAATTCATTGCAGACATTGTTAAAATGTCTGATAGCATTCCCGATACAGAAATCATTTATACAAAAATTAAAGATGAAGCCATGCAATTCTTTCTGCCGCAAGATGCAAAGGCTTGGGTAGAATGTATGTATGGTGGATGGTCAGAGTTTTTTAAACTAAAGCAAGTGCCGCAAGCTGAAAGGAGAACAGCATGAAACTTAAAACATATGAAGTGTTTGACCATAAAGGATTGCTTCTCAATTCAGACCATGAGGGAAAGAAATATAAATATCTTGCAAGGCATGTAGATTTAAGAACTGGAAAAGAAACCAGACATGATAGAGAGGCTATGTTTTTAAATCATCAGTGTTTCCTTGCTTGTCTTGGAAGATGGAATGAAGAGAGTAGGATTCGCAAGTCAGTATTTAGATGGTATTATAGTCCTGCAAAACTTTAAACTTCTGAAAGGAGAAACATATGGACCCTGTAGCCGAGAGAATTCTTAAAAATGAAGATCAGAACTTGATAGATGGTTTAACGCCAGCCTCTATCCTTGTAACAGACGGCGATGAAATTAAATTCAGTTTCGCTGTGTTTAAAAATGTAAATCCTGCCAATGCCAAAGTCATTTGTATTGATTACGAAGACGATTATCAATATGGAATTACCTATGGTCAAATAATTAAAGATTTGGGCAAATGTATTTTCATGCAGATTGTTAAATCGAATATTATTTATAAAAATAGAAGAGGGAAAGTAATTGCAAAAATTGCTTAGGAGATTATTTTAAATGGATAGAGAAAAATATAATAAATATCACAGAGAGTATGAACGCAAAAGACATGAAAAAAGAAAGAAGATTGCTTTAAAATTTCTTGGTGGGGAATGTGTAGAATGTGGAATTAAAAATGATCTTCAATTCGATCATATAGATCCAAAGAAAAAAACCTTCCACATGAATCATGCATTAAGATTTTCAGAAAAGAGAATGATGAAAGAATTAAAAAAATGTCAACTGCTGTGTGGAAATTGCCACAGATTTAAATCTGTTAAAGATACAGGAAATAAAAATGTGAAAGATAAGAATGGTAAAGTTTTAATTCATGGAACTGTTCGTTCTTATCAATTGTGTAGATGTAGTATTTGTATCAAAGCACATAACACGCGTTGTAGAGAATATAGAAAATTAAATAGAGAAAAAATAATTAAACAAAAAAAGTCTAAATATTTTTGTTTAGATTGTGGTAAAAATATAAATCCAAAATCTACAAGATGTAGGAAATGTCATTTGAATAGTTTGCAAGCATAGCGAAATGCGAAAGAAAATTAAAAGGAGGCTTGAAATGTCAAAGGCACTTGAAGCAGCAATTAAATTGAGCGATCTTTTGCATAGCCTTGAGGAACGTGGGATTGATTTAACAGACGAAGAAAATGAAAAGTGGTATGAAGCAACAATTTTAATCGAGGAAGCAAGAACCGAAAATAGTTTGAAAGAATAATTAAATTGCGCCGGTAGCTCAGTGGTAGAGCAACGGCCTTTTAAGCCGTAGGTCGTGAGTTCAATCCTCACCCGGCGTACCAAATTTAAATTATCCCCGTGTATCCGAATTGGCAGCAGGAAACGGACTTAAAATCCGTTGGCGAAAGCCCATGTGGGTTCGAGTCCCACCACGGGGACCAACTTTAAAAAGAATGGAGAATAATATGACACTTGTAAAAATTAAAGACGACATTGCTAAGGTCCACGAAGATTGTGGAACGTGGTGGGCACTATATAAAATTAAAGACCCTGATGATGCAACAGACGAAGAAATTAAAACCGAAGCGATGCTTGAATCAAATATGTATTATCAATACTGTGGAGCCGGACAAAGATTTTATGATGTGCCTCATGGAAAAATTAACAAACGGCGCACTAAAGTTCTCGTGACACAATTCACTGGACTGGATATTTAAACAGAATGGAGAATGGTATGAATGCTCAGGAATATAAAGAACATCGAGAACGGCGTGCAACATTTAAAGGGACATTTGAAAGTGAAATGACATTGCAGGATCATGCCGAAGCATGGGCCAGGGAGAACAATTTAAAAGTACCGGAAGATGAAGAATCGGAAGAGTATACTGCTATGTATGCAAAGTGGATTGATTTTGCTTTCGCTGATTTTAAAGGAACAGTCGGTGAAGGAGAATTAAATGGCTAAAAAGAAAAGTCGATCAAAGAAGAAGAAAGGGAAATGGCGAAAAATTAAAAAACTTATAATTGCAGATGGCTTCAACGACGATGAAGAGGAAGGAGATACTATGTCCGAGACAATTCTTAAAAAGGCACCTGTGCCGATTGGACAGAAAGTAATTGAACTAATTAAAGTTTCGTGGGCAAGTCGAAGGGCAATTATTTTAACTGGAAAACATGGATGCGGCAAATCGGAAATTGTTGAAGAGGCCGCAAAGGAATTGGGAGTTGATTTTATCTGTATGGATTTAAGTGTTATGGAACCGCCGGACCTTATGGGAATGCCGATGTTAGATAAAGAGGCTGGCGTAACAAGATACTTGCCACCGGCCAGTATGCCAAAGATTAAATATATCGGAAAGGGTAAGTCAAAGAAGATAGATAAAAAGAATGAGGGATTGCTTTGTTTTGAAGAATTAAATCGTTGTGGTCAGGAAATGCAAGCACCTTGTTTGCAGCTATTGACTGCAAGACGTTTAAATGATTACATTGTTCCCGCAGGTTGGAGTATGATTGCTTGTGTAAATCCGGCAGATGATGGTGATTTTAATTATCAAGTAAATGAACTGGACCCCGCTCTTAGAAGTAGGTTCATGGAAATTGAAATTTATCCGGGTAAAGGCGAATGGTTAAATTGGGCAAACGATAATGATGTGGACGATGCAATTATTCAAGTTGTCAGCGAACACCCGGACCCGTTCGCTGATGTGCCGCCTAGAACCTGGACATATGTTTCAGATATTTTAAAAGCTTTCGTTGAGTATGACGGCTTGGATGAAACAGTTTTAAAGGATGCAATTCTAGGTTACATCCCGGAAGAGTGGGCAATCGGTGTAACGGATGCGCTATATAATTTAGGCCGCTACACTTCTGATGATTTAAAAGATGATGATGAAGATGACGATGATTTAATTGACCCTTCACTTATGGCCGACAAAGATAAGTGGGGAAATATTAAAGATTTGGTTAGCAAGTATACAGCTACCCATAGAAAGAAGATTGTTAAACAGAAGCAATCAATTAAAAATGCAAACATGCAATTGGTTGCTGCCGCTTTTAACAATCAGTTTGATGCTTACGATCAGCAAGAAACTTATAAATGGTGCGAGCATGTCTTGGGGAAGCAAAGGCACCTGAATAATTTAAATAAATTGTTTAAGGATGCCAAGGCCGCAGGGCGCAAGGCTTTCCGAGATGGTCTGTATGAAGAAATGAGGGAGAAATTTAAGATTGATACAGACCCTACAGGACTTATTATTAAAAAGATTGAAGTAAACAATGTTGATGATTTGCGCGAATACCTTGGTGGCGCAACAAAAACAAGGAAGGGGCGCGGAAGAGGAAAGGCGAAAAAGACATGGACACCGTAAAAACTAAAAAGGATGCAAAGTTAATATTTAAAAGGTCGTTGAAGATGCTTGGGAGGGCAAGGCCATTTACTCGTGGTCTTGTCTCCCAATGCAGACCGGCCTTTGTTAAAACTAAAAAGGAGAAAGAAAGAGTACCAACGGCTTGCGTAATGCTCAGGCCGAACAGAAAGTTTAAAATGTATTTCAATCCTGATTTTGTTGCGACTCTGGAAACAGAGCACCTATGCGGAATCATGAACCACGAAATAAATCATATGATGCGTGGACATTTAACTTTGGAAAGAACAGGATTGGATGAAGAAGTTTTAACTTTGGCGTTGGAAGTCCATGCGAATATGGATATTCCTAAAGCGTGGCTTCCGCCGCAGACAAAAGACGGTGAAGCCTTGACGCATGAACATTTTAATATTCCTTTATATGTAAGAAGTTGGAAAAAGATTTATACAAAACTTTTAAAGAAGCTTGGAAATAAGAAACGGAGAAACAAACAACAGAAGAAGGAAATGAAAGAAACGAATGTTAAAATTATCATGTCCAATAATGCTACTGGACATAGTAAGAAGTCTCCGAGAATTAAAGGAAAGGTTTCCAAGAAATTAAAGAAGAGGCTGAGAGATCCACAAGAAGTTAAATCTATTCTTGCTACTCTAATTAACAAAGTATGGAAGAAGAGAGTTGAAGACCAGGAACGAGAAGAAGATGAAGTTTTACATTCTGTTACAATGTCGGATGAAGAATTGGAAATCTTAAAAGAAGCTGTAGAACATATTCCAGGTTTGTCCGCTGGCATGATGAAGATATTGAGAATTAAAACAGAGACAAAAATTAAATGGGAACAGCATCTTTCAAACTTTGTTGTCTCAATTAAAAAGAGGTCCAGTAGTTATCAGAAAATTAACAAACGGTTTCCCGATCTACTTGGTATCGTTCCAGGTCGTGATACCCGAATGGGGAAATCAAATATCATAGCTTTCATTGATACTTCTGGATCATGCGCAGATTGGGCAAGCAGGTTTTTAAATGAAGTGGAGAAACTTGGTAGGCATTGTAATGGCGTAGTTTGTGAGTGGGACACGGCAGAGGAAGCAGTTTACAAAATTGGAGATGCTCCTAAAAGAAATAATGTTTCTGGCGGCGGGGGCACGAATTTCAATGGTTGTCTGAATGACGATTATTTAAAAAAGCTCGCAAAACGATTTGGAATGAGAAAAATTGATGGTATCATATTTTTAACTGATTTGTATGTCAGTCTTCCAGACAAAGGGCCACACATTCCTTTACTTTGGTTTTGTATTCCTGGTGGACATTTTAACAACGTGCCTTTCGGAAAACTTATAAGGATTGAGAAATGAAATTAGAACTGATAGTTAAAAAATGGAAAGGAAAGAAAAAGAAAGGAGTTAAAAAGAGAAAAGGTTTTCCAAAGTATCTACCGTTCCCTGAACATAAATTAAAACACAAGTGTGTATTCTGTAAAAGTAAATTTAAAGCCCAAGTTATAGGAGGTTGGAATCCTGACACTGGACCTGTGTGTTTAAAATGTGTACGAAAGGGTGTGATGGTTAGAAACAGAAAGAAGAAACAAAAGAGAACAATTAAATTCGCAATGGATTAGAAAGGAACTGAATGGATAAATTAAAATTTGGACAGACTGTTTATTTCGTACAAAGTTATTGTATGAACCCAGGAAAGATATTTGGCCGAAAATATCGCTATAGTAAAAGAATAATGAATGACAAAATTGTAAATTTTGATGACGAGCAAGTTTTCCTTTGGATAGAAAATAATTTCAGACCAAGAAATGAAATTTTTACAAAGCATGAAGACGTTGAAAAAGCATTGTTTAAGATTATGAACGAAGTGATTTGATTTAGAAAGGAGGATATATGATCGAAGAAGAATTTGCAAGAATTAAAAAAGGTGTAACACCTTACAGTGGCAAAAAGGTTAGAGTTCTTGAAAGAAAAACTCTTAAAAATGGCAAGGTCCAGGTGATAGTTTCTATTGGCGAGCAAGCAGTATTTGGAACGTATGCCGCAAACCCTAGAACCTATTATGATTATGAACTTGAACCAATTAAAAAGAAAGGAATTAAAAATGAGAATGACTGACAAGAAGCTTGTTGCGTTTTATAAACGCAGGAAAGAAATTAAAAAAGAATCAGATGGAATTGAAGGAAAAATTAAAAAATTGATGGACAAAGAAGATGAATTAAATGAAATTTTAGGATGTATTGAAGAAGTAGATGAAATTTATAAAAACATTCCTCTTTCTATTTTTAATAATGGAATTCAAAAGGCCGCTGATGATTGGAATGCTAAACGGGCAACAGTATTTAAAGACGTTCCATTTCAACATTGGATTGTAAAAATGGATTTTGCTAACAGATCAAGACCAGTTGAAGTTCCAGGTTTTAAAACTCAGAAGGTTGCAATGGAAGCAGCAAAGGAATGGATATGCTTTAACAAGAAACCGAAGCCTGTTTAAAAGAAAGGTGAAACATGAAAAAGAAAATCACAGCAGGCTCATTTGATTTAACAACTAGAGATGCAGAGAAACTAGTCAATGGATACATTGCCAAGGCTGGCAAAATTAAACATAGGACATTCAAGCATAAGATTCTTAAAAAACTTGAAGAGATTTTGGAAAGGGGATACAGGAACGAAGAAGGAATTAAAGCATTGGCGAAATTGTTAGTGCCGGAAATTGAAGTAGAAGTTAAAATTGACAGTGAAGGAGCAAAAGGAAAAAGATATTACTGTGTTAAATTTGCCAAGGGTAGTTTCGCCTGTGATTGCAGTAACTTTTTAACTTATGGAAATGTAGTCAAACCGAAACAGAAATGCAAGCATATTAAATCTTGCATCGAGAACGGAATCTTTTAACAAGGAGAAGACAATGCCTTCAATTAAAAGTGGCCGGTTTATTACTACTTTAAATAAATCCAAAGTGGAAGGTGATGTTGAAGATTGGAGTACGGAAGAGATGGACCGTATTGATAGTAAAGGATTTATTAAATTGACTTTTCCAGCAGAAGAAGCCAATAACAATATTGACTTTATGGACGGGTCACTTTTCAGTATTGAAGTTACGCACAATGGTTATGGTATTAAAAAGAATGGAGATTATTATTGGGATTTGTTTAAATCATGGGATGAAGCAAAAGCAGCGTTTGATAAACTCGTTTAACTTAACGCCCAATGGGGCAAAGGAATTAAAATGGCTAAGATTAAAAAGAATAAAAAGAAGGTCAAGAAGAATAACAACAAGAGCAGCACGGCGACAAAGACCGGGAAGTTTACAGTTAAAAAGAATGACGATAATAGGATTGTTTGTTTGACAACGATATATAAAGGGAAGGAATATCTAAACATCAGGTGGCAGTTTAAAAATGACGATGACGAATGGTGTTTCACGGCAAAGGGTATCACCATTCCCATGAACGGAATGGCAGAAGAGTTCATCGAGAAGTTTAAAAAGAATTTCTAAGGAACGGGGGTGGTTGCTGACGCTATCGGCAACCGTTCATGTTAGCACGGTTTAAATACATTGGTGATATTCAGCGTGCCGTATTTAAATTGTGGAGAGTCTAACCCCGCTCTCGTCTCCTCATAGGGTTGTTTCGCTAGGTTTATGATCCTTGCCAGCAGGTCAAGTAACGCTGAAAAAACCTAGTACTATTATTTACGTTTAATTTTAAAAGGATTTAAATATGACAAGGAAACCACCAAAGACTAAAGAACAAAAGTCGGCATCTATGGCGTGGCATCTGGCGAACGGTTATCTTTTGCCAGTAGTCAATTCACATATTAAAATACTTAAATATTTATTGTCTCGCAAAAAGTTTTCAGAAGATGAAAGATATGATATTCAATCTAAACTTGAAGCCTGGAACGAACTTAAAAAGGAAATGTCTTAGAGGATTTAATCATGCCGAAGGGAGAACATAAGCTATTAACTTATTCAGAAGAGAAATATAGAAATAAGCTATTCAGAAAAGGTTTAAATGATTCAGAGATGGGTAGGAAGTTAGGCAAGACCAGAGAAGCAATTAGAAGTTGGAGAAAGAAGAGAAAATTAAAATCTCATAACCCAAAGACAAAGCAAGAGGTTTTGAGGAAAAGAATTAAAAGATGGAGAAAGGGCTGGACCGATAGAGAGATGGCAATAAAGGAAGGCGTAACAGTAATGGCAATTTTAATGTGGCGTAATCGCAGAGAACTGGAGCCTAATTAAAATGAAGACACAAGTTATTGCATTAGATAAACTTAATAAGTTTTTAGATAATATTAAAAGACACAGAATCATAAGTGTGATCCCTCATACATATGAGATTGAATTTAGAATTGATTCGACAGATATGCAAGTTCTTAAAAGTGTTTTGATTATCTATAAGGAGATTTAAAATGATGATTAAAAAGAAACGAGTTCCTTTAGGATACAGAGCTAAGAGAAGGACGGGAGTTATTGCCCCTCTTGATTTAATTTATTCAACAAGCAAGGGTGGCAGTTGGCAAGAGGTTAGACTTACCTGGGTTGGAAAGCCAGTCAGCCAATTTAATACTGTAATATCACCAGTGTAGAAAGGAGAATTAAATGCTTGTTCAACTAGGTGAAATTAAATATATTGTTAAATGGAAACATGTCGTTCCAATTGAAGGATGGATGCGAGGAAGGACTGACTGTGAAATTAAAAATGCAGATAGTCCAGAGATTAGAATGGGAACTGCAAGATGTTCACGCAAAGATCAATTTAATAAAAATGAAGGAAGAAAATGCTCCTTGAAAAGAGCAGTTAGCCATTTTAAAAAGAGTCAGCGTAGAAAGTTTTGGGAAGCGTATGCTGAAATGAGGGGAGGGAAGTTTTAAATGTCACTTACTCAGCAAGACAAACAACGGTTGCAAAATAAGATGACTTATTTAATTCAACGGAGGAAGACAATTTTTGACAGAATGAAAAAAGATAGAGACTATTTGGGAATGGATAGACTTAAAAAGGAAATGAAATTGCTTCTTGAGGTAACATGGGATCTTGAATTGGAAAGTAATTTCGTACAATACGAACACATGCAATCTGAAATCGACAAACTTTAAACGAAAGGAGAATTAAATGGTTGACATTAAAGAAGAAGTTGCTCTTATCACAAACACGGTAGAAACTTGCTATGAATTTAAAATCAACAAGACGCAAGCTTATTTGAAGGTAGTTATTTTCCATCCTGGAAAAACAATTAGTTATAATTTGAAACCGTACAGTGGTTGTGATATATTTGAAATTAGAAACACGAGTCTCGAATTACTTAATGATTTGTCAGATATTTTTAAACGAGCGGTGGGCATCATTGATACCACTATGAAACAGAACCCAGGTTATAAATTGGAAGGAAAATAAAATGACAGTTCCATTATCAATATCAATGGTTGCCACGTATTTTTTAATGGGTCTTTTAACTTTGTATTTCATTTTTATCATTCACGAAAAACATCCTTATCGTTTGGATGAAGATGGACATTATGACGAAATTAAACCTAGAGATATTATTTGGTTGTCAATGTTTTGGCCTTATGTATTTTTAAAGTGTGTATTGTTTTGGTGGGTGGTGACAACTATAAAAGGAATTAAGAATTTAGTTATATCACTTTGGAAAAATGAATGGGTTAGTTAAAAAGGAGAATCAAAATGCATAAGACTAAGAAGAAATTTAAAAGTAGAAGGAAGATGGAGAGAGAAGAGAATAGACTAAAGTTGAGTGAGGAAGATCAAAAAGAAATTAAATATATTGAAGGCGAAATTGATTCTGTAGAAGAGAAGATTAGTAATACTGTTGAAGAAGGAAATGATAAAATCAGAAAATTAAAACAACGGGTAATCATTTTAGATAATCCGCACCTTGTAAAAGCTACCGAGATGGTGAACTTTGTTGAGTTAAAAATTAGAGAGGCTTTTAAAGATATTCTCAACGATGAAAGATTTAAACATATTGATGAAGATGAATTAGAACTTTCAGTTAGTCATGGCACACGCGGCGACCGACTTTATATTGATTTTAATATGGAATCATCTATGACGCCAGAAGAAGAGGAAGAAGAAGTTAAACTTCCTCCAATTTGGGATGAAGAGGATGAAGAGGATGAAGAGGATGACGATGACGAATGAAATTGAATATAAATTTAAACCGGAAGACACAGTTTGGTTTGTTTTTAGGGAGGAAGTTTTTAAAGGGAAGGTGTGGTTACGTTACATTGAAAAAGATCATGATGCAGATGAAGATGTTTTAAAAGCGTATCCAGAACTTTGCAGAAGATACACGATTGAAAATTTAACTGGCGAAGGCACAGGCAATATGTTAAATTTATATGAAGACTCATTATATGAAACAGAAATGGAAGCTATTGATACAGCAGAAAGGCACAAGGCATGGCGAAAGAAAAGGAAGATAACCTAGAAGAACAGATTGAAAATTTAACAGGATTAGAATTGTGGGTTGCAATGATTCATTGTGCAATCCAGCACCTAGAGGTAGCAATCGAATCCTATCAGCAGAGGGATGCAGAACTTTTAAATGTTCATGCAAAGATGGCTCATGCACTAATTAAAGAATTGAGTAACAACACTCAAATCTTTACAATCAATTACAAGGTCAGGGGAGCCAACGTAGGTTTAAAAAGTATGTTAGTGGGAATTGAGATAACTTTAAGAAAGCATCACATTAAACGTCTTGCATTGGGACTGCATCATTTAAAAAGTATTCAAACCTATTGGGAAAATTTAGATGAATCAGAACCAGGAGAAATCGGACAAGCAGAAAAGAATTGATGAATTAAAACAAGAGATAACGATACTGGAAGGTAGCAGCAGTAAAAGTGAAGCAGATGAATTGGAGTCTAAAAAGTTAAAAGAGTTTCAAGAGATAGGCACACTGTTTAAAACACGTAACTTCTTCGGAACCTATAACAAAATAATGGACGCCTTTCATATCTATATTTTAAAAGAAGATCATACAGATATTGACATGGTAAATGTAGAGAGAGCATTTGTAATTAAAGAAATAAATGAAGAGTTGGATCACGCCAGAGGTAATGCAAGGAAATTAAAAGATGAAAATGAACAGGAGAGTTGAGAGATATTTAAATCTAATTGAATACAGGGTAAAAGCTAAGATCAAGAAGGACGAAAGAGAAGTGAGTATGATTGACAGGGTGTTAGATAAAATTAAAAAACAACTGACTGAGGAAAATACAGAAGAATTACTTTTATATTTAAAAGAGCAAGCGGAGCAAGCTAATGGCTACACTTAAAAAGAAGGAAGGAACCAAGGAAAAAGAAATGAAACCTAAATTAAAAACTGATCGAGTTCGAGTCGATCCTGCTGCATGGTTATCATCTACTGATGGAAGGCGCATTATGATCGAAGCATTAAAAAAACTTGATGCTTCAGAAGATTCATTAGATCGAAAGAGGTATCCGTGGCGATACTTGGCTGCACAGATTCCTGATTTTTTAAAAAAGTGTGAGTTTGATTTAGAATTTGCATTATGGTCTTTGGAAAAATACATGGCAGGAAAAAGCAAGGAGATTTAAATGAAGCGTTATCTTTTGTTTGGTTTCTATAGTTATTATCCTGGTGGTGGATGGGAAGATTTTATTGTAACGTCAGATGATATAGAAGAATTAAAAAGCAGAGCGAAGAAAGGTGAGGAATACGAAGTGGACGGGGTTATTAAATATTCTAAATCTGAGAACTACGAGATCGTAGATTTAAAAAAACTAGAAATAGTCTGGAGTGATTAAAATGTCTAACGAAAAGAAAATGAAAACTATTTCTTTAAACTCAGACTTTGATGCTGAGGAATTGGAATCTAGTATTGACGATGCAATTAAATTTCTTCAAAAAAGAAAGGAAGCATGGGAAGGTGCATATACAAATATACAAATAAAATTAAATGGGGGTGATGAAGATTGGTGTAGTGATACTTATTATAGTTTAACAGGCGACAGGTTAGAAACAGATCACGAATTTCATAATAGAATAGATAAGAACAAAAAAGCGAAAGAGAATAGAAAGGCAAATTTAAAAGCTGAAAAAGAAAGACAAGACAAGAAGGACCGAGAAGATTACATAAGATTAAAAAAGAAATTCGATAGTCAAACAAAAGCAAGTAAACCTGGTTGGGGAAATTAAAATGCCTGATGAAAATAATAAGGAATATAAAAATCTTAGAGAACTGTTTGAAGGAGTCTTCGACAAGATTCATTACATTGATGCAAAGTACATGGTAATCAGAGCAGACAAATTTCAAAATTTCATAGACTTCATAACGTATCTAGATATTAAAATTAAACAACTTGAAGAGGCTACAGGTCTAAGAGAATCGGAAGCAACTTATTCATCTAAGGAAGTTGAAGAGATGATGGATAAAGCTGAAAAGACAGGCAAGCCAGTTTGGGGAAATAAACAAAAGGAAAGTTAAAATGAAATTATCAGAGAAATTAAAGAGAATCGAAAAGTTAGAAAAAGAAATTAAAACTATTCAGCATAATGCAAACAGAGAATCTGGTTTAAAGTGGAAGCCATTATCAGAAGAAGCAAATGATTTAAAGAACAATATTTACAAAGAATCAAAGACGCTCATTAAAGATATTGAAAAGGATATGAAAGATTTTATAAAAAGAATGAAGAAGAAATATAAAAAATTGAACAAACTAGAAATTGAATCTGATGTTTTATATTTTGGAACTAATGTTGAAACTTCTGTTTATTTTGAAATCTCTCTTGAAAATATAATTAAGTACGAAGAGGGAAAGAGAAAGAAAATTAAAAAGAAGATTGTGAGGGATAAAGAAGACCCAAAAGAAACATTGCGAGAGAAAGCAAAACGACTGGCAGAGAAAAGAAAGGGAAAGAAATGACAAAACAAGAAAAAATTAAGATTCTTGAAAGATCAAAAGAAGAACGTCGGTCAGAAGTGCATGAATATTTAAGAAGGATGGATAAGATACAAGGAGATATTAAAAGAACAGAATTTTACATTGAATCTCTGGAAAGATCAATCGAAAAGTTAAAAACAGAAGTAGCAGAAGAGTTACCTGAAAATGTAGTCTGAGATAGTTTTAAAACACATCATTCCTGGGCTTGTAGTCCACGCTAAGGGCATTCGTAGGGTTAGGTGCAACATAATGACACTTTGTTGTTAAAACTTAATGGCAGGTATCTAAAACGCGAGCAATCGCTATTCCGTATACTGGCTATTTAAATTCTGATAGCTATAAGGGTGTTTGAGAAAATAAACTTTGTTTTTCCATTTAAAAATACAAAAAGATGGAGAATTAAATGTTTGCAGACGAAGAAAAAACAAAATGGATAGAGAAAGAAATTAAAAGAATCGACCATACTCAGGAAGATTTGGAAAAGCATGATGTTGGAAGGTTTAAAACTTTGGAAATCGAAAAAGAAATTCTGAAAGAGTGGATTAGAATGAGGGAATTTCTAAATTCTGATGAAGAAATTATTATCGGAAAAGATTTAACAGATGAAGAGACTGAAAAACTTTTAAAACAAATTAAAGAATCGAAAGATGGAAAAGCCGAGCCGATGCATATTTGTATTGTGCATCAAACTAAACCAGAGGATTTAGCACGGTGAGCCTAAAAAAGAAGAAGGTTAAAAAAGGTAAGAGAAATAAAATAGTAGAAGTTCTTAAAAATTCTTTGAGCAAAGCAGATGAATTAAATAGAAAACTTTTAAAGGAAGTTGATAGGAAGGATAATGAAAATGCTTGTATATTGGAAACATTAAACAATACAAGAATAGATGTATATGCTTTACAAAGACAAGTGGAAGATTTAAAAGAAAGATTAAAACTCCGCGAAAGTGTGGAGAGGTTAAGCAAAATTAAAGGAAAGAGAAGTTCAATTTTAATTGCAGATGATAAAGTTGGTATATCAGATAAAGTTAGAAAATCCTATGAGCCTAGTGAGTTGGTAGACCCTGGAGAATTATTAAATACAAACTTACAAAAAGATTCGGTGGCAAAGGATAATTATATAGTGTTTCATAATGCAAAGAGAGGGAAAGATTTTAAATTAGGTGTTGATTTATCAGAAGGGAAAAGCAATTCAGATATGCCACCATTCATAATGCATGATGGGAGAGCAGACTTAATAACAGAATTTAATAAAGAATTGCTTGGTATTCCATTGGATACAGAAGGGTTTCATAAAAAGCTAACAAAAGAATTAAAGAAAACTGTTCGCACAGTAAATAAATTTGGAGAAGTGCTTGAGAATGGGAAGAAAGTTAAAATAGAAAAACTCAAGAGTGGATTTAAAAATGGAAGAGTGACGTGGGGTATAGGAGAATTACAAAGATCAATGCAGATTAAAAACATTAAGATAAAAACATAGGAGATTTAAATGAATATCGAAGGACCAATGAATCAATGGCACCTTGATCTTTTAAAAAGAAACAGAAAAATTTTTACCGAAGGATTAAATGATGCGACGACAAGAAGAAGTAAATTAAAAGAAGAATTGGAATCAGCATTAGCAAATGTTGAATTCTATTCAGGTATTGTAACAGGCATTAATGAAGATATTAAAGAGATTAAAGCAGAACTTAAAAAGAAAGAACTAGAGCGGGCAATGGAGAATTAAAATGAGTGCATACAGAGAAAGAGAATTGAGAAGAAAAATTAGAAGAGAGGATGGACTCAGGGGAATATTAAAAAGGAGATTGATATGAATGCAGAAGTAATTAAAATTTTAGAAGAAGGAATTAGAAATGATGAAATAAAATTAAAGATTGATGAAAATATTTTAAAGAAAGATATAAAAACTTGTAAGTTTCTAAGGAAGGAACTAGAACAAAGGAAAGAAAATTTAGATACTTTAAAGAAGAAATATTTTGTAGACATGGGGAAGGAAGCATAGCCTATAGCCTTTAAATATACAGTGATTACAGATACAAAAACAAAAAACAAAAGTTTAACATAGAAAGGATAGATATGGGATTAGTTCTAAATTTGATAGAGACAGAGATACAAGAGAGTACAGAGAACTTACAATTAAATTTAAACCCCATACATCATATACATAGCATAGTCATAGGCCCTAGCCATAGCCGGTTATCTATAGTTAATTTACAAATACAAAAACAAAAACAAATCTTCTTATATACTATACTAAAACTTTATATGTATGCGATTTTTAATTTCATATCGTTTTTGTTTAAAAGTGTTTTAGAAACCAAGGGCTCGGGCTCGATTTTTAAATCGTTGTTTTATAATTTTAATTTTAAACGATGAAAGAAGTTTTTAATTTTTATTACTACGATGTTTTTAAATTTAATTTTAAAAGCAACTATATATATATCGTCCCGCGTTTTGAAGTTTATTTTCGTTATGAAATATTTAAAAAAGAAGAAGAAAGTGTTTGTATTTAATTTTAAACGTATCTATATATATTTATTTTTATATTTATATGTAATAGCTTTTAAATTTAATTTTAAATCTGATTATATATATAGTATTTTATATTTAATTTTAAAAACGGTCAGCCCCGCAAATTTAAGAAAAAAGTCGTTATGAAGTATTTAAAAATCTTTCAGTGCATTCTGTCGAATTCCCCGCGCAATGCACTCGCGTGCATGTAATTTTTTAAATTTAAAGAAAAAAAATTAAACCGAGAAAATGGAAGAAATGTTAGGGTATGTCAATATGACACGTTATATATTGTCAAAACGACCTGTGCCAATTGAATGATTAAATTTAATTTTTGCCATGCCAATAATCGTTATAAAATATGAGCTATTTATTGGCATTACTTTGTAGGGAACGGCAAATGGGTTGTACTATTCTGACCCTAATAAGAAAATTAATTAATCTGACATTATAACTTGAGAAGCAATAGAGATTTATGAGTTAAAAATAAAGTGTAGATATATTCTACAATTTAACGAAATCCTGTAAGTCGTTGAAAGACATAACTATCTAACTTACGTGAATTTTCAACGGTTCGAAATTCCCCGTAAGGGTGAAGGGTTCTTTAAAAACTAAATCGCTGATCTAGCAACTAAGATCATAAGTCGAGGGCCGCGATTCACATAATCGCCAGCGTCGATACGCTGGCAATTCAAACGGCGCAAAGCGCCAAAGGAAAGCAACATGGCAACGGTCAAAAAGGGTAAAAACAAGGGCAAGAAAAACGGCAAGGCTCGCGCCAAGAAAACGGGCAACGGCGTTCCGATTTTCAAACCCAACGCCCGCGACGATTGGAGTATGCGCAATTTGGGGACGCGCTACATTGCCGAAGGTTTGGCAAGAGATGGCGTCAAGTCGATCAAGGTCAACGGTCGCACCTATCGACTGTCCAGCGAAAACGACCTGGACGCCTTGACGGCACACCGTTCCGACAATACCTCTGGGAACGGTGCAATCCCCATTTCGAAAATCGTCCACGGTGCTCTCAAAACCTTTTCCAAGGAAATGAGAGCGAATGAAGAGGAATAGATTCCTCTTCTGAATTCAGGCGGGGACGGGGAGAATTAAATCCCCGTCCCCATTGTGAGAGGTTAAATTATGAGACTTCAAGGTGCGGCGCTTGTTTCTCACCTGAGAAGTGAGGCAAAGAAAAATGCAAGGCGGATTGACCTTGCAAAGAAACGGGACGCATTGCAGAGAATGCAATCGGTTTACCAAGCGCAAAAGAATGTAACGCGCTTGGAACGGATCGGACAGAGAATGCAAGCATACGCTGGCATTGCCCGGTCAAGTCTCACCGTTGCATTCTACGTTGCGCCCGTTGTTGTCTTGACCGCATGCGTGGTCCGGGCATTGTTCTGGATTCTCTTCTAACGAAAGTGAGGTTACACATGGACGCCACAATTAAATACATCAGCGACCGGCAGCGTAAGAAAGCATACCGACGCCTGGACAGGATACGGGCGCGAATCAAGCGCGAACGGGTCACAATGCTTTTCCATGGCGAAGACTCATTCGCCGGATTCATGGCGGGCGTTCACCTGGAGACTCTCAGCGTACAGCGCAACGATTTGCTCCAGTTCCTTGACAGTGAATGACAGAACACAATCGAACGAAACCCCCTCTCAGTCGAGAGGGGGTTTTTTCGTGCCTTCACATAACCTGGAATATGGGGGATCGGATTAGATTTAATATGGCATTTACTGGCGCTGTAGATAGCCTAGATTCAACGCGAGAGAATAAGCTATAGTATTTCATAGGTGAGAGTATTTCGATAGGCTTAGAATCAATCTATGGTGATTCATGCAATCGAGAGAATGTAGGGCATTGATTTATTATCGTGGAATCGTGAGATTTAATTATTCCAGATTATTTTCAGGCGATAATTCATTTATATTATTTTGTTGGATATTTAATTATAATGTATGGTTATCTAACGTGTCAATATGACTACCCTAATGAAATTTGCGGGATCGTCAATTTTGAGAAAGCTTTTCGTTCGTTTTTTTAAATATGGGTGTGGGGGCTACGTTTACCTTTATTTTATTATTTCAGAAAACATTAATTCAAAAAAATTACGGGGAAAAATTCTATGAAAAAATTTTGGGAAAATTTTACAGACATTATGATTAACGAAGGATTGCCAGCGTTTTTGTTTGCTTTATTGTTTGGCGCTGCGTTTTTTGGTTTATATTCTATGATTACGTTTTTTTTGGAGGAAATTTTGCAATGAGTGAAAAGGAATTATGGAAACAAGCACAGAAGGACGTTGTAGAAATTGAATGGTGGAAAGATAAATTTTTCAAAATTCTAGATGCAGAATGTTCCAATAGAGTTGTTTCATTTCATTTCCCAAAAGATGATGCAAAAAAGATATTTGATGAATTTTTAAAGTGGCGATTTCAGCGTTCCAAAGTTTCTGACGGTGAAGTTGAGGGATAACGCTATCCCCGGTCTGCGACCTCACCACGGGCTTGTATGGGCCAGCAATCGTATGTTTAAAAGGGGACATGTGATGTGTCAATGGGGTTCTGAAGAGTACATTACTTTAAATAAACCACGCCCTATAAGTGGACGTATTGCAATTCCAGTAGATAAATGTATAGCTCCTTTAGTTCAGCTTTTAAATGATTATGGTGTAAGAACTATTGGATGTTGTTGTGGGCACGGAAAAGGGCCTGGTTTTATTTCTTTTGAAGACAAAGAAGGAATAATTCGTGAAATTCCTTTAGAAGCAGTTTAAAAAGGAGTATGTCGTATGAGTGACGAGAAGTTTGAAGGTGCTAAATTTGTTGCAAATTTCCATATAAGTAAAGAATCTATAGATGAACAAATTGCAACGCATTCAACAAAAAGAGTGATATTCCAAAGAATCGTAGAAACTGCTCTAGATAGAGTTAAAAATGATCTTGTTACCGAAATGACATTAAAAGACCCTGATACGTTCGTGCGTAAAATTTCTGATGAAGAAATTGATAAGTTTGTGCAATACGGAATTAGAATAACTATTACAGGAAGGATTAAAGAATGAAGGATAAGAGTTTATTTCTTTTGTGCTTTATGATTCTCTGTTTATCATTTGTAGTTTTATTAGCACAAGGGAGGCAAATTTTAAGGATTGAAGAAAAAGTAGATTTGATTCTAGAAAATCAAAAATCGGCGATTGTCACCCCAACCCCGCAAAAGGATGTAGAATGAATAAAGAAGAAGAGAATAGATTTAAGAAACAAGTGAAGGGAACTAGGAAAGCTTTGTCATGTATCTTTTGTAGCCATCCAATATTTAAAAGTGGAACGATAAATATTCCTTCTGATGGAAAAGTAAAAGTCACTGTATGCAAAAAATGTTGTGTTCCTAAAACAGAAAAAGATATGGAATTAATGTTGAAGTGGGAAAAAGAAACAGGGAATAAAGTTTATGCGAAGCAAGCTGACTGGAAAGGAATTAGAAAGCATTTCAAATTACATAAACAATTAACTAGTTAGGACAAAAAAATGAAATCATATGGCAAAGAACTTATTTTAGATTTGCATAAATGTGACCCTGAGACATTTACACGAGAATCTATTGAAGAGTATTTTATAGAACTTTGTGAATTGATTGACATGGAACGATGTGAATTGTTTTGGTGGGATGATGTTGGTGTTCCAGAGGGAGAGAAACAAACAGAGGCACACCTTAAAGGAACTTCTGCCGTACAATTTATTATGACTAGTAATATTACAATACATGCACTTGATCTTATGGGGAATGTTTATTTGAATATTTTCTCATGTAAAGATTTTAATGGTTCGTCTGCGATGGTATTTTCGGAGAAATGGTTTAAAGGTCATGTAGCTAGTCATCATATAATTGAAAGGGTTTAATGTGTTAATTACTGAAAGAGAAATTTGTATTGAAAGACCTCGTAAATTTAATAACCTTTTATCTTATTTAGAAGAGCGTATTGTTGCTGATCTTTCTATGAATGAAATACCTATTCGTTTTGTCGTTACAAAAATTGATGATAAGAATATCTTTTGTGAATTGGGTGGGCATTCAGGAGATGGTGGCGCGGTTGCAAAATTTTTCTCTTCAATTTGCGATCAATTAATTACGCATCCCAATGTTGTTAATGCAGCAGACATTAATGAGTTGCCTGCAAATGGACTTTATGTTGAAGGCAGCATACTTTCTAGACTATTAATGGGAACAATAACATTACAAAAAGTTAGATCGAATCGTGTGCTTTTAATTATTGATAAACATGAAGAATCCTTTCATGAATTATCAGTAAACGCTGCTTCGGCTGCACGCGCAGCGTTAGGATTAGATTGTCCATTTATTGTAATTATGGATGAACCAATTTTAATGAGTGCAGAGTTTACTGCTTCTGGTCGAGCCGCTGGGAGAATAGAACGATTCGATAATCTTTGTAATATATTAGAAAAATATAAATCAGAATATGATGCTGTTGCGCTCTCAACACTTATTGAAGTACCAGATAATTATCATGCAGACTATTTTAAAGAAGACGAAGAAATGATGGTGAATCCTTGGGGTGGTGTTGAAGCCATGCTTACTCATTCCGTTTCAAGTATTTATGATGTTCCTTCAGCGCATTCTCCTATGATGACTTCTCACGATGTAATGAATTTAGATGTTGGAATTGTTGATCCACGCAAAGCTGCCGAAGCTGTATCTATGACTTTTCTTCATTGTATTTTAAAAGGATTGTATAATGCGCCTAGAATTCTTTCAGGTATTCATTCAGGAAATGGATTGATTTGTAATCGAGATATATCATGTATTGTTATTCCAGATGGATGTATTGGCCTACCAGTGTTTGCTGCAATAGAAAATGATATTCCTGTAATCGCTGTAAAAGACCGTCATGCAAATGTGAAAAATTCTCTTCAAGAACTACCGTTTAAAAAGGATAAACTTTTCCTTGCAAATAATTATCTTGAAGCTGCTGGAATTGCATCTTCGCTTAAAGCAGGAGTTTCTTTTGATAGTATTATAAGACCAATGCATCGAACTAAATTAATTCACGAAGAACAAGATTTAAGGAGTTGACAAGTGGAACCACTGGAAAACAAAGACGAGGATTTGATAGAGGGAAAGAATAAAAAGCTAGAACTTAGTTTTGGAATGGCCGAATCATCAGGTCATATTATTATTAATAAATTAAAGTTTGGACAGACAGTTTATATTGTTAGTTATTTTCCACAGTCTTCTGGATCAAGTCGGGACAATCCAATGATGTATATAACTAGGAATGCCCATCATGAAGTTGTTGAATGTAGAGTTGTAAGTTCTGGCAATGATGAAGTTTATTTACATTGGAAAGGGTTTGTAAAGAGGTCAGAAGTTTTTGTAGATAAAGAACATGCCGAACAGAAATTAAAACAATTAGAAGGGGAAAAGAAAAATGATTCCAGTGAATCAGAACAACTTCACGGAGGGGGAAGGGAATTGCTTTAGTGCATGTGTTGCATCTATTTTAGAATTAGGAATTGATGATGTACCAAATTTTCTAACAGAATCTAAAGGTCAGACAGTTAAGATGTGGGAATTGATTGGTGAGTGGCTTAATAAAAATGGTTGGGGAATGCTTGGAATAATGTCACCTGGAAATTTTAAAGAGGCTAAAGCAATTTGGAGACAGTGTAATTTTATAGGTTTGAAAGGATGCTTGGCAATTGGTACTATGCTTAGTCAGGCGCGGCCAGGAATGTTGCATGGTGTAGTTATTGGATGGAAATGCGATACTCCTAAAAGGCCGTGGTACAACCCTATTATAGTTCATGATCCGAATCCGAATAACAAACCCTATGATGTGATGAAAGATGTAATCGGAATAGAGTTATTATTACCTATAATGGAGAGATAGAATGGATGCAGAAATTTTAAACTACATAAGACAATCGCTTGCAGATTTTAAAACAATTGAAAAAGAAATGTTACCAAAGTTTGAAGGTGTAGATAGAAAAGATTTGGTGTTTGCATCTTGGACTTCTATAAAACATACAATGGATTGGGCGAAAGAACTTATTATTCGGATTGAAAAAGAGAAATAAAATGAGTAGTGCAGAAGAAGAATATAAAAGTATAAGAGAAAAAATAATAAAAGGACTTATCCCTGGTGATGTATTAGTTTTCTTCTATCCGAGCATGGCAGTAGAAGAAATTATAATAAAAAGTATAAGTTTTAAAAACAGGACTATAGTTGGAGTTGAAATGCATGGAGATAAAGTAACAAGAAGAAAGATACCATTCGATGACTTTATTAAATATGGAACAATGCTAAGGAAAAAGGGTGAATAGAATGTTGGCATGTGTCTATAAGTGTAGAGAATGTGAGTTTGAGTGGGAATCGTATAGAATTATGTTAGATAAATACAATAATCCTGTAAGATTAACAGGTCCAGGGATGACAGTATGCCCTAAATGTCACCATGATAAGATTAAATGGTTAAATTATGAGAAATTTAAAGATAATTATCTTAAAAAAATCAATGATGGTGGATGCGGAGGGAATATGAAATGAGCGTTCAATTAAGAGCGAATAGAAAAGAAGCATGGGAAAAATTTAAGAAAGTTAGATCATATATAAGACCACTTTATTATACTGTTAGTTCATTCCCTATTGGCGAAGGGAGTCATAAAGTTCTAAATTCCGATGGACAAAAAGCATTAGATGTTTTTAATGCAATTGATCTAGAACTAAAGAGGAAAACATGTCAAAGATTAGAAAACGAGAAAAATGCACAAAAATAAAGAAGAATGGTAGGAGGTGTAAGAGTTATAAGATGCCAGATAGCGATTTATGCTTATCTCATGGCGGTGGAAAAGTTATAACTTCTAAAAAGAGAAGAAAACAATGGGGCAAGAAGATTAAGCACGGCCAATCTTCTACGATTTTAAAGAAATATGGGATTAGAGTCTCAAGATTGATTGGTGAAGTAAGAAGGAATAAAGATTATTTAGATATAGATGAGAATATTGCTGTTATGACTGCAATAATGCGGAAGACAATTGAGCGTGCAGAACAACGTGGTGGAATGGATAAGGTTTTAGATGAAGCAAAGCCAGTATTTCAAATGCTTGAAAAGATAAATAGAGCAATTCTTACGAAAGCTAGAATCGAAGAGGGTTTAAAACATAAGATTGATGTAGAAACTATTGATATTGCAATGAAACAAATGATTGGGATTGTTCAGAAGTGTATAAAAGATCCAATTATATTAAGAAAGATTGCAGATGGATTCGATGATATAAAAGTTCATGACTTGCCGATGAAGAACCATAAGCCTAGAGATGAACATTTAAGAGAATTAGAAGAATTAAATAATGATATGAGAGAAAGTGCAGGAGATATTGCAAGTATCTACAAAGATAGTTCTGATAAAGATTGGGAAGACGAAGAACAAGAAATCATATTTGAGATGGATTAATTATGGGTAGAAGAAGAAATCGACACATTCCGTTAGATCATCTTGATGATTACATGACGGATTTATTAAAGAGTGGTTTAGAAGAAAATGCCTTTGAACCTAACAGAGATATTTTCAAGTTAGATATAAAAAGAAGAAAGAAAGAAACGAAACTAGAATTTAAGAAGAGACAGAATAGAAGGATCAAAAAGTTTGTAGAAGAATATTTATATATTTCTAAAGATGGTGAACGAAAGAAAATAAAACTAATTAGACAACAAGTAGTTTTAATCGCTGATGTTTTTTATAAAAGAAAACGTAATAGAAAAGTTGCAAATAAAGTAATTATATGGGCGTCACGCGGTGGCGGAAAAGGTGTTGTTGTTTCTGTCCTTGCGTTCCTAATTATGATTTGGCGTAGAAGATCAATTGTAGATATGGCAGGTGCAGCAGAGCAAGCTTTAGTTGTTTACGAATATGTCAAATCATTTTTAACAGAATGTATTCCTGTAGTTGAAGAGAAATTATTAGATGGTGATCCTTTGATGAAAAGGACGAAATTAAAAACTGGTGTTTCGTTGAAATGTATTCCGAATTCACCTACTCAAACAAGAGGTAAGCACCCGCCAGTTTTGATTGCTGATGAAGCTTGCCAGCAAGACACGGGTAAAGATAAAAATGTTCAAGCTGCAATGAACATGGTCTTTTCTGAAGATGATCCGATTGTTATTTTATTATCTACGTTCCATATTCCAATTGGAATCTTTCAGCAGATATGGGACGATGCAGAAAAGTTAGCTTTCGTAAAATATAAATGGGATGTTTACGATACAGCACAACCATGTACTTTAAATGACAAGTGTACTTTCTGTAATGGCAAAGATAAAAGATGCAGATATTGTAAAGGTAAAGGAAAGATTGCATGTAAAGATTGTATGCTGACTAGAAAAGTAGAAGAGTATGATATAGAAGGTGTCCACATTGGACATAGCTACGAAGGATGTAATGGGAAGTGTTTAACTACTGATGGATACGCACCTATTGAAAATATTTTTAATGCATATGAAACTAATTCAGTTGATCCGAATGTTTGGACGACAGAATTCGAATGCTATCGTCCTAGAACTAAAGGACCGGTGTATGATTTAGAAGCTGCATGGGATTGTTTTAATTATGAGAAGAAATTTAAACATCCAAATCTAACTGACCCGAATCTAAAGACAGTTGGAGTAGACTGGGGTTGGACTGGACAAACATCTGTCATAGGTCCAGCTATAGAATTTAATGACAGGGTAGTAATATATAAGGAAAGATACTTCACTAAATCGCCTGTTGCAGAAATATCAGCATATTTAGCAACATTAAGGGCTGAGTTTGGTGATTTTATAGTATTCGCAGACTCTTCTCACCCATTTGAGAATCAGACATTAACTGCTGATGGTTTCGGCTTGTGGTATGATAAACATAGAAAAGACACAGAAGCAGGTGTTGTTTTTAATAAATGGAAGGATTGGGGCATAGGAAACATCAGAAAGTGGTTTGATAAGAGAAAGTTAGATATATCACTAGATGGTTGCCCTGATTTATGGGAGTATTTAAAGATATATAAGATAGGTGATGATGGAAAGCCAGTTAAGAAGATGGATCACGGTCCAGATGCTTTGCTATGTGCGATGCTAGGACACCCATTTGTTGAAGAGAGGATTAGACCCATAGTTAGGATCGGTGATGGTTATGAAAGGATCGAACAAGAAGATAAAAAAGTCCTCACGTTCGGAGGACAAAAGGACAAAAGGAAAAATCGGGGAGGACGGAAGGTATGAAGAAGTATTAAAAAGGTATGAAAAACAGCTATGGAAAAGCTGGTTTAAAAAGAAGACAGATGTAAAGGAACATATCATCTTTGACTACTATAGACCTTGGGCAGAGCAACTATATAGTCAAACGATATATAAAAGTAGAGATAAATCGTACCTCGAAGAGTTCCTTCCAACTGTTTACCTCGCTTTGGTAAAAGCCATACGAGATTTCAGGCGCAACCGTGGCGCTGCATTTAAAACATTCGCAACTAAATACATTCGCATAGAACTTTTCAATGCTTGGCGTCCTTTCTTCAAAGAAGGAAGGCAGCGCCCAGGAACTTTTAACTTTGTTGGCGACATGTTATCTGATGAGAATGTAGTCATAAGGGATTTACATTCATATACAGAAGTAGCTGAAAGAAGATTGATAATAGAAGAAACAGTTGAAAGACTACAAAAGGCAATAACCAGTTGGGGGTATACGAAAAAGGAATGGAAGATTTTTTATCATAGAACTTTTGAATTCATGCCAGTAAAAGAAATTGAAAAGAAGATGAAACTTCCTGAATGGAAAGTAATGATAGTATTGAACCATATTAAAAAAGACATTTTAGATGAATTTGGTGAAGAGTACAAAGAGTTGCTCAAGGGTAAGTATGGTGATTAATTTTTATAGGCGGATAACTTATGGGTGAAGAAGATAGAAGTAAAAGCAATGTTCAAGACACTAAAAAGCAAATTGCAGAAAGAAATAAAAACAATAAAGCGATCAGTTCACATGTCATTACTTTGAAAGATGGGATGCTAGGTCTTGTAGTGGTTTATTCAAATGGCACTTATGATAAGCATACGATTAATTTTAATCGTCAAAGCTATATTACGTTTCTAAATCAAGAAGAAAGCATCGTGAAATTCAAAGGAAAGATTTATAAGTTAGAGCAAATTCAACAAGGAGAATAGAATGGCGCAAGATACTGCGGGACGTGCGCGTAAAGGTGAAGCACGTACTGGAAATGCAAAGCGTGCGCGTGGGCAAGCATCTGACAAGCGCACTGCTACTCCTATGTCTAGTGGTGTTGCACGGCGCGGCGCTTCGCTTCCTCTTGATAGTGTAAATAAGAAGCCGGGCCGCTAGACTCCTTTAAATAAAAAAGGAGTGGTTTTATGGGTGAAGAAAATGTAGCAACTGAAACTGTTCATGAAGTTAATGAAAGCTTGTTGGTAAAGGCTCGCATATTTGGTAATAATAATCTTCCGCCAGAAAAAGGTAATAATAGCCAAATTAAAAAGGCGCACAAAACTCAAAGAATACAGCAAGCGCCAACAAGTGATGAAGTTTTTAGACCAGAAGACGAAACAAGAGTAATTAAGCCGCCTTCAGATTTAAATATGCTTGCAAGAGCATCTCTACTTTCTTCTAGACTTTTTAAATCTATAGACATTATGGCAAAAAATGTTGTTGGTCTTGGTTTTCAAATTGTTGATACCTTGACCATACCAGAAAGAAGAAATGTAGATAAAAAAACTGCTAGAGAAATTAAAAAGCAGAAAAAGAATTTAGAAGACTTTTTAGAAAATGCAAATGACGAAAATACTTTTGATGGCTTAATGAGACTTGAGAAGACGGACGAAGAAACTGTAGGTAATGGTTATTTGGAAGTAGTTAGAGCAAATAATGATGAAATAACTAACTTGAATCATATACCCGGAAGAACAGTTCGTCTGGCCCGTCTTCGTGGTAACAGTAAAGAAAGAGATGCTGAAAATATAAAAGACGAAGAAATTGTTTTTCTTCAGATTAGAGGAACAAGAAAGACATGGTTTATTCCATTTGGGAGTGAACTTTTAATTGATTCCAAAACTGGATTGGAAATTGAAGGTGACACTACCCGCGAACATGTAGCAACTGAACTTATCCATTTTAAACTTGAACATCCTTCTGATGACTTTTACGGAATTCCTAGATGGTTGCCTGCAATACCTTCAATAACAGGGAACAGATTATCTGATATTCGCAATATTAAATTCATGGAAAATGATGCTACTCCTAGAATTGCAATTTTAATAAGCGGTGGTAATCTTGATCCTAGCTCTATTGAATCAATAGAGAAGTTTATTGATCTACAGGGAAGAGGGGTTGAAAACGCAAGCCGTGTAATGGTATTGCAAACAGAAAGAAAAATGATTGGGCCGCAAGCTGGCGATCCACCAAAAATAGAATTAGTACCTTTAACTATTGGAATACAAGATGATGCCTCTTTCTTAAAATATCGGACTGCAAATAATGATGAAATAAAGGAAGTCTTTGGATTGTCTGATTTGTTCTATGGAATGTCAAGAGACATTAACCGCGCTGCTGCGGCAGTAGCGAAACAGGTTACAAATGAACAAGAGTTTGAGCCTGAAAGAAAAAGAATTGTCCATAAATTAAAACACATTCTATTTCCACAACTTCCTTTTAAAACTGATCTTGTGACAATTAAATTTGGTTCACCGCTAATTAATGATCTTGCTTCGCTTGCAGATGGAATTTCGAAAGCGTCTGCTGCTGCTGGTTTAACACCGCATGACATTAGAGAAATGGCGGGAAGAGAACCTTATCCTAGAACACCTGAGTATGATTGGGCAGATTATCCTTTGCCTATCGCTCAATTGTTTATCACGCTTGGCTCGTTTGGTTTAACTGATAATGTAGATGATATGCCAGCGCGTCAACCGGAAAATAGAAAGAAAAAGTCCGAAGAAAGCCCTGGAGAGGAAACAGAAGACGACGACGAAGATGACGATGAACCAAAAAAGATACTTGGACCGATGGGACTTGCAATGAGGAATATGAGAAACTTAAAAACGAATCAAGAAAATATGATGAAAAGACTTATTGAGAAAACGATAAAAGAGACGATAAAAGAAATAAATAAGAAAAATGAAGATTAAAGGAAAAACAAATGGGGAATATACCGAATTTAGGACCGACAATATTAAATGGTGTTGCTAATTCAGCAGGTGTCTTTTTCGGTCTGCCGCGTAAAAGTGCCAGAGTGCAACTTTCAAACACTGGCGCGAACCCATTGCTATATCATTTTAAGCCTTTTTCTGGTGACTCTTCTTTTAAGACATTGAATCCAGATTCAGAAATAAATCCTATTGTAGATCAAGTTATGGGGATTCATGTCAAGTCTACTCTTTCTACGACTTTTGAAATGCTTGCATCGTATGACTATTTAAGGTAAGAGGGAATAATAATGGATGCTAGATGGAAGTTTGATGCTAGGATTACGAAAGCATTTAAAGATGAACAAGGCAGAATGCATGTAAAAGCAATTGCTTCTGATAATTTAGAAGATAAACAAGGCGATAGAATGTCTACCGCCGCTGTCGTTTCAATGGCGAAACAAGCAAATTCAAACGGCACGCCAATTTTGCCAAGTCATCATGATGCTTTCCCGATTGGAAAAGTTTTTGAATCTAAGGCTATTCATAAGAAAACTAGAGTGCAGTTTTCCATTGATGTTGTATTAGATGAAGATATGCCTCAGTCCGAAAAACTTTTCAAGAGTGTTAAAAAAGGAAAGAGAGATTTCCAACTCTCTATTGGTGGTTTTATTAATCTTGATAATGAGAAAGCGATTGAGTTTGAAGAAGGTAAAGATGGTCATATTGTTAGAGTCATTAATGATCTTAAATTAGATCATATCGCAGTTACTAGAAAAGACATGGCAGCAAATCCGAGAACTGGTTTTCGTGGTGCTCTGATTAAATCATTAGAAACTTCTCTGTTAGAATTAAAGAAAGATGGAGATAATAAAAAGATGGCTAAAAAAGAAGACAAGAAAGATGTTAATAAGAAAGATGAAGATGATAAGGAAATAAAAGACGAAGATAAGAAAGACGAAAACGAGAATGAGAATGAAGAAGAGAAGGACGAAGGTGATAATGACGAGGAATCGAATGTAGAGAAACTTGCAAGTGTTGTAAAAGATATGATTTCAGAGTTCACTGATATTCATAAGTCTGACGATGGTGAAGTTACAGAAGATCAGATTAATGCTTTGAAATCTATCCATAATGACATTGGCGAATTCTTAAAAGAGGTTTCTCCTGAAGATGAAGCCGACGAAGATGATGAAGATGATAAGGAAGAGAAGGCTGATATTTCTGAGAAGTTAGAAGCATTGAAGAAGAATATGGATAGTAATACTGTTGCACTTGCAAAAGCAACAAAGGGTGCAATTGAAGAAATTGGTAGTGCTGTTAAAAGTCTTGCTAAGACTGTCAAAGGCATCACCAAGAATAAGCAGAAGAGTGGTAGAATTAGTGACGATGATGATAATGATGATGAAATAAAGAAAGACAAGGGCAATGGCGTTTGGAACGGTGTTCTTTTTGGTAAAAATGCCGAGTAGTTTACTCTTATTAAAAGAAAAGATAATTGCCAGGAGAAAATTTAGAAATGGCTACTAATGAAGAACTGTTAATGAAAGCTATCACAACGTCTACGCTTGCGCAAGGTGGTGCGTTGAATGATAAGCAGTCCGAAGCCTTTGTACGTTTAATTCGTGAATCTACTGCTTTACTTGGTATGGTTCGTTTACGTCGAATGACGCAAGGCACGGAAGAGATTAATAAATTAAATCTCGGTGAGCCTATCACTGTTTCGGGTGCAGAAAATACTGACAGTGGTAATGACTGGTCGCCGAAATTTAATACCGTTACGCTTAATGCATTGAAGATTACTTCAAGCTGGAATATTCCTACGGAAACTTTCCAGAATAATATTGAGCAGAACGGTTTTGAGCAGACTCTTATGGAATCTGCTTCTCTTCGAATTGGTCAAGATAATGAACTGCTTGGAATTTCTGGTGATGTAACTATTACCGCAACTGATCCTCTTGCTTCATTATTAAAAGCCAATGATGGTTGGGCGCTTTTAACTGAGAGCGCACATATTATTGATGCGAATGGTGAGAATATTTCTAAGGGTCTTTTGCTTGCTGCACTTCGCAGACTTCCGAAACAGTATAAACAGAATCGTTCAAGTTTGCGCTTCTTAGTTTCGGATGCAATTGCAGAAGATTGGTTAGAAAGGATTTCTGATCGCCAGACTACTCTTGGCGATCAGGCGTTAGAAGGTAAAGTTGCAACGGCTTTCGGAGTCCCTATTGTTTCGATTCCGAATATTCCTGATACTGATAGCACGGCTGTTACTTCTTTACAGCCAGCGCGTACTCGTGGCGTAGAGATTGGCCCGTTTGTTTTCTCTGCGACTGAGAGCACCATTGATATTAATCTCAGTGATTTAACTTTCGTTACCGGAACGGCCCTTGAAGCTGTTGTTGTTGCAAAGGCAATTAATGATTTTGATGCAACTGTTTTTGCATTCGATGATGGTGAAGGTCGTGTTGTTATTGAAAGTCGTACTGCTGGTGCTGGCGGCACGTTCTCTCTTGCTGTTGGTTCTTCGAATGATGCTTTGTCTTCGATTCTTGGTTTAACTGCCGATACTTTCACTGGAACTGATGCTGGTATTGCTGGTACTGCATTAGATTCTAGTTTCATTTGGTTGGTTGATCCCTTGAATTTCATTTATGGAATTCTTGATGGCCCGCGCATGTTCAGCGAATTTAATAAAGAGTTAGACCGCGTTGAATTTGTGATGCACAACCAAGTTGATTTCGAAGTTGAAAATCTTGATGCTGTTGTGAAAATTACTAACGTAAGAAAATTTGACCTTTTCTAGTGTGACCCATTTAATTCAGGAGAATTAGAATGCCTGCTGCAACTGTAACAAGACAGTTTGGCATTGGAGGGTCACACCTTATAGGTGGTTTTCATAAGGGACCGCGCAATGACGCGAATGCCTATGAAGCCCTTCAAGCTGGACATTCGGATATGATTAACGTCCATTTAATTCTTTCTTCTTTGATAGCTGGTGCGACTGGTGTGCTTGGTGGCGCTAGTGGAATAATTTTGACTGATCGTTTATTGACGGTTGAATAAAAATTAGGAGAGTTTAATTTATGAGTGATAAATTTGCTTATTTTAAATCTGTTAAAGCTAAGTCAGTTGCTATTATGGGTGGTAATAATAAACATGTTTTCTATTTAGAGAAACCCACGAAAGTAACTGATCCTGGTGATATTTATATTTTTCGAAAGAAGACGGAAAAAGTCATTGAGACAGATCAATATGGTCAACCATTAGACCCTAATGCAAATGATTTTGTTCAGACGGAGCAGGGCGTTGTCCGTCGGCGCTCTGCTCCGCCACGTTCTCATATTACTTATAATGCTCTTGATACTGCAAAAAGAAAACAACTTGAAGCAGAACAGAGAATGAAAGCGCAAGAAACTGAAAAATCTTCTAAAGAAGAAGATGATGATGAACCGGAAAAGCAAAGTATTGACGATGAATTAAGTGCAGAAGATGATTTAAATGTTGATGATGAAGATTTTAATTTTGAAAAAGGTGATGGAAAAAAGAATCCAAAGCAGAGTAAGAAGTTCAAAAGAAAAGATAGTATAAAGTCAAAACCTAAAAAGACTAAGATTAAATCAAAATCAAAATCAAAGGATTCTTCTAAGAAGAAAGAAATTAAAAAGAAGAAAGCAACATCGTCAACAAAAAAGAAGAAATCTGAAAAGAAATCTAAAAAGAAAAAAGATATTAAATCAAGACTGAATACACTCAGAGGTTTTAAGACGTGAGGCTAATTAGATGCCTACACCCGTACACAAAGTGAATTTTAGATATACAACCGTTTCCAAAATCAGAGAAGAAGGTATAGATAAAACTGAATTGCCAGATGTAAGAGCTAGAAAATTAATTTCTTCCTTCTCTGACAGAATTAATAGATGGACCGCACAATGGTTTTATCCAGTTAAAGAAACTGTTGTGGTTGACGGCAGAAATTTGGCAGGAATTTGGCGTCCAGATAAAATGCCTATTCTGGAAGTCAATAGTTTAACAGTTGATGTCCTTGGCTCAAATCCAAGCCAAGGTACTGTTGTTCCTGCTGAAGATTTTGAAATTACAACTCCGCCAGCATTTGATGCTCCGGGAATTTTAATTGAGTTAAGAGTGACAGGTGGATTTGTAAGATTTATTAATAGCGTAAGACATATCAGATTTCCTAGTATTGGAAATTTTCCAAGAGGTCCAAGGAATATAGAAATTATAGGAAGCTTTGGTTGGATTTCTCAAAAGACTAAAGTATCTACAACTATAACGGCAGGTCTAGCAACAGACGCAACACAAATAGCTGTTGGCGATACATCAAAATTTAATATTGGTGATGCAGTAAGGATTGGTGATTCTGATCCATTTGTTTATTTTATTGTAGATACAATTGATGATGCAGGTAAACTTTTAAAGTTTGATGATATAGGAAGAATACCTGCTACTATTTCTTCTGGTGCAGCAGTTGTTACTTATGGTGAAGTACCTGAAGGAATTCAAGAAGCATGTCAAAGACTAGTAATTGCATTTAGACATAAAAAGGGAAGTGAAGAGTTTAGAGATGCGTTAGATGCATCTTCATTAACGGGTGAAAAAATTGGTGATTATAGTTACACCAAATCTCAACCGAAATGGAGAAATGCGTCTACTACAGGAATACGTGATGTGGATTTAATTTTGCAAGACTACGTGGCAGCCAATTTACCTATCTTTACTAGGTGAGTTTATGAAAAAAGATAAAAATCTTTATCTCATTGTTAAATTTGAAGAAGAATGGAAAGTAATAAGAAATTATTCTGATTATGCTATTTCGAATTTTGGCAGAATTAAAAGATTGACACATGGCAGATGTACATTTATTGGAAGGATATTAAAACCACAGATTGATACAAATGGTTATTTGATTATCTCTCTTTGTAAAAATGGGAAAGCAAAAACTATCACGATTCATAAATTAGTTACGGAAGCCTTTCTTGGCCCATGTCCAGATGGAAAAGAAGTTAATCATATAGATGGGAATAAAAAGAATCCATACGTAAGTAATTTAGAATATGTCACTCCAAAAGAAAATATGAAACATGCCTATGAAAATAGTTTAGTTCCTATTTTAAAAGGCACTAAACATGGAATGGCAAAACTAGATGATGGACGAGTTTTAAAAATTAAGAAATTATATAAAACAGGAAAATATTCTCAAGGAAAATTAGCTAAAAGATTTAATTGTAGGCAAGCAACAATTTCACGCATTATAAATAACAAGCTTTGGAAACATGTTGGCTAACTAACTAACTGGATTACACTATGAATATCTGTGTTTACACCGAAACATTCGAAAACATAGACGCTTTCATCCTGGGGTTTTTAGATAGAAAACATACTTTGACAATCATATCTTCAGAAACTCTAGAGCTACCAAAATCTTTCTGGATACTCGGTTTAGAGAATCCTGATAGGATTTCTGGTAGCTTTTTTATTGCCGAAAAAGGCTATTGTCCTAGAGTCCAACAATTCAATTCTATTTCTTATATATTTTTTGATTTAATATTACGTTGTTCGAACGTGAAAGATTTTTCACCGATGGAACAACATGCTGTTGATTCAAATATTCCAATTCTAGATTTTGATCCAGGTGA
>SDBV01000533.1_pt1 | contig 54758 bp, 43 predicted proteins | sample 2277081 | NCBI WGS metagenome assembly SDBV01 (sample SAMN10402039, study PRJNA504765) | marine sediment metagenome | isolation source: marine sediment core GS10_PC15, 223 cmbsf | place: Arctic Ocean: Southern Knipovich Ridge | collected 2010
TAGGAGTTTTTATGTTTAAACCTTACAAGGGAATCATGCCCAAAGCCGCCGAATCGGTTTTCGTGGACGATTCCGCGCAGGTGTGGGGCGACGTGGTAATAGGCGGGGATTCCAGTATTTGGGCCAACTGCTCCGTGCGCGGCGACGTGAATTATATCCGCATAGGCGAGCGCACGAACATACAGGACAACTGCGTGCTTCACGTGGAAACGGACGGCTATCCGTGCGTGGTGGGGGACGACGTTACGGTGGGGCACATGGCTATACTTCACGGGTGCACCGTAAGGTCGCGCGTACTCATCGGCATGGGCGCCACGCTTTTGAACGGCTGCGAGGTGGAATCGGAAGCGATAGTCGCCGCCGGTTCGGTAGTGACCGAAGGCAGGAAAATACCTTCCGGGTGGGTGGCTATGGGCGCGCCGGCAAAACCGGTGCGGGAGCTAAAGCCGGAGGAGCGCGAGTTCCTGCTGGAATCGTCAAGGAGGTATGTTGTTCTTAAAAACGAATATATGCAGGCAATGAAGGAACGTGGACAGGGATAGAGCGTGGCACTTTAAAAGTGCCCAACACAATCGCATAGCGTAAAAGTATATTCACTGGCGGTACGACGATTCGGCAGCTTTGCCGAGGTATGTAAGAATTCGCCAATGGCGTTCGGTCGCTTGTTCGGTCAAATGCAGTCATTTGGGAAATATCGGGTGAAACGATTTCGAGATAGGGCGTTGCAGATACTTTTTCCCCTGACTCTGACTTGGGGAAGTTTCTGGATATTGGCCCAGGAAACCCAGAGTATTTTCGGCTTGATACCGGTGTCTGAAGGGCGCTGGTTGCGTGATGCGGTTCAAGTTATGGCGGCGCTTGTCATTCTTGCCGCCTTCGCAGCGGGAGCGGTCTATTGTTTCCGCCGTTGGCCGTGGTTTCTCCGGGTTCCGGAATCAATATCTCTTTCGTGGCTGACAGTTCGCCTGCTCGGTTACGCTCCGTTTTTGTTTGCAGTACTTTGGGGGACTTTCTTTTTAGCGTTTCGGCTATTCGGGCAGGAGGGGGTTCCTCCAGAGCATTCACAATATGGCTTAGGCGCATGGTTTGTCGCCACATTTTACTCAATATATCTGACGCCGTTGTTCACCGTTGTCATGGTATGGTTGTCAGCGCAGAGAAGACATCGGATGACAACGTGATGATCGGAAATGGTTTTTTTGTTTTTCAGACTTCAAAAGATAAAGCATTAATGTCAGTTAACGAAACACCCAACGCACTTTCTGATGCAAATTGGCTAGCAATGCAGTTAGCGTTTTATGCCAAAATTAATTGAAAAGACGTTATACTTATGTAGGGTGTGATCATAATTTGGGTCGGTCATTATCAACCGGCTAGCAACATTTGGAGTTTAACATGCTCAGCTGGCACCAGAGACTTACTTCCAAAATATTGGCAGTTAGTTTGATATTCCTTGCTTTCCTATCTTTATCTCTTCTGTGGCATTACACCGGCCAAAAGCGCAGCCTTGTTGAATCTAGTAAGAGGGAGGCTATACATGTCGCGAAAATAATCGAAACGTCTATTTTCAGCTTCATACTAAAAACGGAGGAAGGCGGCTTGCTGATCGACGGATTCATTAATGACATAAATAAACATTGGGGCGCGGAAGTAGTAAGGATGGTCCATAGCGAATCGATTAGCAAGGAATACGGCGAAGAGGATGAGGATGGCAAGAGCGAAATGCCACGCGATGAGAAGGAAATAGCCGCTCTGGCAAACGGAAACTTCACATTTTACGAGGATCACGAAAACTTTAACTACGTCCTTCCAATCAAGTCCATAGAGGGATGCGAAGTTTGCCATAACCTGCCGGATGATTCGGGAGACGGTATACCGGTAGGGTATGTGCTGGGTCTTGCCGTGGCGCAGGTCTCCAAAGCGCCGATGAAAAAAGAACTCTCTCACTTAGCTGACGAATCGTTGCAGGTCCTTTTCATAAGCTCCGTTATGTTATTCATTGTCGCGTTTTTTACCAACAGGCACATAGCACGTCCCCTGTCCGGCATGCTTGGCGTTATCCGTAAAATATCGAATGGGGAACTGTCCCAAAGAGTCGATATAAAGCAACGCGATGAAATCGGCCTGTTGGCGGAAAATTTCAATTCCATGGCCAGCCAATTGGAAAGTTCGTTCAAGACAATGGAAAACTGGAACCAGCAACTGGAACAGGAAGTCGCCCTCAAAACCGAAAAGATACAAGGCCAGACAACGCGCATGGAGGAAATGCGCGATTATTTCAGGGCGATAATCGATTCAACAAACCGTGTTATATATACCACCGATAAAAACCTCATTGTCGATTCCGTTAACGTGGAATGGGACAAAAATAACGAGAAGTACGGCATGAATCTCGATAAAAACAGCATCATGGGAAAGAATATACTGGACTTCATTTCAGGCGACGCCAAAGAAGAATACAGCAGAGCCTGCCGCGATATCCTTGAATCGGGGGGAAAAGGGGAAAAAGGATTTTACCGAACCGAATTCGAGATATCCGTAGAAGGTAAGAATGCATTCTTCGGTCTCACCATATCGCCGCTAACGTCGACGGAAGGCAAAGTGGACGGTCTTGTATTTGTGTCGTACGACATAAATGAACGTAAGCGCGCGGAGGAAATGCTGCGTTTGGAAAAAGAAAAACTCGACGCCATCATGAACGGCATGGAAGCCGCAGTAAACATAGTGGACGCCGACCATAAGATAGTTTACATGAACCGGATAATGGAAGAAACATTCGGCGCGGACGGAGTCGGGAAACACTGTTATGAAGTTATTGCCGGTAGCTCCGTTGCGTGTGAAATGTGCCTGGGGGGAAAAACCGCAGAACCTTTCAATCTGGAAATCAAGGCTTCAAACGGCCGCACCTACCTTGCCATTCATTCCCCCGTTACTGACGTTGACGGCACGAAATCGATGATAGAAGTCCTGGAAGATATTTCACACCTCAAGGAAATGGAAGAAAAACTCAGGGAGCTTACGATTACCGACAACCTCACGGGCCTTTTTAACAAGCGCCATTTTAACGTGATTCTTGAAAACGAAATGGCCCGCGCCAAACGCCAGAATTCGCCCCTTTCGCTCCTGTTCTTGGACATCGACAAATTTAAAAGTTTTAATGACACATACGGACACGTAGAGGGGGATGTTTGCCTGGGTAAGCTGGGGAAAATAATAAATCACTCTTTAAGGAGTCACGTAGATACCGGCTACCGCTACGGAGGCGAGGAATTTACCGTTATTTTGCCGGGCGCGGAAGCAAAAGTGGCGAAAAGGGTTGCAGACAGAATAAAAAAAGGATTCAAGGAGTGCCGCTTTACCCCACTTGTTAAAGGGGAAAGGGTTGACGTATTCAAAGCGATTAGCATAGGCGTGGCTATATTCGATCCCGATAAAGATAAGAATATAGAATCCTTAATCGAAAGGTCGGATAATGCGATGTACCGCGCCAAGGGGGCAGGAGGCGACCGCGTTGTTACTGGATGAATCCACAGTGAAAAAAAATGCGTAAGTCGGTCTAAGGCAACGTTTTCGACTATCATTTCCAACCTGGAAAACGGAAGATCGTCGGTTGATTGTGACCATAATTGTGGCTAAAGATTGGCTTCAATCAGGCTGGTCTATAATATCGGAGCAGTTAATTTACAACCTCGCCAATTACTTTAAAGACCTCGTTCGCATTATAGGGTTTTAGTATTTTCCTGCATCCATACTGGGCACAATAATCTTCGATTTCTATGTCAATAACTCCTGTCGCCAATATGAACTTCTTTAAATAGCCAGGTTTGTTTTTTTTCAGCCATTTCCCAACTTCAAGTCCGTTCATCACCGGCATCTTAATATCACTTATAATCACATCAAAATCATTTTGTTCAATCAACTTAATAGCTTCCTTACCATTGGAAACTGCCGAGACGGATATACCTTTCTTTTTCAAAGCACGGGTTACAAAATCTCTTAGATTCTCCTCGTCATCAATGAAAAGAACACGGGTTCCTTTGGGCGCAGGAGTTTTCCGTGTCTCCACTTTTTGTGTTTGGGTTCCCCTATCGGCTATGGGAAGGGTGATAACAAACTTCACTCCCGATTTACCAATGTTCTCCGCCCAAATCCTGCCTCCATGTTCCTCGACTATTCCAATAGCAATATAAAGCCCAAGTCCCGTACCCTCGCTAGGGCCTTTGGTCGTATAGAAGGGATCAAATAGCTGGCTAAGGATATTTCCGGGAATAGTTGGGCCGTCGTTTTCAATCTCTATTACTACCTTGTCCCCCTTTTTTTTGCTTTTGACCCTGATGTCTCCTCTAATGCCGGCCTTTTTTATGGCATGGTGAGCGTTTAAAAGGATGTTTATGAATACCTGCTGTAACTGGTTGCTATCTACCAGTAAGTATGGAAGGTTTTCGGCATATTGTTTCCTAACTTCGATGTTATCTGTTTTGAAACTATACTCTTGCAACTTTACAGTATTTTCTAAGATATCATTGATATTGGCCTCGGTCTTCCCCGGTTTTTCCCTCCGAGTGAACTGGAGCAGGTTCCGTACTATCGCCACCGCTCTTTCAGACTGGGTTTTTATCTTATCCAAATCGTCTTTAGCCACATCGTTCAAATTCTCAGCATCTTGGGATAAAAGGTCCACAAAGCCTATTACGGCCGTAAGTGGATTATTAAGTTCGTGAGCTATACCGGAAACGAAAGTACCTATGGATGAGAGTTTTTCCGATTGGATAAGCTGTTGTTGCAGTATTTTCTCTTTGGTAACGTCGCGGATGATACCCTGGTATCCCAGAATGTTTCCATTCTTGTCCCTCCTAACCGATGTCGTGAGCAGGCAATCCATCCTTGCACCATCCTTTTTTTGGAACTGAATCTCATAATCCCTAACGTATCCCTTTTCCTCTATTTCCTTTTGAAACTTCGTCCTGTCGTCGGGATTAACGTATGTTTTCAGCACGTCAATTTCCAGTATCTCTTCTTTTGTATAGCCGAGAAGATCAAGCGTCGATTGATTTGCATCGATATAGTTACCCTCCCGGCTGGTAATGTATACGGCATCCCTTGACTCTTCAAAAAGGGAGCGGAATTTCTCCTCGCTTTCCAGTAGCGCTTCTTCGGCCTTCTTGCGCCCGGTTATGTCTTCGATTATCCCTACAAAAACCTCGCCCTCCTTTACCCTAGACTCGCGGACATAGAGCATCGTTGGGAAGATTTCACCGTTTTTTCTGATGCCCGTAGATTCCTTTGGGACTCTTATAAGCTTTCTTTTTTCAGGCTTTCCGCTTTTCTTAAAGTTTATGTAATCCCAAATGTACGTCGAGTATTCATCATGTGATTGCGCCGGAGCCAGCATATTTATCTTTTTGCCGATAAGTTCTTCCATCGTATATCCGAATATGGTTTCAGCCGAAGGATTTGCCGAGAGAATTATTCCTTTTGTGTTGGTAATAATGTGTGCATTCGGCGCTGTTATCGAAATAGACTTTATTAAAGACAGGGACTTTTGCAGTTCATGCTCGGATGCTTTCAGCTCCTCCTCCGCCCGCTTGCGCTCGGTAATGTCGCGGATTGCCAGGGCAAAAAACCGGTCTTTGCCTTCCCCCACCAATGTCTCCTCTATTCTCAGTTCAATAGGGAAGATGGTACCGTCGCTTCTGAGCCCTTCCAGTTCCCGACGGCGCCCCAATATGTTTGGGTTGCCTTCCGCAAGATAGCGTTTCATTCCCGTTGTATGGTCATGCCTGTACTTTTCCGGCATCAGCATTGTAATCTCTCGGCCTGTCAAATCGTGCTCCGAGTAACCGAAGATTTTACAGAGTTCGTGGTTTGTGGAATGAATTATGGAATCGGGGCCGATAACGACTATCCCTTCCCCCACGGTTTTGAAAATGGCTCTGGTCTTTTTTTCCGATTCCCCAAGCACGATTTTGGCGCGGTGAGTTCCGTAAGCGAACAATAAGATTAAAATTATGGTGAGAATCATGGACTGATTTGTATGTGTTATTATATGCCTCACTTGTTCTTTCAGCGCTATCTTTGGAACTGTGACTTCAACAAGACCCAAAACATAACCTATGGGAACCGGCTCATCAGGCTTGCCGGGCAGATGGTGGCATTCCTGGCAAAACTGGGCCGCTTTGAACGACTTCATGAAAATAAAAGAATCATCAGTTTCCCATTCTTGTGGTATTCCATCCTGTAACGCCTTGAATTCCGCATCGTTTTTCGGTGATTCGTGAGGTTCAGTCCCGTACTGTGCGTCTATAGAAGCGCTGTGAACAATCCGTATTTTGCCATGAAACTCATCGCTTAGGGGCTCTAAAAATTCATCTATGATACCCCCGCCTTCTTCAACAAGGGGAATAATATCCATTATTGCGGTATGTATATATTGGGCATTTCTTGCGGCCTCAAGTTTGGCATTATCATGGGCAATTTTCTGGAGATCGCGATGGTGCCATATCTGGCTTGCCATAAGAACTGCAAATATAAATACGCCTATCGCTATAACACGGTTGTCGCTTGTACCTCTTTTAAGCCATTTTGATTTTATCGGCCTGTTTTTCAAGGTATTTTTATCGGTTAACATCTGTGCGTAATTTTTTATTTATTCATTTTCGGCAGTGTGCAATCAGCCTCGCATTCCGAAGACATATTTATTAGCGTTTTCCTGTCGGATTTATACGGTTCATTCTCCGTTAGTTCGTTATGGTAAGCTGTAACCAGCTTCCTCTTTAGCTTTCCGTAATGTCCGTTAAAATCCAGGCTGTAGTAGGAACGCATACCTTTACGCTTGCAATTAACAACACCGCTTTTTCTTAGGATGCTTAAATGGCGGGAGACTGTAGGCTGTGGAGAATTAAGCGCCAATGTAAGACATTTTACGCAAAGAACCGCGCCGTGCAAAAGATGCACTATTCTCAGCCGCATTTCTATTGCTAAAGCATCAGAAATATCTACTGCTTCACTCATAGCCATTAAGATATTCACATAGCCGAATATAGTCAATACCGTTGATTGAGTGTCATTCAAATAACAAATTATTGAATATGTGGAACCGGTCTATTAATTTTGGCCATGAGTTACCTGATTATTTGAAAGCGCGCCTCCCAATGCAGGATAATAGCCTCATAACAGAAAAATAACTAAAGGAGAGTGGCTGGATAGAAGTTACATCACCTAATGTGCGGTAGTGTTTATAGGGATACACCGATACTTGATCTGTTTCAGCAAGTTTTTGAAAACTCACGAAAACCCATATTTACTTGTTTCGGGAGCGAGGGGTCGGGAGTTCAAATTTTCGCGTCCGACCGTTTTTTAACTTACTTGTAGATTCCATTTTCCTGATTTTCTATTTTGGCTAGCACCACGGCTAGCATTCCAATCTGTTGCTTAATGTGAAAGTCATTTAATTACATGAAACCCTTATGGCACTTTATGCAGATACCCCTTTTAAAATCCAGCCGAGCCAGGTTTTCCAGATAACTTCCGTGCGGCATATGACAGGTAACACAGGTTATAATCCCTCCTTCCCCTGTGGGAAAGTCGTCAGGAATTCTGATTCCGCTTCTCCTGCCTGAAACACCCACTGGGTGCGAAACACCCTGCTTGTGGCATTTCACGCATACCTTGATTCCCGCCCCCCTTCGGTTTAACAAACCCCAGCTTCCATGTTTTTCTTCTTCGGAAAGGTTGGTTCCACTTTCATCTTCACCTTTTCCCTCAGCGAACTCGATAATAGATTTAACCTCTCTTGATGCGATAAAAAACACCGCCACCTTACTTAAAAGAGGCTTCTTTTTGGGATCAAGTTTTTCTTCTTCCTCTTGCTTGGGTTTTAGCTTTAAGATCCTGAGCGCCTTGAACTTTGGCTCCTTGTTTTTCTCTTCCCCTGATGTTTCCTCCTGGGCATCCTCGTTGGAGTTATCCACGATTTCAGGCTCTTTGAACATCTTGGAAGTGTCGAATGTTTTGTCTTCTGAAACAGCCACGTTCCCAAAAATATCTTTTGATGTCACCCTGTAATGATAGATTGCCTTATGTTTAAGCCCGGTAAGTTTAAAGTTATGTTTCTTGTAGTAAGAAGCTGAATATGCGGATTTATCGTATTTTTTTATAGTGCCGTACTCTATTTTCGAATCGGCAAACTCGTTCGTTTCCCATCCAATCGCCGCCTCGATAAATACCGAAACATCCATTTTAACAAGGCCGACATTGGTTATAGTGGGTGGAGTCTCATCGTCCGTCCAGTATTTAGAGATAGATTCCGGTTTGAAGGAAAGTGTTTCGGAACTGTTTTTCTTGCCCTTTTTGTCTTCCAGATCGATTTTGAATCTGTAGTCGCTATTATTAGACAGGTTTCCCATCACGACGATGTGCTCATTTGAGAATTGATTTCTTTGAACCTTGCCCCAGTCCTCCTTTTCTTCCGTATTCTGGGCGGCTTTATCGACTCTTCTATCTGAACCGTCCTTAGATATATGGCATGTACTGCATTTATTTGAAACAATAGGGGAGTGCTGAAAAGTGAATTTCCGCATATTATCTAAGACTTTTTGATGGCAGGTTAAACAAGCGCTCGTTTCCGCGTCTTCCGAGTTTTCCGCGTCTTCCGAAAATACGTTGCTGTTGGGATTGTTCCATTGTGCGTTTATATTTGGGAGGAGGATAAATTGCCCCATAATAACTATGAAAATTATGTAATATATTATGGTTCCCACTGTGTACCCTCACCCCATCAAAAGAGACTTGCCAACAGCTTCTTTACAACATTCCTGCTTAAATCGAGTTCGTCTTTTTGCTTTAAACCTAATGCTTTTCTCATGGCGCTGTTTCCTTTCTGGAAATAGGATGCTCTCCATAAGGTGGTTCCCGAGTTGCCGTCAACAAGCTTGATTGTAAGCGAAACAACTGAATAGGCCGAACCGCTTGTTCTTCCTTGACCGTAATTTTCCACCGAGCCGATAAAAACCGCTTGCACTCCAAGTTTGCTTGATATCTTCTTGATCATTTCCAAATCAAGCGCAACCACGTCTCCCTCAAGATATCCCATTTCCTTGAAGACCTCGACCACTATTTTTTTGACTTCCCCGTCTTCGGCTACCTTGAATACTCCTTTTTCAAGTATCTCCATCAAAACCAGACTGTTTAGCTTCTCTCCGGCATACCTGTCATCCGAGAGATTGTTGAACGGAAGAATAGCGACTTTCTCAACATACTGGAAGTTGGCCGCCTTGTTCATATAAAGCTTTACGTTGCTTGCGCATCCCGCCACTATGGCGGAGAGCGCAATTGAAATAATTAATAATCTCCCAATGAAGTTTTTCATCCTCTTTATTATCTCCTGATTGAAAGTGTGATGCCATACCTTTTTGAACGGTCCCCTGTTTCGTTATGCGCCTCCGTTATGCTGTAAGAAGAGGATATAGAAATGTACTGACTTATATTCCAGTAAACATTTGCCCCGATTGTTTCAGCTCCTGAATCAGCGAGACTATAAGACAGCCTAATCTGGAGGTCGCCAGGAAGCGATGTGTTCAAGGAATAGTTCCTGCTCGTTTTCGGAGCGAACTGAAAGTCTGCCGCTAAATTTAGATAGCGCGACGGATTGTAGCTTATGCTAGACCTTAAGGTTTCCGATTCCGAATCTATTGTTCCCCCTTCTTGTGTCGTACTTGCCTGGGATAGGGAACCGGCAACGGTGATAGTGATGCTCCTTCTGGGAAGGAGTTGCAGATTTGCGCTGAATGAGTTGGATGTAGTATCCGATTTCGTCTTTAAATTCTTTGATTTGGCGACGGCAAAACCCGTTCCAAGGCTGATTCCAGTGTATATGTTAAGAAACGTATTCAAGTTAAGCGAATCTGTTTGGGAAATAACGCTTTCACCCTCAAGACTTTCATTGTGTCCGGCTGAAGCAGAACCGTTTATTGTTTCTACCGGGTTCGAGTATAGAGACAGCGAGTAGCTGTTGGAACCGGTGGTCTCTTGCCCCTCCGTATTCGATCTCCGGTATTGTGCGTTTGAAGCCACGGAGAACTTGTTTGACACTGTATAGGATAGCGCCAATCCGTGGCTGAAATTATTATTTTTATTGTTTTGGGGGCTCTGTTTTGATTCGTCGAAATTGCCATTATAAGACATGCGTAGTTTGTCTGTTGGGCTGAATCTAAGATTTACTCCAACAAATTGACGCTCTTGGGATTGTTCATCTTTCGTTGTAACTTCTTCTGCGGTTGTACCTATGGCCTCAATTTCCGTTATGTTTATTTTTTGGGCCAAAGGGTCATGATCCATATTAACCACTTTAAAAAAAAGCGCTTCGATAGGCGAAGAGAGTTCAAATTCGAATCGACTGTTAGACTCGTCGTAAGATACAGATTTGGATATTACAGTCCATGCTGTGCCGGGAGTATTATCGTCGCTGTAATAGACCAACCATTTAAAGTCTATTGAGGGAATTTCCGTTTCCTCTGACGTTATATACAGGTACAGTTTTCTGATTTTATCTTTGCTTTTTAGTTTTAGGCCTATGTTTCGGTTGTTGTCATTCAAATCTATTCCTGTTTCAGAAGCCTTGTTATCGTCTATTAGGGCCAGACATTGGCTACAATTGTCCGGAAGCTGGCCGTCTGCAGGAATGAGGTCGATGTCATACAGTCCGCTAAAAATCTCTTTTTCTTCGTCAAAGAAGATCGGTATGCCCGTAAGGCTTGTTCTTATGTAATCCGTGCCGGACAAACCGTAATTAATCGACGTTCCCACCTTGTTGTTGAAAAACGATCTTGAATAATCGATAGAACCGGAACTTGAACGGGATTCCTGTTTTGACTGATCAACAAAGTTCATCGATTCATTTCTATTGTGGTTGAGTCTCATGCTGACTCCCATGAAGGAATAAGAGGTGGAACCGTTTAAGCCTGTATTTTTTGTATTCGCCTTGTGAACGGTAAGATTGTCCTTTGCCTCCGTTTCATGGTAATTGAGCGCCAATGAAGGATAGTTTGCGGGTGAGGTGGAGAAAGAGGCATTTTTTGTCGTGTTTGTCGTCTTGTTTCCTAATGCCGGGTTGTTCTCATTTACCTGGTATCCTGTTCTTGCGTTGAAGTACTCGTTGTTCATTGTTGCGTATAGCGAGGGAGAGAATGTGCTACTTTCATTAGAATCTGATTTCATCCTGATTACCCTCACATCCCCGCTTAAGTTTATCGTGTCAGTCGGAACTTTAATAAAATGGAGGGAATAGATCTCCGACAGGCTTGTTGTCGTAGAGCTTGTCGCCCCGGATTTCCTTTCCGATACGGAATAATTCAGATTTGCGTTTGCGGAAATACTCTTTGCTTCTACCTTTACATTTGAAACTGCCAGAAGGAAGAAACAGGTTATTCCCGATATGACGGCTTTTTGTTTGTTTTTGTTCAAATTATTCTAAAGAGATTACGCTATATGGATTTTCCCCTACCTCTATAGTTGTTTCGGTCAATTCGGAAATCGGGTTGACAACTGTTACGGTGTTTGAGCTGAAATTTGTTACGTAAATCCTGTTCCTGTTTTCGTCAATTGCCAATCCGATCGGATTCTCACCGACTTTTATGCTCTTTGAGATTGCCGAGGATGAAGGTATTAAAAAAGAGAGCCGACCGCTCCGGACATTTGAAAGATAAATCCTATTATATTTACTGGAGTAGATGCCTTTTCTTGGGCCAACTTCCGCAAAGATTGTTCTTGTTATCGTTTTTGTTGGGATATCTATCACAGTTATACGATTCGATCCGGTATTGAACACATAGAGAGAATCTCCCACAATCAAGACATCCTGAGGCCTTGTGCCTACGCTGATTGTTGCTTCGACGGTATCGGTTAAGGAATCGATAATTGAAATGGAATTCGAGCTGGTATTGGCTACGTAGACCTCCTGCCTTTCAGGGTTGGCGGTGATCCCTATAGGTTCATTGCCTACTTTTATATTTTTCAGTTGGGATTTCATAAACGTGTCGACTACGGTAACGTCGTTGGAACTTCGGTTTGTGATATACAGCTTGCCATGGTTACGGTTGTTGGTATCCGGGATCATAGCCATTTCAACCGGATGAATTCCTGAAACAAGCTGTATTGTTTCCTTAACATAATCCTGATAGGTCTCTATTATCGATATGCTGTTGGATCCGGAGTTCAACACAAAAAGTCTTTCCCCTTCGCGGCTCAAGACCAGCCCGGTGGGTCCTTTGCCTACGGTTATTATTCCAACAACCCTGTTTTCGAACCTGTCTATTACCGATATATAGTTTGCCCCGCTGTTGGCAACGTAAAGCAGTTGAGTTTGGGGGGAGATTTTCTGGGGCTTGGCGCTTATCGACAAATTGAATAGAAAATTACCTGAGATGGATGTGTCGGGGTCCCATTCCAAAAAAATGGCTCTGCTTTCCCCGTTCCTGAGACTTACCGGCGTATCTATTATTACATCGCCGTCGGGACGGGGCAACGCAAGAGAGTAACGCTTTTTTTCCCTCTCAACGCTCGCTTCGGAAATTCGTATCTTGAGCCTTGAATATTCACCGTCGGGGACAATGGATTTAATCAGTAGAATCTGGTCTCCAGTCATTTCCGTCGACCTTATAGTCATCGTTTTTTCCGATAATTTAACCCATGTATTGTCCTTTCGTTCTATTTCAATCCCTTTAATTCCGAAAGAAACGTCAAGAGGTTTTGTGGCCGGCATGTGAAGAAAAACAACGAGGGTTCCCCTTTTTAGTTCGCTTACCTTTTCCTTTTCAATCCCTGCGCACGAGATTACAAAAAAAAGGGCGAAAATAATTGAAAATAGTTTCCCTGGTTTTTCTGGTTTGATCGCCACCTCCTTGGCTTGATCATTTAAGCCGGTTGTTTTTTTAATCCCTTTTCCCAAAGTATCGGTTGTTATACGATAATTCGGCGGCAGTATAACAGAGATTTCTGCCGACCTCCAACCGGATATCGATATTCTTTATAAAGCCGTACTTGGGGTGAGATATTTAATTAAAGAGTTTTCCGAATAAGTTAATGCAGGTAAGTGGGCAAATACGGTTATTGATTATGGCATTTCTGGCAGGTGTCCGTCATCTGGTCTTCCGATCCGCCGCCGTCTGTTTCCACTCCCATTGATCCGAATATCAGGCTGGAATGCCTGCTGGAGCCGTGCGCCCTGTGGCAAGTAAGGCAGAACGGTTGCTCGTCGCCCGTGTTGACCGTTCCGTCCAAATCAATAACGCGAAGGTCCGAGGACGCCCCCCCCAGGTTTACGGAACTGGTATCATGGTCTACATGTAAGTTTGTCTCGCCTTGGGCGATGGTGATTCCTCCAACCGGGTGCCGTATCCACTGGTTATTGGTTGAGTTGTGCCCGGAGGTGCTGCCTTCAACGTTGGCGCCGCCGGGCGCATCGTAGAAATTCTCGTGGCATGCTCCGCAAAACCGGGAGATTTGGACCACATTACCGGAATATTCGTGTCTCCTGTATACAACATTGCTGGTGTCAAACCTTGCTGGGTTAGTCAGCGGGGTGTTCACAATTCCGGGTTCGTTTGCGCTGAACGATTCCTCATAAGTAACCTTGACGCCGGTCGTAACATCCGGGTCCCTGGTTAATGGCGTAAGGGGATACGGTTTAAGGTTTCTGTAATTTGCGTTGCCGTGTTGATCGTGACAGAAAACGCATGACAGGCCGCTACCGTCATAATAGTCGGTTCTGAAAGTGTCCCACGCTCCCTGCGTATCGTTATATCCCGGCGGCATCGTTGTGGTATCGCTATCGCCAGTATTCACGTCGTGCCGGGTCCACTCGTCTGCTGAACTGTAATCTCCGGCCGCTGCGTTGTACGACGGTGAAAATACCTGGGGCGCACTCCATCCGGTAACGCCGTTATGGCAGTAATTGCAAAGATCGAGAATTGTAGATGACATCAGCAGAGCCGCGTACGGGGTTACCGGCGACCCGTCGTAAATAAGATTGGTAGTGGCTCCGCCTCCCTGAGTTCCGTGCATAACGTGGCACTGCGCGCAACGTATGGTCGGCGTAGTTAGTGAAAGGTCCTGACGACCGGCCTGGTTGTGATAGTCTCCCGCCAAAGCGCCGCTTCCATTTAAAAGAATAAAAACAAAAGCAAGGACAAATACGCACTTGGTTTTTTTCATAGTTGCTTTTTCCTTACGATACCTAATAAGCATTTTATCTGCAAAAACGCAAAAATGCAAAGTTGGTCGAAATTTCTGTGTTAATATGAACACGGTCGTTGAATATTATGAAAGCGTTTTTACACGTAATTGTACTGTTGGTTCTTGCCTCTGGCTGTACATCCAAAACGGTTGATGATAAAAGGCAGTTGAAAGTTATTGTTGCCAAATACAACCACGCACTTATTGAAGCGTACAAAAACCAGTTTTACGATCCATTGAGGGACGTTGCGGGGAAAAAAGAGGTAGATAAAGTGGGTACCATAATCATGTCTTACCTGCAGGGTAATGAGATTATGGAATCGGAACTTATAAGCATCGACTTCAGGAAGATCGAAAAAGAAAACGACAGCGCTACCGTCAGGACGTCCGAACGCTGGAAGTACAGGTGGGTACATTACAAAACGAATGAAGAGGTTAATCCGGTAAAGGAGATCGGTTACGAATTGCTTTACCACTTGTCCAAAAAGGAAGGCAAGTGGAGGGTGGAAAGGGTTGAGGAGGTTACCTAGACCGTAGCATCGGCTAATGCTTTGCCGAAGTACTCATGATAAAAATACTTATAAGCCTTCTTGCCTCAAGGGGAGCGGCCATTATACTTCTGGCAGTATCAATCGGCTTGCTTGCACTGTGGAGGGGTAATCCGGATTACTATTCTCCGCTGTTCCTTTTCATTCCCGCCTTCATGTTCGCGAGTATTTCTGTATGCACCTTGAAGAGGTTATGGGGGAGTGACCGGAAAAATTTAAGCTTCGGGGGTTCTGTAGTATTCCACGCAGGGATGCTGGCGGTCATAGCATCAACAACCGTTGGCGCCACCGTGAGCATGTACGGCAGGGTGGCGCTACCTAAAGGCGTCACCGTTACAGTCGGCGACGATGTTTTTTCGAAGATAGACCCGAACCTTCTAAGTGGCGATGAAATACCATTCCTTTCCATCAGGCTGGACGATTTTGAAACGACGTATGAAAAAGATAGATTTCCCGTTAGATACACCGCAAACTTAAGTTTCGGCATACTGGAGGATAACGGCTATCGGAGCATGAAAAAAAAGGTTGAGATCAACAGTCCATTCGATTACGGCAGATACAAGTTCCTTCTTGAAAACGGCGGATATTCGCCCCATTTTATTCTGACCAAAGAAGGAAAAACCCTCCACGACGGGTATATCAAGCTTTCAAACGAGACCAGCAAAGAAGATTCCTACGAGCCGCCGGGAGCGGACATTATTATCCACACAAGGTTTTTCCCCGATTTTTACTGGGAGAATGAACAGGCTGGAACACGTTCCCCTGTTCCAAAAAACCCCGCGTTCGGAATAAGAATAAACAGAAAAGAGGGCCCTGCTTTTGAGGCGCCCTTGCCTTTGTGGAGCGGCATACTTAAAGAAGGCGACAAGGCGGAGTTCAAGGGGATGATGCTCGAGTTCAGAGACCTGAACCCTTATGTTGTTTTGCTGGTAGTAAGCAATCCTTCGGTTCCCTGGCTTATAGGGGGATTTATATTAATAACAGTCGGACTTGTGGCACGGTATCTTCCGATGATACAATCGCAAGGAAAAACTTGAGCATGTTTTCTTCCGAAGCTATGTTTTTATGGACGGCGGTCTATTCTAGCGGTGCGATTGTCTTTGAAAGGTTCGTTTGAAAGTGTTAAGTATTTTGGTAATGTTCAACAACTATTTCCACGATTTTGCAACCGCAGCCATAGTGGTGTGTACACTTATTATGTTCTTTGCCGTTGAATATGCCGAGGGCGGCCATAATAACAGGCTTAAGGAAAAAGTGCTGGCCATCTATCCCAGGATGCTGCATTTAACGGGTGGAACCTTTGTGCTCCTTATCATGGCAGGGATCGTAAGGTCTTTTACGTACAAGTGGTACGAGTGGGTTGACGTCCTGGGCGATGGGCAGGTATTCCTTCTTATATTCAAGCACGTATTGATGTTTGGAGCTTTTGGCTACGCAGTCTACTTGTGGGTGGGGATTCATAAAAAAATTAATGCGATGAGAAAGGTAACTTGAGGCGAGCGTGATGAGGGGGCTTGAGGCGATATTCTTGTGGTCCGGCGTGGTTTTATACCTCTTCAGTTTTCTGTTTTACCTTGCGGGCGCCGTCTTTAAAAGTGAAAGGCGGACCTCTTTTGCCTGGAAAAGCTGTGTGGCGGCTTTCGTTTTGCATGGTTTGACCATAGCCGCCAGATGGATTGAATCGGGGCATATGCCTGTTCTCTGGAAGTTCGAGCATGCCCTTGCGGGCGGGTGGTTCGTAACGGCGGCGTTTATTATTCTCGGCTGGCGCGTGGAGAGGAGCAGGGGAATAGGGATTGTTATAACCCCCCTTGTGGCGTTGATGATCGGGTACGGCATTATGAGCAAGGAACTCGGAATACAACCTCTCCCCCCGTCGTATCAGAGCTACTGGCTTTGGGTGCACGTGGGTTTTGCGTGGATAGCCTACGGCGCTTATCACATAGCCGCCGCAGTGGCGGCACTTTACCTCATTAAGGCAAAAGCGATAAGAAAGAAGGGAAGTGAAATATCCGCGTTTCTAAAAAGGCTCCCCGATATCGACGTCATGGACGATCTGGCGCTTAATCTAATAATTTATGGTTTCATAGCCCATATAATTATGCTCGGTTCAGGCGCCATATGGGCGTATGGATTATGGGGAAGGTACTGGGCATGGGACCCTCTTGAGATATGGACGCTTATTTCCTGGCTTATTTACGGTTTCAATATCCACATGAGGGTGGTCTACGGCTGGAAGGGCAGAAGGGCGGCATGGCTTGCCATAATTTCCCTTTCCGGAGTTCTTATATTTTTTGGCGGTATAGGCTTTGTGGCGGGTGTGCACACCACGCTTTTTTAAGAAGCAATAAAATATGACATCGGCTCTGATTGTTTTGAATAATTACTTCCACGATCTGTCGGTGTCCCTGTTGGCGCTGTCGGCCTTTGCCGGGTTTTTGTTGGCAAGGTATGCCGAAAGAGACGGTGAAGAGTTGGTCGGTTTGTTCGTCTACATCCGTCCCAAGTTGAATCTTGTTACGGTATGGTCGGCCCTTTTTTTTGTTTTCGGCGGAATGGTAAGGCTTTACAGCCTCCCTGAATTCGAATGGGCCGATGCGGTGAGAAATAATCAGCTTGTGGGCCTTAAAGCAAAATTTGTTATGCTTGCGGTTCTTCTTGTTCTGGGGATGTACTTTTGGATTGTCACGATCAGGAAAGAGCGCAAACGCGTAACATGAAAGTAACCCTGATCTCACCCCCCTTCGGCGAACAGATAAAAGAAAGCAAATTTATGTCATTGACCGGGCTCAACGAGATACAAAAAAGCGAGGGACTTCCCATTGCCCCGCCCGTGCTTGAATATCTTGCGGGACTTACAGAAAAGGTTGCTCCGGATGTGGAGATAGAGCTTATAGACGCCAACCGCACCGATCTCGACATCGATTCTATAGACGCCGACCTTGTCGGTTTCACAGTCCTTACCCCTCAGGCTCCATGGGTATACGAAACCGCCAAAATCCTGAGGGAAAGAGGGCATAAAGTAGTTCTTGGCGGGATGCATGTTACGGTTCTTCCAAAGGAAGCCGGGGAACATGCCGACAGCGTTGTAGTGGGCGAGGCAGAATCCGTATGGGGTAGCTGTTTGACTGACGCCGGCAGGGGAGAGCTTAAACCGTTTTATCAAGGACAGCAGCTTCCCCTTGTTGATCTGCCACGGCCAAAGAAAGGTCTTCTGCAGACAAAATACCCTATGGGTTCTTTTTTTACGGCCAAGGGGTGTCCGTTCAAATGCAAGTACTGCTCGGTTTATAAATTCTTTGGAAACAAGATAAGACACAGGCCGACTAATGACGTCGTAGAAGAGATCGCCTCAAGCCCGTATTGGATGTTCTGGAATGTTGACGATAATATTTGGGGCGCAGGGATAGACAGGTCCATCAACCTTTACATTGAACTTTACAGGGAACTTGCCAACAGCAGAAAGTGGTGGATAGGTTCCGGGGATTTAGTAAGCGTTCAACACGCAAGGGGGGACGAGCTTCTTAAATGGGCGAAAAAAAGCGGACTCACTCTTGTTATGGTGGGGTGGGAAACGGAAAATGTTGAAAGCCTCAAGGAGTGGAACGCGCTACTGAAACAGGGGGGGCAAAGAAGAGATGCTGTAAGAAAGATTAAAGACAACGGCATAGACGTAATGCTCTTTTTAATGACGGGTGGCAGAAAAGATACGCCCGACGACTATAAGCGGGCGCTTGAACTTTGTGACGAGCTGGGCTGCATGATACATCCTATGCAGGTAACCCCGTTTCCGGGAACAGAGCTGTATGATGAGTACAAACCGCACCTGATACAAGACAGGGGATGGGAGTACTACAATGGAAACAGGGTTGTATTCAGGCATGACGATCCCTTGATGAATGTGGATAATAGAGAAAAAGCCCTTTTCTGGCTGAGAGCCGAGGCGTTTGCCGTAACTAGGGTGCTAGGGAGGTTATGGGGTCTTGGGCTGAAGGGCTTCCCCATGACGCACGTTACATCCGCCATGATACAGATTCCGATGGGCAGGGCCTTCAGGGAAATTCGGGAGGGTAATCCTTATGTTTAACAGACCTTGCATTTTGCCTTGGCCAAAACAGAAGTTATGCGGTGAACGATTACAAAAATAATTCTCCAGATAACCGCGTTGTCCGCGTGTTTGGGCACAGAAGCCTTACACTTGGGCTCCTGATTGCGGGAGTCGTCTGTTTCCTTATCCTTACAGCTCATTGGATACTGAAACTCGTACCTCCCTCGCCATACATGTACTGGCTACCTGTTCTGATACTGTCCGGGTTTTTTTTCGTCAATCTTGCTACAAGCCTTTTGACAAAACGCTATCTTTATATCGGCAATTTTGTTTTCCATGCCGGCATCATCGTTATTGCCGCGGGAGTTGCGTTGAGTTATTTCACAAGGTTTGAGGGGAACGTTATCCTCACAGAAGGGGATATATTTTTTGGTGAAAAAAAAGAATATGCCAGTTATTTTCCGGCCAAGGGCTACGACAATTCGAAACCGGACGTATCTTTCAGGCTGGATAAAATAGTTCCCGAGTTCTGGCAGGACAAGCTGCACTTTACAAGACTGGACGGCATACTGGCTTATCCTGCGACGACCCTTAAAAATAGGGGCGTTATCAGGCTTAACGGCGGCCTCAAGATGGACGGCGCAAGTGTGAGGATTGCGAGTTTCGGTTACGCGCTCAACCTGATACTTGAGGATATGGAAAGCGGAAAAGTTGAAAGGCGCAAGGTAAGGCTTAACTTATTTCCTCCGGGCGCGGAGGATTCTATTCCGATTAAGGACGACCGCATCTACTTTAAGGTTCTGCCGGACCCAGTGGAGGCAAACGGAAGGCTTCAAAATAAAAGTATGAACCTTGTGGACCCGGCGCTGATCGTGACAGTCAAGAGATCGAAAAAATCGATACGCGAAGCGGTATTGAAAAACGGAGAAGCGTTTAAGCACGGCAGTCTAAAGCTCACCTTTAAGGGAATAAAGTACTGGTCGCTTATCAATGTTGTAAAAGACCCTGCAATATTCCTAATTATTACAGGTCTGGTAGCGCTGATTGCGGGGCTGTTTTTGCGCTTGATGCCGCTTAAACGGGGCTAACGTTATGTCATTTGCAGCAGCGCTTGCTCTTTATTCTGTAATCGGCATATGCTTCGCCCTTTTGGTTGTTTTGTTTTTTTCCAGAAAACTTTTCAGAAAACTCTATCTGCCAATAATAACCGTTTTGCTTTTATTGGAGACCGTGGCTATCGGCATAAGGTGGTGGCACACCGGGCACCCGCCTATATTCGGTACTTTTGAAGAGGCGCTTGCTGCGTCGTGGATCGTTTTCCTGTTTGCGGTAACGCTGGACAAGGAAGGGCGGTTTGCCCATTTCTCCGTTCCTTTCGCACTGATCACTCTCATATATGGGCTTAACTTTGATATGACGGGACAGCCGCTTACAATCTCCGAACAAAGCTACTGGGTGGATTTCCATGCTCTTTTTGCCTGGATAGCCTATGGCTTTTATACGTTTTCCTTCATGAGCGCCATCTGTATTCTTTTTAAGGACCTGTGTGATAACGGGGACGACCTGGAGGAGTTTCTTTACAGATGCCTGCTTCGGGGGTTCCTTGCGCAGACGATCATGTTTGCTCTCGGAGCGTACTACTCTTCACGACTTTACGGTTGGTGGTGGATGTGGGATCCCGTAGAATTTCTTTTTGTCGCATCATGGTTTTTATATGCGATTCCTGTTCATGGAAAGATGTTTTATGGCTGGAGAGATAGAAAGCTTGCTAAATATACTGCCCTGGCGATGATGGGAACGCTGTTGCTCTATTGGGGGCTAATATACTTTCCGTGGGCGACGTACCATATATTTGATACGGAACTGAAAATAATGCATAAGTGAAAGAGGTAGGGCCAATTCGTAAACAGATAAATTTACACTTTAAATGGGAAATGTGGGATAATGCGTTCGAGTGAACCAATGCGGCAGGGAATGACCAGGTTCCCGCCCTTATTGCCAAACATATTAATGCTATTTGCGGTTGTCTCTATCGGCGGTTATGGATGGTACTGTCTGCATTAAAAGGCAAAAAAATAAGGATGGAACAAGAGAGGAAAAAATAAGTGGAATCGGTAGAAGCCCTTAATAAATGTCCCGAGTGCGGCACGTCGCTAAAGCCGGTTGTGAAACTGAACAAGCCCCGGTTGCTTGTTTTCATACTGATAGGTTCCGCGCTTGGATTAGGCATGGGTTTCTGGTTTGTCAGCTGGTGGTTCGAGGGTTCCGGGTTTAAGCATGATATGGCAATCATTCATGAAATGGCGGGAGCAATCCTTGGAGGCCTGACCGGTTGGGGGATTGGCGCCTTAGTGGCCCGACGTTAAGGCCGCGCGCCTTTCTTTACATGCATAGCGGACACATAAGTCGGGAGTGGTAAAAAGTTGTTATGAAAAGTGTCGGCGATGAAAAGACTCAAATAAAAAAGCGCACGGATATTCGACCTCGGCGCGGTAGATTCACTTTACCCCTTGTCGCAATTGCGCTTATCACGATTGCACTGGCTACCGGCAGCAGTCTGTGGAAAAGCGGCAACGATAGCGGCATGGCTCCGGACTTCACTGTTGTGATCTTTAACGGCGATGAGCAATGGATGGGAAAGGAAATCACCCTCTCTTCGCTTCGCGGGAAGTCCATCGCTATTCATTTCAGCGCAAGCTGGTGCGCGGTATGCAGCTATATTTTCGAATCCCTCGAACCGTTCAGGGAAAAGGGGCTCTTTGTAATGGGAATAGGTGTGCTCGATAAGGAAACGAATTTCAGAGGGATGATATACGAGATGAATATGGATACACCGGTGGCGTTCGACTTGGACGGCATAGCGCGGAAATACGATGTCAGCATCCTCCCTACTACGGTATTCATCACGAAAGATGGGAAAATATATAAAAGAGTTCTGGGTACGTTCGATAAAGAGCAGCTGGAAGAGATAGTGAAAGGTTTGTTGAAAGCATGAAGAAAGTCTTGTTCATCACTCCCCCGTACCACGCGGGCGTCGTGGAGGTCGCGGGCAGGTGGATTCCATTGAACATGGTCTATCTTGCCGGTGCGGTTAAGTCCGCCGGGTTTAAGGCCGAGATTTATGATGCCATGACAAAAGGGGTCGGGATTGAAGATATCAAAAGCGTGATCAAGGAATCGGACCCGTACATTGTCGCTTCCAGCGCCATAACCGCTACGGTGGAAGACGCCATAGAAGTGCTGGTCGCGGCCAAAGCGGTAAAGCCGTCCGTAATAACATTGCTGGGAGGGATCCACCCGACCTTTATGTACGAGGAAATCCTTAAAAAACATAAAGGGTCTGTGGATTTCATAATCGTTGGGGAAGGGGAGCTGACAATTCAGGAATTGCTGAAAGCTCTCGCGTCTGGAAAAGAAGTAACCGGTGTAAAAGGATTGGCCTTCGAAAAAGACGGAAAAATCATAACTACCCAAAAACGCGAACTTACCGAAGACCTCGATTCGCTTTCCAAAGCGTGGGAGCTTCTGGACTGGGAGGATTATGTCTATTTCGTTATTCCGGACTCGCGTCTTGCCGCTATAGATACCTCGCGTGGATGCACGAAAAGCTGCACATTCTGTTCGCAACAGAAGTTCTACGACAAGTCGTGGCGCGGAAGGCGGCCGGAAAACGTTGTGCAAGATATCGAAAATCTGCATACGCTATACGGGGTAAACGTAGTTCTCTTCACCGATGATTACCCGACGCTGGAAAGAGATCGTTGGGAAAAGATACTGGACCTTCTTATCGAAAAAAACATGGATGTCTACATACTGATGGAAACTAGGGTGGAAGACATATTAAGGGACAAGGACATACTGCATAAATACAGAAAAGCGGGGATCATTCACATGTACATCGGCACCGAGGCGGTGAATCAGGAAACATTGGATTACATGAAAAAGGAGATCACCGTTGAAGACTCCGTGGCCGCCATTCGGCTTCTGGATGATTTCGGAATTATTACGGAAACATCTATGATTTTTGGGTTTCCTTTTGAGACTGCGGAATCAATCAAGAACACTTTAGAACTGTCTAAAATGTACAACCCGGATTTCTGCCACTTCCTGGCGATCAGTCCGTGGCCCTATGCGGACATGTACAAAGAGCTGGAGGATTTTATCCACGTTGATGACTACCGCAAGTACAATCTTGTAGACGTGATAGTGAAGCCGGAAAAGATGAGCTTGGAGGAAATCGACCAGGCCATAGTCACCGGCTACAAAGAGTTCTATATGGGTAAGTTCGGCGAACTCAAAAATCTTAAGGACGACTTCAAGAAAAGATATATTCTGACCGCCATGAAGCTGATTATGTCCAATTCATTTATCAGAAAAAAACTTGGAAACCTCGGTATGCCGCCTGAAGTGAAGGCGTTGATAAAAGATCTTGATTGCCCCAATAACGGGTACGGGCAAATCAAGCCCTCGGCCTCGGTAGATGTCAGATAAAAAAACGCATTAAAACATCTATTCGGAAGTATTTCTCAATTAGCTCAAGCCAACCCGGATAAGACGCATTGACCGAATATAAAACGAAGAAAATCAGAATGAGCCTAATCCTGCCATACCAAATGATCAACTATTAGCAGGCTGCTGAAAAAGTAGCCTGATAGGCAATCCATGGCCGGAATTTAAATGGATTGCCCAAATTGCGTGGGCTGAAAGCCAAGCAATTTGAAAGGCTTGGGCGAATTCATTTTGGCCAAGCCGCGGCTGAAAAAGTCCTGGATGGACTTTTTCAGCAACCTTTTAGATGTAACTTATTACCTTTCTCTTTGTTGAGATAATGGCTGGTCTGCCTCAAATATGATAAACTGCAATAAAGCCTTTGTAAACAACACCTTACTCTAATTTAATCGTTGAATTTGCCCGATTTACGCAAAATTATAGATACGAGCGATTATATTCCCAATATTAGTAAGATAGGCCCTTCCTATTTTTCCAAGAATCAGGAAAATTCGGCACTCTTGGAAGGTTAAGGCCTTGTATTTCATCTAGTTATCCTTTGGGCATGGTTTGTGCTCTTTAACATGTGTCATGAGGACTAAAAACATTAAGAACAGTAAATTTAATATATTTAATTTTTGTTTGGAGGAACATATCATGAACACTTACTGTAGGAACTCAGACAAAAGAAACGCTGAGAAGAGTCAATTAAGGCTCTCGATGATGGTCGCTTTAGTGGTTATTGCGACGGGCGTCTTCTTGCTGTTCCTTGTTGCACCAGCGGAAGCCGTGCATAAAGGAGCGGGCGACCTTACGTGCGGCGCGTGCCACACAATGCATAACAGTCAGGGCGGCGGCGCTAACGAACTTGGCGGCGCCACTGGCGGTTCGATGATTCTACTCCGTGCCTCGCTTACAGGCAGGGAAGAGATTCACAAACTTTGCCTCGACTGCCATTCAGACGACGGATCGCAGGCTGGAGTTAACCAGGCGCCTCAGACCGTTCCCGCGCCGATAGTTCACAATACAGCCACTACGTATGTAGATGGCGGCGGACTGGAGACAATCGGCTCTGGCGGCGACTTCTACCCTGAAATGGCTCTATCGACATCGTCAACCGCTTCGACCGCCGATTTCCTCGGATACGGGCATTCGCTTGGCGCGACAGCCATAACGCCTCCGGGCGGCGATGCGGCCATAAGCGAGTTCTCATGCACGAACTGCCACGATCCTCACGGAACGGCGTCAACAACCGGGACAATCAACCTGTTCAGGAACCTGAGAGTTATCCCGAGCGAATCGGGCGGCTCGGGCATTACACTCACCGCGGCCGACCACACAAGCTGGGTAGGCGGCGTGGAAGGTTCCAACTACACAGGCACTAACTCGTCCGACACGGGCAGCAAAGTATGGGGGATGATACAGTCCGTAAACACGGGCACGCCGGCCACCGATGCCGGCACTAGCAACTCCTACGGCGGCGGGGCTACCGGAATATCCAATTGGTGCGCCGAGTGTCATGACGACTGGCACGAAATAGGCACCGCAGGCAACTATGCCGCGGGCGGCCAGGCCGGCGCGGGCGACTGGAACAGGCACCCGGTAGACAACATCCTTGACGAAGGCGTGACCAACGGTAAATCCGGAGCCGGCGTGGATATCTTCGACGACACCCAATACGATGCAACCACCGCTGGACAGTGGTTGCCGATTGCGGCCACTAACGCCGCCGACAGGATCGCGTACATCCAAACCGCGACAACGGACAAGGTCATGTGCCTGTCGTGCCACTTTGCACATGGCGGACCTTACTTCGACGCACTGCGCTGGGACTACGCTTCGGCAGTCGGTGCAGGAAGCCAGACAGCCAATGTTATCGCTTCCACTCAGGGTTGCCAGCTTTGCCATAACAGGTAAATAACACCCTTATATTGAGGGTATTTGATAACTAAGGGGAAGCCGAATGGCTTCCCCTTTTTAATTGGACGGGTTAATGAGATGCTAAAAACAAAGTTTCAGGATCGGATAGAGATGAAAAAGGTATCGATTCTCATGACCCCCTCCTCCAGCGTGGAAAACGGGGTGGATAATTTGCCCATCGTTTTGGTTATTAGTGATAGCAAAAAGCGCTGGGATTTTTTGGGCGGCTAAAATGATCAGGAAGATATTATCAGCTTGCTTTATAGCCATTATCGTTATGGCTGTACAGGCTCCCGAATGCCTGGCCGCCCATCCGCCCCATGACGCCGCAAACACAGGCGGAGAAAAGATCGTTCAGAAAATAGACAAACTGGCAATTTTCCCCCTTAAAAACCTTTCCGACCAATTGGAGGCCCTGGCGATCATAACCCCGCTGATAGAAAAGAGGCTGATGAACAAAGGATTCAGCATAATTCCCTACGCGGCGGTGGACGGCTTCCTGAATAAACTAAGAATCAGGAATACCAGCTCGGTCGACAAGGTTACCGCTTATGAGCTTAAGCGAAAACTGGGGGCCGATGCCGTTTTGATAGGCACCATAGACTACTTTACAAAAGAAGGCCGCGAAACCTATGTAGGGTTGACCCTCCGGCTGGTGGGTACTCGCAACTCGTCAATAATTTGGATGGAGACCCTTTCCTACTCCGGGAGCGATTTCAGGGGCCTGTTCGGTTTTGGCACTATAAGATCGCTTGATAAGCTAAGCGGCAAGGTCGTTTCCCATATATTTAAAAAAATGCCCGGGCAGTATGTTTACGAGAAAGAGGATGAAAACTTCTTTTTACTCGGTAACATACTCATTGACCCCCCGATAACTACCGGGGGAGAGGAAGTTCAATTGACTGTCAGGGTCATACCGGTATCCGAAAAGCCGTCCTCGGTGCGCGCCCTTGTGGAAGGAAAGTGGTACGACCTGAAGCACAAAATAGGCGAATATTACGACGGCACCATCACACCCCCCGACACCGGAGGCTACTACCCGCTGGATATATACGTTAAGGGGGCTTACGGCAAACCGCATATTTTCCCATCTGCGTCCGTGGTAAGGGTGGACATGATTCCCCCCTTCGTTGAAATTGCAATAACCAAGGGAATAATTGGCAAATGGGCCAAAAACAAGAAAGACTTTATCATTTTTACCCTCTCCAGCAACGAGGTTGCCGATAGGTGGGAAGTCGATATAGTAAGCTTGGAAAACAAATCGGTAAGGAACGGTAAAGGATATGGAAGCCTTCCCAGACAGCTCATATGGAGGGGCGAGAACAACAGTGGAGCGAGAAACAAGGACGGTAAATATATATTACGTCTATCCGTATGGGACGCCGCGGGGAATATGGGCGTCTATACCAAGGAATTGAAGCTGGACTCCACTCCCCCGAAAGTCGACATAGATGTCGAACCGGACGAGTCGGGGGAAGGCGTGCTGTTCTCTTTCAATTACGATGAAAGCGATATCCTGAGGGAATGGAACTTCAAGGTTTTCGATGCAAAGGCAAAGCTGATCAAGGAATTTAGCGGCAAGGGAAGGATGGAAAAGAAATTGAACATGCTCTGGCCATCCGGAATCGATCTTACGGTAGATACGAAATTAATGTATACTTTTAGTGCTATAGATATGGCCGGTAATGCTTATGAAACTTCAGGTGAGGAATTCTTTTCTATCAGAAATAAAGGATTTAGCAGAAAAAAAGGAATGAGATTTTCAAAAATAACTGAAGATAGAGGTTGGGGCATCGGCAAGTTTTAAACGTATTCTTTTTGGCGGCAGGCCAATTGCGGATAGTTGACGGAGTTAGTCGGCGCTCTTTCCTGTGAAACCCTAGCTAGATTTATGTGGAATGCCCTGTAGCGACTTTATTTAAATAAGGCAATTTAAAATGGGTGAAACTAGGCGAGTTCTCTATCTTCTGATAATTGTTCTCCTTGTGATCGCGCTTTACCCCTCATCCAAAAAACTAAACGCTACGGGTGGGGCGTTTACATCCACAAAACATGGAGGGGCAACCACCGATAGCGAAACACCGTATGGAAGCGGGGTTGACAGGAAATACGGAGACGATTACGGGGGCACAGACCCTTATCCATCGACATCGGAAGGCACCTACGACGCCGGCGAATGCGGTCATTGCCACGAAATGCACGCCAGTTTCGCAGGGGCCGAACCACTGCCCGACGACACCGGCGACGGGGCTACCGCCTACCTCCTGATGAAGGATTACGACACAGGATCACCGGGCGCCAACTCCGAGATATGCTTTTACTGCCACGACAACTTTTCCAATATAAGCTCTTCCGGCAGTACCGCCGGCGAGGGGCGGTGGGAGTTCTATCAGGGGAACGCCAATTACACGGCGGCCAGCCACTATCAAAGTTCCGATTTCGCGTGGCCGGGCAATGTCGACCTCGAAACCCCCGGTGACATCTGGCCCAGAAAGAACGCCAGGACCATAGCCGCCAGCATCGGAAGCTGTATAAACTGCCACACCCCGCACGGTGTAAGCGGCACGTACGATGCCGCCTTGGCGCCGTCCTCGTCCAATTATTCCGCAACAAGTACAACCCCCTCGGGAGCCGGTCTCCTTATCCCCCGCCAGCTTATAGCAAGGGAGGAGGCGCTCTGCCTCAACTGCCACGACGGCTCTCCCGCAAGCGCGGGCGGGGTTATCTCCGCGGGCACCGGGGACATAAAAACACAGGTGGACAACTACTTTGCCACGTCGGGAAGCGGCCACCCGGTAAGGAACAGTAGCTCTTACGGCATTCACGACCTTGCAAACGAGTCCAATATATCTCCCCCCAGCATAGGATGGCTTAATACGGCGGGGTCCCATGCCGAGTGTACAGACTGCCACAACCCGCACATGGCTGAAGGGTACGGAACGGGAATGTCCGCTCCCGCACGCGGCACGGTATTCCAGTGGAGCGGCACAACCTCTTTCCACTCAAACAGGAGCACCAGCACTTACGGCGTACTGATAGGGCAGGTGAACACGGGTGTGTGGGGTGCGTCGTTCAATCAGTCCACGGGAGCATTTTCGTCGACCATAGAAAATCTCGATCCGGCTTCCAACTACGTTTACGAACTCTGTTTCAAGTGCCATTCGGATTGGGCATGGAACGGCTCCGCCAACCAGCCGACATCCCCTTCCACCACCAAGACGTGGTCGGGCGCCTACATGCCGAGTTCCCTGCCGATGACCAATGTGCCGGAGGAGTTTATAAACAATGCCACCACAAACGCCGCGTGGCATCCCGTTTACGGCCAGGGCAGGAACATGCCGGAGGATTCAAATGTAGCGAACCCGTTTTGGTGCCTGACGGCGGGGGGGACAACTTATTCATGGAGCCAGAATTACACGACTACATGCTCTCTTCAGGCGGGAACAAGGACGGACCTCGACGTTGATCATCGAAACACACTATCGCAGAATTTTGTGCCGCCATGGCTTCACGATTCCTTAATAACATGCGTCGATTGCCACCAGGCGGCTAACGTGGACAGCTCAGGCCTTATAGCAAGGGGGCCGCACGGTTCCTCAAGGCCGTTTATTCTGCGGGGGCTCGATACTACGATTACCTACTCGATAACATCTGCCGGGCCCGATAATCTCACCAGTGTAAGCTATTCGGCTGTTCCCGGCTGCGGGGGCGAGACAGGCGGAACAGAGTGGGAGTATTGCGGAGATGCTTCCAACAAAGCGGTAACAACAGATATTACGTCGTCATCGGTGAACAACCTCTGCCTTAACTGCCACAGGCCCGATGTTTACGGACATGAATTGACCGATTCAAACGATTTACCAAGATTTTACCTCTTCCCGAGGTTTAGGCACCCGGCGGACTGGGGTTCCGGCGGCATGAGGGTGCTGGACAGTGGTGTGGGAGGCGACCTCCCAAGGGGCATCGTCTGCATGAGGTGCCACGGCGGAGGAGTGGATTCAGCCGATCAATCAGGCGGAGAATACGACAAACTGGGCGTTATACACGGCGCGAAGAAGGCCGCGTCTTCCGATTATGGCACGGTGGGCAGGGCGTTCATAGCCGGGACCTCATGGGTGGGGTACACGCCGGGCACCACTTCCTCGGAGCTTGAATGCTTTCCCACAAAAAACTCCACGTTTAACGCCTGCGGCCAGCATGGCACTGGAGCCAAAGGGAGCGGCACTTACGCCAACTACGACTATACACCACCGTAACGTTTTGCCTTGCACAATTCCTCTCTGCATACGGCAAAAGCGTGTAACATGCGGGATTTGAACCGTCTTTTTTGGGGGAATTCTATCGGTGAAGGAACGTAGCTGGCTTTGCGGGTGAATTTTGACCGGAAATATGAAGACATCTGCCGCCCGATATAGGGCGACTTTCTTTCTGATTTTCGCCGTTTCAGGTTTTTCGGGCCTTATTTACGAATCGATCTGGACGCACTACCTTAAATTATTTCTTGGCCACAGCGCTTTCGCCCAGACCCTTGTGCTGGTGATATTCATGGGCGGCATGGCTCTCGGCGCGTGGCTGGCAAGCAGGTATTCACCCCGATGGAAGAATCTCCTGAAGGCTTACGCCGTAACCGAAGGGCTGATAGGGGTTTTCGCCCTGCTTTTTCACGATGCATTCGCGGTTTCAACTCAGTTTGCATATGACGCTGTTTTTCCGGCGCTCGGTATAGGGCATTCCCTTTTCATCTTCAAATGGAGCCTTGCGGCGCTACTGATTCTTCCGCAATCGGTCCTTTTAGGCATGACTTTCCCGCTAATGAGCGCCGGCATCATCCGGCGTTTTCCGAAATCCCCCGGCGCTACGATTGCGACGCTTTACTTTGCCAACAGCTTGGGCGGAGCCATAGGCGTACTGACAAGCGGTTTTTTTATGATTGAGTGGGTTGGACTTAAGGGAACTGTTATGGCGGCGGGGCTGATAAACATAATACTTGCCCATATCGTCTGGCTTATGGCGGCCGACGCCAATGCCGGAACTTACACCGGCCGCGCAACGGACGACCGCGCAACGGACGGCGGCGGAGCGGGGACCTACCGTTTTTTCGCCGCCGTCGCCTTTTTTACGGGCGCCGCATCGTTCATCTACGAGATCGGCTGGATACGCATGCTGAGCCTTGTACTTGGCAGTTCTACCCACGCCTTCGAGCTGATGCTTTCCGCGTTCATTTTCGGCCTTGCTTTCGGCGGGTTATATATAAGGAAGCGAATCGACGGCATAGGCGACGCGGTCCGGTTTGCCGGGATCGTGCAGGTATTGATGGGTTTTCTGGCCCTGGCCACTTTGCCCGTTTACAGTCAAAGCTTCGAGGTAATGAGCTTTATAATGAAGTCCGTCAGCAAAACGGACGCTGGCTACGGCATCTTCAACATAGCGAGCCACTTGATATCTCTTGCGGTAATGATGCCCGCGGCCTTTTGCGCAGGGATAACGCTGCCGCTAATAACTTACATACTGCTCAGGAAGGGGCACGGGGAGGAGTCGATAGGCCACGTCTACGCCGCCAATACGGCGGGCGCCATAATCGGAGTGCTTTTTGCGGTGAACATTGGAATGCCCTACTTCGGCCTGAAGGGCCTTATATCTTTCGGCGCGGGGCTGAACATGGCGTTGGGGGTGGCGCTTATATATATATCGGCCGGCTCATTCAAAAAACCCGCGCCCGTCTATGTTGCGGCGTTGTGCATGGCGGCAATCGCGGTAACGCTCTTTTGGGTCAAGCTGGACCCGTATAAAATGGCCTCCGGAGTGTACAGAGATGCCAAAGCAAGGCTCCAGGACAAGGAGATCCTTTATTACCGTGACGGCAAAACGGCAACGATTAGCGTATATAAAAATCAGCGGGGAAAGATCACAATTCAAACCAACGGAAAACCGGACGCCACCATGTCGCTTTCCGAAGATAGTCCGCGTTCAGTTGATGAGTTAACGCAGGTTCTTCTTGGGGCGATTCCGCTTTTGATTAACCCCGATGCGCGGATAGCGGCCAACATCGGGTTTGGCTCCGGCACTACCGCCCACATCCTGCTGGCATCGCCCGTTATGGAACGGGTGGACACAATTGAGATTGAACCGTTCATGGTGGAAGGCGCGGAACAGTTCCGTCCCAAGGTCGAAAGGGCCTTCAGCGACCCGCGAAGCCGGATACATATCGACGATGCAAAATCGTTTTTCACCGCACAGGCGATAAAATACGACATTATCGTATCCGAGCCGTCCAACCCGTGGGTAAGCGGCGTATCGGGGCTTTTTTCCAAGGAGTTCTACGGGCTTATCCGCGACCATCTTGATGATGACGGCGTATTCATCCAGTGGCTGCATCTTTACGAGATAAACGAAAGGCTTGTCGCCTCGGTCATAAAAGCGTTGGCATCCAGTTTTTCGGACTACACCGTGTACTCTGCAAGCAGTCTCGATATAATCATAGCGGCCAAAAAAGAGGGGTTTGCAAAAAGGCCTGATCCGAAAGCATTGGAAAAAATTCCCGGCCTTTTGGAGCCGCTGAAAAGGATTAACATCTATAGCGTCCACGACGTGGACATGCTAAGCCTCGGAACCAGAAAGATACTGGGCCCTTACTTCGACGCGTCTCCGGTTCCCGCCAATTCCGACTATTTCCCGTTCCTTGACCTTAATGCCGCAAAGGCGCGCTTTATGAACGAAAAATTTTTCGATATCAATTTTCTTGGGAAATCTTCCCTCCCTTTCTTGGAGATGCTGGAAGGCCTCAAGATAAGGCATTTTGACGCCGATGCGTCGTATTCGTATTTTCAAGACAGACTTTTCAATTCCCAGTGGGCGGCCGTTATGCGGGATTATATTATGCACGGCAGCGATCTCCCCGAGGGAGCGCCCAATGAGATCTATCAACTCCCGGCGATAACAAAAATACTTTTTTCGGACTGCGCCTCAATGAACGCCGATTTATGGCTGGGCAGACTTATAACGCTTTCCAATAGACTGGTTCCATATCTTACTCCGGAGGAACTGGAGGAAATATGGAGTAACCTGGAATCGCAGGCCTGCATGTCGTCACTCCCTCAAACGCATATCAAGTGGTTTAAGCTGGTAAGGGCAACGAGCGATAGAGACGGCAAAATGATGGCACGTCTTGCAACCGAACTTTTAAAATATACCGATCCGAAAAAAGATACGGGAATTTATGAATACCTCCTGTCGGCGGCAATGTTGGGGTATCTGTCCGGTGGGAACACGCAAGCAGCCCGAATAACGGGCGAGAAATATTCACAAAACCTGGCCGAAGGCCCCGGGAGTATGGCGCTTAAGGTGCTTTTACATATGGCCAGCAATGGGAAACGGGATTAGGCGAAGCGAAAAGAAGCGAAAAATGGCGGGAACTGTTATAAAATATAGGTTGGGTTTTAAAGAAGGATGAATCAATTGAAGAAAACTTTATTTATAATGCTCTTTCTTGTTTACCCGTTTATCGATGCGTTTGCATTCTGGCCGATGTTCAAAAAAGACCCTAGCCATACCGGACAGGCCGGTTATGTCGGCACGGAGAGCGCGAAACTGAAATGGAGCGTCGATATAAACGCCCTTACCGGGTGGGCGGCATCACCCGTTATCGGAAAGGACGGGACGATTTACATTCACGGAAAGTCTCGTACAAGAGGGGAAGTCATTTTATACGCGGTGTCCCCCAGCGGCAAAATCGTAAGGCAACGCACATTTCCGGCAAAATACAAAGAGCCGATCACCACCCCCGCAATTTCGCCCGATGGGAAATACCTTTACTTTTACACCGTAACGGACGACGGGGGCCGCGACCGCGGCGTGTTGTACTCTCTTTCCTTAAAGGAGTGGAAAATAGCGTGGGAAATCAAGTTTGAAATAGATACGGGCATCGCCTACATGCCGCTGGCGGTAAGCGGCGACGGGAGCATTTATGTAGGCACCGCATTATATATATCGAAAAAGGATGTGATTTCCAAATCGCGCCTTTTGGCCGTATCGCCCGGGGGGAAGCTTAAATGGACAAGTGAGTTAAGAAGGCACGTATCGACTCCGGCCTTTTCCCGCGATGGAAAAGAGTTGTACGTGCTAACCGAGGGTAAAAATGGAAAACAGATTGTACTTGCATTCGATTTACACGGCAAGGTTCTGTGGCGGTTCATGACTAAAGTGGACCTTGATTTTTATTCCACCCCCACCGTTGGACAGGACGGGACGATATACCTGCCCGCTGATGAGAAGGTCGTATATGGCATGCGCTACAGAGGAGGCGGCAAGTTTGAAGTAATAAGTTACAAAACCGGATACGGCGTCAATTGGTCGAATACATCGATATCGCCCTCCGGCATCGTTTACGTGGACTCGGGGCCTTTTGTTGGGAAAAGCGCTCTTGTTTCGTTCGATAAGGACGGCAAAAAAAGATGGGAATTCATGTTAGACGTACCTTATCTCGCCTCCGCCCCTTTAATAGATAAAAATGAAAAAATCTATTTCTTGGGAAGCAACGGCACCTTTTATTGTCTTAACAAGGAGGGAAAGGTAGTGTGGGAATATGAGGTATACGATAGAGGAGAGCACTACGGCTACGCTCCCGCCATGGGCGAAGACGGAACGATTTATATTGTCGGCGGAGACGGATTCCTATATGCCATTGGGCAGTAGAAACGCATGGGCATTTCCCGTCCTTAATTGTCACCCTGAATTCATTTCGGGGTCTTGTGGTGAGATGCTGAAAAGAGTTCAGCATGACAAGGCAGGGTTCGACATGACACGGGGGCGGCTGGCCGCTGTCACACTGCCTGTCCCTCGCGCAGTCGAGGGGAGGAACGAAGGTAGCCTGTCGTTGGCCGAGATTAGAGAAAGGTATAAAGCATAGTCCGGAAACGGCTGTAAAATAGATATAGTAAATGAAAAACCTTCTAACCACCGCGATTATCCTGGCGTTGCTTCTTATGCCTTCCTTTGCCAATGCGCAAGAGGAGGCCGAAAAAACTGCCGTGCCGAAGCTGGAGATAAGGTATTTAACGTCGTATCCATCAAACATTATTGCGGGTAATTCGCCATTCAAGCTGCATATAGACAAAACGCGGAGCGAACTTTACGTTGCCACGTCGGGAGGGAAATCCATCGCGGTAATAAATAATGACGGGTTGCGGGTTTTCAGAATCATTCTCAGCAAGAAAAAACCCGTTGGTTTTTGCGTAAACAGTAACGGCATAATTTATATTGCCTATCGCGATGGCGATGTGAAACTCCTGAACTACCGTGGTGAACATAAGGGACAGCTCGATCTCTCATCCGTTCCCGAACCGGATTCAATCGAGATCCAGTCTCTTCATTGCGGATCGCAAGGCAACATCTACCTGGGTGAATCCAGACTGAGCAGGGTGATCGTAATGGACGGTACCGGGAAATTTTTATATCAGTTCGGGGAAAGGGGAGCGGGAAAGGGGGAGTTCCTGAATGCTTTCGATTTAGCAACCGACGATGAAAGGATCTACGTGCTCGATCCGGCGCTCTTTCGCGTATTGGTTTTCAAAAAAGGGGGTGAGTTCCTCTTTCAGTTCGGGAAAGTTTCCGCCATGTTCGGAGGGTTTGCCATACCATCCGGAATCGACTCGGACGGCGAGAGGGTGTTTGTGACTGACTCCAACAGGACGGTGGTAATTGTGTTCAACTTGAAGGGAAAGCCGATAAATGAATTCGGCTGGAGCGGAAGCCGAAAGGGAGGTCTCTCGTGGCCCTCCGACGTGAAGGTGGATGGAAATGGAAAAATCTTCGTAGCCGATAAAGGCAATAACCGCGTTCAGGTTTATAAGATTGTTCCTTCCGCCGATAGTACCGGGAAAAAGTAATTTACGGAAGTTTAATAGAATATATGAACTTGTTTGGAGTGCAAGGCCGCTGTATGAGCCGCTTTTTTTCACGTATGTTTTTTTATGGAAGTAGCCGTCGGCCAGGAGCCGTGATTTGGACATTGCTGACTCTCATTATTCTGGCCGGCATTGCGGGGCGCGCTGAATCTGCAGCTCCCAAGTTTTATTTCTTTTCTTCCATCGAGGGCTTTTCAAAGGAATATCCTTTTGAGGGGTTGTCATCATTTTACCTGTATGGAGAAGAGATTTTCGTAGCGGATAAGACCGGAAGCCGAATATACATATTTGATCTGGACGGGACGCCCCTGTTCCAGTTCGGAAAAGAAAAAGGTGTTGCCAGCCCGATAGACCTTTTCGTTTCGAACAACCGCATTTACGTCAGTCAGAAAGATAAAGGCGCCATAGAGATTTTCAATATGCGGGGAGACCCCGTTAAAAAAATAGCCCGGCCCGTGGAAAGTTTTTCGCCGGGCTGGATGACGCCGCTGGAAGAGGGCGGATTTCTCGCCGTGGACAGAAATACAATGGAAATATTCGTATTTGACGGTGAAGACAACTTCAGTTACAGTTTTGGCGGCCGCTATCTATTCGGTTCACTGGGAGGGCTGGTTGCTCATAACGGAAACGTTTACATAACGGTTATGGACAGCTCTCCGGTACTGAGAGTGTTCGATATACAAGGAAATTACAAAACCGGTTTCGGTGCAATTGGCGAAGGGAAGGATAATTTTTCCATGCCTTCAGGTGTGGGGGTTGGTCCGAAGGGCGTCATCTGGATTGTGGACGGGTTCAAACACCGCGTTGCGGGGTTCGACAAGGAAGGGAAGCTGGTAAGCGATTTTGGAAGCTTCGGCAGGAGAAACGGCTTTTTAAATTATCCGCTTAACATCGATTTCAATGGCGATCTTTACTATGTTTTGGAAAAGGGTAAGCGTGGCAGGATCAGCGTATTCAAGAGGGAGGAATGACGGAATCTATTCAACCATCTTCATGCGGGATGTGGATAATCTTTGAAAAAAAAGGAGGAAAGTTATATATTTAAACGAACCGCCAGATATTTAAATTATCAAGCGATCGATTGTGTATATAAATTTAATAGATGTTAGATTCTCGAAGTAGCCTGCTGTTTGGCAGTATGGGCTTTGCTGCGGTGTATTTGCATTAAAGAGATTAATTATGAAATTAAGAATATTACTCACTCTGGCAGTCATGGTCCTTGTAATATTTGTGTCGCCCAGGTTCGTTGAAGCCGAGTATGGGGATATTATCCTCAACAGCAAGGCGAAGACCATGAGGGATGCGGGAGTGAATGACGTACTTTTTCCTCACTGGTTCCACCGGATATTTTTCAAATGTAAGGTATGCCATGAAAGTATCTTTACCATGAAGACCGGTGCGAACGATATAGAGATGAGCCGGATTATAAATGGCGAGCAATGCGGCGTATGCCACAATGAAAATATAGCATGGGGTCCGCTGAATTGCGAATCATGCCATTCCCATGAACCCGGGTGGTTGCCGGGACCTTTGCAGAAATCAAGAAAGATTAAACAGGAATGAGAGCGGTATCCAGTTAGCGTATAAGGAATCTTTTCTTTTGTTCGCTGTGGCAGCGGATGCAATTTTCGAATCCCTTTGGCTGGAAAGCTACGGAGCCGTGGCAGCGTCCGCAGTATTTCCCATCCCAGATATCTTGCATCAGGTATTTATTGGCTCCTTTTTTTGGCAGGAAAATACCCGGATGGCAGTTTTTGCATGACAGCCAGTATGAGTGTGTCTTGTGAGAAAACATAACGTTTGCCATTATCCTATCTTTAATTACGAGCAATATGTCCTTGGTGAATACTTCCTCTTTTTCTTGCTCTTCATCGTAAATTGAATCCGCAGGGTCGATATAGCCTCTCTTAACGGCGACTGTAAAATCAAGGTAATCGAATGCGTCCTTCGGAAAACCTTCCAGTTCCTTAATTTGCTCGATTCTTGGGGGAGGCGGGACCCAGTAAACATCTTCTGTATTCTTGAACCTGCCCTTCGTCACGGCCTGGAATTCTTCCTTTTGCTTTTTTAGCTTTTCCTCTGCCTTCTTTTTTCTATTTTCCATTTCCTGTAAAGCTGTTCTGGATAAAAAAGCAAGCGATCCTTTTCTGAAGAAGGGGACATTCCCATAGCCCGTTTTGGAAGATAGATCCCTTTTGGATTCGGATGATAAATCGGATTTAGGTTTTGATTTGCCACATCCGTTTACGAATGGAATAGTGAAGGCAATTAGGATTAGAGCGCTTAAGAGAAGTCGGTCACATTTTTTCTGCATTGAAAATCTGTATCCTATTGTTCCCTTGGTCCACAATATATAATGTGCCAGACGAATCTATATGTATGTAGGAAGGTCTGTAAAGCTCCCCGGGAACCCACCCATATCTGAAAAAATGGGACTGGAATTCCCCTTCGCTATTAAAGACTGCAACACTGCCCTTGTGACGATCCAAAACGTATATTAGGCCGTTCTTGTCGATTGTAAGGCTCACCGGGAACCAAAACTCCTCCGGCCGGTTTCCTCTTTTGCCAAAGCTTGATATGATTTCGCCTTTACTGTTGAATATATAAACTTTCCTTTCCATCGCGGAGAGCGTGTAGATATTTCCCGAACCGTCGAGACGAATATCGGAAAAATCCACCGGGCCGTTTTTTAACGTAATTTCCCTCATAAACTGCGCCTTTGAATTCAGCACGAGTATTCGGCCGTTTCCCTTGTCAATTAAATAAAGATTATCATTCATGTCAACAGCTATGCTTTGCAGCACTACCGGATTTCCTTTGGCCGGAATTCCAGTCAGTTCCTGTTTTTTGAAGATCTTGTTTGGAATATCGATAATGAACAGTCCGTTTTCGACGCCGCTTAGAATATAAAATTCTCCCTTGCTGTTCCGGATGACACCAGTGGGTTTTTTCAGCTGACCTCCGGCATCGAAATCAGCAAGGAAATTGAACTCGGAATCAAAAGAAACTAAACGGTCATTATCCGTGTCTGCTACATACAATCTTTTTTTGGTTTCGTCATAGAAAATTGCCGACGGCTTTTTTAAAGCCCCCATTAGCTGGCTGCGGGACAAAGCGATTACAAGCGGCATCTGGTTTGTGGAGGGGGTCAGCATACCTGCATGGTTCAGGGTTAAAGTGAGTTCAAGCTGCATCAGCTGGGCAGAGGCATTAGCCGAGCCTAAACCAAAAACAGTCAGTAATAAGAAGAAAACCGCAACAATAATTTTAGATGCACTAACCATATATATTAAACTACCCGTATTTTTACTAACCGCAAGTACTTTATTATGAGGTAACATTGATTCCCCTTTCAACTGTTTTTGCGGAGTCATATTTTCGCTCATAGGTTGTGGCACTCCAGGCACAGTGTGCCATCCGGGTTGAGCCTTAAATGGTACTTGAAGTCGGTTCCCATTGGATCATGGCATGTAATACAGTTCATTGCTTTATTGTTCCTGGGATCCAGGATATCGTCGCCGACCGGATGCGAGAATGCAAGCTCTGCCTGGTGGCATTTGCCGGTGCCGCATAACTTACCTTCTTCTGCTATTAAGAATAGCTCGTTATCAGAGCCATGTGCAGTATGGCACATGGAGCAATCATCGGATTTCGGATGTTTGAATTTTGCGTCATCACCGGCCATGCGAGTCTGTGTATCCTGATGGCATGTGAAGCAGACGTCATTCTCCCTGTTTTCAAGGAGGGATCTTGAGTCCGATGCATGGGCATTGTGGCAGTTCATGCAGAAATTGGCCCTGTCTCCCGTAATGTGGTTGTTTACTTTTTTAAAACTCATTCGGGTCTTTTCATGGCATTTGTAGCACAGATCCACTCCCGAGCTTTTCAGGGCTAACGGGTTCTTGGAATCGGCGCTGTTATGGCAATCGGCACACTTTTTTTCCTCCATAGGCTTGTGTATGGATGCTTTAAGCAGCTTTGTGTTTTCAGATGAATGGACATTGTGACATTGGCCGCAGTCCGATTCGCCTACCGAATAATTAGAGTGCGCTCTGACGAATGTGCCCTTACTTGGATCGTGGCACGCTGAACAAAGATCGCCGATATTTTTTAACAGCATTCCTTTGTTTTGAGAAGAATGCGGGTCGTGGCAAGCACCACACTTTCCCTGCTTTGCGAGACGATGACTTTCTTTTCCACCCGTCAGGTTTTTTTTGGTATGGCACTTATAACAAAGTTCGCCACCTTTGCTGACGAGTAGCTTATCATTTTTGGACGAGTGGGGATCGTGACAGGAGGAGCAATCGCCTGTCCTTATAGGTTCGTGAAGCACTTTTCTGTCGAAAATGCCGGGTTTGTCCTTTTGATGGCATTTGTAGCATAACTTGTTTAGCGACTTGTTTAAAAGTCCCTTATGGTTGGATGCGTGCGGGTCATGACATGCGATACAGTTGTTCTTTTCTACCGGCTCATGCGCTTTTTCCACCGAAATCTTATCTTTTATTTTGGGATGGCAGTCTATGCAGTCTTTGCCCTTATCGGATGCTGCGTATGCCGGTAAGGATAGGATCAAGCAAATAAAAAGTATTACAACTGGAGATGCTGGCGACTTGATAAACTTCTTTATCAGATCGCTGCTTAACTGCACGTTAGATACTTTCACAACCCTTCCCTTTTATCCTTGCGAATCCGGATGACAACCCTTACACAAGCCTTTCTCGAAAGGTTCGTGGAGAATCTTGTGAAGAAGGCCCTTGCTTTGAGAATAATGCGGTTCGTGGCAGCCGGTGCAGTTGCCCTTCTTGAAAGGAATATTATTGTGCTGCTTCATGAACCCATCGTCTTCCTTTTTGTGGCATGTTCCGCACAGAGTCGAGCTTTCATAAACCAGCAGCTTGTCTTCTGTGCTGAAGTGAGGAGAGTGGCACTTCAGGCATTCCCCTTTGTCTACAGGTTCATGAACGAATTTTCCTGATTTTGCGATATTGTTTTCAATATCAGTATGGCACGATAGGCACAGACTTTTTGGTGGCCTGTTCAGATATCCTTTTATCTTGCCACCGTGCGGCAGGTGGCAGAGTACGCATTTGCCGACTGATAGAGGCTTATGGACATTCTTCGCCGCGGTTACCCCTGCATTTATTTTCTTGTGGCAGTTGTAGCAAAGCTTTGGCTCGTTTTCCTTCAACTGATTATTCCTGTTGCCCGCATGGGTATCGTGACAGCTAGCACATTTCCCTTCCTTATAGGGGATGTGCAACAGGTCTTTACCCAGCTCTTTTTCCAGCGAAGTGTGGCAACTGAAACATAAAGTTTCTCTGGGTTGGGTAAGCATGCCTTTCACATCCGAACCGTGAGGCGGGTGGCACTTTGTACATTCACCTTTTTTAACAGGACCGTGGACGCTGAACATGTCAAATTTCTTTTTTGACTCTGCATGGCAACTGTAGCAGTTTTCTCCTATTTCCGTTTTCAGTTCATTCTTTAGATCGGACGCATGGGGTGCATGGCAGTAGATGCATTCCCCTTTTTCGATTGGCGAATGGGGAACCTGCTTTTGGAATTTTGTTTCCTTGTGGCACGTGTAGCACAATTCCGAGCCTGTGTATTTCAGGATATTCTTTATTTCCGAGGCATGGGCGTCATGGCAATCTGAACATTTATTTTCCTTTAACGCGGTATGGACGAACTCTTTTTGATGCAGCTTTTTAGATTTTTCATGGCAACTGTAACAGAGGGTATTCTCGTCACTTTTTAATTCGTTTTTGTGGTCAGAGGCGTGAGGGTCGTGGCACGACAGGCATTCCCCTTTTTCTATTGGGGAGTGTATGTGCGTCTTTTTAAACGCTTCCTGTTGCTTCGAATGACAGCTGTAGCATAGGGCGTCGCCTTTAGCCTTTACGGCAAGAGGATTTTTGGAATCGGAAGAGTTGTGGCAAGAGTCGCATTTTAGTTCGTCGAAAGGTTTGTGGACATTCTCTCTCATGAGGTTTGCGTTCGTTGAGGAATGAGGCGCGTGGCATTTCGAACAGTCGCTTTTTTCCACCGGATAATTTTTGTGGCTTTTCTGGAATTTATCGTTGTTTTTGTGACACCCGGCGCATAGTTGATCGGCTGGAGTTACAAGCACGTGACGGTTTTCCGATGAGTGGGGGTCGTGGCACTCCAGACAGCCCTTTTCCTCCAGCGGTTTGTGAACTTTTGCTCTTGTAAAACTATCCTTGGCGTGGCACTTGAAACATAGCGCGTTTCCCTGCACGCGGGTTAATTTGACGGACTCCGAGGAATGCGGGTCGTGGCAGCTTAAACAATCCTTCTTCTTCAACGGATCGTGGAGGTACTTCTTTTCAATATCCTTTCTTTGTTTTTCATGGCAGTCGTAGCAAAGATCGGAACCCTTCTTTTTCAGATAGAGCGCTCCAATGAGGCCGTGAGGGCGGTGGCACCCTTCGCAAAGTTTTTGTTTTAAAGGTGTGTGGAGCTCTTTACCCTCAGAGTATTCTTTATACGATTTTTCATGGCATTCGACGCAGCTTTTCCTTACTATCTTTGATTTCGATGGAGATGCGCAACTTCCCAAAACGATCGCAACAACGCTGAAAAGAAAAAGACAAAATACGACTTTCAGGTAGAGCGGAGTTCTGGTAAAGACATTTTGTCCTTTATTATCAGTAAAATACATGGTTCGCTAGAAATGTAATTTCGTCATGGATTACCTTTCAGGTTGCTCCTTATTTTAATCCTGATTCTTTATTTTCTCAGTAAATACCTTCAAAGCAGACTCATTCACTTTGATAGACGAAGCAGATCTTAATTTACCAAGATAGCTGTTTCGCAATTCATTATATCTTTTTTTCTTCATGGTGACTATTATATCGTCTCTTACTTTTTCAAACTTTTTAGGTTCGTATTGTTTTCTTCCAACGAACTTTACGATGATGTATGATTTCTTAATTTTGAAAGGTCCGTAAATCCCGTTTTCCTCCATTTCATCCAGTTTCTGGCTCATGGCAGGATCCAGCGATGTGATGGGTATCCATCCGCTATCCCCCTTATCCGGGGCAGATGAATTTATAGACGTCTCTTCGAACATAAGATGGAAATCCGCTCCGTTCATTAATTCTGCAAATGTCTTTTCCGCCTTCGATATTTCTTTGATCTGTATTGCTTTGAACCTTACATCATCGGGATCCCTGTAATCATCTTTGTTATCTTCGTAATATTTTCTTACTCCATCTTCACTCAGCTTAACGGCATCTCCAAGAATCTTTACTTTGAAGAATTTTACAAGAAGTGCTTCTTTAATCTTTCTTTGAGCATCCTGAAAAATCAGATCCTTTTCGTAATTTCTGCTTTTGGCCTCTATGTCGATGAGTTTTCGCCTAATGAGGGTATCCAGCACATTCCTTTTGAATTTTTCCAGTTCCGCTTCGTCCCCTTTTAACTTGGCGGATTTTACCATTTTTATCAGCTTAAGCGCTTTTATGGGCTCTCCATTTACGGTTGCAATCGTCATGTCGTTTTTCTCGGTTCCCATATCAGGCTTAATTGATTCAACAGCGGACTCATTAATTGTTGTAACCGCCGATTTTTGCAAGGAGGCGATGAATTCCGCGTTTCGAACCATTTCCTTTTCCTTAAAAATGGCTCTATTAATTCTTTTTCTATCCTTTTCGGGAATTTCACCTTCAGGCCTTTTCTTTTCCTCAAGCTTGAACATGTGAAAACCTCTCTTCGTTTCGACAAGGTCGCTTATTTCACCTTCCTCCATTGAGAAGGCCTTGTCTCTAACCTCTTTAAAGAGTTCCGCCTTTTTCTTGAACCCTATATCCCCGCCTTTTTCCTTTATGGCTTCGGTTGTTTCGGATTCCCTTTTGGCAAGCTCGGCGAAATCCTTACCATTTTTGAGAGCCTTCAAAAGACGTTCGGCCTTCTCTTTGTCTACCGTGAATATATGCCGTAGTCTTACAGCCTCATTGATATCTGAATACCGTTGCCATATCTCTTCATCGGAAACCTTGATCTTGTCCATTATCTCTTCCTGGCGTAACCTGCTTAGAGAGAAGTTTAACTCGGATAAGTTGTAAGCGCTGACAAATTCCGGAATTTTATCGAGGCCGATGCTTGATGCCTCCTGTATCATAAGCCTGTCATCTATCAAATCTTCTAATATCTGGCGATGGTCTACATTTGATACGTCGACCTCCGTCTTTTTGCTCATATCTAAGGTGTGGAAGGTTTTAAGTTTATTTTTAAATTCATCGATGGTAATGATTTCATCGTTTATCTTGGCGATAAATTTTTCTTTCTGTCCCCAGAAAGCATCTGCAACGCTTCCACTTATCAAAATGAAGAAAATTAAAATGAACTTCCGGAATTTTTTCATCTGAGTTTTTTCCAATCTAAATTAATGTACTGTGTCAAGCATTTCCGAGATGACATGCTTTGTGAGCGTACCCACGGTCCTTACCTGACCTATTTCAAACAGGGTGGCGTACTCATCGCCCGTCCTGCAGTGTCTTGCCATCCATAATACCATGCTGTCTTTTACATATATCAATTTGGCTCGAATGCAAACCTCGGGGGTTGGCAACATCTTTCCCATGTTTCCGCCTGAAAACTTCTCCACAGTACCGACGAAAACAGCGTCTACGCTTAACCTCTTTCCAAGTCTTATAAGCTGCTCGGTATGAAGCTTCTGGTCTACCCTTATTTTTTCGCGTAACAAAAACTGTTCAATATTGCCATTTTCTTCCACGGAAAATAATCCCGCTTTAAAGGACTCTGCTATAAATGTATTCGTTACGATTTCGCCGGCTTTTTGTCTACCACTTTCGTTCATAAACGGAAGAATCCCTACCTTTTTGATACTTACTGCGCCTTGGCCTGTATTCATCCTTGAGTATAAATGCACGGAACTGCATCCAAAAAGGAAAAAGGCCATTAAAAGTGAAAGAGATAAATATCTGAATAAAAAAAGCTTCCCTTTCATTTTACAACTGGCTTGATAACGTGTTATTTTTCAATTGCTTTTCCATTGAAATAGGTAAACTTGCCTTAGTTCAACTCATTGAGCAGCCTGCTGAATCGTAGTTTCAGGCCGCTTGCTAATACTAACCGTAAATTTTACCATCAATATTAAATTCTACTTCTATAGTTATTGCAAACCTTATATTTGTTGCAAACCTTGTACCCGAAAATAAGAAATAAAAATCCAGCGCTCTTGTCCGCAAAATATCCGGAGATAGCGACAAGCATCTAAAAGTTGAACCGCTAGAAAAATGCTGATTATATTGACTGAACAGCCGAGATATTGCTTGTAAGTAATTGATTGTATGGCAAATACACAGTGTAAAATGGGAAGGGTGTTTCGGGGGTATATATAATAATAACCATAAGCGTTATGAAAAAACAAACTTACATTGGGGGCATGTTGAAATCATGAATTTGTTCAAAAAGCTGTGGTTCAAGCCTTGGCGATAATTGTTGGGGAATCTTTAATATCTTGTTTCCTATGGATTTACCTGCAATAGTATTATCAAGCCGACTTCTTAATTAGTGGCTTATAAAGTTTTGTTATATTTAGCAACGTGCCAGGCAATTCATGGACGGATTACCAAATTTCCCGAATACGGGATTCCCATAACTAAGAATTTCCTGTAAAATGAGAAAACGTAGAGAAAAATAAATAACATATCCTTATCTTACAGATAGTTATTTTAGCGGCACAAATTGTGCCTTTACTATCTACTAATTGTAATGAAATGTAGCTCTACTTTCGGCGAGCCCGTAACGGGGCACGCTGATTGTGAGCCTTTCGTCAAGTGGGCAGTTGCGAACCTCGCGCCGATTTTATTACGGTACAGGAAAAGCGGCGTTAAGGCGCGGAATGCTTGACGTAAATGTATAAGTAAAGAGCCGATATCCTTGTTGGCATGTAGCCCTGCAAGGCCAGCCCAATTAAGTTGGATAAGGAGAAATTGAATTTTGCACATGACAAAAAATTGTTGCCATGCACAGCCTTTTAAGAATGAGGCGAGTGGCGTTTTTAAGTAAGGCTATAATATTAACATGCAGTTTGGAACCGGGAGAATCGAAATTAATGGAAAAAGAAGTGTCGTTTCCCTTAATCATACCGGGAATCATTGCAATTTTTAGAAACTGCAAAAACTGTTTTTTTTGCAGTTTACACATAAGTTTGAATTGGAGGGATAGTAAAAATGCTCATCAGACGGTTATTAAGTAAGAAAACCATAGTGTTTTGTTTTGCGGCGGCTTTGATTTTCGTATTCCACGAAGTTCGTTTTGCAGATGCGGAATACGGAGATGTTGTTATAAACAATTATTCGGATGCAGAGGAAATGCGGCCTGTGGTTTTCCCTCATTGGTTTCATCGTATACGGTACAGTTGCAAAGTATGCCATGCCGACCTTGGGTTCAAGTTCAAAGCCGGCGGAAACGATATAACAATGGTAAACATAATAGAAGGCGAATTCTGCGGCGCGTGCCACAATGACGAGATAGCGTGGTCGATTGAAAACTGCGATTTGTGCCACACTGGAATATCTGGAACAAAAACGCTGGTCCATGGAAGCACCACTCAAACCCTTGTGGCGCCGGTAAGCAAAAACAGGCCTGAAAGCAAAAAGGCCCCGGTAAGAAAGCTTATTGAGAGGGGGGGAGAATAATGAACGTGCCAATCAAAACAATCCTGGTATCAATAATGCTGGCCGTTTTGTTGATTATCGGCAAGGTTTCCGCACAGGAAAAAGAGATTCTTGGTACGAAGGCCGAAGAGGTTGTAAAGCAGGACAAGCCGAATGCGAAAAAGACAATAAGGAACGCTCGCTTCAACCGACTTTTGAAAATGAAGCGTATGTCAAGTCTTCCTCCCGCCGAGGATGGCATTCACGATGCAGAAAACGATGGCACGCATATGTTGCAGTCACCTCTAGAAGGTTTTGAAGGTTTCCCTAAGGCATTAGGCGGCAACCGCATAGACTGGGTAAAGGCGCTTAGCGAGAAGTTAATAGACCCTTTTTACAGCATAGAAGATCCAGAGGAACAGCCGGAAGAGCTCGATTTTGATATTATAATGGTAGTAAAGGGCTCCATGCCGGACGTTCTGTATCCGCATGACCGGCATACTCAGTGGCTTGGATGCGAAAACTGCCACGACGAGATTTTTGTTCCAGAGGTTGGGCAGACCCAGATCAGCATGGCAGGTATACTATTGGGAGAAAAGTGCGGATTATGCCATGGAAAGGTGGCCTTTCCGGTTACTCAATGCAGGAAGTGCCACTCTCTTAAAAAAGAGAAGAAGGCTAAGATTGAAAATAAAGCCAAACCAGCGGAAAAGGTTCAGGCGAATTGAAAACGAAAACCTGGTGAAATGAACACAAGAACACTGATTATAACTTCGTTGTTTTCATTGTTAATAGTCGTGTCAAATCCCTTGTCAGTATTGGTTGACTGTAATTATCAGGTGTGTGGAGATTTTGCGGTGGCGGCGGAAAAAAAACCCGCTACCCGCAAAAAACTTGGTACGGTAAGCCTGAAACCGAAACAGATCGAAAAAAGGCTTAAATCGGTCGACTCTCTTCTTACTGTCTCCTCCGTCGCGAAGCATATTATGGAAAACAGCAATGAAGAGGCAAAAGATCTTCTGCAAAAAGCGAAACAAAAACATGGCTTGGCCAAGAAGGCGTTGGAGGCGCAGGAAAACGAAAAGGCCTCAAAGTTTCTTGGAGAAGCCGAAAAACTTGTTTTCAAGGCCGTTCGTGCCTCTAAAGAGAGCGTGACTACGCAGGAAAAAAAGCGCAAGCATTTCAAAAGGCGTAAAAAAAGTGTAGAGGCATTGCTTATGGCGCAAAAGAGGATTTTTACCGAAAAAAACGGATCGGCAGAAAACAGAATTCATGATAGTGCGATAATGATATTCGATTGGGCCATTGCGATGGCGGACGATGACAATGTCGATGAGGGCATAAGTACCTTGAGGGAGGCATACACATTGATAACCACCTCCATTAGGGAAATGCGGGGCGGGGAAATAAAGGATAGGATTATAACCTTCGAAACCAAAAAGGACGAGTACGAGTACGAGATTGAAAGAAATGTTTCCCTGGAAGGCCTGGTCCATCAACTGGTAAGGGAGAAGAAACTTGGCAAGAGTACGCTCAAAGCTATAAACGGGCATCTCGATAAAGCCGGGCAACTTCGTCAGGATGCCAAAGATATTGCGAAAAACGGCGACTATGAAGCCGGATTGAATACCATGGTAGAATCTACCAGAGCTGTTGTATACGCATTGCGCAGGGCGGGGATATACATACCCGAACCATAAGACAAAAGGAGCGAGTCGAATGGGAAAAATGCTTTTTCTGGCAGCATGAGCAGTAGCTTATGGAAACCTCAATCCTGCCCGGTAAAAATCGCAAATTGGTGTGATGTATCACATGAAATACGGCCCGAAAAGAACAGATAATTTAGGGTATAATATTATGATAGTCATGATCGTTCACTCGTTAAAGGAAATAACGGATGGATTCGCATTTAAAGAAGACTAGAGTGCTTGAGAGCGAGTTTGAGGGCAATTCCTTAGTTGCTCAGGCAAAACCATTTACGATCAGCCGTTATCCAACTCCTGTTCGGCTGATCGTAGTTACCGCCATTTCGGTTTTTTTGGCGGAAATCTTTGTAATGTTTCTGATATCGTTCATGCCAACTTTATCCTTAACGGCAGAAGCGTTTATGGATGCGGCCCTATTGTCAATTTTTACCGCTCCCCTTCTCTACACCTTCCTCTACCTTCCTATGGTCCGCCATATCGGCTATAAAAAAGAGATAGAAAAATCTCTCGTACTTGGTGAGGAAAGACTCAGGAAGATTGTAAACCTGATGTCCGACGTGTTCTGGGAAGTAAATAAGGATGGCATTTTCATATCCATATACAACAACGAGGAGAATGTGTTCGGTTATCCCGTAAAGGAGTTGATAGGGAAAAGCCTTTTCGATTTTACAAAACGGGACGAAGCCGAAAAAATTCGGGAACTATGGAGGGAAAAGGCTGAATCCAAAAGCCCGATAAAGGATTTGGAACGATGGGTAGTTTTAAAAAACGGAAGCCTTGCCTGCGTTAAAATGAACGCTGCACCTTTAATCGACGACAACGGCGCCTTGGTTGGCTACTGGGGGGTCGAAAGGGATATCACCCTGATAAAAAGGGACGAGGAAGCCATTCATGTATCCGAAACCAAGTACAGAATTATGGCAGACAATTATTACAACTGGGAGTTCTGGCTTAATCCTCACGGCGAATTCGTTTACTGCTCTCCATCCTGCGAACGTTTAACGGGTTATTCCGTTACCGATTTCGAGAAGAACGCGGCGCTACTTTTCCACATGATCCATCAGGACGATAAGGAGGAGTTCAGGAACCAGATACAGGTGTGCCTTAATGGAAAATGCGAAGCCAAAGACGCGGAATTCAGGATTATAAGAATGGACGGACAGGTTCGTGATGTTTTGGAAAAATGCCAGAAGGTCTTCGACAACGACGGGCAGTTCTTGGGGGTTCGCGGGAGCTTTTCGGACGTTACCGAACGAAAGAAGGCGGAGGAAGAACTGCGGGAATCTGAAGAGCGTTTCAGAAATGTCGTGGCAAATACCGGAGACTGGATATGGGAAACGGATGCCAGCGGGCATTACACGTACACAAACGCCGCAGTGGAAAAGATACTTGGCTACAAGCCGGAGGAAATTCTTGGGAAGCACTTTTATGACTTTTTCCATCCGGATAACGGACAAGAGCTTAAAAAAGCCGTTCTTGAAGTATTCGAGAGGAAAGACTCGTTTAAAAGATTCATTAAAAGGAATGCTCACAAATCGGGAAATACCGTCATTATCGAAACAAGCGGCGTTCCTATTTTGGGTAAAAAAGGGGAACTGATTGGTTACAGGGGCGCCGACCGGGATATCACGGAACGTAGCAAGGCAAAAGACGCCCTTTTAAAAGAGGAATTGAAAGCACGCGCCATTATCAACGCGGTAGGCGATGGCATAATAGTAATCGATGCCGATTCATACATACGTCTTGTAAACAAACCTTTGTGCGAAACCTTTGGTTATCTTAATGATGAATTAGTAGGTAAAAAAGTGGAGATGCTAATGCCTGTCCAGTACAGGACGGCTCACAAGGAAGGGTTGGAGACGTATCTTGGCGGGAATGAGCCCAAGATTCTTGGCAAATGGATAGATATTGAAGGGATCAAAAAAGATAGAACTATTTTCCATATCACGATCAGGATAGAGGAAACCCGCGGTGTGGGAGAACGCCTGTTTACGGGGTTCTTAAGAAAAGCTAAAAGAAAAAAAGACAAGGGCGAAAATTATCAAGCCGTGATGTAAACGATGGGAAATTGGACCTTTGAAAATGGAAAAAAACCTGGATAGCGAATCAAAATCGATGTCAGGAAGAGGCTCTATTTTCTCTTCTCTAAAAGGGAAAGGATATCTGTTTATCGTGTCACTCCTAATTTATGGGGCGGTACTGACATCCTTCGGATTTCAGCAAAAGGAGTTACTTATTAAAAATTTTTTGGGGGCGCACGTTACCTTTATAGAACAATGGCGCAGTAAAATGACCGACATGGTGGCTATCCACGGTATGATGGAAACTTATATGGACGTCTATAAAGGGTATAAATCGGGAGACCCGAATATGACCGGGCATCATCTGACCGATCATTTAAGAAGTTTGAATAAAAAACTGCACGAACTTGAAGGGCATTTCCCGAAGGATACAAACAGTTTTATAGATATCGAAAAAAGCATGGCCGCCTCCATTGGGTCCACCACGGAACGAAACCTTGATGTCCTCCTTGAAAAATTCAAGGAAGTAAATGTGGTTATAAGCCGCAGTGTGGGTGAGCAACAGCATTTCCTGAACGAACTGGTTAATCAATTCAACACGAAAAGTGATCGGGTTACGATAAAAGTGACCATAATAGGCCTGATGGGTATGATAGTTAGCATGTTTTTCGTGGGGCACTTCTTTACCGCGATAGACAGGGACCTTGAGCATCTTATAGAAAGATCAAGGGAGATTGTTAAAGGGGAAAGGATTAATCAGGAGGAATATCCTGCCGAAAGAAGGCTCGACAAGGTAGGAGAACTGACTTACGCATTAAAACGGATGGCAGCCGAACTCGACAATCAGGAAAGACAGTTGGGAATAGAAAGGAAAAAAATATTCCATCAGGATAAGATGGCCGCTATCGGTACGCTTGCGGCGGGAATAGCTCACGAAGTAGGAAACCCCATTGCCGCGATATCCGCATTGGCGGATGAAACGCGCAAAAGCGTGATGGCCAAGGAAAATATGTGTAAAAATAAAAAATGCTTTTTAAATATGGACCTGATAATCACACATACGGAACGACTGGCAAGAATCACGCGTGAAATATCCGAGTTTTCCACCCCGCAACCGAGTAAATTACAGTGGCTGGACGTGAACAACTTGGTCAGGAACACGGCCAGGCTAATGAGGTACGACAGACGTTACCGGCAAGTCGACCTGCAACTGAACCTTGATACCCAGCTTCCAGCGATCAAGGCCAAGGGTGATCAGGTTTCACAGGTTCTGATGAACCTTCTGATCAACGCCGCCGACGCATCGGCGAATATTAAAGGCCGGTCACCTACAACAACCTGCGCCACTACCGCAAAAAACGGATCGGTTTTCATCTCCATAACTGATAACGGACACGGTATGAACCAGGAGGCGTTGGACCGCGCTTTTGAAGCTTTTTATACAACAAAACCTGCCGGTAAGGGGACGGGGCTTGGGCTTTCTCTGTGTCACTCTATAATTGCGGAACATGGGGGTAAAATCGATATAAGCTCCGAACCGGATGCAGGTACAACTGTTAGAATTACCCTTCCAGTGGAAGGTCCTTTGGAGTTCAGGGAAAAGGTTTAATGGCAGCATCAAGCATCCTGGTAATCGATGACGAACCGGCTATTCGTCAAGTGCTCAGTTCTTATATAGCCGATGCCGGATACCTGGTTGAAAGCGCCGGCAACGGAACAGAAGCGCTGGAAAAGCTCTCCCACGGTGATTTTGATATCGCCATTTGCGACATTAAGATGCCTGATATAAGCGGCATAGAAGTTGTAAAAAGGGTGCATATCAGCGGAGCCGATACCGCGTTTATAATGGTGACCGCCTTTGCTTCCATTAATGTTGCAATCGAAGCAATGCAAGCAGGCGCCTACGACTTCATTGTAAAACCTATACAAGAAGAGGATATCCTGCACAAGATTGCCCTGATAACCGATGTAATACGTCTTCGCAACGAAAACAAGGCGCTGCGCAAAATAGTACTGGGAGACGACCGGAACTTCTGCAGGCTTCCCTCCGCATCTTACAAGGAAATCGAACGATTGGTATTGAAGGTGGCCCCTACGGACAACACGATTCTCATCACTGGCGAAAGCGGAACGGGCAAGGGGTTGATCGCAAGCGCAATTCATAAGGAAAGCCTTAGGCAGAATGCGGCGTTCATACCGGTTAATTGCGGTGCAATACCGGAAAACCTGATTGAAAGCGAGCTTTTCGGCCACGTTAAGGGTGCTTTTACCGGCGCTCATAAATCCAAAAACGGACTCTTTCTGGAAGCTCAGAACGGGACAATATTTCTGGATGAAATAGGCGAATTGTCCGCACATTCTCAGGTGAAGCTGCTTCATGTTATCGAAGGGAAAAAGGTAAGGCCGGTGGGAAGCGATATAGAGAGGCCAATGAATGTACGTATTGTTGCGGCAACTAACAGGAATCTTGAAGAGATGGTCCAGGGGGGAGAATTCCGGGAAGACCTCTATTTTCGTTTGAACGTATTTCAAATCCATGTCCCGCCTCTCAGGGGAAGGACGGAGGACGTATCTGAACTTATAAGGTTCTGCCTTAACCGGGAATCAAAAAAATTAGCTGCGGGTAAGAACTTCACTATTGACGTTGATGCCGAAGAAATGTTGCTTAATTACGATTGGCCGGGCAACATACGGGCGCTGGAAAACGTCATTAGCAGGGCTACTACACTCGCGGAGGATATGAGGGTAACGGTAGCAGATTTACCTCCTCAGGTTACAAAGGTCACTCCGGCCATGCTTGTTACAGACATAACGGGTTTTAGCACTAGAAACCTGAGGGATCAGGTAAGGACGTTCGAGTATAAGGCCATTAAAAAAGCCGTAGAGGACGCGGGTAACGACAGGAAACTTGCCGCTCACAGACTTTGTATAGGTGTGTCCACCCTCTACAGGAAACTGGAAGACTATGAGAATACGGGGCAGGAAAAGTGAGCAAGGATGAATATTCTACTGCATGCTCAACTAAACAGGCGTTGGGCAATGAGAAATAGAATGAAACCAGTAGTAATAAACGGACAAAGGTTACCTTTTTTAAAAAAAATCAGGATGTATCTTAATTTGGAATTGGAAACGAAAGGAATGCCGGTTTCTATAGAAATACTCTTTTAACATTTGCAGAAAAGAAGGTCTTTCTGGAACGGTTTCCCTCTTTGAAAAGATGGGTGGAATGGCCGGTTACACGCGAGCAGGAGAAGGATAAACATTATCTTAAGGGAAGGCTGTAATGAACGGAAAAATCTCTGAGCGGACCAAGGCAGGCAAATTACATCAGTTTATGTTTTTGAACACGGGAAGGATAATGGGAATAGTTGTAGTTTCGTCCATTCTGGGTGCGCTTATGGTTGGATATTTTCTGGAGCGGGACCTTACGCAAGGTTACGCCAGTGCGGTCTCCAGGATTTCAGAAGCAAGGCACATTCTTACCACATCACTGGCATATTCGGCTTTGTTGCAACTGGTCATTTCAGTCCCCGCGATTATTCTGGGGACTATATTCTATTCAAACAAAGTGGTGGGGCCGATATTTAAATTTACCAGGATATTTAGGGAAATATCCGGTGGAAGGCTTAACGAAGTTTCGTCGATAAGGAAAAACGATGAGTTAAAGGCGACTATTACAAACATAAACCATGCAACAGTGGGGATTATCGGCCACATTGACTATGTCAGCACAAAAAGCGCGAATTTGCAAAAACTGCTGGAGGAATATGAACTGGCCGATGAGCGGGGAAGGGTATGGGCGTTTGAAAAACTCCAACTGGAGAGCGCGCTTCTCCTTAACCTCACGCGCAAAATGAAAGTTGTAAGGCCCATAAGCGACCGGGGATAAAATGCAAAAAAAACTGCATTCCTTACAGCCACCGGCAAGAAAACGAAAAAAGTTAGATAAAATGCCCGGTTTTTAAAAAAAGTAACTGGGGAGGAAAAGAATCGTGAAAAGCAATCCGCCCACTCAACGGCAGAGCAGAAGGATAACTTTCTGGCAACGAAAATATCTGATAGCCAAGAAAGACCAATTGACAGTTGTAATGTTTCTTGTGCTGAATATGACGGTAATTATGGGGATATCCTTTATTGTTCTTTACCACCTTATGAATAGAGCCCTGAAAAGTATCATGTATTCAATTCATATCAAGATAGACAGTATTGGAGACGTTCTGATACCAATCGTTGTCGAAGTAAACATTGCCTTTTTAATTGCCGTCATCATTTCCTCGTGGCTCTTATTGCATATAATGAACATCAGGCTCAAAAATGCTCTTTTAAGTTTCCATAGAAACCTGGACAAGGTAGGTGATATTGATTTTCTCGCGCTGGAAAAGATTAAGCATAGTGACGCAACCGAGGAGATGGTAGAAGCCTTTAACGATATGGCGGGTTTGATTAACGAAAAAATGTACCTGATTTCGAACACCACTTCGGAGCTTGGAGAGATTCTGAAGGATAAGGAATTCGACACATCAAAAGTAAAACAGAAAATCCACACTATAAGAACTACAATTAAATACTTTACACACGTTACATAAGAGATTCGAAGTTTCCTTGATCCCTTTTTGCCGCTCTACCCGATACTGGCGGCATGGACGCCGGCATAACGCAGGTACTATCCACCGTCCCGACCATTTTTAAACTTACTTGTAGATTTCATTTTCCTGGTTTTCTATTTTGGCAGGGACTTCGGCTAATCTGCCTTAAAGGGTGGATTATAAAAATGCGGGCCGGTCACTACCGTTCAAGAAGTTTCTGCACAAATAGAAAAAGGCCGGCAGCTAACAGAGAAATATTAAAAGAAGCTAAGTCAAAGCTCCAATAGTTTTCTCCAATTTTGAAAGAAAATAATTTTAAATCATACCGAGGAAACCGTGTGTGGCCGGTTTTTGGCCCTTTAAACTATCTGTTAATAAAGGCATTATGGTGAAAGCGAGGTAAATCGAACCCCCCGATATTTATAGGTATTAGTTAATAAATACTATAGTTTAAGTCTAAAAATAGGCCTAAAAAAACCGTGTGTAGAATGGACAAAAAGGTTTTTTGGGGCTACTTAAAAGTTCTCTCGATCGCCTAAAACATTTTCTTCCAGAAATTGTAAAACTTGCCTGTTTGCTTAGTGTGAGGATGAAAGTGGGCGGTCCTATGGGGCAGGTCAAGCAATATATCTGTTATAATGAATAGTTGTTAAGTTAACCTTGT
>SDBV01000534.1_pt1 | contig 54747 bp, 50 predicted proteins | sample 2277081 | NCBI WGS metagenome assembly SDBV01 (sample SAMN10402039, study PRJNA504765) | marine sediment metagenome | isolation source: marine sediment core GS10_PC15, 223 cmbsf | place: Arctic Ocean: Southern Knipovich Ridge | collected 2010
TGTAGGACCCATGACATTTGTAGGACCCATGACATTTGTAGGACCCATGACATTTGTAGGACCCATGACATTTGTAGGACCCATGACATTGGTCAAGATTACGACTCCTCGAAGCGTCGTGGACGAAACGACACCGACTCATCGCAAAGTATGGCAGCGATTCGACGGGATCAGGGCCTGCGGGGCCCTGGTCGGGTTTGTGATTGCGCCGACAAAGTCGCTAACGTCCGCGCAAGGTCGATGTCGGGGCACGGGGGCAAGTCTGCCGCGTCGGGTTGCCAACTGAGAATCGGACAGCGCTCGATGGATCGTGACGGTCGATACTGGCGAATTCCCGAAGCGACGGTTTCGCGATTGCCGGTCTATTTGCGTACGTTGCTTGGTTTGTCGGAGCAAGGTGTCGAAACGATTTCGTCCGAGCGACTCGCCGGTGTGACCGCGCTGAATGCTGCAAAGGTTCGCAAAGACCTGTCGTATCTCGGCAGCCACGGTACTCGGGGTGTCGGCTATGACGTTTTGTCTCTCGTCGACCAGATTTCGTCGACGCTCGGGCTCGATCGTGGCTTGCGAGTCGGCATCGCCGGCGCCGGGAACCTCGGGCGGGCTCTCGCCAACTATGCGGGGTTCAGTGAGCGCGGATTCGTGATCGATGCCCTCTTCGACAGCGATCCAGCCAAGATAGGGACTCGGATCGGATCGGTCGATGTCGATCCGACGGACGAAATCCCGAGCGTTGTTGCGGCTCGAGGCATTGACGTCGGGATCATCGCAACGCCCGCAGATGCGGCGCAACGCGTCGCCGAAGCGTTCGTCGGCGGCGGAGTGCTCGGCATCTTGAACTTTGCGCCGGCCGTGTTGGATCTTCCGCCGGGAATCGTGATTCGCAAGGTCGATCTCTCGATCGAACTGCAGATCCTTGCGTTCTATGTCGGACGCGAAGCCGGTCTCAGGCCCGACGAACCGAGAGACGGCCCGAGAGACGTTGCGTCGTCGTGAGCGACGGCCGCCCCGGCCGAGTGTTTCGCGACGGAAAATCGTTGATCGACTACTGCGCCGACTGGATGGCGTTGGCGTTGCCCGAGCGGCCGGGCCCCAGCACCGTGGATGTCACGGGTTGGCGAGTACGTTGTTTCGCTACGAGGTCGGCCGCAGTCGAAGTGTGCGAGCAGTCGGGCGTGTCGGTCTTCGAGCAGTTCGACGTCCGCCTCGACGTCGATGACACATCTGAGCGTGGTACCGCCTTGGCGCAGGCAATTGGCGCCGGTGATCCCGTCTGTGTTGACGTGTCGGACTCGTGGGGACGCGTCCGTTTGCCAGAAACATGTGATCACCTAATCGTGTCATTCCCGCACGTTGCGTCGCTGCGTGGGGCATCTGTCGTGTCGCGAGGCGACATATCCGTCTTGCGGGATGTAGGCGAACCGTCGAGCGAGGACGTGTCGGTGGTGTTGTCGCTTGTCGAGTCCGCCGACAGTTTCGTCGCTCAGACGACGGGCCGCGCAGAGCGACTTGCACACGGGATCAACGAGATAGCCGTGGCGTCGGGCGTCGACGTGCGCGTCGTGCAGATCGGCGGGCTATTCAGGATCCATTTCCGGTCGGACCGGACCGAACGGGCGTTCGTAGAGGCGATGTCTGTGCGCCACGTCATAGCACCGACCGGCGCCCCGTGGCTCGTGGCCCCGGCTCACGACTACTTCGACATCGAGGCCACAATCGACGCCGCCGCTGCTGCGATGGCCATCGCAGCTATTCCCATTTGAAGGAATATGCTGCGATGGCGATGAAGAACACGCCCCAAATGACAAGGATTAGGAACGGCGTCGACAGGATCGCAGCGTCGCCGGCGAACGAGCGGCGGAGAGCCTCGGCAAACGCCGTCGCCGGCACTACTTTCGACGCCCCGGCAACGGCGTCCGGCAAGCGATCGAGTGGAAACACGATCCCGCTGACCAACAGGAACACGACGAACAGCCCGTTGGACAGGGCAAGAGTGCCTTCGGCACGCAGCGCTCCGGCCATCCAGAGCCCGAGGCCTGCGAACGTCGCGCTACCGGCGATCATGATGATGACGGCCTGGGCATATCCGCCGGCCGGCGCCCAGTCGAGAAAAGCCGAGAGGGCGATCACCACCGCGATCTGGACGATCTGGATCGCGAGGATGGCGAGCACTTTGCCGACGATGAGTTGCCCCCGGGTAAGAGGTGAACCGCCGAGCAGTTTGAGAACGCCGTATTGGCGGTCGTATCCGGTCGATATCGCGAAGCTCACCATTGACGTTGCAATGATCGACAGGGTGAGAATGCCGGGCACGAGGAAGTCGACCGAGCGCGTTTCGTCGCCCGCTATGTCGAGCCGCGAAAAGAAAAGGAGGAACAACAGCGGGATACCCATCGTGACGAGCAGGCTCTCGCCGCGGCGTAAGGTGAGTACGATCTCGATTCGGCTGTGTGCGAGGACTGCGTTCATTCGACGCTCTCCAAGAAGACGTCTTCGAGCGAGCGGGATCCGCTCTGCGTGTAGCGCAGGAGTATGCCGCGAGTCGAGGCCCACGTAGCGAGGCACGCGAGTGTCACGGGGGTCGGTTCGCAGTGGGCCAGGTAGTGCCCAGCCCGAGTCTGTTCGACGTTGCCGAGCTCGCGCGGCGTCGTCGACAGATCGAGGTTCGATTGGGCGCCGAAACGGATGCCGTGGCTCGATGCCATGAGTTCAGTTGGGCTTCCGCGCGCTACGAGTCGACCCCGATCGATTATGACGACTTGGTCGGCGAGGTCCTCTGCCTCGTCGATCAAGTGTGTAGTGAGCAGCACGGTCGCGCCGCGATCGCGCAGGTCGTGCACAACGCGATATGTGAGTTGGCGCGCTTTTGGATCCATGCCGGCCGTCGGCTCGTCGAGGAACACGACGTCGGGCCGGCCGATCAATGCGACGGCGAGCGCGAGGCGTCGTTGCTGGCCACCCGAGAGCCGACGGTAGGTCTTGTGAGTTTCGTCTTGAAGACCAACGAGTTGCAAGAGCTCTTTCGGATCGCGCGAGTTCGGATAGAGCCTCGAGAAAAGGTTGAGTATCTCGTCTGGGTGTGCTCCAGGATAGATGCCGCCGGTTTGAAGCATCAGACCCATCCGCGGCTTGATTTCTTTGGCATCGGCAACGGGGTCGCAACCGAGTACTTCAACGCGGCCGCGATCGGGGCGGTGATAGCCCTCCAGCATTTCGACCGTCGTCGTCTTGCCCGCGCCGTTCGGGCCTAACAAGGCAGTGATCGTGCCGGACGCGACCGAGAAACTCAAGTCTGAGACGGCTTCACGGCCGTCGTAGACCTTCGTGACGTTCTCGACGCTGATCGCGTTCGCCAATTTCAACACACCCAGACATCGCACCGACCTGTTCGGCGGCGCTGCAGATGGCGGCTCAGTTACTGCTGCCGCTCTCGCGGTTCGGGTCGGGAACGGGTTGTTTGTTGCTGTCGGTGTCCCGGTCTGTTTCGGAAATCCCTTTGTCATCTGTCGAGGATCCGACACTGCCGTCTTCGCCTGTGTCTGTCCCCAGACCCGTTTCAGACTCGAATTGCGCCGGGTCTGCGCCGCTGAATGAGACCATCTCATGGATGACCACGGCGCGGATCTCCTCGGGCGAGAGCTGGCCTTCGAACGCGGGCATCATTGCTTTGGATCCCTTGCCGTCGTTACCGGCGCCGCCCGCCCCGTATGGCCCGGTTGTCTCGGCTGCCACGTCTGTCACCCAAGCGACCGCCTCGTCGAAGTCGGGGAAGACCGTCTCCATCTTGTCGAGGGCCGGCCCGACGCCGCCGGTGCCGTCGGGGCCATGGCAGGCAGCGCAGTTCGCCGCATAGACGTCGGCGCCGTCGGGCCCCGCGACTGCGGCGCCTTCGGATTCTTCGGAGATGTTCACGAATGCCACAGCAAGCGCTATGGCGAGGATCGGCACGAGAAAGTAGACCGGCATGAGCCACCCCGGTACACGTGCGCCGGCGCCGCGGCGCTCCATTCCCGATGGCTGCGAGGGATTTGCGTACACGCGCGGTGGCTGCGGTGGCGTGGGTGGCGCGGCAGCGGTCTCGGCCTCTAGATCAGAGCGGGGCGTGGTCGCTCCGGCGGCGTCTGTCACAGCCACCGCGGAAGCCGTCTCGGGAGTCGGTGTCGCAGGCACGTCGGCAACTGTTGTAGCTGCGGGCTCGGCAGCCGGCGGAGTCGCAGGCGTGGCGGCGTCGTCGCTTGGCGACTCGGGCTCGGCCTCCGCAGGCGACACTGCTTCGTCGGCGTCGTCTGAGCGCGGCTTGCCTTTGGCCGCCATCATCGCTTCACGCGATCTCTCGAGCAGGTAATCCGGTATTTCAGCCATGACATATCACCCCGGCATTCTGCCCTCGCTGAGCGAGCCAGTCAAAGCGGCCCCAAGACGGCGACTTGTTCATCCACCGGAGTACGAATGGAGGCCTGAGATCAAGAAGTTGATCCCGAACATGTTGAACAGTATGAATCCTCCGCCGACGATGCTGAGGATCGCGGCTCTCTTTCCTCTCCATGTCGCGGTCGCTCGGGCGTGGAGATAGGCAGCGTAAATTGCCCAGGTGAGGAACGCGACCGTTTCTTTCGGGTCCCACCCCCAGTAGCGGCCCCAGGCCTGTTCGCCCCAGACGGCGCCGAGCAGGATCGAAACGGTCCAGATCGGGAACGCGATCGAGATGAGCTTGCGCGAGATCGTGTCGAGGCGGTCCGCGGTCGGGAGGCGCCCGCCGAATCCCGGCTTGTCGAGTGAGGTCGCGAGCGCCGCGCCCGGCCCGGCAGTGCGGCCTGCGAGGACAGGGGTCTCCGACGAATCGGCCTCGTCGACAACGCTCAGGCGCCATGTCGGATGCTTGTTCTCCCAGTTGCGGCGAACCAGGTACAAGATCGACGAGACGGTGCCGGCGAACAAGAGCGCCGAGCCGATGATCGCCGTCAGAACGTGGGTCACGAGCCACCAGCTCTGAAGAGCGGGCAGGAGTGTCGTGGGCACCGAAAATGCGAAGATTCGTACGACGATCATCAGCGCGACGACGACCAACGCGACGGATCCCGCGACGAAACCGGCGCCTCGTCTGGGTAGTAGTACAAAAGCGACGATACCCATCATCGTTGCCCCGAACACCGCAGTGAATTCGTAGAGCGAACCCCACGGCGCACGACGGATCGCGATTGCGATCGCGACCATGAACACGATCTGCGCAGCGAGCCCGACATAGGTCGCCCACTTCGCAATCGTCGTGTGTCGGTCGAGGCGCGACTCGACCGACACGAACGAAAACGTTGCCGCCACGGCGTACGCACCGAGCGCCACGAAAAACATCCCGTTCGCGATCAACACTGCTGATCCCACCAAAACCTCCGATTGGACGCTCGCGCTGCCGCCGAGTCGAATTGGCCCAACGCTACTCGGCTATACGCCTGCACTGGGAACCGAGAATCGTCGATCGGGCAGAACCCGACGCCGGGACTTGTCACGGCGATCGGCGGTTTGGGATGGTTAAATCGAGTCGCGTACACTTCGCCCATCTCGACTAAAAGAGTTCACTCCACGCGGACGTGATATGAGGAGGCGCTACCGAAGATGTCGAACCTAGGGATGCGCGAGAAGCTGATCGCCGGCGGAGTCGTCATCGGCCTCTTGGTGACTTTCATCGCCGTCGCACTGATTGGCATAAGTCTCGGCGTCAAGGCCAACGACAATGTTTTGGCGATCGAAGCAGCGAACGCGAATATCGTCGGGTCGAACGAGGAACTCCGCGCCGAACTCGACCTACTCGTCGACAGAGGCGAGTTCACGGCGTCTGAAGCCGACGCACAGTTCGAAGAGAACAAGGCGACTGCCACAGAGATCACGTTCGACGACCGCTACTCGTGGATCGAGTCGACCGGGATCGTCGCGATCCTCACGGTCGGGATGTTGGGCATCGGTGTGGCGGTCCTCATCAAACGCGACGAATCATTACCGATGACCTGGGCGCAGAACATCGTCGTCGCCGGCATCCTCTTCTATTTTCTGCTTCTCGTCAACGGGGTGATCCCGCACTTCATGATCACCATTTGGGACAACGTCTGGCCGAAGCAGCAGGGCACATTCACGGTTCCACTCACGCAGGCGATCGGCAGCTGGTTCGAGTCCGACGCGCTCGGCTGGGAATGGGCCTGGTGGGTTCCGAGAGATATGATCGTCGCCGGGTGGTACATCGTGACGCTCGTGGCGATGATCGTGTGTTGGTACTGGACACAAAAACTCCTCGAGCGCGAGTCCGCATCGTCGGAGTCGAAAGCGCGGATATCGCCATATGGGCGCCCGACGTTGTCGGCGAGTAAGTGACCGTGCAGGTCGGAAGGATCTGAGCCGTATGGCCGCGAAGCAAGACTATATCTCCGAGACTCCGCCGTTCAGAACCGACTACGAACTCGTCAAGATGGCGCCGACGGATTTTGCGAAGTCGGTCAAGCCGAAACAGTTCATCTCGCTCGATCAGGCAGAATGCATCCTCTGCGAGGGATGCGTCGACATTTGTCCGTGGAAATGCATTCACATGTTCGATACGGGTATTGTTACCGAGGCCGCAGGCATCGAAATGCCGGGTGATGATCCGAGAGATCATGTCGTCTTCGTGATTGACGAAGACGAGTGCACTAGATGTGCGTTGTGCGTAGAGCGTTGTCCGACCGGCGTGATCGTGCTTGGGAAACTCGGTACCGCGCCGGCAGGTGCGGGTGTACAGGGTCGTAACAACAGCCATGGTTACGTATACGGACTGCGCCTATGACGCGCGACATATTGCCGGGTCACCTGGGAGGCGCTCGTGGCAGGTAACGACAAGAAAGAATTGACCGGCGGCAACGGATCATCACCGGGTCGGCTTGCTCGGACCGGCACGGCGGTCGCCGACCGTGTCGGAGCCGAGACCGATCGAATCCAGGGCGGTCAGGTCTGGTCGTCGATCTTCCGACCGGGCTCGATCTTCCGCAAGGGCTACAGCGACAGCCCTCGTAACCGAGCGTACGTCGTGATGAACTCGGTGCTGTATCACTTGCATCCTGTCAAGGTGAAGCGTCATGGCGTCAAGGTCTCATACACGCTCTGCCTCGGTGGAGTGTCGTTTTTCCTGTTCATTCTGCTGACCATCACCGGAATCTTTTTGATGTTCGTTTACCGTCCAACCGCGGCGAATGCCTACCAAGACATCCAGGCGATGAACACCCAGGTCGCGTTTGGCCTACTCGTCCGTAACCTGCATCGCTGGGGCGCCCACCTCATGGTGTTCACAGTGTTTTTGCATATGGCCAGGGTCTTCTATCACGGGGCCTACAAGCCGCCCCGTGAGTTCAATTGGGTCGTCGGTGTGATCTTGTTGACTCTGACACTCCTGCTCGCTTTCACGGGCTATCTGCTGCCATGGGACCAGCTCGCTCTTTGGGCGGTGACGGTCGGCACGAACATGATGGGTTTTACGCCGGTGTTCGGGCCACAGATCAGGTTTATCCTGCTCGGCTCGGCCGAGATCGGGCCGAACACGTTACTGAGGTGGTACACGCTCCATGTGATCATGTTCCCATTCATATTGGTGATCTTCCTCGCTGTGCATTTCTGGCGTGTTCGTAAAGACGGCGGAATCTCGGGGCCGCTGTGATGGTTGATGTACCCGACTACCTGCTCGAGCGCTCGCGTGACGCGATGTTCGCGGCGAAAGGCAAGTACCGCTCCGATGATCCAGGCAGCGAGGCGTCCGCCGGCGATGTCGCTGAGCCCGAAGCACCCGAACCGGTAGCCGTTGTCTCGGCAGCGACGTCTGCCGACGCCTCGACAGAGGCGGCATCAGGTATCCCTGAGCATCTGCTCGAACGATCCCGACTGGCCCGGGCCGCCTCGTCCGGCGAGGGACGTGTACCTTCGCCCACGTCGGTTCCAGCGGTCGCCGCGTCGGCGGCTGCGTCAGTCGCGACGGCGGTGCGGCCGTCCACTCAGGCGGCCGCTCAGACTCCGGCGACGATTGCGGCAGCGACAGCGCCGGAGCGCACGCAGCGCCTCCTCGCCGTCGTCAAGGCCGGTTCGATCCAGACGAGGAAGAAAGATCCGGCCGATAAGGTGAACACTTGGCCCCACCTCTTGGTCATCGAGTTCGTTGCGCTGCTCGCCGTTACAGCGTTCTTGATCGTGTTCTCGGTGTTGGTCAACGCTCCGATTCAAGACCAAGCGAACCCGAACCTGACGCCGAATCCGTCGAAGGCGCCCTGGTACTTCCTCGGGTTACAGGAGCTACTCACAGTCTTCCACCCGATGGTCGCCGGCGTGACGATCCCCGGCATCGGCATTTTTGCTCTGATCGTCACGCCCTACATCGACCGCAATCCGGCGACGAAACCGTCAGAGCGCAAGTTCGCGATCGTCATATTCACTTTCTTCCTCGCGTACTGGGCGATCCTCACGATGCTCGGCATGTTCTTCCGCGGTCCCGGTTTCAACTTCGTCTTCCCCTGGGAAGGAGGAATCTTCTTCGACTTCTAGTCGGTGTGCCTCGGCGGAGCGCGTCGCATGCTGTCAGGAGAGTTCATCATGATTGCTGCAGAGATTTCGTTAGCGAGTGTGTTGGCCATCGCCGTCGTGATCGTCGTTGTGCTTGGTGGTCTATTTTTTGTTTTCTCGTCGGTTCGCCCGGGGGCACCCCGGCACCCGGGGACACCCCGGCACGACCCCGATGGGCTGGGCGAGTTCGATACAACCGCGATGCGTCGTGACGCCGCACGCCGCAAACTCGAGGCCGCTCAACGCGTGGCCGTCGAGCGCTCCGCGGCCGAGGCCGACGCAAGCCCGGGGACACCCCGGCACCCGGGGACACCCCGGCACGACCCCGAAGGGCCCGACGGGCCGGGTGGCGAGTCCGAGGCTGCACTCGCCGAGGTGGATGCTGAGCTCACCGTAGCCAGGGCCGAGATCGATACGATCGACCAAGGTACGACGGAGCGCTACTCGCCCTCGATTGACGAGGCGCCCGATGTTGTCGAGGTCGGTGTCACGCGCCGGCAAGTGCTGAACCGGTCGGCCGTTGTTGGGTCACTAGTCGGTCTCGGGGCGTTCGGCGGCGCGTCGATCGCATTTTTGATTCCACCGCCGACGAAAGGGTTCGGCGGTGACGTTCCTGTGTCGGAGTCGATCGACGAGATCGTCGGCAAGATCGAAGAGACCAAGACGCCGTTCTACGTTGCCGAAGCTCGGACATACCTACAAGTGTACCTGTCCGACGACCCCGCGGCCGCGTCTGAGGTGTATGGGGCGATCTGGGCGTCCGTCGAAGAGAGCGGCCTCATTCCGATATACCAGAAATGCCCACATCTTGGTTGCAAGGTGCCTTGGTGTGATTCGTCGCAGTGGTTCGAATGTCCGTGCCACGGATCGCAATTCAACAAGGCGGGCGAGCAAAAGCGTGGTCCCGCGCCCCGAGGCATGGACCATTTCGAGTTCGATGTGAACGGTCAAAAGATCACGATCAAAACCGGCAAGCTCGTCGAGGGCCCAACGATCGGGGCCGACACGATCGCGCAGAAGGCAGAGGGTGAAAACTGTGTCTGAACCAGTTCTAGCTTTGCCAGTTCTAGCTCTGCCAGTTCTAGCTTTGAACGCCGCCGCGTCGGCAGTGCTTGCCGTCGCTGTCGTCGTCATTGTCGTTTGGGCGCTCGTCTTCTTCGCGATCATGCGTGACAGGCGCTCGGGTATTCCCGTCCCGCCAAACCTCAAACCGTATCTCGAAGACGACGCGCTCGAGACCGGACATCTCGAACGTGTATTGCAGGTCGCGGTCGTGCTGCTGGTGTTTACGTCGATCGGGCTCGCCGCGATTTTCATCTGGGAGCCGACCCGACAGGCCGAGGCATTCGACGACTTGAGCGAGAAAGCTGTCGAAACCGGCGCCGTGATCTACGCGTCGACTCAACCCGATGCTGAGGGTCACACGAACCCGAAATCGTTCGGCTGCGCCGACTGCCACGGGCCCGGCGGGGTCGGTGGTTCCGCCCCGCAAACGATCACAGACGACAACGGGAAAACGCGCCAGGTTGCGTGGGCGGCGCCACCGCTCAATACAATCCTTCTTCGATTTTCCGAAGATGAAGTGCGCCAGATCATCATGTTCGGTCGCCCCGGCACACCAATGCCTCCCTGGGCGGTCGAGGGCGGCGGAGCGATGAATCCTCAGCAGATCGAAAATGTGCTTGCGTATCTCACTTCGATTCAGATCACGCCCGAAGAGGCGATCGAAGAGAACGCCGGCGTGTCGGGGGGCGCCGAACTCTTCGACATGAATTGTGCCAGTTGTCATACGGCGGGCTACAGCTACGGCGAAGGCCGCTATCCGGGCGACGGCGCGCTCGGGCCGGGTCTTCGAGGCGGTGTCAGCCTGATCCGCTTCCCGCTCATCGACGACCAGGTCGAGTTCATCAGCGAAGGTTCGAAATTCTCGACCGCATACGGGAACCAGGGAATGGGAACGGGCCGCATGCCTGGCTTTGCACAAATGCTCACGGCCGCTCAGATCCTTGCCATCGTCGAGTATGAGCGCAACGGGTTGCCCAACGACGACCGGATCAGTTCGCCGGTCGAAGCGACTTCTGTGAGCGAAGGCGGCATCAACCCGGCGAACCCGAACGACGCAACCCAACAAGAGAACTTCGACCTCCAAGACAACTGACCTCCAAGACAACTGACCGAAAGGACCGAACCCAATGCTCGAAGGTTCACTTCCTGAACATGGCGGCGAGGCCGGCTCGGCAATCCTCAAGTTCTGGGGAACGTTGTTTCCCCTGCTCGGCCTCATCCTGTTGATGGGTGCGGTTGTCTTGATCCTGTGGACCGATGTCGGGTTGCGGCGTTCTCTGCAGGTCTCGGCGGGCGCATTTTTCGGATATATCTTCCTTCACTCCATTACGTGGATTCTTTCTGGCAATGGCCCGAAAGGAGACGGGACGGGGTTCTGGAACGACCGATACTTGGGTGTTCTGATCGGGCTGGGGGCCGTCGCTATCTTCGTGACGATCGTGCTCACCAGCCACTACGCGGAGCGAAAAGCTCAGCGCGTCCCAGATCAATAGCGGCAGTGGCCCATGTGCTAGCGATGCGCAAGCCCCCTCAGCCGACCAATCGCCCGACGAGGTGGCCGATTCCCGCAGTTACGGCAAATGCGAGCGCCCCGCCGATCGTGATGCGCAGCGCCGATGCGGTGGCCGAGGTTCCTCCGACTCGTGCGGCGATCGTCCCCGAGGCGATCAGGCAAACGAGCGAAGCCGCCCCGGTTCCCAAAGCGCGGCATGGTGAGGGACGAAGGTGCTCACGAGTAGCGGGATGATGCCGCCTATGGCTCAGAGTGACCTAGAGGTGATCATCTGAGCGAACCTGGCCCGCTCGCTACATGTCGATATCGACGTCGGGGCCGTCTTGGGCCGCTTTCAGGGCGTGTGTCGTTTGCTGATCAGAGTCGTGAGTGGGCGGCACAGAGTCGCCGCCCATCTCGTGATCCGCATTTGGGCGTGGGGCGAAGCAGATGTCGTCGACGGCGAGGCGTTCGGTCAGGGTCTCGGGCGGGATCGGACGCGAGAACAGGTAGCCCTGCGCTTGGTCGCATCCCATCGCGAGCAGCGTGAAGTACTGCTCGATCGTCTCGACGCCCTCGGCGATGAGCGCAAGACCAAGATCATTCGCCATGTGGCGTATTCCACGTACGATCGTCATGTCGGTGGGATCGGTCGTGACCGACGTGATGAAGGATCGGTCGATCTTGAGACAGTCGACCGGTAGCAGTTTCAGATTTGTGAGCGAGGAATACGAGGTGCCGAAGTCGTCGATCGCGATGCTGACGCCGACGCGGTCCGAGAGATCTCGCAGCCGGGTTCGGACGGTTGTCGGATCGTGGATGACCGCCGACTCGGTGAGTTCTAAGCAGACATGGCGTGGGGGCACGCCGGAGCGCTCGAGGGCGTTGGCGACGGCATCGACGAAGTCGTCGTCTGCGATTTCGGCCGCCGAGATGTTTACGTGAAGTCTCCATTCGCGTGCGGCCGGGAATGCCGTTCGCCACGACGCGCATTGTTCGAGGGCGGTGTTGAGCGCCCAGCGCCCAATCTGGACGATTGTGCCGGTTTTCTCGGCGACGGGAATGAACTGGGCGGGCGAAATGAGTTGGCCGCCGCGTTCCCAGCGCACGAGCGCTTCGACGCCGACCGTGGCGCCGTTGGCCATCGAGACGATCGGCTGGTACAAGAGGCGGAGTTCGTCTTGCTCGACTGCTCTCGATACGTCGATGCCGAGATGAACTCGTGTTGAGCGGCTGTCACGCATTTCGTTTGTGAAGATGCATACGGTGTCGCGACCTCGATGCTTGGCGTTGTACATAGCGAGGTCGGCCTGATCGAGTAACTGTTCGGGCTCGATGTTCGTGTTGGCTGCGTCGACGCGTGTGACACCTATGCTTGCCGTGCAAGTTACGCGTTTTGTGCCGACGACGTAGGGTTTGGCCAGTGCGAGTCGGATGCGCTCGGCTGCCGTCACGGCGTTTTCCATCCCGACGAGATCCTCGAGCAGGATCACGAATTCGTCGCCGCCGAGTCGCCCGATCACGTCGTGTCGGCGGGCTGCGGCGGTGAGTCGCCCTGCGCAGTCGGCGAGGAGTTTGTCGCCGGCGGCGTGGCCGAACGCGTCGTTGACATCTTTGAAACGATCGAGATCGACGAACAAGACCGCGACGTCGCGACCCGTCCGATTCGACAGCGACAGCGCGCGCTCGAGGTTGGCGATGAACTCGCGACGGTTCGCCAGACCCGTCAGTGGGTCGTGCCTGGCGACGTACTGAGCGGTCTGTTCTTGGGACTTGCGCTCTGTGATGTCTCGTAGAAGCACGATCGAGACTGGCTTGTCGAGCCATTCGCCTTTGGCGACTCGCATTTCTGCGATTAGTTCCGGGCCCGACTTCGGGTGCAGCGTGACGTCGGTGCGTTCGCCGTCGACGATCGGCAGTGCCAGCGGCGTACCGACGACATCGCTCGGTTCTTTGTGACCGAGCATCGCCGCCGCGGCATCGTTCGCGAACTCTATGTCACCATCACGATCGACGATCAAGACGCCGTCCACGAGTTTGCTCAACAGGTCTTGAGTGCTGCGGTCGCGGCGCTTGTGGCTCTTTTGAAATTCCATTCGCTCGATCGCGCAACGGATCGAACGCGACAACAACGCCGATGTAACGTCTTGTTTGGGCAGGTGGTCCTGCGCGCCGTGGCGCAACGTATCGAGGTCGATTCCGGCTCGCTCGTCGCCGGTCAAGACGATGAGCGCGGTATCGGTCGTGTGGTTGTTGAGGTAGTCGATTGTTGCGACACCGCGGGTGTCGGGGAGATTGAGGTCGGCGATTACACAGTCGAACTTCGTGGTCGTGAGTTTTTCTACCGCCTCTCGACTGGTTCGCGCCCGCGTGAGTGCGACGTCATCGACGCAAATCATTTCAGACAGCAAGAAGGCATCTGCGTCGTCGTCTTCGACGAAGAGCACTGCGAGCTTTTCCTTCGGATTTTCCGACACCGGTCTGGGGGCTCTCGTTAGGCGGTACTGCGTCGCCTTCGACACGACGCGGACGTCGTGTTGTCGTAGACATCGGCGCGAAGTGTGACTGCCATGAGAGATGAGCGCGCGCGGCTTGGCCCTTCTGGGAGTTGAATCCGGCGGAGATGGCGAGACCGAAATTAGATCGCAGGGACGATTTTGGCCGATAGGCCCTAATGTATCGAGCCAAATGGTCGAAACTGATTGAGACACCTAGAAAACCAACGGCCAGCCCGGAGGTCGGACTACCCATGCACACGATTGATGCAACCCCGCTTTCGCCCGAAGAACTCGAGCAAATGAACACATACTGGCGGGCCGCCAACTACCTGTCCGTCGGCCAGATCTACCTGATGCGCAATCCGCTGCTGCGCGAGAAACTCGACAAGTACGACGTGAAGCCACGCTTGTTGGGCCATTGGGGCACGACCCCCGGGTTGAATATCATCTACACGCACCTCAACAGGGTGATAGCCGCCCGCGACCTCGACACGATCTACATAATCGGCCCCGGCCACGGTGGGCCGGGCATCGTTGCCAACACTTGGCTCGAGGGTAGCTACACCGAGCGTTATCAAGCGATCACGCAAGATGAAGAGGGTATGCAGAAGCTGTTCAAGCAGTTCTCGTTCCCGGGCGGCATACCGTCACACGTTGCACCGGAGACGCCGGGTTCAATCCATGAGGGCGGTGAACTCGGCTACTCGATCAGCCACGCATTCGGGGCTGCATTCGACAACCCCGACCTGATCGTCGCCTGTGTAGTGGGCGACGGAGAGGCGGAGACCGGGCCACTCGCGACATCGTGGCATTCAAACAAGTTCCTCAACCCGGTGACCGACGGCGCCGTAGTGCCGATCCTTCAGCTCAACGGGTACAAGATCGCAAACCCGACGATCCTTGCCCGAATCGGCGACGAAGAACTCACGTCGTTGCTCGAGGGCTACGGGTGGAAGCCTTACCTGGTCGACGGCGACGACCCCGAGCTCGTTCACCAGCAGCTTGCCGGCACGTTCGACGCAGTGCTCGACGAGATAAAAGAAATTCAGCGCGCAGCACGCGAAGACGGCGTGACGGATCGGCCGCAGTGGCCGATGATCGTGTTGCGCACGCCCAAAGGTTGGACCGGTCCAAAGGTGGTCGACGGTAAGCCCGTCGAGGGAACGTGGCGAGCACATCAGGTCCCGCTCGCGGAAACGCGACAGAACCCGGAACACCTGCGGATGCTCCAGGACTGGATGGAGAGCTACCGTCCGGACGAACTCTTCGACGACAACGGCAGTCCGCTGGCGTCATATCTCGATTGGCTGCCCAAGGGCGATCGCCGCATGGGCTCGAACCCACATGCCAACGGCGGCGAGTTCGAAAAAGAACTGAAGATGCCCGATTTTCGGGACTACGCGGTCGAAGCAAAATCGCCGGGAACAACAATGGCCGAGGGCACCCGCCAGCTCGGCAAGATGCTTCGCGACATTATCAGGCTCAATGCGGACCAAGGTGATTTCCGCATATTCGGGCCCGACGAGACTGAGTCGAATCGCCTCGGCAACGTATACGAGGTCACGAACAAGGTCTGGGAAGCCGAACTCGTCGAAGGCGACAACCACCTGGCGCGCGAGGGGCGCGTCATGGAGATGCTGTCCGAGCATCAATGCCAGGGATGGCTCGAGGGATACCTCCTGACCGGACGTCACGGTATCTTCTCGTGCTACGAGGCATTCATCCACATCATCGATTCGATGTTCAACCAACACGCGAAATGGCTCAAGGTCACCCGCGAGATTCCGTGGCGCCGCCCGATCGCGTCGCTCAACTACCTGCTCACCTCGCACGTGTGGCGGCAAGACCACAACGGCTTTTCGCACCAAGATCCCGGTTTTGTCGACCACGTGATCAACAAGAAAGCCGACGTGATCAGGGTGTACTTTCCGCCCGACACGAACTGCCTACTTTCGGTGGCCGACCACTGCCTGCGCAGCCAGAACTACGTGAACGTGATCGTCGCCGGCAAGCAACCACAGCCGACATGGCTGACGATGGACGAGGCGATCCTGCACTGCACGCGCGGAATCGGGATCTGGGAATTCGCGAGCAATGACGAGGACGGCGACCCAGACGTCGTGATGGCCTGCGCCGGCGACGTGCCGACGCTCGAGACTCTCGCCGCCGTCGACATACTGAGAAAAAGCAAACTCGGGCTCAAAGTCCGAGTGGTGAATGTTGTCGACATCATGCGCCTCCAACACCGTGATAGTCACCCGCACGGGCTGACCTCGCGAGAGTACGACACGATATTTCCACCAGACGTGCCGATGCTTTTTGCGTATCACGGATACCCGTGGCTGATACATCGTCTCACCTACAATCGCCCCGGTCACGACAACATGCACGTTCGCGGCTATATCGAAGAAGGAACGACGTCGACTCCGTTCGACATGCTCGTGATGAACAACATGGACCGGTTCCATCTGGTCATGGACGTGATCGACCATGTTCCCAAGCTGCGGTCGACCGCTGCCGATATTCGCCAGGTCATGGTCGACAAACGCACCCAGCACCGCGCCTACACGACAGAGCATGGCTCAGACTTGCCTGAGGTCACGGAGTGGGTCTGGCAGAACTGATGCAAGTTCTCGTCGTCAATGCCGGGTCGTCGAGCCTGAAGCTGTCGCTGATGGACGGCGACTCGGCCGTCGCGTCGACGACCGTCGAACGCTGGCAGGGTGAGGCCGACCTCGCCCCGCTCCGAGCGTTCGTCGACGACGTCGGCGAGAGTTCCGTCGGCGCGGTCGGCCATCGTGTCGTGCACGGCGGTCCGACACTGTCCGTCGCCTCGGTGATCGATTCTGACGTCATGGCTGCGATCGAGGATGCGACCGACCTCGCGCCCCTTCATCAGCCGAGATCGATCGCGGCGATACGGGCAACGCGGTCGGTCATCGCCGACGCGCCCGAAGTCGCTTGTTTCGACACGGCGTTTCACTCATCGATGCCCGACGCTGCCGCGACGTATCCGATCCCACACGATTGGCGTATCCGGTGGCCGATCCGCAAATACGGATTTCACGGCCTGAGCCACGCATACGCTGCCCATCGGGGCGCCGAGATCTCGAATTTGGACGAGACGACATGCCGGACGATCTCGTGTCATCTCGGCGCCGGCGCCTCCCTCGCTGCGGTCGAAGGTGGTAGATCGGTCGATACGACGATGGGTTTCACACCGCTCGACGGCCTGATGATGTCGACGCGTTCGGGGTCGGTCGACCCCGGCCTCGTCCTCTGGTTGATAGACCAGGGAATGGATCCGTCCGACGTGACACACGGTCTCGAGAAGCGATCCGGCATCGCTGCGTTCGTGTCGTCGGGAGACATGCGCGATCTCTTGGCGGCACGCGGCGAGGGCGACGACGCGGCGCGCCTCGGCTTCGAAATATTCATTCAGCGACTTCGCAGCGAGATCGGGGCGATGGCGGCTGCGATGAACGGTGTCGACCTCATGGTGTTCACGGGCGGCATCGGCGAGCGAAGCGCCGACGTCCGCCGTGGTGCATGCTCGGGGCTCGGATACCTCGGAGTGGCAATCGAGGCGGACGCGAACGACGCCGCAACCGCCGACGCCGACATTGGGGCAAGCGGGGCGGCGGCCGCCGCGGTCGTCGTGACCGCACGCGAGGACATCGAAATCGCGAGACAAACTCGACAAGCGCTCAGCTCGGATCAGGGCCAATTCGGCGGGGGATGATCCACGGTCTCGGCTGCGTGATGCTCCTGTCGTACAGCCCACACAGCAGCTTCGGATCGGCGTGAGACGCCGAGCTTGTTGAGCACGTTCGACACGTAGTTCTTGACCGTCTTTTCCGCGAGATGTATCCGCTCGGCGATCTGACGGTTCGTCAGTCCTTCGGCGACGAGCGAGAGAACCTTGCGTTCCTGGTTCGTGAGTCGAGCGAGGATGCGTGAATCTGCGTCGTCGCCTTCTCCTTGGAGTCTACGTTTGACACGGTCACGAATCGACGGCTGGATGAGCGACGCTCCCGTAGCAACCGTTCGAATTGAGCGTGCGAGGTCGATGCTCCGGACCTGTTTGAGGAGAAAGCCCGATGCGCCGGCGAGAATTGCGCTGAGGAGCGCCTCGTCGTCGGCGTACGATGTAAGCATTACGACCCGGGTATCCGGGTTGTCGGAACACACGTCCCGACAGATCTCGACGCCGTCGCCGTCGGGCAGCCGGACGTCCATTACGACGACATCCGGTTTCGCCTGGGCGATGCGTTCGCGGGCGCCCTTGGCGGTGCCGATTTCGCCGACGACCTCCAGGTCTTGTTCGACGGCAAGCAAGGCTCTCAGCCCGGCCCGGACGACTTCGTGGTCGTCGACGAGGAAAACGCTCGTTATCGCTTGGGTCATCAGCGAGCCCCGACTATTCGGTGGACGAGAGTCTACCGGCCGGGATTGCTCGGCAGCACACACCTAGCTCCGCCAATCAATGGACCAACGGCCCTGTCGGTCGGGCCGATCGACCGCCCATCATGAAAGCATGGACGATGTCCGCGAAAAAAATGGCCTGGAAGTGCTCTCGGCCACCGCGTGCTACGACTACCTCGCGCGCTGCCGGGTCGGGCGCCTCGCATACTCTCGGCCACGATCGGGTGTCTGCATCGAGCCGATCATGTATGCGCTCGACTTGGAGTCGATATTCTTCACGTTTCCCGGCAGCCGAATCGACGAGATGGCCGGCATTTCCGACGGAGTCGTCTTCGAGATCGACAGCGCCGAGCGCGAGACGACCACTGGTTGGAGTGTGATCGTGTCGGGATCTGTCCGCGAGGTCGTCGATCTGGGAGTGCTGGCGAGGTTGCGTCAACTTCCAACCAGGCTGTGGGTCGCGTCGCTGGGCCTGGCTTGGGCTGAGCTACGGATCAATGAGGTGACGGGGCGGCGCATTCTGCCCTGATCGCTCAGGGCACTCAGCTCCATCTGCGTTTGAGCGGTGCTTGCCAGACGATCGTTGTCCCGCATGATCCGGCCCGTTCGATCGAACACGTTCCCCCGAGCCCAGCCGCTCGTGCCGACATGTTCGCGATGCCGCGACCACGGATGCGCGATCTGGATTTGTCTCCGGAGGCGAAACCGATACCGTCGTCTGTGATCGACATTTCGAAGTAGTCCCGACCATCGCACGTCACCGTCACGACGACTTCGGATGCGGCGGCATGGCGGATCACATTCGAGAGCGCCTCGCGCAGAGTCGGCAGCGCCTGATCGACGATGACCGCCGGTGGCGGATTGTCCTCGTCGATTGCGATTTCGACGATCGGAGCGAACCCGAGCGTAGCGGCGCTCTCGTCGACGATCGCACAGATTGCAGCCGACAGATCGGGCGGGGCCGCAGAGGCACTCAAAGTCGTCGAGATCGCCGCCCGAATATCTGCGATTGAAGCGTCGATCTCGTCGATGGCATTCTCGATTCTCGTCTCGATCCCGTCGTCGTTGTCGACCACAGCGCGCGCCGTGACTTGAAGATCCATTCCGGCCGCGAACAGTCGCTGGATCACAGTGTCGTGAAGGTCGCGAGCGATTCGGTCACGTTCTTCGGCTATGCGCAACTCTTCGGCGCTGCGCGTGATCGATTCTTGGTCTCGCAAACGTTGAGTGATGTCGGCGACGAGGAACATCACCTGCGGATCGCCGCCCGGGGAACTCGACGGTACGCCCGACGTGATCTCGACGGGAATGTCGACACCGTCTTTGCGGCGAACGACCGTAGTTCGCGTCGATGCCGCGTGTTCGGTGTGCCATGCGACGCCGCCGCTCTCTCGGCCGCGCGTGTCGAGATGTTGAGGTTCCAGGTCCAACAACTCGGCTTCGTCATATCCCGTCAACTCACACGCCGCGTTGTTCACATAAGTGAACCGCATGTCGGCGACGCGGGACACGAACAACGCCTGCGCGGCATTGTCCATAACGCGGACGAGTTCGGCCAGGCCGTGTTCGACCTCGGGATGTCGCGACGGCGCGCCGCGGCGCTGCGATTGTTCTGGTTCTTCGGAATGTGCGGGCGCCATGGTCCTCCGGCGTTGTGCCACCGCGTGAGCCTACAGCGAAGCCACGTCGGACGGACCGTGCTCGACATCGTCTCTGGAGGGGGTCCACCACGAGTCGATTGCGGTCTGCTATCTTGTCTCGCGTCACCTCGACCCGTCCGGCGACCGAATTGTGCCTTTGGGCTCTATCGCGAACGGCCACCGAGCGTGACCGTGTTGACGCAGCCAGCAATGGAGGAAGTGACCGCTTGGATCCGGTATTGTTGTCGAGGTGGCAGTTTGGAATTGTCACGACCTACCACTTTCTCTTCGTCCCGTTGACAATTGGCCTAGCGTTCGTAATCGCGATCATCGAGAGTATCGGCTACGCCCGCAACGACGACAAGTACCGACGTCTCGCTCGCTTCCTCGGAAAGCTCTTACTCATCAACTTCGCTGTCGGAGTCGCGACTGGGATCGTCCAGGAGTTCCAGTTCGGCATGAACTGGTCGAACTACTCTCGTTTTGTCGGCGACATCTTCGGCGCCCCGCTCGCGATGGAAGGGCTTTTAGCGTTCTTCTTCGAGTCGACGTTTCTCGGGCTCTGGTGGTTCGGGCGAGACAAACTCAAACCGAAGGTCCATCTCGCCACGATCTGGTGCGTCTCGATCGGGACGATACTCTCGGCCTATTTCATCCTCGCGGCGAATTCGTGGATGCAGAATCCGGTCGGTTTCGTCATGGACGAGACGACGGGTCGCCCGCGCATGACGAACATCGCGGAAGTGTTGTTCAACAAGGTGCAGCTCGTCACCTTCCCACACGTGCTCTCGGCGGCGCTCGTTGTCGTCGCATTCTTCCTCTTCGCGATCGCCGCGTGGCATCTCATCCACAAGCGCAACCAGGACATCATGCGACGCCTTGCCGTGATTGGGCTCATCGTCGGGCTCTTCGGCAGCCTCGGCGTGTCGTTCACCGGCAGCCTGCAAGCCCAGGTCATGACCGAAATCCAGCCGATGAAGATCGCTGCGGCCGAGGCATTGTGGAACACCGAGTCGAATGCCGGCTGGTCGATCTTCGCGGCTATCGACTCGGCAGAGGGCCGCAACAGTTTCGACATCGAAATCCCCAACATGCTCAGCATCCTCGCGACGAATTCGCCCGACGGGACGGTGCAGGGCATCAACAACGTCCAGGCCCAGTACGAACAGGAATACGGCCCGGGCAACTACATACCAAACGTCTTCGTCGCGTATTGGACGTTCCGCATCATGGCGTATGTCGGGCTCCTGGCCGCGGCGTTCTGCATTTTCGGCTTGGTCCTGCTCTGGCGCCGCAAACTCGAGCACTTCCGCTGGTTCTTGCGGTTCGGCGTCGTTGCAGTGGTCATTCCTTACTTCGGCACCTCAGCAGGATGGATCTTCACCGAGATGGGGCGCCAGCCGTGGAGCGTGTTCACGCTTCTACAGACCGCCGACAGCGGCTCTCCGTCGGTGGGCCCGGCGACAGTATGGATTTCGCTGATCGGATTTATCCTGATCTACTTGGCGCTTGCCGTGGTCGACTTTGGGCTGCTGATCCGTTACGCGAAGAAAGACTTGCCCGAGATCGAGCCACTCTCCGAGCAGGGCCCCGCTCCGCCGGGTGACGAGGCCGAAGACCGCGTGCCAGAACTCGTGTACTGAGAGGGATGTCATGAACGAAGGATTTGTCAACCTCCAGACGCTCTGGTTCATACTCTTGTCGATTCTCTGGCTCGGGTACTTTGTACTCGAGGGGTTCGATTTTGGTGTCGGCGCATTGTTGCGCATACTCGGTAAAGACGACATGGACCGACGGGTGATGCTCAATACGATCGGCCCCGTCTGGGACGCAAACGAAGTCTGGCTCATCGTCGCCGGCGCAGGGACGTTCGCCGCGTTTCCCGACTGGTACGCGACACTGTTCAGCGGCTTCTATATAGCCCTGTTCTTGATCCTCGTATCGTTGATCATGCGAAACGTGGCGTTGGAATTCCGCTCGAAACGTGAAAGCGTTCGTTGGCGCAACAGGTGGGACTGGCTCATCGTGATCGGGTCTGTATTGCCGGCGGTTCTTTGGGGTGTCGCGTGGGCCAACATCCTCAAGGGCGTGCCGATCGACTCGACCATGGAGTACACCGGGACGTTCTGGACTCTCCTGCGGCCGTACACGGTTTTCTTCGGAGTCACGACACTCGCTCTGTTTACGCTGCACGGGGCGGTATTTCTCACGCTCAAGACGACCGGAGAATTGCAAGACCGGGCGCGCAACGCCGCCCGCATGCTCGCCTGGCCGGCAACGCTGCTCGTGATAGGTACGATCATCTGGACGTACGTGAACAGCTACAGCACCGGCGATTCGGGCATCATCCCGGACGCGGCAGCCATCGCTGCGATCGTCTTTGTCGGAGCGGCGGCTTGGCTCGTGTCGGCGAAACTCGACGGGTGGGCGTTTGCGGCCACCGCGGCAGCAATCCTTTTGTTGTTCGTCACCGTGTTCACGCTGCTCTACCCGAACGCGATCGTGTCGTCGACATCGGCAGCGAACAACCTCACGATCTTCAATACGTCATCATCGACCTACACGCTCGTCGTCATGACGATCGTCGCGGCGATCTTCGTGCCGATCGTGCTCATCTATACGGGGTGGACATACTGGGTGTTCCGGGCGCGTATCCGGCGCACCCCGACCGGTCCGCAGACGATTGACGACGTGCTCGAAACGCGCCGCGCCGCGAAAGCGCCGAAGAGTGGTTCGGCGAGGTCCGGCGATACAGAAGGCGAGACCGGAGGGGCGAAGCCCGCCGAACACGCCGAAACGTGAAGCCGTTCGACCCGCGCCTCGTTAGCGAGGCGCGGTCGTCGCGGCCGTTTCTCGCAGCAATTGTTGGGGCGGGAGTCGTCTCGACCGTGTTTGTGATCGCGCAGGCGGTGTTGCTCGCCCGCGTGATCACAAGCGTTTTCATAGGTCGATCCGGCCTCGTAGCCATGGCGCCGACGCTCGTGCTGCTCCTCATTGTGATCACGCTGCGCGCCGGCACTGTGTGGGTCACAGAACGCGCCGCGACCGAAGCGAGCATTCGTGTCAAGTCGACGCTGCGCAGCAAAGCACTCGACGCGATGGCCGGGACTGCGACATCAGTCGGCCGGACCACGAGCACGGGCGAGCTGACAACGATCGTGAGCGCGGGCATCGAGTCATTAGATGCATATTTCGCGCGTTACCTGCCGGTCGTCCCACTTGCCATCATCACGCCGGTCGCAGTCATCGGTTTCTCAGCGACACTCGACTGGCTCACCGCGCTCATCCTCGCCGTCACGTTGCCGGTGCTCATTGTCTTCATGATCCTCGTCGGCGTTGGCGCACGTCGAGTGAGTCGCGCTCGATGGCGAGCATTGCAACGGCTTGGCGGACATTTTTTCGACGTGTTGAGTGGTCTCGACACGCTACGACTGTTCGGACGATCACGCCGCCAAATCGACGTCGTCGGCACGATTTCCGACAACTATCGGCAAACGACGATGGAGGTCCTGCGCGTCGCGTTCTTGAACTCGTTTGTGCTCGAACTTGCCGCAACTATCAGCACGGCAATTGTTGCCGTCACGGTCGGACTGCGCGTCGTCGCCGGTGACATCACTCTCGAACCGGCGCTCGTTGTGCTGATCCTTGCCCCCGAGGTGTACCTACCGATCCGAAAACTCGGCGAAGAGTTCCACGCTGCGCAGGATGGCGCCGCAGCCGCCGACGCCGTCTTCGCCGTGCTCGATGACCCGTTGGCAGCGCCGCGCCCGGCGAAGGCGATGCTTGCGGCGCCCGACCCGGCCCGTTGTGCGATCAGCATCGAGTCGGTCAGCGTGATCTACCCGGGCCGTGACGTGCCGGCGCTGAACGCGGTCGACTTGCGGATCGATCCGGGCGAACGACTCGGAATCGCCGGACCGAACGGCGCCGGCAAGTCGACGCTTGCGATGATCATCGCAGGAACGCTCGCGCCATCGACCGGTCGGGTCACTGTTGGCTCTGTCGACCTCTCCGAGGTCGACCCCGAGTCGTGGCGCCGCAGAATCGCCTGGGTGCCGCAGGCCCCGTACGTTTTCAACGCGAGTTTGCGTGACAACGTGGCGCTGTATTGCCCCGACGCTGATGACGCCGCTGTGACGGCTGCCCTCGACGCTGCAAACTGCACATTCGTTTTGACGTTACCGGCCGGCCTCGCCACGATTCTCGGTGACGGCGGACGTAGGCTGTCGTCGGGTGAGCGTCAGCGGCTCGCCGTCTCGCGCGTTGTCCTCGCCGACGCTTCGTTGGTGATATTCGACGAGCCGACGGCGAACCTCGATCTCGCCAGTGAGACCGAGGTCGTCGATGCGATGGCGGGTCTGCGCCGCGATTGCACGGTGTTGATCATCTCACATCGCAGCGCCCCGCTCGACATCTGCGACCGGGTCGTGGGCCTCGACGCCGGGCGCGCCGTCATAGACATCACTGCCGGGGTGCAGCACTAATGGCCGACACGCCGAATACGCCAGGAGTTCTGCGCTGGCTGGTGTCGTTGCTTGGACGCCATGCGAAACGCGCGAGTCTCGCCCTCGGACTCGGCTTCGCTACGGTCGGATCAGCGATCGGACTCATGGCGCTGTCTGCGTTCCTCATTCAGAAGGCATCTCTGACACCACCACTGAGCGAGCTGGCGTTGGCAGTTGTCGGTGTTCGGTTTTTCGGGATAGCGCGGGCCGTCTCGCGATATGCGGAACGCTACGTTGGCCACGACGTGACGCTGCGGATTCTTCACGATTTGCGAGTCGACGTGATTTCGGGCCTCGAACCCGCCGTTCCGACGGCACTTGGGCCGAGCCGTGCTGAAGTCGTGTCGAGACTCGTCGACGATGTCACCGTCGTAGAGAAGTTCTTCCTCGACATCGTCTCCCCTGCGGTGGTCGCCGCGGCGACGGCAGCTATCGCAACATTGGTGATAGCGATGTTTGTGCCGTGGGCCGCGGTGGCGTTCTTGGCGACGACGCTTCTCGCTGGTGTAGCCGTGCCGCTTTGGTCGTCTGGGATTGCGCGTGACGCGGGGCGCGCTGCGAGCCCTGCTCGGGCACGACTCAACGAGGGCATTGTCGAACTCGTCGAAGGTGCACACGACCTCGGGCCGGCCGGCAGGTTGGACGATCGGATTTCGGAGATCGAAGGCTGTGATCGCGAACTCGCTTCGATCGACCGCGAACGTTCGCGCGGACGGAGTGCCGCCGCTGCGGCGGGCGCACTCCTGAGCGGCCTTGCATTCTGGGCGGTTTTGACACTTGCGTCTGGGGCAGCTGCGACCGGGGCGGTCAACGCTTTGTTCATCGGAGTCGTAACGATGACGGCGATGGCGGCGTTCGAAGCCATCGGGCCACTCGGAGACGCGTTTGGTGACTGGCACGCCACGCTCGATTCTGCACGGCGCGTGCTCGATGCGATTCGAACGAAGCCTTGTGTCGAAGAACCCACCGTCTCGGCCGCGCTCACTATGACCGCGCTGACTATGGACGGCCCCGCCCACATCCAACTCGACAATGTCAGCGTTACATATCCGGGCGAAGAGGCCCCGGCGCTCGACGCCATCTGCGCCGAGTTTGTTCCGGGTCAAGTCGTCGGCATCATGGGCCCGAGCGGGTCCGGGAAAACAACGCTGGCGCATCTGCTCGTCAGGTTCGTAGATCCAACCGCCGGACATGTGAAGTTGGACGGTATCGACATACGCCGATTCGATTCGAGCGACGTTCGTAAGAGGATCGGTATGGCCGCGCAGGATGCTCACATATTCGATACGACGATTCGCGGCAATCTCAAGATTGCGCATCCGAATGTCGCCGACGACGTATTACACCGAGCTCTCGACGATGTCGGCCTCACCGACTGGGTGCGGTCGTTGCCCGACGGAGTCGAGACGCCGGTCGGCGAAAACGGCGCTCGCATTTCACGCGGCCAGCGTCGACGCCTGATCCTTGCGCGTATGCTGCTCGCCGATTTCGATGTATTGATATTCGACGAGCCGACCGAGAGCATCGACCCAGCGTCGACGGGCGAACTCGTGGCCCGGCTACTCGAAGCGTCACGAGGCAAGACCGTTGTGTTGATCACCCACGACCCGGCGCTGCGTTACCTGATGGATTCGGTCATCGAGCTCTCGACTCGACACGCCGTCGCGTCGACCGGGGCCTGAGGCGGCCGCGCCATGGGTGACGGCGGCGAAGTCCTGATCTTCTATTCGGATCGGATCCATTAGCCGAGCGACTTCAGGTACGTGACGATCTCGCCAATTTCTGCCGGAGTCAGCGCCGCGTTACCCCCCTTGGGCGGCATCGCGACGCCCGTCGTGTTCTCGGGATCAGACGCGGTTCGTCCGGTCTCGATGAACGTGATTAGATCGGCATCGGGCGTGCCGCTCATGAACGTCGTACCGGCGAGTGGCTTGCCAAGTCCTTGGACGCCGCCGGCGTCGGGGCCGTGGCACGCGGCGCAATTTGCCGCGTAGAGCTGATCTCCAGCTCCGCTACCTGCGGACGTTCCGCTGCCGGCCGACGTTCCGCCGCTTGCGGTCGAAGTGCCGCCTGACGCTGATGACGTTTGCGCTGAGGGCAGCGGAGTGACGGCAATGAAAATCGCGAAAGCGATGATCGGAAGTGCAATGGGCACAGCGAGGCGTGCCACACGTCGACGCTGTTTGCGGTTCTCGATACGAACCTGAACATCGGCGATCGACGTTCGCACGTCAGTCATCACGCACTCCCTTCCCAAAACGCTGTCCGGCCCAAAACGCTGTCCGGCCCAAAACGCTGTCCGGCCCAAAACGCTGTCCGGCCCAAAACGCTGTCCGGCCCAAAACGCTGTCCGGCCCAAAACGCTGTCCGGCCCCAAACGCTGTCCGGCCCCAAACGCTGTCCGGCCCCAAACGCTGCCCGGCCCAAAACGCTGCCCGGAATCATGGCTGCGTGCGCTGCGCCGGCCGCCGTCGCTCTATGACTCCATATATGACTACATAGGATAGAGCGTGCGTCATCCGAGATCGTCTCTGAACCGCATATGACAGCGCAGGCGAACGCGTTTAAACCCTAGATATTCCATCCTGTTTATACTATGAATTCTGTCGGCGCGCCTCACGGGGCGTCCTGTGATTACGAGTACTGCTGCCGGGTGCAACTCCGCCGGGTGTGAATCCGCCAGGCGCAACTCAGAAGGACTGTTATGGAGCCAGTTGTCCAGCTCCGCTCAGTGATTACTCTCCTTGGGCGTTTTCCAGCGCTGGCCGGCGTCGATCTCGATGTGAGCGCCGGCGAGATCCTCCTCCTGCGGGGGCCGAACGGGGCGGGCAAGACCACACTCTTACGTACATGTGCCGGGCTGTTGCCGATCGTTTCCGGACGGGGGCGCATTCTCGGGCACGATCTCGATTCGGATCGCGTGTCCCTGCGTCGCCACGTCGGATTGCTCGGCCACGCTACGTTCCTCTATGACGATCTGTCGGTAGCTCAGAACGTGCGGTTTTGGGCGCGAGCTTGTCGAGCGTCCGTTGCCGATGCCGACGCGGCTCTCGATCGTTTAGAAGTCGACCCGCGGCTGCGGGACTTGGCCGTGCACCGCCTTTCGGCCGGCCAACGCCGACGCACGTCCTTCGCCGCCATGCTCGTCCGCCGACCGGAGCTGTGGCTGCTCGATGAGCCCCACGCCGGTCTCGATGCTCGAGGGCGCGATATCGTGGATGGGTTGATTCGCGAGTCCGCCGCTGCGGGCGCAACGGTTGTGTTCGCCTCGCATGAACTCGACCGTGCTCATCGTGTCGCCGGGCGCGTCGTCACGGTCGACGGGGGCATGATCTGCGCCGATACGCTCGAGGCGCGCTGTGTTTCGTGACGCGGCCCTGATTGCGGCCAAGGACCTCCGTATCGAGTTGGCGTCCCGAGTCACCACCAACCAGGTCGCGCCTTTCGCGCTGGCGGTTCTCGTCTTGTTCGCGTTCGCGCTCGATCCCGACACCGGGCTGCTGCTGCGTGCGACAGCGGGCCTGTTTTGGATCGCCGTCCTGTTCGCTGGGTTGCTCGCTATCAAGCGTGCGTTCGCCATTGAAACCGCCGACGGCAACATCGAGGCATTGCGCCTCGCCGGCCTGGCCCCCGCCGGGATCTTCTTCGGTAAGGTCGCTGCCCTATTCTGCCAACTCGCAGCGCTCGAGGTGATTCTCGGCGTTGGCGTCATGCTCTTTTATGGCGCCGAACCCAGGAGTGTCGTCGTGTTGGTTGTCGCCGCGTTTGTAGCGACGGTGGGGATCGCCGCGTCGGGCGGCGTCTATGGCGCCCTCGCCGCGGGTCTGCGGGTTCGCGACACTCTTCTGCCGCTGTTGTTGTTGCCGGTCCTTGCGCCGGTGCTAATTGGCGCCACACGGGCCTTCGAAGCGGCTCTGGGCGGCACGGCTGCCGAGGGCTGGCCTTGGATCGCACTTCTCGCGGTGTTCGCCGTCGCATATCTCGCGTTCGGCGCTCTTGCGTTCGGAACTCTTCTGGAGGATGCATGACCATCGCGTCCAAGCCAATGCATGCTGTAGCCGTGCCGGTGCGCAACGTCGCGCCGATCAGGGCAGCGCTGGGTGTAGCGTCGCTTGCCGGCCTCGCGAGCCTGGCCGTGCTCGCCTTCGTCGTGAGCCCCGCGGACAGCCAACTTGGCGAATCGGTGCGAATCATGTACGTCCATGTGCCTTCCGCGGTGGCGACTTACGCGGGCGTCGCGCTGACCGCGCTCGGTAGCGGTATCTACCTTTGGAAGCGCTCACAATTCTGGGATCGTATCGCAGCTTCGGCAGCCGAGATTGCGGCGGTCTTTTGCGCACTCACGCTCGTCACCGGGATGCTTTGGGGTCGGATCACCTGGGGTGTGTACTGGGTCTGGGACGCGCGCTTGACGACATTCACGCTGCTCTTCCTGATCATTCTCGGCTACCTCGCCGTTCGCCGGCTGCCCGGCGACCTACGGGTACGATCAAGCAGAGCGGCGATTCTGGGCCTCGTCGCCGTCGTGAACATCCCGATCGTGAGCAGGGCCGTCGAATGGTGGGGAGGGCTCCACCAAGGCCCGACGGCGATCGGCACGCTCGATGCACAGATCGACGGCACAATGCTGTTCACCCTGATGTTCGCGATGGTTGTGTTCATGTGCATCTTCGCATGGCTCGTGATGCAGCGCTACCGGCTCGAGACCCTCATCGACCGGGCCGAGTGCGTGGACCTCGACGCTGCGATAGCGGCGCGCCGCGCCGAAGCCCAAACTCGAACCCAAACTGGGGAGCGCTCGTGAACCAATGGCCATTCATCATTGCCGCGTGGGCAACAGTCCTGGTCGCCATCGTTGTGTATTCGCTCTACGTCGTGTACCGATGTCGCACCCGGGGACACCCCGGCAACACCCCGAAGGACGCACCGGAGGAGCTGGAATGACGACGACGCGGGGCGCGGAACTCGATCTGCGCCCGCGCTCTGTCGACCCGGCGCCTGCTCGGCGGCGCAAGCGGCCCTGGGCGTATGTCGCGGTCATCGCCGTGCTCGTGGCGCTCGGCTTCGTTGTGTTCAACGGTCTGCAGGACGCGACGGTGTTTTTTCTCAACGTCGACGACGCCGTCGAGCGCCGTGACGAGATGGGCGCCAAACGTCTCCGGATACAGGGGAACGTAGTCGGCGAGACTCTCGTCGAGTCGAGTGTCGGCGCAACGTTCGACCTGACGTACAACAGCGCCGTCGCCACGGTCCGCCATCTCGGAGATCGACCCGCGCTTTTTCAACCTGGAATCCCCGTTGTGATCGAAGGCGCATGGAACGGCACGACGTTCGAGAGTGATCGTATTCTCGTCAAGCACGACTCCGAATACGGGACGCAGAATCCGGCGCGAATCGACGATGCCGAAACAGACGCCGAAAGGCGCCTTTCATTCGTTCCAGTCGACGAGAGTTCCAAGCCGTGAACGTGGCGCTGGGCACCATCGGCCTCGGCATCGGCCTAGCAGCCTGTGTCGTCGGCATTGGAGCATTAGTGGTCGGTCTCGCCCGTCGCAACGGCGCGCTCCTCGAACTGAGCCGATACTTTGCGATCGCAGCTTTCGTCGGCGCAGCCTCGGCGTTTGCCGCTATGGAAAATGCGCTGATCACGCGCGATTTCACCGTTCGCTACGTCGCGGAGCACGGCTCGTCGCGCACACCGGCACTGTTCAACTTCGCCGCGTTGTGGTCGTCGTTGGAAGGCTCTATCCTTTTGTGGACACTCATCCTTGCCGGATTCGTGGCGCTCACGGCGCTGGTGTTTCGCAAACGACTTTCTGACCCGCTCGTCGGCTGGGCGATGCTGACCCTGTTCATAGTCACGATCTTTTTCTTCGCGCTCATGATCGGCCCGGCCAACCCGTTCCGGCCATTCAACCCCCCACCCGGTTTCGACGGCGCGGGACCGAACCCGCTGCTTCAAAACCACATTCTCATGGCATTGCACCCGCCGGTGCTCTACGTGGGCCTCGTGGGTTTTGTCGTGCCGTTCGCGTTTGCGCTCGGAGCGCTCGTCACCGGGCGCCTCGACAAGGCGTGGCTTTTGGCCACTCGCCGGTGGACGCTGATCGCCTGGGGTTTTTTGACCCTCGGAATCGTGCTGGGCGCTTGGTGGTCCTATGAGGTGCTCGGCTGGGGAGGATTCTGGGCGTGGGATCCTGTCGAGAACGCGTCGCTGCTTCCGTGGCTCACCGGCACGGCATACCTGCATTCGGTCATGGTTCAGGAGCGAACTGCGATGCTGCGCGTCTGGAACCTGTCTTTGTTGTGCGCCACTTTCGCGTTGACCATCCTCGGGACGTTTTTCACTCGCTCGGGCGTGCTCGAGTCGGTCCACGCATTCGCCAACACGACGATCGGACCCACGCTGCTCGGTTTCTTCGGTGTGATCGTCGCCGTTTCGATCGGCCTCATCGCGTGGCGAGGTGGGGAGTTGGCGAGCCCGGGCCGGATCGAGCGCCCCGTGTCTCGCCAGGGCGCGCTTTTGGCCAACAACCTCTTGTTCGCCGTGTTCGCCGGCGTCGTGCTCGTCGGCACGACCTTCCCGCTGGTCGTCGAGGCGTTGCGCGGTGACACGGTCACCGTGGGCGAGCCGTACTTCAACCGGATGACGGGGCCAATCGCGTTGAGCCTGCTGTTCCTCATGGCGGTCGCTCCGGCTCTGCCGTGGCGCCGTGTGGCGGGTGAACTCCTGCGTCACCGTCTCTACTATCCGGCTTGGGCGGGCGTCGGCGCAATCGTGGCAGCCGTCGTCGTCGGCGCCAATGGCCTGTATCCGCTGCTCGCATTCGGTCTCGGCGGATTCGCGGCGGGCGTCGCCGTACGCGGGCTCGTATTGTCGGTCCGCCGACACGGTCCGCGGGGTCTTGTCGGTCGCAGCGGTGGCGGCATGGTCGTCCACATCGGTGTCGTCTTGATCGCCGTAGCGTTCGCTGCGAGTTCGAGCTACAGCCGCCAGGGCGAGTTCGAACTCGAGCCCGGCGCAACGGCGATGCTCGCCGGCCACGAAATCACATACGTCGGCATGGATATCGTGACGCATCCGGAGAAGGTCGAGCTGCGCGCGACCGTCCTCGTCGACGGCAGCGAGTACCGACCGACGCAGAGCCGGTTTCTCGTCAGCGGCCAGGCGATCGGCACTCCGTCGGTTCGCGTCTCAGTTGTCGACGACGTGTACGTGTCGCTGACCGATCTCGGCGACGACGGGGGCGAGGCGATTCGTCTGAGAGTAGTCGTCCAGCCGCTCATCGTGTGGCTGTGGATCGGTGGCGTCGTGATGGCTCTCGGCACGCTGCTAGCGCTCATCCCAACGCGAGTCCGCAAGCGGCGTCCGCCCCAGGCGCCCGTCGGTTCACACGAGGACACCGTGACATACACCGAGAAGGCCATGGTGAGCGTGTCATGACCCGAGACCTGCTCATCGAAAATCCGGCCGACGATACGGGCCACGGGTCTGAGTCAGCGGCCGAAGTCGACCGATCCTCTGCGGTGACCAGAACATCGCCCACGGTGTCGATCGGAACGCCGCGCCGCCGTCGCCGTCGTGGCGGTTTGATCGCGGCGGCGACCGTCGCCGCCGTCGCCGTAATGTTCGTAGCGGTTTTGGCGACGAGCCCGTCGGCGTCAGACCGTAACGCTACGAACGCCCTCGTTGGGAAGACCGGTCCGGAGATCACGGGCGTCACGACGGCCGATGAATACTACCGCCTCAGCGACCGCCGGGGCTCGTGGGTCGTCGTCAATTTTTTCGCGTCGTGGTGCATCCCGTGCCGCGAGGAGCACCCCGAACTAGTCGCCTTCGCGGAGGCTCACGCTGCCGTCGGCGACGCTGAGATCGTCACCGTCGCGTTCGACGACACACCCACGAATGTGAGCGACTTTTTCACAGAATTCGGCGGCGATTGGCCCGTCATAGCCGAAGACACCGCAGACACCGCTCTCGACTACGGCGTGATCGGCGTGCCCGAAACGTTCGTTGTCGCACCCGATGGCATCGTCGTCGCCAAGGTCATAGGTGGCGTCACCCGAGCCGAACTCGACGACGCGATCGCCCGAGAATCAGCGGTCGACCGTGCCGGTGACGCGCTATGAGGCGCGCTATGGGGGGTGCGGCGGGGCGTACTATGGGGCGCGCTATGGGGGGTGCGGCGGGGCGTACTATGGGGCGCGATCGACGGGTCGGCTGGACGCTCATGGGTGCTGTCCTGGTCGTCGCTTTGGTGATCGGGTCGTTGAGTTCGGGGCCCACACCCAGCAACGACGAGCGCCTGCGTGAACTCAGCGCATCGTTGAAGTGTCCGCAGTGCGCCGGACAGTCTGTAGCCGAATCCGAGGCGCCCATCGCTGTGGCGATGCGCGACAAGATTGGAGAAATGGTCGGCGCCGGACGTTCGGACGCGGAGATCCGCGGCTACTTCGTCGAGAGCTACGGCGATGTCATCCTGTTGTCGCCGCCCGCAACCGGCTTCGGCATACTTGTTTGGGTTGTCCCGGTTTTGGGTCTCGTTGCGGGCTCGGTCGGGCTGTGGTTCATATTGCGCCGACGTCGGCCACCGTCTGATGCCGCAGCGAATCGACGACATGACAAACACGAGCACAGTGTTTGACGTCTCAGAGTCCTTGTTGGCGAGACGTCCGGGCCGGTCGGCCCCAGCGCCGCCGCTTGGCGATGAGGTGGTCGCGAAGTGCCGACGCCTGGGTTGCCGAGGTTATAGCCTCGTCACGTTCGGACTGCGGCGCACCATGAAAGACCTGTTCACTCGAAGCCGCCGGGGCGCGGTCGACGTCGTAGTATACGAAGAGATTTTTGATTATCTCGCTGATCCTGGGCAACAGTTCGTCCCAATGCAGGTGGTCCCAATCGGGCGCGGGCGAGCGCCGCAGGGTTACGAGATTCGACGATACCGACACCGACATGATTCCGGGTAGCTCGAAAAACTGTGCCGCCAGCATGTCTCCGGGTTTGCGACCCGATGCGCCGTCGGATCGCACGTAGCTGCGGGTTTCAGTACCGGTGAGCGAACGGTCGGTCTCGAAGACGGCCACGTCAACATCGGGAACACTGTGGACCGAAACTTTGATGGGCTGACCCATGGCATCTCCCGATTCGATCGGCGGCACTTCTGGCCGTGGAACTTCCAAACCTGCAATGTGCAGGGTATTCACGATCGACAATACCGTCGAACCTTCACGGTGATTCTGTCAGAGTCGCCGTTCCGCGCCAAAAGCGGCGTTCAACGGCTTTCGCTCTGCAGCGGGATACGCATGGGAAGACGATTCACGTTCAGGATCCTCTCATTGCGTTCCGCGGCTTCGGCAAGAGAAAGTCTGGCGAGCGCGCCGAAGACTCCGCTCTTGGCTTCGAGCCATGTGTCGTGCAGGGCACATTCGGCGTCTCGGCCGTGACAGCGTCGAGAGTCGAGAAGGCAGCGCTCCTCGTCGAGAGTGCCTTCGAGCGCTTGGATGATATCGAGCAATGACACGTCTTCCGGCCGGACGGCCAAACTGCAACCGCCGCCGCGTCCGGGCGTGCACGTGAGAAGGCCCTCACGCCGAAGTTGACTCACGATTGGTGGCACGTTGCCCGGCGGAATGTCGCATATCGTCGCGAACTCGGCTGCGGTCGCTCTCGCTTCCGATTTGGATCCGGCCAGGTACAACAGAATTCGGATGCCGTATTCGCAGCGTCGCGTGAGTGTCAAGCGCATCCGGCCCCCCGGCCTCGCGGGCTAATTCCGCGGTTCGCTATATAACATAGCCAATGTTGCCCAGGAAGCGTTTCCTTTCCGCCCCACCCGAATTTGCAATGAAATCAGTCAGCGTGCCACCATCCAGGCAATTGCTGCATTCTGTATCCATGAATACCAGCATTGCCGACGTCGCCCGTAGTCAAAGGGCGTGAAAGGACATCGGTGGGCCCGCTGAGAGCCGGTTTTCATAGCCGACGCTCCGAGAGGCCAGAGGTGAGAAGTTTTGAGCGTCGGCTCTGTGGGGTGCAGCTGACGGCTGGCTCCAAGCGACGCTCCGAGGCCCGAGGTGAGAAGTTTTGAGCGCTCACTGGGAAGCCAAGAAAGGGCAGCGGTGAAGAACCTCAAGCGAATCCTGGCTGTGGCAGCCATCGGCGGGCTCGCTGTGGCGGGTCTGCTCTTCTTGCCGTCCGCTTTCGGCCAGGGTCAAGGCGGCGACGTTGCCGAAGGCAAGACCCTCTACGCGTCCACTTGCTCCGCCTGTCACGGGGCCGACGCCCAGGGCGTTACGGGCCTCGGGCTACCCCTCGCCGACAGCTCGTTCATTGCGACCACCTCCGAAACCGACTTGGTCGAGCTGATCGAGACGGGGCGCCCCGCAAACTCCCCCGACAACTCGACCGGGGTCGCCATGCCGCCCAAGGGCGGTAACGCCTCGATGACGACGGCCCAGATCACCGACATCGTTGCCTACTTGAAGTCGCTCAACGAGAGCGGCTCGCCGCCGAGCACCACGGCGAAACCGGCCGACACGAAACCGGCCGACACCGGCGCGGCAGCGCCCGGCAATCCCGAGATAGGCAAGAGTCTCTTTCAGGGTAATGACGGTTTCCAAAACGGCGCCCCACCGTGTCTCGCGTGCCACAGCGTTGCAGGTGTCGGAGCGTTCGGCGGCGGCAAACTTGGGCCCGATTTGACCAACGCTGGCGAGAAGTTCGGGGCGGCAGGCCTGGCCGGAATCTTGGCAAATCCGCAGTTCCCCACGATGCAGCCCATCTTCGCCGCCGATCCACTGACGCCTGAAGAGCAGGCCAACCTGGTGTCGTTCCTCACCGAGGGCCCGGTCGCAGCGCGTTCGGGCAGTGCTACCCTCCAGCTCTTCCTGCTTGCCGTGGGCGGAACGATCGTGTTCTTGATCGCCGCGAGCCTGATCTGGTACCGGCGTCTGAAAGGCGTACGGGCACCGATGGTCAAACAAGCGAAGAAGTCCCTGACGAAGTGAGCCCGTCATGACGCAACGCCCCGATCTGAACGAGACGAGGAGATAGCCGTGGGCTGGATCAAAGACCTGGTGAGCCCGGAGAAGCGAGACTGGGAAGAATTCTACCGGAACCGCTGGCAGCACGACCGCTCGGTTCGGAGCACTCACGGTGTCAACTGCACCGGGGGCTGCTCCTGGGAGGTGTTCGTCAAAGACGGCATCATCACGTGGGAAACCCAACAGACCGATTACCCGTTGCTCGACAGTAAGTTGCCGCCGTATGAGCCGCGGGGATGCCAGCGCGGAATCTCGGCGTCGTGGTATGTGTACAGCCCCATCAGGGTCAAGTATCCCTACATCCGCGGCGCCCTCGTCGACCAATGGCGCCTTGCCAAAAGGACACACGAAGACCCCGTTGAGGCGTGGCGCTCCATCGTCGAAGATGAAGACAAGCGGTCGCGTTACCAAAGGGCCCGTGGAAAGGGCGGATTGCGCCGCACCGACTGGGACGAAGTGCTCGAGATCATCGTCGCGTCGTTGCTTTACACGGCGAAGAAATATGGACCTGATCGCGTTTTCGGCTTTTCGCCGATTCCGGCGATGTCTTACCTGTCATACGCCGCGGGGTCGCGATTCTTGCAGCTCTTCGGCGCCGTCAACATGAGTTTCTACGACTGGTATGCCGACCTGCCGAACGCGTTCCCCGAAGTCTGGGGCGACCAGACCGACGTCTGTGAGAGCGCCGACTGGTACAACTCGAAGTTCATCATCTCGATGGGCGCCAACCTCAACATGACCCGCACCCCCGACGTGCACTTTATTGCCGAAGCGCGTCACGAAGGCGCCAAGTTCGTCGTCATCTCACCCGATTTCAGTCAGGTCGCCAAATTCGCGGACGAGTGGATTCCCGTCCAGGCCGGCCAAGACACGGCGCTGTGGATGGCTGTGAACCACGTCATCCTCAAGGAGTTCCACGCCGACCGGCAGGTTCCGTATTTCATCGACTACCTCAAGCAGTACGCCGACAGTCCGTTCCTCGTCGAACTCATGCCCCAAGACAACGGTTATCACACCGGCCAGTTTCTTCGCGCCGACCGAGTCGCGAGATATGCGGACGTAGAGAAGGGCGACTGGAAGACACTCGTTCACGACGTCTCTCACGGCGATGTGCGTATGCCCAAGGGCACGGTCGGGCACCGTTGGCAAGAAAAAATGGGCCAGTGGAATCTCCTCATGGAAGATGGCCTCGACGACAGCCCGATCGATCCAGCATTGAGCTTCCTCGACGACCATGACGAGGTCCTTCAGGTCGATTTCTATGAGTATGCAGAGGGCCGAGAGTCGCTGCGTGGCGTACCCGTCAAGTGGGTCGACACGACAGAGGGCCGAGTCCCGGTGACAACTGTTTACGACCTTCTCTTCGCCCAGTTCGGCGTCAGTCGTGGCCTGCCCGGCGATTACCCGCAGAGTTATGACGACAAAGCACCGTACACGCCGGCCTGGCAAGAGAAGTACACGGGTATCGGCCGTGACACGGTGACTCGCCTTGCCCGCGAGTTCGCGCACACCGCCGAGGTCACCAAGGGCAAAGCGATGGTGATCATTGGAGCGTCGATCAACCATTGGTACAACAACAACCATTCGTATCGGGCGCCGATCACAGCGTTGGTGCTGTGTGGATGTCCCGGTGTCAACGGCGGTGGCATGAACCACTACGTGGGCCAGGAGAAACTCACTCTGGTTGCCCCGTGGACGAGCATCGCGATGGCTCTCGACTGGTCGAAGCCGCCACGAGTACAACAGTCGCCGATCTGGCATTACATCCAGAGCGACCAGTGGCGCTACGAGGGCGACTTTGGTGAATACGCGTCGCTTCCACCCGATCCGAAATGGGCCAAGGGCCACGCGGCAGACCTTGTCGCCAAATCGGTACGCCAGGGATGGATGCCTTTCTACCCGCAGTTCAACAACAATCCGATCGAGTTGGCAAAAGAGGCCGCTGCCGCCGGCGCGGACACGACAGCGAAGATCGTCGACCACGTGGTCGAGGGGCTCAAGAGCAAAGAAATCAACCTCAGTGTCGAAGACCCCGACGCGCCCGAGAACTGGCCAAGGGTGTGGATCATTTGGCGCGGCAACGCCATACAGTCGAGCGCGAAGGGCCATGAGTTCTTCTTACGTCACTATTTGGGCACCCACGACAACATCGTTGCGAGCGAGGTCGCCGAAGGCAAGACCGACATCGTCAAGTTCAGGGAGCACGCTCCGCGAGGCAAGATGGATCTCGTCGTCGACCTCAACTTCCGCATGGACAGCTCGGCGCTCTATTCCGACATCGTGCTGCCCGCCGCGTTCTGGTATGAGAAAAACGACCTGAACACGACCGACCTGCACTCGTTCATCCATCCGCTCGGCCAGGCGGTCCCACCCGTGTGGGAATCGAAGCCCGACTGGGAGATATTCAAGGCGCTCGCCAAGAAGCTCAGCGAGATGGCGCCAGACACCTTCCCTGAGCCCTTCAACGACATCGTGACCGCGCCGCTCAAGCACGACACGCCCGACGAGCTGTCCCAAACCGAGGTACTCGACTGGGGCGAGGGCGAATGCGAACCGGTGCCGGGCAAGACGATGGCACACATCAAAGTGGTCGAGCGCGACTATGTGAACCTGTACCGCAAGTTCACGTCCCTGGGCCGTGGCATCCGCAACGACGGGATGTCGGCACACGGTGCACACATCCCGGCCGAAGAGTTCTACGACGAGATGATGGAGAACCCTGTCGGCGGTTCGCCCGACCCGCGACGAATTCGTTGTGTCGAGTGGGGGGGAGAGAAATACCCGAACCTCGAAGACGCACTCGACGCGTGCAACGTGATCCTGCATCTCGCGCCCGAGACGAATGGGGCGGTGGCGTGGGCCGGGTTCAAGGCCGAAGAGGAGCGTCTCGGTCTGCCGCTTGCCGATCTCGCCGACGGTATTAGAGATCATCGTCTGAACTTCCACGACATCACCAAACAGGTCCGTCGGACACTGATCAGCCCGTGCTGGACCGGAATGGTCAATGACGGTCGCCCGTACGCGGCGTGGACCATCAACATCGAGCGTCTCGTGCCGTGGCGCACCCTGACGGGGCGCCAAGGTCTCTACGTCGACCACCCCTACTATCTCGACTTCGGCGACCAGTTCCCCACGTACAAGCCCAAGCTCGATCCCGTGCTGACGCGTGACATCGTGCACAGCGAAGTCGACGACACCTGTCTTGTCCTCAACTACATCACGCCCCACGGGAAATGGAACATCCACTCGACTTTCAAAGACAACCTGCGCATGCTCACCCTGTCACGAGGGATGGATCCTGTTTGGATCAACGACAAAGACGCAGCGTCGGTCGGTCTTGTCGACAATGACTGGGTCGAGGTCTTCAACGACAACGGCGTCGTGGTCACGCGTGCCGCGGTCAGCTCACGAGTGCAGCCCGGTACATGCTTGTATTACCACGCCGTCGAGCGGACGATCTATGTGCCCAAGTCCCAGGTGAGAGGCAACAAGCGCGCCGGCGGTCACAACAGCCTGACACGTACTCGTATCAACCCAGTGTTGCTTGCCGGCGGTTATGCACAATTCACGTACGACTTCAATTACTGGGGCCCGATCGGGATCTTCACACGCGACACGTACGCGGTAGTCAAGAAGATGGAGAAGCTGGAATGGTGAACTCGATGACGCTGCTGGGAACGGAGTAACGGGACCATGGACATTCGAGCACAAGTCTCCATGGTTTTTCACCTCGACAAATGCATTGGCTGCCATACGTGCAGCGTTGCATGCAAGAACATCTGGACCGACCGCAAAGGCACTGAGTACATGTGGTGGAACAACGTGGAGACCAAGCCGGGCACCGGCTACCCCACGTTGTGGGAAGACCAAGAAAAGTACAAAGGCGGCTGGGAGAAGAAGAACGGTCGGATCAAGCTCAAGCTCCAGAGCAAGCCGGCGACACTGGGTAACCTCTTCCACAACCCGGTGCAGCCGACGATGGACGATTACTACGAGCCCTGGACGTACGATTACGACCACCTGTTCACCGCCCCCGAAGGCGATGACCAACCCACCGCTCGCGCCGTTTCGCTGGTCACCGGCGAGTTCATGGAGATCGAGGCCGGCCCCAACTGGGACGATGACCTCGGTGGCTCGCCGATCTACGCGTCGAACGACACCAACCTCGGCGAACTCACCGATGACGAGCGGGTCATGCTCAATGAGCTCGAGCGCCTGGTCTTCATGTATTTGCCGCGGATCTGTAACCACTGCCTGAACCCAGGTTGTGTGGCAGCGTGTCCGGCCGCCGCCATCTACAAGCGCGGTGAAGACGGGATTGTGCTCATCAGCCAAGACAAGTGCCGGGCATGGCGCATGTGCATCTCAGGTTGCCCATACAAGAAGGTGTACTACAACTGGGACGCCGGCAAGTCCGAGAAGTGCATCTTGTGCTATCCCCGTATCGAGGCCGGCCTGGCGCCGGCCTGTTTTCACTCGTGCGTCGGGCGAATCCGATACCTGGGGCTGGTTCTCTACGATGCCGACCTCATCGAGGCGGCAGCGTCGGTACCGACCGATGAACTCGTAGACGCCCATCGCGAGACGATTGCCGACCCGTTCGACCCTGAGGTCATCGCCGCCGCCAAGGCGAACGGGATCTCCGACGCCCAGATCGCCTCGGCGCAGAACTCACCTGTGTACAAGTTCGTGAAAAAGTGGAAGGTGGCGCTTCCGCTCCACGCCGAGTTTCGTACGATGCCAATGCTGTTCTACGTGCCACCGATGCTTCCTGTGCAGGCCAAGCTCGTCGAAGACGAAAAGTACGAGGTTGCCGGAGCAGAAAAGGCGTCGCTCTCACCGTTACTCAGCTCCTTGGAGAGGGCGCGGATTCCGATCAAATACATGGCACGCTTGCTCTCGGCGGGCAACACGGAGATCATCGAGGACGTGTACCACAAGCTCATCGGCATGCGCGTATATCAACGCTCCAAGACGGTCGGTGACATCCCCGAAGACGAGCTCGCCGAGGCGTTGAGACTCAGCGGTCTCACCACCGAAGAAATCGATGCGATGTTCCTCCTCACATCGAGGCCGACATTCGACGAGCGTTTCGTCGTGCCGCCGACGCGGCGTGAAGAGGCAGTCCAAGCGCAGACCGAAGACACGTACAGACATAAACGCGAAGCCGGTTTCGGAAGTCGTAAGTCTCCAAGTCGGAGGTGGTGAACGTGACCAGCATCGACGCCGAGAGACGGACTTTGTCCTTACTCGCGGATCTCATGGAGTATCCGCGAGTGGTGCCGGTCTCCACAGCGCGGGAGTGTTCGGTGCTAGCAGGGTCTGCGGTGCCACCCGCCGGTGCCGAAATCGCCAAGTTCGCCGATTTCTTGGAGACGGTCGAACTCGGGAGCCTTCAAGAGCTGTACTCGCAGGCCTTCGATCTCGAAGCGACCTGGCATCCTTACGTTGGTTACCATCTGTTTGGCGAGACGTACCAGCGCAGCCAGTTCCTCGTCGGCCTCCAGGAGCGCTACCGAGCGAACGGCTTCTCGCGCCCCGAGTCCGAACTGGCCGACCACATCTCAGTAGTTCTGCGATTCGTGTCGACGTGCGAGGACGACGAACTCGCGTCCGAGCTGGTCACCGATGCGCTTGAGCCGATGCTCACGAAGATGATGGCGCCAAAGAAAGACAAGAATGAGGTCGCCGCAGAGCAGAGCGGCTGCGACGGTTGCGCGCCGGACGGTCAGATCGAACTCATGGGCGACGAAGTCGAGCCAGACCCGCGGCCCGATCCCGCACCCGACCTGAGCGCACATCCGTACCGCGCTCTGCTCAAAGCTCTCAAACTCGTGATCGATGATATTGCCGCGCGCGTCCGAATGACGCCGGCGGCCATCGACTTGCGCGTCGGCGCCCGTCCGAAAACGGCTTGAGGAGAGAGCAATGGATTTTGTCCTGTTCATAGCCTTCCCATACGTGGCCGTGATCATCGCGGTCGGGATGAGCCTGTTCCGTTACTTCACCGACCGTTACTCGTACTCGAGCCAGTCGTCTGAGTTCTTGGAGGGCCGCACGTTGTTCTGGGGGTCGGTCCCCTGGCACTACGCGATCCTCGTCATTTTGCTGGCCCATGTGGTGGCGTTGATCATTCCGAGTTTGTGGGCCGACTTCATCAATGCGCCGATACGCCTGTACGCGCTCGAGGTCACCGGGCTCGCCCTTGCGCTCACGGCGTTTCTCGCTCTCGTTACGCTCGTAGCGCGGCGTATTCGTTACAGCAAAGTTCGAATGGTCACATCTCCGATGGACTGGGTCCTGCTGGCGCTTCTGATCGCCCAGATCGGACTGGGTTTTTGGACGGCGATCGCCTTTCGTTGGGGCGCCGACTGGTACGTAGCGACGGCCGTCCCGTGGATCTGGTCTCTGTTCAAGCTCAATCCAGATATCTCCACAGTCACGGCGATGCCGCTGGTCGTCAAGCTCCACTTCCTCGGCGGGTTCTTGATCATCGCAATCTTTCCGTTCACCCGGCTCGTGCACATGGTCACCGTTCCCATCGCCTACCTGTGGCGCCCATACCAGCTCGTGATTTGGAACAAGAAGCGCCAAAGGGAACAGCTCGAGGCGCTCACCCATCCTCGGCGCAAATCGAAGATCTAGAGCAATATCGCTTTGCTCGCTAGCGATCTGGGGCGAGGCGCTGATGGTTGGAAAGGGTAGTCATGGTTAGCTCCCCGTCGGCCAAACCGGCGCAAGAGACCCCGCCGAAGCTGCTCGATTTCGGCCAGGAGCGTATACGTGTGCTCCATTTCACGTGGATTGCGTTTTTCATGACGTTCTACGTGTGGTTCAACATGGCGCCGCTTGCGTCGACGATGTTGGACTCGGTCGGGTGGCTGACCAAAGAACACATCAAGATTTTGTTGATTGCCAATGTGGGGCTCACGATCCCTGCCCGTATCGTCATCGGGTCGCTCATCGACCGCTTCGGGTCTCGGGTCGTCTTCGCCGTGTTGATGTGTGTGATGGCGATTCCGACCATCGTGTTCGCGTTCGGGAATTCGTTCGTTCAGCTTTTGGTCGCGAGGCTGGTCCTCGGATCGATCGGGGCTGGATTCGTCGTGGGTATCAAGATGGTGGCCCAGTGGTTCCCGCCCAAGTATGTGGGCCGTGCCGAAGGCTTTTATGCCGGCTGGGGTAACTTCGGCTCCGCTTTCGCGGCGATGACGTTGCCGTGGTTTGCGCTCACAGTGTTGCAGCAGTGGTTCGGCGCCGGCGATGACGCGTGGCGCTGGGCGATGGCGGTCAACGGCATCGTCGTGTTCGTCTATGGCGTGGCGTATTACTTCTTGGTCCGTGACGCTCCCGAGGGCAAGAAAGTGTTCAAGACGAAGAAGACCGAGCCAATGATGACGACGTCGTACGGCGATCTCGTCCAGTATCTCGGGTGGTCGTTTCCCCTTGTGGCCGCCATGGGAGTGCTCGCCTGGCGTGTCGGCGGCGTCGAAGTGGACGGCAAGCCCGTCTTGTCGCAGGCGGCATTGATCGTCATCTATGCCGTTCTCGCAATCATCTACATTGCGCACGTCATCAAGACATTGCAAATCAACCTGCCGTACCTCAAAAAGGGTGTGCCCGAGGATGAGAAGTACCATTGGGGCAGTGTCGCAGCGTTGAACAGTACCTATTTCGCGAATTTCGGCGCCGAACTCGCCGTTGTGTCGATGTTGCCCTTGTTTTTCGAGGCGACGTTCGCGCCTCTGAGGAATTCCGCAGGTGGGACGTTGGTCACGGCGACCGTGGCGGGTATTCTCGCCGCGTCGTTCGCGTTTATCAATCTCGTGGCGCGGCCGTTGGGTGGTTATATTTCCGACCGTTTGACTAATCGTAAGCGCACGATGCTCATCTATATGGTCGGGATTGTCATCGGGTTCGTGCTCATGGCTTTCATCGGCAAATGGGGACCTGTCGTCGACGGTGATCGCACAATTCTTCCGACCTTTGGCGGCGTAGGGTGGCTGGTCATGGCCGTCGTCTTCACGGTGTTCGCGTCGGTGTTCGTCCAAGGCGCCGAGGGAGCGACGTTCGCCGTCATCCCGATGATCAACAAGCGCCTGACCGGCCAGATCGCCGGGATGGCGGGTGCATACGGCAACGTCGGTGCGGTGATCTACCTGGTGGTTTTCTCGCTCGTCGACGCGAAGACGTTTTTCTTCATCCTGGCCGGCGGCGCCGCGGTCAGCTTCGTCGTGACGCTGTTCATGCTCGAAGAACCCAAGGGCGCGTTTGCCGACACGCTCGAATATGCCCAGGATGCCGAAAAGGACACGGAGCCGGAAGTGTCAAGTATCTGACGCTTCCACGTCGTACTAGGAAGGTGCGGTTGCCATGACAGAACCAGTCGGAGAAGAGTCGAGCGAGACCTGGCTCGACCATTGGGATCCCGAAGACGAAGGAAGCTGGGAGTCCGACCACAAGGCACGGGCGTGGCGGACGCTCACGATCACGACCGCCAACCTGGTCATGGCGTTCGTCGTCTGGTTCGTCGTCAGTGCGATCGTTGTCAAGCTCGACGACATCGGTTTCGAGTTCAACGACATGCAGCTCTTCTGGCTGGTCGCGATGCCGGGTCTCGCCGGCGGCTCGTTACGCATCATACACACGTTTCTGATTCCGATCTACGGCACGCGTCATGTCGTCGCGATCTCGAGCTTCTTGTTGCTGCTACCGCTCGTCGGTTGGTTCTTTGCCGTTCAGAGCACCGATACCCCCTATTTCGTCTTGTTGATTCTCGCCATCCTGGCCGGTCTCGGCGGCGGGAATTTCTCATCGTTCATGCCGAGCACGAGCCTGTTCTTCCCGAAGCGGCTGCAAGGCACCGCCCTGGGTGTTCAGGCTGGAGTCGGCAACTTCGGCGTGAGCCTCGTTCAATTCGTGACGCCGTGGATCATCGGGTTCGCGCTGGTCGGCTCGACGTTCGGCGGCTCGCAGGTCGTCGAGGAAACGGGCAAGTCCGTCTGGCTTCAGAACGCCACGCTCATCTGGATTCCTATCGTCGTAGCATTGGCAATCTGGGCGTGGATCGGCTTGAAGAGTGTTCCAGTGCGGGCGACGTTTCGAGAGCAGACCGACATCTTCAAGAACAAGAACACGTGGCTGATGACGTCGCTCTACATGATGGCGTTTGGCTCGTTCGCCGGTTTCTCGGCCACGTTCCCGCTCATGATCAAGGAGCTCTTCGGCGACTTCGAGAACGCTCCGGCGCCTCTCGCGTACGCATTTCTCGGGCCGCTCGTTGGCTCCGTAATGCGAGTCGTGGCCGGCCCGTTCACCGACAAGCTCGGTGGAGGCAAGGTCACGGTGTTCGCGTCTATCGGCCTGTTCGGCTCTGCGATCGGCATCACGTTCTTTACCGAGCCGACATCGACCGATACTTTTGTCTGGTTCGTCGCCTGGATGCTCGGCCTGTTCTTCTTCTCGGGCATCGCGAATGCGTCCACGTATAAGCAGATGCCGATGATCTTCCCCGCCCGCCAGGGCAGCGGTGTGCTTGGATTCACAGCAGCGATTGCCGCATACGGCCCATTTATCTTCGCAACGCTGATCGGAGCGGCGATCGGGGTTAGCGCAACCGGCTCGCCGAACGTGTTCTTCTATGGGATCACGATCTTTTATGGGATCAACATCTTCATCAACATCTACTTCTTTGCACGTCCCAAGGCCCCATACCCCTGCTGAGACGGCCGGGGCAGCCGTTCCGGCTGGCGTTCAACAACCCGTTGCGTCGGTGAGAATCTGGCGCCCTTGCGCCATGGGGGAGGGCGAAAGGGACGTGATTTTCCGGCGGAATCGCTCTTTTGAGAGTGTATGGAGGTTGTCGAAGTTCACAACACAGTCTGTCGGGACTCCGTGTCGAGCCGCCGTGAGCACGAGTTCGGACACGAGGCCACGTACTGTGCGGGCGAGTGCCGCGACGACGACAGAACCAATTCGACTAGCAACGGGGTCGCGGGCCAATACGAGCACGGGCCTGTCGCCGCTGGGCGTATCGGCAAACCAAATCTCGCCCCGCTTCATTCGTCCCAGTCTGACCAGTCTTGCGCCGGACCCAAATCGGCAACGGATTCGATAGAACGTTCGTGGTCGGTCAGCGGCGTACGTTCCCAGGCTCGAGAATCATTCTCAGCGGCAAGTCTGACCAGGTGACGGCGCACTGCCTGTCGAAGTAGGTCAGACCGCTGTACGCCGAGGCGGTCGGCCCACCGTCGAATATCGTTGGCCGCGTGCTCGTCGATTCTGAAACTCAACATCGTCATACATGCACTCTACGACGTATGACGCTCCTGGGTGCACGAACGCACCTCGCCTCAATGGTTGGCGTGTTCGTGCTGCTCGTGCGCGACGATCTCAGCGCGCTCTTTCCAAGCCTGGACGGCCCAGCCCGCTCCCGTGAAGACGAGCACGACGACTCCGGCCGCGAGGAAAACGTTGACCGCTACGTCGAATATGAGACCTGCGCCGGTAAGTGCCGCGCCGAGTGCGAGAAGGGGTGGCCAGTAGCTCGGGCCTGGGATGTGCACGCCTTCGGGCGGAGGTTCCGTGGCGAGTTCTTCTTTCGGGGCCTCGGCCGATTCGAGAACGCGGTCAACCGCCGTGTCACGGTGCTCGCGCATGTATTCCATCGCCGGAGCGGCCCCGAACATGAACCGGAGAAAGAAGAAGAACACGCCGTTCGCGATCATGATTATGGCCGGTGTCACACCGGATGCGTTGTCCGAGACTGCGACGACGATCGCGTAGGTGATCCCGGCGGCCATGAGGAAAACTCCGAACCAGAACAACATTTTGCCGATGAACTTCACGTCAAACTCCTCAGCTCGACAGGTAGAGGGTCGCGAACACGAAGAGCCACACGATGACGACGAAGTGCCAGTAGTAGGACACCGATTCGACCGGCTGATAGTTGTTCGGGTGGAACCCACCTGTGATCGCCCCGAACAACAGATAGACCATGAACAACACCCCGGCGAAGACGTGTAGGCCGTGGAACAGCAGGATCGTGAAGAAGATAGATCCGTAGGCGCCCGAGTCGAATGCGAAGTCGACCTCGATGGCGTCGAAGAGTTCGCCGACAAGGAACAGCGTGCCGAGCAAAGCCGTGATCGCGAGGCTCGACACGAATACGGGCCGGTTGTTATTGCGAACGCCCCAGATTGCTCCGTGCATGCTCAGAGATGAAGTGAGCATGATGAGGGTGAGAATAATCGGCAGGGACAGCCCGAGTTCGGGGATTCCGTCAGGTGGCCAGCCCTCGTCGGCACCGCTTTTGAGCGTGAAGTACGAACCGATCAGTGTGGCGAAGAACATGATCTCCGCGGCGATGAACAGCACCGTGCCGGTGACGGGCATGCTCATGCCGCCCTCGTCTTCTCGGCCCTTGGGTAGTTCTTCGACCGGCGTGTCCGGCGGTCGGGTGGCGAGTGCGGTGTCGGTCATCCGTGGACCTCCACGGCGTCGGGGTGGTCAACGTCGAAAACAGGACGGTTCGACCGGATCGGTGGCAAAGATTTGAAGTTGTAGTACGGCGGCGGCGACGTGGTCGCCCATTCGAGGGCATAGGCGCCCCACGGGTTGTCGCCGGCGAGTTCGCCGCTGCGGCGTGACCAGAAGAAGTTGACGATGAATAGCACCACGCCTATCGCAAGCAGGTACGACCCGTATGTCGACAGCGAGTTGAGCAACCCCCAGCCTTCGACCATGCTCGGGTCGTAGCTTTGGATACGTCGGGGCATGCCGCGCAGTCCGAGCATGAACTGTGGGAAGAACGCCAGGTTCACTCCAACGAACATGGTCCAGAACTGCCACTTGCCGAGCGTCTCGTTGAGCATGCGGCCTGTCATTTTCGGGAACCAGTAATAGATAGCGCCGAACACGCCGAACAGAGCCGCCGAGACCAGCGTGTAGTGGAAGTGTGCGACGACGTAGTAGGTGTCGTGTAAGGCGAAGTCTACGGTACCCGACGCGAGCACGACACCTGTGAGTCCGCCGATCAAGAAGACGACGAGAAAGCCGACCGCAAAGAGCATCGCCGTCGAGAAGATGATTTTTCCGCGCCACATGGTGGCGATCCAGTTGAACATCTTGACGCCGGTGGGAACTGCTATCAGGAATGTCGTCGCTGAGAAGAAGTAGATCTCGACAGATCCTGTTGTGAACATATGGTGAGCCCAGACTGCTGTTCCCAAGGCCGAGATCGCCAACGTCGCGAAGATGAACGCCTTATATCCGAAGATCGGTTTGCGGCTGAACACCGGGATGATCTCGGACACGGCGCCCATCAGCGGCAAGATCAAGATGTAGACCTCAGGGTGGCCAAAATACCAGAAGATGTTTTGGTACAGGATCGGGTCTCCACCGTTTGAGGCGTCGAAGAACGCTCCGCCGAGGTTGCGGTCGATGAAGAGCATCCCCAAGCCTGCTGTGAGCACCGGTATCGAAAAGACGAGCAGGAGCGCCTGGGCGAGCATCGTCCAAGTGAACAGAGGAAGCCGCAGCATCGTCATGCCGGGTGCACGCATCTTGAAGATCGTGACGAGGAAGTTGATACCGCCGAGCAGCGAGCTGATACCGACCACAGCGAGGCCGATGATCCAGAGATCCATACCGTTGCCGGGCGAGAATTGGGGGCCGGCGAGTGGTGAATATGAGGTCCAACCTGCTGAGGCGGGGCCACCTGTGAAATAGCTCGAAAAAATCACGATCCCGCCGGCCGGGATGAGCCAGAACGACAATGCGTTGAGCCGGGGGAACGCCATGTCGGCTGCGCCGATTTGGAGCGGGATCATGTAGTTTCCGAACGCAGCAAGCATCGGCATGAGGAACAGGAACACCATCACTGTGCCGTGCATTGTGAGCAGTTCGTTGAAAGGCTGTTCGGTGACCGTGATACCGGGCAGCGGAAGCACACGCTCGACGTTGGCGAGCTGGGTGCGGATGATCAACGTCATCACTCCGCCGACGATAAAGAAGATGAAGGCCGTTACTGCATACATCTTGCCGATCATCTTGTGGTCGGTCGTCGTCAGCCAATCGAACCATCGTGCCTTGTAGGGCCGCAACATCGGGAGCTGGCCTGACGGAGTCAACTCGGGGCGTGTCTCGGTAGTGGTCATGATGCGAACCTCACCCGCTTCCTGGATCGCCGACGTTGAGGGTGCCGTTGTTTCGTGGATGTTCGGTGTCGACGAAGAAGTACTGACCCGGCTTCAACCCATCGACCTGGTACGCCTCGGTGCCGACACCCGGGAAGAGCGCGCCGTCGAACAACGGGGCCTCTCCTCGAGTGAAGGCGCGCGGCGTCTCGTAGATCGCGATGTTGTGTTGGACGCCCTGCTCGTCGTTTCTGATCTGGACGTCGAACGTGACGTTCGGCGGCACCGCGAGGCAGGTTGGAGTCATTGCGCCGTTCTCGTCGATCGCGACTTTCAGTTCTTGGCCTGCGGGCACGCATTCGGCCCCTGCGAGCTGTCCGACCTGCTTGTCGAGCTGAGCGACGGCGATGAAGTCGTCAAAAGCGTCTTCTTCGACGACTTCGACCCAGAACGTCATCTGGGAGTGACTCAGTCCGCAGAGCTCAGCGCACTGTCCCGTGAAACGGCCCGTTTTCGTGAATTCGATCGAGTACTCGTTCGTCTGACCGGGAATGGCATCGAGCTTGTAGAGCGTCTGCGGGATGTAGAACGAATGGATGACGTCTTCGGAGCGCAACGATATGTTGATCGTACGATTCACCGGGACCACCATGGTCGGCGGCTCTTGGCCGAGGGTACCTACGACCTCGACGGCTTCGTCTGGATAGCTGAATCGCCATTGCCATTGGAAGCCTTCGATGTCGAGTTCGAGGTCGGGTTCTTCGGCGATGGCTTGGAGTTGAGTGAGTTCCCTGAATGAAAAGACGAAGATGACGGTCACGATGATCAGTGGAATGATCGTCCAGATGAGTTCGATCTTGTTGTTGCCGAGATATTGAACAGGTAGCGAGCCGTCGTCGTCTTTGCGCTTGCGGTACTTGATGGCACACCACAAGATTGCGGTTTCGACGATGACGAAAACCGCGACGCTCGTCCAGAAGATCAGCATGTAGATGTTTTGGGCGCCTTCGCCCTGCTTGCTGATCGGTTCGGGTTGGCCACCTGCACAGCCCGCCAGCGCTAGGACTCCCAGGCCGACCAGGACCCATATCCAAACCCGACGGCAGGTAGCCGGTGATTGTCGACCCATTCGAATCATTCCGATCTGCAAAGTCACCTCGATCTGCGAATCATCCTGATCGATGATCTGCGAATCATCCTGATCGACGGCCCCGTGGGCATGGCGAGCGAGTTCCGTCGTGGCGTTTTTGAATCCTAGGGAATTCGATTCCTCTACACCCAATTCAGCGGGCCCTTGCTGGCAGCGCCGTAATGCCGATCTTGCGCCGACCGGTATCAGGACTGAGAGAACTCGGCGTGAGGCTGACAAGTGTGTATAATAGGCACATGCCCAGAATCAACGTATACCTGCCGGACGATCTTGCTCAGCGTGTGCGCGATGCCGACATCAATGTATCGGCGGTGGCACAAGAAGCGCTTCGTCGAGAACTCGCCGTTGTGCCAGTCGACGCCTGGCTCGATAGCCTTGGCGATATCGAGCCGTTGGACGTGTCGCATGACGACGCCCTAGAGGCAATCGACGCGGCGCGCGAAGATTTCGAGCGAAGTGCCTGAGCTAAGGGCCCGCCGCAATATAACTTGGCCGTTCTCAACGGTTCTGAACGCCCCTCGCTGCGTTGCTCCTCCTCCGTGAACCCCCAGTTCACGTCGTCGTCGTCGCCTTGCGAGGAACGCCCAGTCCTCGCCGACAACGCGCCACTTATTCTGCGGCGGGCCCCAATCGTCGTCGATGCATCCGCGATAGTCGATTTACTCCTCGCAAATGCGAGCGGCAGCCGGGTCGCTGAGTGCTTGAAAGGCCACGGGCTCGTCGCCCCTGCGCATTTGGACGCCGAAGTCCTTTCCGCCCTCGCTCGTCTCGAACGTGCCGGCAAACTACGAGAATTGGATGTCGAGACGCGTCTTGACCGGTTGGCCGCAATGCCTGTCGAACGATACGAATTGGCTCGATTGGTCGAAGGCGCTTGGCGGTTGCGTGACAACATTCGCGTGCTCGACGGTCTCTACGTCGAGTTGGCGATTCAGCTCGACACGATCGTCCTCACGACGGACGCGAGGCTTGCTGCCGATCACCGCCGGGCACGCCAGCCTGGGTCAGCACGCTCCTAGCAATCTGACTACGTCGAGACGAGCGTGTCGACGGCGATCGCCGCGAACATGAGTGCGAGATAGCTGATCGAATAGTGGAACAGGCGCATTGCCTTCTTCACGCTCGGGTCGCGTCGCACATCGGCGGCCATTGCGATAAATACCGCGCCGAGCACAACCGATGTGCCCAGATAGATCCAGCCCATCGTTGCCACGGCGCCAAACAACAGACTGATCGCGAACATGATCAACGAATAGCGAAAGATCTGCCTTCCGGTTTCTTTGAGCCCCGACACAACCGGGAGCATCGGGACGCCTGCTCGTGCGTAGTCGTCGCGATACTTGATGGCGAGCGTCCAGAAGTGCGGCGGTGTCCAATAAAAGATCAAGAAAAACAACAGCAGGGCTGAAACAGGCACCGTTTCAGTGACGGCCGCCCACCCGGTCAAGACGGGCGCCGCTCCGGCCGCTCCGCCAATCACGATATTTTGCACCGTGGTTCGCTTCAATCCCATCGTGTAGATGAAAATGTAAAACAACGCAGCGCTCGTCGCGAGGGCCGCGGCGACCACGTTGACCGTGACGGCCATCCAGACGAAGCCAACTACGACGAGCGAAGCTGAAAAAATGAGTGCTCCGATCGTGCTTACGCGAGCGGTCGGCAGCGGACGCTCGGCCGTCCGGTTCATCACGGCATCGATGTCGCGGTCATACCAACAATTGAACGCGTTGGCGCCGCCTGCCGACAGAGTTCCCCCGATGATTGTTGCCGCCATGAGCCAAACCGGCGGGACTTCGCCGGCAGCGAGAATCATCGTTGGCACGGTCGTGACGAGCAGGAGTTCGATGATCCGCGGCTTGGTCAACGCCAGGTACGCGCGAACCGTGCTGAAAACAGATCGGTCGATCGCAGCCGGATCCGCGGCTAGCGCCGACTGAACTCGTGGCTGCGTCTGCGTTGTTCTGGTCTGCATTTGCAGTCCTCACGTCACTGGGTGCCCGTCGTGCACCGATTCTAAGCCAACTCGTCAGGGCGGCTGCTCTGAAGAAATGGGGATCGAATACGGCTATTCCAATGCGAACCCGACTCGCTACGGTAGCCGCGATCGCCGCCACGAGGGCAATACGATGCTTCGAACATCCCTTCGCTACCTGTGTGCCGTTGTCGCGGCAGCGGTGCTGGCGACTGCTTGCTCTCGCTTCGATCAATCGGCTGATCCGTGGGGCGAAGTCGCACTGGTCGGCGATGTCGAACTCGTGCCGCTCATCGTGTCGTCCGACATAGCCATCGGTGGATCGAGCAGATTCTTGTTTTCTCTCCTCGACGGTGACAGCACCACGATTGCGTCGCCCGATCTCGCTGTACGGGTCGAGTTCTTCGATCTTGGCGCCTCGCCCGACGAACCCGTTTCGAGCCAGGAAGCAGATTTCGTTTGGTCGATTCCCGGTGTCCGAGGGATGTACACGGCGACGCCCGACTTCAGGTCGGCCGGCAGATGGGGCGTGAAGGTCACCGCCGATGTTGGCGATGGAGAAACGAGTGTCCACGTACGCTTCGACGTGGCGCCGGAACCGCAATCCGCGCAGATCGGAACGCCGGCGCCCCGCTCTGTGACGAAGACTGTTGCCGACACCGGCGGCGACCTGTCGACGATCACAACCGATGCCGACCCCGACCCCGACCTCTACGAGGTGTCGATTGCCGACGCGATCGACGCCGGCGAGCCGTTCATCGTCACGTTTGGGTCCCCAAAATTCTGCCAATCCGGCGTTTGCGGACCGGTGCTCGACAACCTCCGTGCAGTGAAGGTGGACGAACCTGATTTTCGCTTCCTCCACGTCGAGTTGTTCACCGATCTCAGCGCCCCGCGCCCGACGCCGGTCGCGTCGATCGATGAATGGGGTATGCGGACCGAGCCGTGGACGTTTGTCATCGCCGCCGACGGAACGATCGCCGACAAGTTCGAGGGTCCGGTCGGTCGAGACGAGATTCGGTCGGCTATCGCAGCCGTGAAGTGAGCCGACCTATCCGCTGGGTTCGCTGAATCGCCGTCCGGTACCGTTGCCCGATGTTGAAACGGGATCAGTTTGCCGACGTGGTCGTGGTCGGGGGCGGGCCCGCCGGTTCGTCGGCGGCGGCGCGACTTGCCCGGGCCGGTCACGACGTGGTCGTCGTCGAAAAGAAGCGCCATCCTCGAGCGAAGACGTGCGGCGACGGACTCACGCCACGCTCGGTCAAAGCACTGGCAGATCTCGGGCTCGCCGACGACATGGCCGCCTGGCACCGAGTGAAAGGGCTGCGAGCATGCGGGGCGGGGCGCACATTGCAGCTCGACTGGCCCGACCATCCGGTCTTTCCCCCGTATGGAATCATCGTCACTCGATCAGAACTCGACACGGCGATCGCCGAGCGCGCGAAAAAAGAGGGCGCCGACTATCTCGAAGATACTGAGGCGCTTGAAGCCGTTTGCGTCGATGGGGTCGTGCGGGGCGTGCGGATCAAGCCCAAGGGCGGCCCCACCTCTGAGCTGCGGGCAAAGTACGTGCTCGTTGCCGACGGGTCGCTGTCGCGGTTCGGGCGCAGCCTCGGTAACCGGCGTGATCCGAAGTATCCGCTCGGCATGGCTATCCGTGGATATTTCGATTCACCGTTGCACGACGATCCGTACATGGAATCGCATCTCGACGTTCACGACGATCTCGGGCGGGCTCTGCCCGGATACGGCTGGATCTTCCCGCTGGGCGACGGTTCGGTCAACGTTGGCATCGGTTTGCTCTCGACCTTCAGAGGTTGGAAAGGCGTCAATACGTCATATCTCATGGAGGCGTTCAGTCGCGGGGCGCCGTCTCGATGGCAAATCGACCCCGGCACAGGGCGTGACATCAGAGGCGGAAAGTTGCCGATGGGGATGAGTGTCAGTCCGCGTGTCGGTCCGAACTGGCTGGTTGCCGGCGACGCGGGCGGCGTGCTCAATCCGTTCAACGGCGAGGGAATCGCGTACGCGATGGAGACCGCAGAAGTCGCAGCCGAACTCTTCGCCGAATCGATCGAACGTGGCTCGGGCGCTCCGCTCGCTCGCTACCCACAGATTCTCGACGAACGCTATGCGAGTTACTATCGCACAGCGCGAGCGTTCACGAGGGTGCTCGGTGAACCAGCGATCATGCGGCGACTCACCGCCCTCGGGATGCGGTCGGCGCCTCTCATGAGAGTCGTTCTGCGTGTACTGGCCAATCTCGTCTCACCCGGTCTGCACCGCCCCGAGAACATCGCCTACGGCGTCATCGAACGGATCGTCAGCATCGGGCCGGAACCCTGACGCCGCTGCCTGCAATTGTTGCGTCGGCGTTGAACGGGCGCCGCTGTTGCGACGTCTTTGAGTTGTTTTCAGCGTGATCGCTGGTCCGTTGCGGCGCCGGCTGTTTAGGATGCAACGTCTATGTTCATTATTTCGGGTCGGCTGCGCGCGTGGGTTTCGTATGTCGGGTTAGCCGCGTTCGGCACCTTGGTTGCGCACGTTTTGGCGTATGGCATTGTGCCGTCGCAGGCGCATGTGGACACAGGCGTCCATGTGCATGGATACATCCCGATCGCCACCGTGTTCGTCGTGCCGTTCGGTATCGCTTCACTGTTCGTGTTGGCACGGGGCCTCTTCGGCAAGAAACTGCGACCACCGTTGAGGATTGGCCTGAGATTTCTCGTTTCGGCGCAGGTCGGTTTGTTCGCGGTCCAAGAAGTCGCCGAGCGTGTAGCGACGGGCGATGGTCTCACCGAGTTATTGGCCGAGCCGGCGGTCGCCGTCGGTGTCGTTTCCCAGCTCGGCGTCGCGTGGGTTCTCGTGGCAGTGATTCGACTGACGGGCGGCGCAGTCTTCTGGATCGTTTTTCGCGGAGAGCTTGCGATCGGCGAACTCGCCGCGCCAGATGGGTATGCCTGTTCGGGTCGTGTTGCTCATACGGCCGGTCCGGTTAGCCGATCGTCTTCGGCGCCTCGAGCGCCGCCTTCTCTGTTGGTGTCAAACGCCGGCTGATAATCGGGGGATGCCCAATTCGCCATTTCGGGCGACGGCGGCAAACAGAGTTCCGCTCCGCCCGCCGACCAGCTTGGCCTAGCCTGGATCCACCGCGTGAGTTCGTCGGGGTGGTGAACGTTTTGGGCTCCTTGTCCGTTTTGCCGGGTTGTTTTGCAGGTTTGGACGTTCCGAGTTGGCGTTGATGCCAGCGGCTGGGGCT
>SDBV01000535.1_pt1 | contig 54707 bp, 24 predicted proteins | sample 2277081 | NCBI WGS metagenome assembly SDBV01 (sample SAMN10402039, study PRJNA504765) | marine sediment metagenome | isolation source: marine sediment core GS10_PC15, 223 cmbsf | place: Arctic Ocean: Southern Knipovich Ridge | collected 2010
TGCGACAGGCCGAAGCCTTGCTCAGCGCCAAAGATCACGATCTGGCCGAGCGGCTAGCCAGTCAGGCCGCCGATCAGGGGCTCAACTACGGACCGTTCGAAAGCAACCCTGCGAAGCTGTTGAAACGCATTGCGGAGGATCGCCGCACGGATCGGAATCCGGCGGGGAATCCGACCGGTGCGACGGCCTCGTTGACGATCAGGGAGCAGTCGCCGGGCGTGCCGATCCCATCGATGGCCGCTCGACAAAAGGCCGACGAGTGGACACGGCGTGCTCGGGAAGCGTTGCGCGACGGAGATCTCGAGTTTGCCGAAGAATTGGCCCTCCGTGCCGATCGATTGGGCGTGCCCGACTCGACTTACAGTGTTGGCGAAGATCGTCCCGGGCTGGTCCTGTTCGACATCCGCAAGGCCCGAGGGCAACGGAGTATCCCCAGCCGACGCGATCCGCGCGTCGACACGCAAGTCACGACCACCATGGGCACCATGCCCGAGAGGCATACCGCGTCTGCCGCCCTTTACGACTCGTCGGACGACCCGACACGGAACGTGAGGGTTAGCAACGAGCAACCGACTTCCATGCCGGAGTATCCTCAGTCGACGGGTTCTTCGCGGGTAGCCGACCGGCTGACTTCGAGCTTGGCGAGATTGGCCCCTTCCACGAGAGCCATGCAAGAGGAAATTCCACCGGGGCCCGATGCACGACCGGGAAATCCCGACGCCGCGGAGTTGCTGCGGTTGGGTGAGCAGGCGTTGGAGCACCAGAACCGCACCGAGGCCTATCAATACTTTCAACAGGCCGCCGGCGAAATCGAACAATTGGATCCGTCTTCGGCCGATCGCTTGCAGCGCTACCTGCGGATGTTGAGCCAAGGTGCCGGCATTCGGACCATGGGGAGCAACCCGACCGATCCGCCGCAGGACGCTTTTCCCCGCGATCCCGGTTCGACGATTGGCGAAGCGGCCCAGCGTCAACAAGTGTTGGTCCGTCAGGTAGCCGCGGATCTGCTGCAGCAGAGCGCCAAAGCGCGATCCATGTTGCCGACCGACCCGAGGGGTGCCCTGGCCCTGCTGGAACAAACACGAAAGAACGTGGAATCGGCAGGCCTGGAGCCGGATGCTCGCACTCGACTGCTCGGGCGCGTGGACCGTGCCTTGGCCGAAACGCGGCAGTTCATCGACCAAAACAGCCCCCGTATCGAGTTGGAAGAAAAGAATCAGCGAACCCGGAAAGAGATCGAACGTGGGCGGAAGACAAAGCTCGTGATCCAAGAGAAGCTGGCCGTGTTGTTCGACGACTTCAACCGTTTGGTCGAGGAACGCCGCTACGCCGAAGCCGAAGTGATAGCCAAGCGGGCCGAAGAACTCGATCGGGACGACCCCGTAGTCAGCCAGCTCGTGTGGCATTCCAAACTACTCCGCCGCAACATGCGAAACGACCGAATTCGCGGGGAATCCGAGGACGGCTTCGTCAGGGTGCTTAGCCGAGTGGACGAATCGGGCGTGCCGTTCGACGATGGCCGGCCCTATCGTTTTCCCGACATCCGGGAGTGGAAACAGATCACGGGAAGTCGTCGCGCAATGGAGGCCCGCGCCGGGCGCCAGCGGTCCGAGCGTGACTTGGAAATTGAACAGAAGCTTCGCACGCCCATTTCGGTCCAGTTCCGCCAGGAACCTCTGGCCTCTGCTTTGGAAACCTTGGCCGAAATGGCCGACGTGAATCTGTATTTGGACGTCCAGGCGTTGCAGGAATACGGCGTGGATACCGACATGCCGGTTACCCTGGAGGTCCGCTCGGAAATCATGCTCAAAAGCGCGCTGAACTTGATCCTCGGTCAGCTACAGCTTAGCTACATAATCAAGGATGAGGTGCTGAAGATCACCGGCGAACAGGAGCGCGAGGGTGAGGTCTATGCGATCCGATACGACGTGGCCGATCTGGTGATGCCGATTCCCAACTTCATGCCCGGCGATCAGGGATTGGACGCGGCCCTGAACAAGGCCATGGGGAACATCGGGTTCGGCGGCGGGTATCCGATGGGGATGTACTCCTCGCCGTTGTCGGTGGTGGCCAGTAAGAACGGGCAACCGAACTCGGGCATGATCAATCCGGCCGTGTTGGCACAAATGTCGGGGCCCGGCACAGCGGGCGGCGGGATGACCTCCGGTCCGGTCGGCTTCGGACCCGGCGGACTCGGCGGCGCCGCAATGGCCGACTTCGACAGCCTCATCGAACTGATCACCTCGACCATCAAACCCGATTCTTGGGACGACGTGGGCGGGCCCGGCTCGATCAAGGAATTCGCCACCAACCTCAGCCTCGTCGTCAGCCAAACCCAGGACGTCCATGAGGAAATCGAAGACTTGCTGAACCAACTTCGCCGCATGCAAGACCTCCAGGTGACCATCGAGGTGAAGTTCATTACGCTCAACGACAACTTCTTCGAGCGGATCGGCGTCGACTTCGACTTCGATATCGACGACGGCATCGACCGCCCGTTCCAAGTCTGGGGCCGCCGGACCGGCGACGCCGGCACAGACGACAATGGCGGCACAGAACCCCCTCGCAACGTCCAGGATGTGGACGGTGATCGCAGCGTGCTCGTGGGTATGCAGCAACCCGGCGTGTTCTCGGCCGATCTGGACATCCCGTTTACCCAGGGGAGTTTTGGGCTGGCCGTGCCGCAGTTCGGCGGTTTCGACGCGTCGGCCGGCGCCTCGCTCGGCTTCGCCATCCTCAGCGATATCGAAGCGTTCTTCTTCATCAACGCCGCCCAAGGCGACCGGCGAAGCAACGTCCTGCAGGCCCCGAAGGTCACGCTGTTCAACGGGCAGCAGGCCTATGTGTCCGACACCTCGCAAAGCCCATTCGTCATCAGCGTAATTCCGGTCGTCGGAGATTTCGCCGCCGCCCAACAACCGGTGATCGTGGTGCTTTCCGAAGGCACCTTCATGACCGTCCAGGCCGTGGTCTCCAAGGACCGGCGTTTCGTCCGCCTGACGGTCGTTCCGTTCTTCAGCCGCATTGGCGACGTGAATACGTTCACGTTCGAGGGCACTCAAACCACGACGACCGACACCTCCAGCGAAGGGAACCAGGACACGCCCAACGACAGTACGAGAAACTCCAACGGTTCAACAACCACCACCTCGGGCACGACGGTCCAATTGCCGACGTTCTCGTTCATCACGGTCACGACCACGGTCAGCGTACCCGACGGCGGCACGGTCTTGATGGGCGGCATCAAGCGGCTTAGGGAAGGCCGAAACGAGTTCGGCGTGCCGATCCTCAACAAGGTGCCTTACCTGAATCGGCTCTTCAAGAATGTCGGCATCGGACGCGAAACGCAAAGCTTGATGATGATGGTCACGCCGCGGATCATTATCCAAGAAGAGGAAGAAGACCGGCTGGGTATCCAACCGCCGACCTCGTAGCAAATCTTTTCTTTGGCGGGCAGCACATCCTATCGCCCTCCCCAAGACGATCGCCGGCTTGTCCCCTCTGGCCGGCGATCGTCTTTTCTTGATGTTGCTCCAACCATGTGACACACGCAAGAAAAGACTCCCGACCTGCTCTGTAGAAAACCTGGGATAACAGGTCCGGGTGGCTGGCGGCTGAACGAAGTGAAGCCCCAGTTCTTAAGCCTCTGGGGCGCCGCTGCGCTATGCCCCAGCCACCCTCATCGCCGGTTTTCTACAGAGCACTCCCGACCCCTTTGTTTCTTTGTTTCTCCGGTGCTGTCCGGTGGTGAGTGTGATCTTGTCTACTTTCGCGTCGGTGAGGCTCCTCCAACATAGGCGATCAGGTCGGCCAACTCCTGCCGGGCCATCTGCTCTTCGAGCCCCTCGGGCATGTGCGACTTGCCGGTACTTTCCAACGCTTCCAATTCGGCCCGCAACAGGACGTGTTTCTTGCCGTCCTGGTCCGTCAAGGTGATGCTGCTGCTGGTCTCGGCCGAAAGCAGACCCGAGTAACTGAGACCCTCGTCAGTAATGGCCACGTAGTTGAGATAGCGGGAATCGATCGTGTCGTTCGGATCGAGGATCGACTTCAAGAGCGTTTGGGGTGATTTGTCGGTCAAGGCGGCCAGATCGGGCCCCACGTCGAAACCTTCGTCCTGGAACCGGTGACAGTTGGCACAATTCTTCTTGAACACCTCCGGCCCGACGCGTCGATTGCCGACCAACTGGAGAACGGACTGGAATTGCTGAAGCAACTTCTTGCGGTCCGGATTCACTCCGCCAGCCAATAACTGCGCGGCCCGGGTGCGAATCGCCGGGTTTTTGTAAGCACGCAGCCGTTCTCGCCGGGCCGCATCGATCTCGCTGGTCATGACGGTTCGACTCTCAATCGCATCGAGCAAGGCCTCGGCCCAAGGTTGACGACTCAGCAACACATCGAGAATCTGTGCCCGCAGCGCCAGCGCATGCCCCCGCCACCGGAGAAGCAGGACCTCGGGCACCCGTGGATCGGCCAACCGGGCCAAGGCCTCGACCGCAACCGACTGTATGTGGCCGGACTGCTGCGGCACCAGAAGCTCACTCAGCCGCCGAAGATCCTCCTCGCGCCGGTCCGGGCCGCGTCCCAATAGGGCGATTGCCAGGATTCGATGATCTTCTTGCGATTCTGAATCCTCGGCAAGCTTGCGGGCGTAATCGAAGATGGCGGCCGTTTTCTTGCTCGTTGCAGCGGCGGCAAGTTCCGCCAGTGAAGTCTCGCTCCGTCGCAGGGCGTCGAGCAATCCGGCCAACGACGCAAGATGCCCCGGCGTACATTGCCGATCGGCACCCTCGGTGATCATCCCGACGGCATCCCGTAGCACGTCGTCTCGATTGAAAGCGACAGCCACGGCAAGGAGTTGGCCGATCACCTGTCGGGTCGCCGGGCCGGGTGATCTGCGGTTCGCTTCGGCACGCAGTACGGCCTTGACGACTGGTTGCAGATTATGGCCGCCGACGGAACTCATCGCGCCGGCACTGATGTACGAATCGAGATGGTCTTTGACCAACAACCGACCGAGGGCTTCTGCGGCACGTGGATCGTTCCACTGACCCAACGAGCAGGCCAGTTGCAGGCGGACTCGGGGATGGGGATCATCGACCAGCCTTGCCGCCGCGGAGATCAAGGTCGAGTTGTGAGCGGCTGCCGATTCGGCCAGGCGAACTGCGTGACGCCGTACCCCGGGATGCGGATCGTGCAGCGCCCGCTCGATCCATGGCGATTTCAATCTGCCCATCCCGTCGAGCGTGCATAAGGCGTGCAGTCGTGCCAGAGGAAACTTGCTGTGGGTGGAAAGCCTTTCCAAGGGGTCGACCGTTCTCGGATCGTTGCGTTCGATCAGCAGTTGCCCGGCCGTATCGCGTTGCCAGCCGTTGGGGCTTTCCAAAACGGCAACGAGTTCTGCGGAGTCCCGCTCGTCGAGTCTGGGGATCGGCCGCAGTCGTTTGTGTTTGGGAACCACCCGATAGATCCGGCCGCGGTCGTCACCGGCGCGGAGGTCCAACTTGGGCAAGAGGTGCTTGGGGATCCACTCGGGATGTTCGTTGACCCAGCGGTACATATCGACCACCCACAGCGCCCCGTCGGGTCCGGTGCGGGTCATCACCGGCCGGCACCACTTGTCTTCCGAGGCGAAGAACTCGCGGTCCTGCTCGTCGTCGGGTCGTCGGGCGGCAAAAGAAACCCCTTCCTCAGTAAGGATCTCATGATGCACCAGATTGTGAACCGGTTCGCAGATAAAAGCGTGCTGCTGATCACTGTCGCGCTTAAAGAGCAATTCATCGCGATAGACCATTGCCTGGCAGGCGGACGTAAATCGGCCGGCCTGATCGGGGGTATTGAATCGCTGCAAGATCGGACTGCGGGGATAGATTGTGGGATTCGGCGGCAAGATCAACTGCACCTTCGGGTCCGGCAAGACGACGTGGGGATTGCGCCGCGTGTAGTGGTCGGCCAGCACGTAATGCCACATCGGATAACTGTTGTTCACACCGAACCAATCGTCCCAGTCGTCACGATTGCGTCCGAATTGCGAGACCCCCGATTCTGCATCGACGAGCCCTTCGTCGGGCCGAATCCGCAGGTCGCGTCCACCAAGGTCTATCTTGGCGCCCGTCTTGACCGAAACGGCCTGACCGCCGCTCCAGCCGTTGGCACAGTAAATCCAATGGTCTAACCCACGCCGCAGCCCGTTGATCCGTAACTGCGGATTACCCGGCGCAAAACCATGAAAGAGCGTTTCCCTGAGATCCGCTTTGCCGTCGCCGTCGGTGTCCTCGGCATAAAAGATTTCCGGCGCCGCGGTAACCAACACGCCGCGGTGCCAAGGCAGAATTCCATTGGGGAACCTGACCCCGTCGAGGAACACCACCGAGCGGTCGTAACGGCCGTCGTGGTTGGTATCCTCAAGCCAGCGGATCCGCCCGCCCGGTTTTCCTCGGCCGTCCATGCCCAGGGGATAGTCGGCCATTTCGACCACCCACAGCTTCCCGTCGGCCCCGAAAGCAATGGCCACCGGATCGACGACCAGCGGCTCGGCGGCAACCAACTCGACGTCGAATCCCTCGGGTACGTGCAGTTTTCGAAGTGACTCGGCCGGCGAGAGCGGCGGCGAGCCGGGTTTCGGTGGTGGCTGGTTGGGCCGCGGCGGCATGGCTGACGTGCGATAGTGCAAGACGATTTCTTCGGCCGACAAAACGCGGTCGTAAACGGCCACTTCATCGATCTTGCCCTCGAAGTTGGCAAAGTCGTCGTTGCGACCGCCGATGAGCAATTGCTCGACACCGTCCGGATAGCCGATTTCGATCTCTCCCGAGATCTCCGGCTCGGGGTTACCGTTGAGAAAAACGTCGACCTTCTTCCCGTCGCGAACGAAGACGACGTGGTTCCAAGTGCGGAGCGTGATGGTCGTGTTGCCTACCAACAGTTCGTCCAGCCGGTTGCCGTTGAAGACGATCAACTGCCCGGTTGTGGTCGGCAGATGGGTACCGCCGATGCCCAAGTGATCGCCGGGGGCACCTTCTGCACCGGGGATGCCGCGAGAGAGGAAATAGCCGGTCACGGCTCGGGCGTCGGCCGGCAATCCGTTGTAGATGCACATCTCGACCGAATACGTGTTCCCCAAGCCCTCGATTGCCACCCGCATCCGTCCACCTGCGAAATGGGCCGATCGATTGATGGTCTTTCCATCGGAGAATCCCGATTCAGCAGGCCCCGGAAGATAGTAGGCCACACCCGGCTCATAGCTGCCATGGTTGGCATGATTGCTTGCGTCGGCGGCTGTCGGCCCGTTGAACTCTCCCATCCGCCAATAGGCAACCGGGCTGGAAGCCAGAACCGCCTTGGCGTAAGGGCCCAGCGGGTCGACCGGTTTGCGTCGCGGCCCCTCGGCGACTTCCTCCAGCAACGCGAGCACGGCATCGACGATCTTCGGTTCCGCCTGCACTTCCAATCCGGCCGATCGAGCCGGCCAGGTCGTGTAGCCGCCCAGATGATGTTGCTCCGGCGGCGGGATGTAGCCTTCGGCCCCGTTGGCCAACTCCAGGTTGAATGTCGCCTGAAGCGGGCTTTGGGCCTTGATCTTCAGGCCCGTGATCCCGTAGACCTCGCACGGCACGGCGGTGATACCCAACCCGCCGATTCGCATCGCCTGAATCTTCATCTCGCGCACCGGCTCGCGATGCAGATAGAGTTGCTCCAGCGCATAGACCTCGACCTGGCTCTGCGGTTTGCGGTCACCCATGGAATCGACGATCCCCTGGGCCCAGGCCAGACGTTCTTCATTCGGGACGCGTCGCTCCAGGGTCAGCTTGCTTTCCCGCATCGCCAGCGGGACCCAATCGTGATACTCGATAGCCTGGTACGCTTGGTAGGCGACCTCGGCCACCTCGCGGCTGTAAGTATCGATATCCAGCGGTTTGTGCGGTTGACCATAATCCATCCAATGCAAATCGCCGCTGGTGCCTTGCGACATCATGGCCACGAAAGGCGAACCTTTCTCCTCGCCGACCAATCGGGTAATCTGGTTGACGAACCGGCCATAGTAATCGGCCGAGACGGGCGCTGCGCCGAAATAGTGCATCGAGTAGTTGGCCAATAACGCCAAAGGCTGTCCTTGGGGCGTTTGCACCCCCAGGACCGAGAGACCTGCGTCGACCGGACCCGCCGGGCCGACGTGATTCGGACTCTGATAGCCCGGGTGCATCATCGCGCGGATGGTCTGCCCGCCAAACGGGTCGGTCTCGATACGATCCGGGCGAACGATCCAGCGGCGGCAATGGGTGTGCTCGAAGTCCTGGACCACCGACCAACCGACCTTGACCGGGACAAGGTTTTCGGCGGCTTGCCGTATGGATTGGACGATTCTATCCTGAAGCAACCGCGCATAATCTTTCTGCACGCCGGTACCCAACGCCCCGACGAGCGACGGGGCCGAATGCGTGTGGGTGGCCGAGATCATGATTCGATGGGCAGGAATCCCGGTTACCCGCCGGGCTGCTGCCTTGGCCCCATCGAGCAATTCCCGCGGCATCATCAGCGAGTCGACCACCACGATCGCCACGCGGGTCGCCCCATCGTCGAGCACCAGACAGCGCACGTGAAGCGGGTCGTGGACCCGGTCGGCCGTTGCCTCGAGAAACCCGCCGCTTACGACCAGAGGAAACTTCTGCGGCGTGACGTCGACCGCCGCGGCCCCCCCACGAAGAATCTTTTCCTCGGCACCGGCCGCACGTGGCACGACTGCGAGCACGACCAAGAGCAAGATGAACGGATTCCTTTTCATCCGCAACTCTCCTTCACTTATGGGGATTCATTTCAACTGTGGCGGTTGGAGCCAGCCCGGCAGCGCATTCCGGGCGTGATAGATCTTGGTCAATTCGTCGAAGGCCTGCTTCAGTTGGGGACCTTCCAGTTTGCCCTGGTTGCGATACAACTCGCAATCGATCGCGGCCCGCAAGAAGAGGATCCGCCATCGCCAGGCGGCCCGAGCTTGCGGCGTGAGTCTGGTTTCGATCTGTTTGATTTTGTCATAGGCCCGGATGGCACTTTCGCCGATCTGGTTTCGCAAATGGTTCTTCTCGAAGATGTGGATTACCTCGAGCAGGTCGTCCACGACGTCGGGTGAATACTCGAACGCGATATACTCCTTGAGAATCTCGTCGCTCGATCTGTCCGCCTTCCAAAAGAACTGGCCCCATAGCACCTTGTTGATATCCTCGTAAATTCCTTCGCAATAGGGGAATCCGCCGGCCAAATGATCGGCTCGCTGGCGCCAGTGGCGTTGGAAGGCGTGCGGTCGGGGGTTCGCACCGAAACCACCCCAGGGCAACATGCCTTCCATACTGATTTCCGGAAAACCGACCATCGGCAGCCCACCCGGCACACCCGACTGCAGCGGCAACTCCCCCCCGGCACCGATGAAATGCTCGGCCAGGATGTAGTCGACCCAGTCGGGAGGCGGCGCAAACGCATTGCCGAGGTCTTGCCACTCCTGCGGCGTCATAAACCAAGTGGAGAGGACCACTTTCACGCCGGGAAACGAGTTGCGGGCCAAGCGGGCCAACGGCTCGGCGCTATCGAGGAAGCCGTTGCTCCCCCAAGGCCGACAATTCTCACATCCGCATCCACCCGAATCGTACGGCCAAATCCAAACGTATTCCGGCTTCAGGTCGGAATACTCGGCGAACAACCGCTTGAAGTTCGCCAGAACATACTCGCGTCCACCGGGCTTGTTAGGACAAATATCCGTAGTGAACTTGGCGCCTCGCATCCCACTGGCGTCTGCACGCAGGTGTTGCGGACTGTTGCCGTACCCCTCGTTGGCAACCGTGACAAAGCCCGTGCTCAAGCCGATACGCCGAGCCGTCTCGATAATCGCCCGCAAACGCTTGCGAAAGGCAACGGCTTGCGGATCATCGAAGCCTTGGAAATGGTGCATGTCGTACCAGACGATCAAGCTGTTAAATCCCCAGAGCCCCAATTCCTTGACGTATTGCTGCACCTTTTCCACGGGCGCGTCGTGATAGAAGTTGTGAAAATGGGTGGCGAAATAGACCCCGCGAACGGGTTTTTCCGGTACGGACGTTCCGCGCCAGGTTCCAGCCGTGAATCCGTCCCGGTCATAGCGCGAGGTCCGCAGCAGCTTGCCGACTCCGTAGAGCAGCCCGCGCTGGTCATTGCCGATGATTCGCAGCGACCCATCGGGGCCATCGGCGATCTTGAACCCTTCACGGCCGATCCCCGGCTCGACGCCCAGCTCGATGTTCAGCCGGGCCTGACCGCCGTTGACCACCTTCGCGCTGCAACGCTGGCCCACCTGACGGGCGAAGATCTTGGCAACGTTCTCAACCAGCGGGCTCGGATCGGTCGGCAACACCAGACGGATCTTCTGCACGGGATCGGCCGAAGCGGCTATCGACGCATGCAACAGCCAATGGCAAAGCAAGAAGCCGACAAAGATCGCTTTCATTCTTTCCTCCACAGCCGCGAGTTCTTGGCAAGCTATTGATAGGGATTTGAATCCTCACGACAATCCAGAGTCTACCCGCAGTGGGATGGGTTTGCAACCGAATGGTCCGGAAACTCGTGAGAACCCGTCCCAAACCCACCGCGAAGCGGTTTAGTCCATACCACGCAAATCCGAACAAGTGCGTTGCACGCACTTCAACTGGCGATTGACCAACCGCGGCGGCAAATGGTACGCCGACGGAAGGTCCAACACGCCGAACACCGGGCGTCACTCGCTCGGAACAAGTGACAAAAGCGAAGCCCTCAAACGGCTTTCCGAGTTGGATCGTGTTCGCGCCGAGGATCTCGGCCTTGTGCCCCGTTCCGCAGGTGAAAAAGGGGTCAGGCTACTTTTTCAAAAAGTAGCCTGCCCCCTTTTTTACTCTGACCCCTTTTTCACTTCTTTGTGAACCGAGATTTCCCATTTGGGTTCAGCCTGGAACATTTCCAAGCTTCGAATGTTCGCGATTCTAACATCACGCCCGCGCAGAGTCAAACTTGCGATGATTTCCCAGAATGTCCTCAAGGGTGTGGCGCAAATTGCATGCCAAGGCAGGGTAACTCATCTGGGAAATGCCGGTTGATGGAACTGGCTGCCCAAAGCTTGGTCACGGTGCCAGCCACAATAGCAAAGCCAGAGCCGCCACCAAGATCAACGGCAAACCCACGAATACGACCAGCGGCCGAACGATCGTGTATCGTTGGCCGCGGATTGTCGCTTCGGTTTGCACGCCCGGGAAATCCGCCGGACTGGCCCAACTTCCCGTGCCCGGCGACGCGTGAGCCAAGGGGGATTCATCCGCGGATGCTTCGGGGCTCAGGTCGGGGAAATCGGGCTGCGTATCGCGTAAGTGCGGGGCTTGCGGCGGGGGATCGGTGCGAAACGACGCTTCCGACGATTGCTGCGGCGGAAAAACCACCGGCGGTGGAACCACCATCGGCCCGGCCCGACGCGGCGGCTGCGGCGCGGCCGCCGCTGCCAATAGCGCCGGATCCACCCACTGCGCCAAACGCTCCATCACCGCCGCCGCCGAGCCGATCCTCTCGGCCGGGTTCTTCGCCATCATCTCGGCCATCATCTCCACAAACTCGTCGCTCAGACCCGTGTTCAAACGCCGCGGGTCCAGCGGCCGCAATTGACGATGGGCATGGGCCTTGTCGGCCGTCGTGCCGCCGGGAAAGGGAACCTTGCCAGTCACCGCATAGTACAACGTGCAACCCAGCGAGTAGATATCCCAGGCCGGCGTCGGATCCCAGGGTGACTTGACATGGTCCGGTGAAATGAAATCGGCCGTCCCCACGATCTTTCCAAACCGCGGATCGCTTTCGGCGTCGCCTTCCAACGGGCCGGCTAATCCCAGGTCGGATAACTTCGCCTCGCCGTCCGGAGTTACCAACACGTTCGCCGGCTTGACGTCGCGGTGGATGGTCCCCATTTCGTGAGCATGCCGCAGACCTTCGGCCACTTGGAAAACGATGTTGGCGCCGGTGCGCATATCCAGGGGGCCGTCGCGCCGGATCAGCTTGCGCAAATCGCTGCCAGGAACGAACTCGGTGACCAGGTAGTAGACATTCCCGTCGTGGCCCGCATCCAACGCGCGCACCAGCCGCCGATGATCCAACCGAGCCAGGGCGCGGATCTCATGCGTGAAGTTGGAAACCGCGTCGGGAGTCATTTTGCTCAGCGGCAATACCTTGATGGCCACCGTGCGTCCCATCACGCTGTGCTCGGCCTTGAACACCTGCCCCATGCCGCCCTGCCCGATCGAATCCGCGATCGAATAGGGTCCCAGATTGAACTTGGTCCGACCTTCCAGCAGTTGTGACGCCTGCCAGGCATTCAGTTGGCCCATCTCCACCAGACGATCGGCTAATTGCTGATCGGTGGGCGGCGTGTCGGAATCGGGCTCATCGCCGGCCGACCAGCCGACGGCCATGCGAGCCTCTTCCAACTCGGCCTCACTCAGCAGCCCGCTGGCAAGAAGGCACTGCTCGAACGTGGTTCGCTCCGACGAGTTCACCGGCATCCAAGGGCTCTTAGCAAGGCCTTGCTCCTCGGTTGAAAGGACAGTCTTCGGGCCCCCACGGGCACCTTAACAATTGTACCATGTTCGTTCCCGGATTTAGCCCGTTTCCACACGCCTAACCGGCCTCACTCCACTACGCCAAAACTCCGCCAGACGTCCGGCAGCGGGGCCAAAAACTCCAATCGCTCGTCTCGAACCGGGTGCTGAACCACCAGGCGCCGCGCGTGCAGAGCGATTCCCAGCGGCCAAGGACGCACGCTCCCGTACTTCCGATCCCCCAGAATGGGATAGCCACGCTCGGCCAATTGCAGCCGAATCTGGTGTTTGCGGCCCGTCTCCAACTCGACTTCCAACAGCGAATCCTCGGCGATGACCTCCAAACGCCGATAGGCGAGCCGGGCCTGCTTCGCGCCGGGGATGGTCGGGCCGACGATGTGCATTCGCCGGTGACGCTCGTCCTGGTTGACCCAATCCTCACACTTCCCCCGCTTCGGCTGGATGTGTCCCTCGACCAACGCCCAGTAAAGCTTCTGGACCGAACGGGAGCGAAACTGCTCGGTCAACCGCCGGGCCGCCTTCGACGTACGGGCCAACAAAACCACGCCGGTCGTCGGGGCGTCTAGGCGGCTCACCACGCCCAGATAGACGTTGCCCGGCTTGTCGTATCGCCGCTTGACGTACTCCCGGGCCAACGACAACAGGGTCGGCCTGCCTTGCGGGGTGCCCATGGTAGGCAAACCGGCCGGCTTGACCACCGCCAGCAAGTGATTGTCTTCGTAGAGAACTTCCAGCGCGTCGGAATCCATCGTATACTCGCCTAGCGTTGTTTTCTTTGATTCTACCTGCTGCAACCCGTTTTGACGAGTTGGCCCCATTGAACGAATGCCCAAAGAAAAAATCCCCAAACTGATCCTAGCCAGTCGATCACCCCGACGGCGTGAACTCCTGATCGCAGCCGGCTACCTCTTCGAGGTCCACGAGCCGAGCGAAGCGGCCGAAAGCGGTTCCCCCGATGAAGAATCACAGGACGAAACGCCATCGGAGCTGGTTGCCCGATTGGCCTATCAGAAGGCGGCCGACGTGGCTCGGCGAGTGGATCGAGGCCTGATTCTCGGCTGCGACACGGTGGCCGAATGCGACGGGCAAATCCTCGGGAAACCCGACGACATCGACCATGCCCGGCGAATGCTAAAAACCCTCAGCGGCCGGCGCCATCACGTCTACAGCGGCGTTTGCCTCTGGAAACTCCCCCACGGCAAGCCCGACGTCCGAGTGGCGCTGACCGAGCTTCGCATGGACCAACTCACCGACCGCCAACTCGACGAGTATCTAACCAGCGCCGCCTGGCAAGGCAAGGCCGGCGCCTTCGGCTACCAAGACCGCCTCGGCTGGGTACACGTCGTCAACGGCAGCGAGTCGAACGTAGTCGGCCTGCCCATGGAACTACTAGCCGAAATGATCGAAGCCGTGTAGCTCTCGAAGCGCCGATATCTTGTGACACATAGAGTCTGCCCCCGATGCTCGCCATTCGTGTCTTCTTTTCCGGGCTTCAGCGACGAAATACCTCGGCGAACCATTCTTTGATCTTGTGGCCGCGCCCAACAAGCAGCCACGCCATGATGAGTGAAAAGAAAGCAGAGTATGATAGAAAGCCACCAGTCAAATTGTGGTCGTCCTCGCCCATGTCACCAGAGTATGCAACTCCGACAAACACCCCAAATGCACCGACCGCGTACACCAGAAACCGGAATCTACGAGGAACCAGCGGGAACAAAACGGGCACACAGAAAAATACTGCGATAAGCCAGCGTAACAGAACTTCTCGGTTGTCACTCGGCAAAGCTCTGATCGCGTACCAAGAGCCGACCATGCAGAACGCCAAGATCGTCGCGACAATCAACAGAGCCTTAGCGTTGCCGCTGCATTCTCGCCATTCACATCTTCGGCGATGTTCGCGCGCCATCCAATGCTCGACTTTGTCGTCATCATCTCGTCTATCATTCACTTTAACCTCCCATGGGAGACCGTGGGGGTCAGACTCTGAATATTATAATTTGCCGCCACTTGGCGAATCGGCGGTTGGGTTGACGAATGCTCTTGGAGGTGTGCCATACGGGCTGGCCGACGCGAGGAAGGATTCGATGCGCAGCCGCGAACCGCATTCTAGCTGCGAAGCCGCCGTGCCACAACTGCGGCTGTTCTTCGAAAGAGTAGGGTGGGCTCCGCCCGCCGATTCTTGCCGCTGGAATGTTTCGGAGATTTGGTGGGCGGAACCCACCCTACGCTGCTGTGATCTGGTCGCGAAGATCCGTCAGGGCGAGCCCTGACCTACGGCTGCCGTTCGGGATCCCCATGTTGCCCTGGTATACCTGAGCAATTAACCAGGTATACCGGGTTAATCAACCTCAGGGCAACTCCGACTCGGACGAGGGGGGGCGTTTCTCTTGGGGCGTAACGTGCTTTGCCGTGTCAGGAGAATAGACTAATCCGTGGCCTCATCCTGTAGCGAGAATTCCGCATCGGCGTAGAACTTCCGCGTGCCTTGTTCGATATGGGCCAGAAATACGTTGTATAAATGCGGGTGCTTGGGGAACTACTGGGGGATCAGAATTCTATTGCTTTGCAATGCCGAGAATTGGTGCGTTTCACGCGCCCGCGCCACAACGCGGCGCTCAAGTGATTGAACACTTTGCTTCGCGGAGGATTGGTGCGTTTCACGCACCCACCCTTTTGAAGCTAGCACTTTGCCTTGGCCACGCGTTTGCGTTGAGCAAGAACACGGGCGGTTGAAATATGTTTTTCTTTCTTTCCGCTTTTTCGTTTCGGTTGGGGTTTTTGGGGGCCACAAGTGTGCTTTCGAAACTGCCGGACACGAATATTGGCCGCAAGGTCTTTCAAAACGCGAGCAAGACTCGGTACCGTCAAGTCTGCAAACCGACGCGTCCACTCAGGCTCTGGGATAGCAATCATCATCCCCTGGTAAGCGGCGGCCGGGTGGCCTTCATCTGGCGAATCAGCCGTTGCAGACGGTCCGCGGGCCGGTGAACCAATTCGCGGGAGACGGCCGGTTCGGTGCCGTCGAGCTTGTTGTAGACGGAGCGGATGGAAACGGTGAATTCTTCCCGTGCATTCTGATAGGCGTCGTGGATGGACCGTCGGGTGCCGCAGACCACCAGGTTCATCAAGTCGACCACCGACGAGAACAGCAGTGTGTCGGCCTATTGCCGCTGGGCCTTTTGCCGCTGGGCCGTTTGCACAAACAATTCATCCAGCGATTCGCGGGCGAACACGTCTTCCAAGGTCGCTCGCACCATGACTGTGACAGGAGTAAGCTCCGAAAACCGTTGAAATACCTGTGTGAACGACATGCCTGTTACCTCCTGAATTAAGGGTAAGTATCCAATAGATAACAGCTTGACATCGTTTGTCACTTCCACCAAGAAAGACAGCAGTGCTGGCCTCAAAAGGGTGGTTTCACGCACCCTACGGGACTGGCGATCGAACTACGGTATGTTTCTTCCTCCTTCGCGCAAGCACTACGGACGATCGGAACCGAGAGACTACGGGGCTTCCCGGACGCGGAGCAGCGTGACCGAGCAGGGGGGAAGGTCATAGGCAAAACTCCCGCCCGCTTCGAGTTCGGTCTCTTGGGTCTGTAACTTCGGCATTGCCCCCGGTTCCCCGGCGGGATCCGGGTCTCGAATCACGTACAGCACGCCGTCGGGAGCGGGGACGAAATCGTGCAATTCGACGTGCAGTTTCACCGTGTCTTTCAGCTCTTTGTTGATGGCCAAGAGAGACAGAAACCGCCCGCCGTCGGCATCACCAACCAGCGCGACCGCGTCGATGATGGGCACGTCGGACAGGGGAACGAACTGCCCCGCCACGTTTTTTACGTCGTAGGTCGGGCAGGTCACTTTTGCCAGCACCGGCCGGTCGCCCGCCTGATGGGCGTAGAGCTTGAAGACCTCGAATCGCGGCGACGTGGCGCCGAATTGGCGAAAGGGAACGTCGAACGGCGTCATCTCCGTGATGTGGCAAAGGGGTACGATCTCCCCGGCCCGCATCCATACGTGCGCCATCTGGGCGTACCAGAGCAGGTGCACGGTGCGGTCCAGCCGAGGTGACTTAACCTGCCTCGGGTTGAGATTGTATTCGGTCACGGCGATCTGGGGGTTCTCCATCCCGGCGGCCGTCATCCGCTGGGCCATCTCCCGGATGCTTTGCTCATAATAATGCGGATGCGAAAGCACGGTTCGCATTCGCTGGACCGGGTCCGAAGTTATCCACGGTGGCAACGGAGGGATGTAGGTGTGAAACGTCATGATGTCGATCCGGTCGCCGGCGATTTCGTAAAGCGCGTTGTTCCAGTCGCGTCCGATATCATTGAATGGGCCGTAGCCACATGCGGCAATTCGGATTCGCGGATCCCGCCGGCGCATCGCTTCGCCGAAGCGTACCACGCCCCGCGCGTATTCATCCGGTGGGCAATGGCCGATCTGCCAGTGGCCGAAGACCTCGTTGCCGATGTCCCAGTCGATCACGTCGTAGGGTTCCGGGTGCCCGTTCGCCGCCCGCAATTTACCCAGCGGTGTGTCGGCCGCACCGTTGCAGTACTCGACCCAGTCGGCGGCCTCTTCGGGCGTGCCGCTTCCGAAGTTTGCGCACATCATGACCTTCATACCCACCAGTTCGCAGAAGCGGAGAAACTCGTCGGTACCCACCTCGTTCGGCTCCAACGCGAGCCAGGCGACGTTCAATCGGGTCGGTCGTTTCTCGCGCGGGCCAACGCCGTCTCGCCAGTGATAGCCGGAGGCAAAGTTCCCTCCCGGGTAGCGGATATGATGGGGCTTCAGTTCGCGGAAGACCTTCAGGATCTCGGGGCAGAATCCCTCCACGTGGTCGGCCGGAACCAGATTGGCATAATCGATCCACACCGGTCCGCCTTCGCTGATTGTCAGGGCGAAGAAGAATCGCTTCGCACCGGGATCGAGCCCTGAGGGCATTCGAAGCGTCGCTTCGTACTTTTGCCAATCGCTGCCTTCCACCTTCACTTCGGTGGCAGTCAGAATTTTCTGGGCATCACGAACTGAAGCGGTGAGCGTGGTCGGCGCGGCAGACCGGGCATAGAACGCCAGATGGTAGGTCTGCTCGCGATCAATGGGAATCCGCACGACCTGTCCCACACCCGTCTCACCGCTCTCGTGCCGTGTCAGCTTCTGACATTGCTCTGAGTTAAGCGCGTTGTCCTCGGTCCGAACACTCTGAGAATCGCCTATGATTACCCACGGCGGCGCGACGGCCCGGGCGTTCTCGGAACTCTTGTACTTCGGACTCCATCGGGACAAGAGCCGCGGCGTATGGCCGGCCAACATCAGTTGATATGGGTTCAGTGGGTAATCAAAACGCGGATGCCCCGCCTCGAAACTGGGATTCACGAGCACCTGTGCCCACACCGCGCGGGACATGGGCCAACCGTTGGCAAAGTGTTCGCTGAACTGGCCGTAGATGAACGGGCTGGTGCGGAATCCGGCCGGCTCGGCGACCATGACGTCAATCTTCGCGGGGGTTCCTTGTGTGTAGCTCGTAGGGGATGAAAAACTCTTGAGACTGCGGCTGGCCACTTTCTCCGCCGCAGGGACCGGCCCGGGCCCCGGCGTACTTTCACGGTCGAATCGCTCTTGTGAAAAGTCCTCGGCGCCTGAGAGCAGCCGAACGTCTGCCAGACCGCTCGGATCGTGGATGTTGCGATAGGACCCGGCCCAGAAAAGGGGCCCAGCGCCCGGTCGCCCGACGCTCCAATCCAGCGTGAAAACGGACGGTATTGCCGGCTGGGGGTCGAATGCTTTTCCTTCGGCAAGGGGGAACGTGGTCCACGGGAAACGGACTTCCAGGTTGATCAGATCGCCCTCGGCCGTGGCGGCGCCGGCCACGGCGGTCTCGTTCACACCCGTCCAACCCAGCTCTTTCCAAACCAGCCGGTGGGCCGTCGGATCATCGGTTTCTGCCAGCCGAAAGCCGGTCTTGGCTCTTTCGCGGAGCACGTCCTCATTAGCCTGCGCAGGATTGACCGTGAGCTGGACATGATAAACGCCCCGGCGATATACTTCATTCCGCTGATTCTCGCCCCGCAGGTCCAGGAACAACGAGAGGGACCCGATGCCGCGCCTGCCCCCGCCGGGACGCGGCGCCTGGCAGGCGATGTAGAGATGGTCGTGATCCCAGGCCGTCCAGAGCTTGACCGCCGGATCCTGCATCGTCAGCGGGACCTCCTCTTGCCATTCGTTCAGTTGACCGTCGATCCTCCGCGGGCTGTCGGCGGGAAAGCACTGAATAGACTTCTTTCCTCCCGGGCCCTGTTGGCCATAGCCGACGCAACAGTAGGCGATCAGTACCAGGCCAACGATTCCTGCAAGCACCTTGTCCCAGGCGGTTGTGTTCATATCGGACCTCCTCGGTCTCAATTCTGACGGTGTCGACAGATTGCCATTACGGATCGTGCCCGGAAAACTCCGGTAGCTGCGCTCCCCAGAGTGCGGTTGTAACATCGCGCCCCCGCAGTGTCTAGCGCGTGAGGATTGTTCGACGTTTTCTCGCCTACGGGCTCGAATCCCGGGTCCCCATTACCAGAATCATCGCGAGCGAAGTCCCTGGGTCGGGCTTCGACGCTCGTGGAATTCGCCCGTTACGATAGTTTCCAGCAGCAGTTTCGGGCGATTAGCTCAGTTGGCTAGTACCGTGTCAGCTTTGATTTGAGGGGTGGCTGGTGGCTGAGCGCAGCGAAGCCCCAGATGCGAGGCTCTGGGGCACCGCTCCGCTTTGCCCCAGCCACCCAACTGACAAGAACTGACGCGGTACTAGAGCGCCACGTTTACACCGTGGATGTCGGCGGTTCAAGTCCGTCATCGCCCACTATCTAAAGCATTACAGGGCGACAACTTACGACAATCAGAATTAGACCCTATTCTACCCCGTTTTGGGCCGGGCCGGGGAAAATCCCAGCCCAGACGGCCTGCGATCCGGTGGGCAGTAATACACCTCCCCAGAAATTGGCCGGCGGGGTGTTGACAGAATTGGGGATTCTGATATATTGGATGCCCTACATGAATAGTAAGCATTCCTAGGGCCAACAAGCCCGGAGGCAGCGTCTTAGCACCTAATCCCGTCGCCCCGCAAAGGCTGACGTTTCTTTTGGGTGCATTGTCTTGACTTGTCGCTGAGTCAAGTTTTCAAGTTTTCACAGATGGGGGGATTCTCCGTCGGTACTTGAAGTTGGAGGTAGTAGCATGGTTCGTTTGACAAGTTCTTTGGCGGTGTTGGTGGTGTTGGTGGGTGTGGGACAGGTGCGAGGTGTTGTATTTCCGGATCCGCCACTCTTCGGAGAGCCGATCCGCGTGCCAGGAGATCTTCTTCCCACCGAACAAATCGGGGGATATTCACTGAATCCTGATGGCTCGTTCATGGTGTACCAGCATGGAAGTGGTTTTACAATCCACGAGGCGGAGTGGGACGGGATAGAATGGATCACCCTCGGGAATCCCACGATAGGGTCAGACGATTGGACATGGGAGAGCACTCCCTCGTTGTATTCTGCTACTGATGGACAGTTGTGGCTTTACTATACGGCGGGTCATGGCAGCTCGCCCAGCGAAATATACAGGTCTAGACGCCTCGAAGATGGAACTTGGGATACCGGGGAGAAAATACTGGGGGCGGTAAACAGCACGCTTGACAATCCCTCTGCACCGATGTTTGACGGAGAGAACCTGTACTTTCGCGTAGGCCTAAGCGACTCGGTGTGCGACCTCTGGGTGTCCCCGTACGATTCCGGCCTGAAAACCTTTGGTATCCCCCAACTTCTGCCCGCCACCATCAATGACGGCTCGTACAACAATCGACCCCAAATGATAGGTGATACGCTCCTCTTCTCCTCCGACCGAGACGGCACGCACGACATCTGGACAAGTACACTCGACGGGCTAGGGGACTGGGAAGCACCTCTCAAACTGGCTATCGGCGGCGGCCATGATGACGAAGGTCCGTGGTATTCAGCTGCCCGGGAAACGCTATACTTCACTCGGGACGGTCTAGCTTACCAGAGTCAAGTGGTCCCAGAACCCTCCACCATCATCCTGCTGCTAACGGGTGCCGTTGGTTTTCTCGCCTGCGTCTGGCGACGCAAACGCGTGGTGTAATTCGCTGCCGAGAAAATGGCCGACAACCTGCTCTGTAGAAAACCCGGGATAACAGGCCCGGGTGGCTGGCGGCCGCAGCGAAGTGGAGCCCCAGTTCTTGAGCCTCTGGGGCACCGCTGCGCTATGCCCCAGCCACCCAACGGCACTCGTCAATTAGCCGAACTCGCGTTGGGCGAGTTCTTTCATGGCTTTTAGGTCGGCCTTGCCGGTGCCTAGGATGGGGATGGCGTCGATCTGGCGGAAACTGTCGGGCGACGGGATCCAGATTGGTGGTAGGCCGGCGTCGGATAGGGAGCGGCAGATGGCTTCCGGGGCTTTTGATAGGCCCGTGTGTAGTACGATCAGCCGTTCGCCCTTTCGGGCGTCGGGGACCGCGGTCACGGATATGGCGAGATCTTCGGCGTCTTCCAACTGAAGCGCGCGGATGATCTCTTCTTCGATCCGGATGTGCGGGACCATTTCGCCGCCGATCTTCGAGAAGCGACTCAGTCGGCCGGTGATGCGGATGAACCCGTCGGCATCGATGGCCGCGATGTCGCCGGTGATGTACCAGCCGTCGCGGATCACCTCGGCGGTCAGTTCCGGCCGGTTCAGGTAACCCTTCATCACATTAGGCCCGCTCACCAACAGCATGCCTTCTTGATCGATACCCAACTGCTCGCCCGATTCCGGATCGACGATCTTGGCCGAGATGCCGGGCAGCGTCCGCCCGATGGTCCCGTCGCGGCTGCCGCACTTGGTCGGGTCGGACATGCGTGCCGCCGGGACGTTCAAAGTGACCACCGGCGAGAGTTCCGTCGTGCCGTAGCCTTCGACCGGTCGGACGCCGAACTTCTTCTCGAAGGCGTCGGCCAAGTCGGTGGGGAGCTTTTCGGCACCGGTGAGCACGACCTCCATGGCCGAAAAACCTTCCGGATCGCAACGCCGCAGATAGGACCGCAAGAAGGTCGGCGTGGCAATCATGATCGTCGCGCCATACTTTCCGCACAGCTTACTGATCGGTCGGGCCTCCAGCGGCGAGTAGTGATAGACGACTTGCGGCTTGAGCGTCAACGCGGTCCAGAGCGTGGCCGTGTAGCCGAACGAATGGAAAAACGGCAGGATCCCCAACAGCACGTCCCGGGTTTGCAAGTTTATGACGGAATCAAAGGCTTCGATGTTGGTTCCCACGTTGCGATGCGTAAGCATGACTCCCTTGGGCAGCCCCGTCGAACCGGAAGTGAAGATCACCGTGAGCACATCGTCCGGATCGATCTGGTGCAGCCCCAGGCGACGCTCGAGCAGGGCCGTCGGCATCAACCAAGCCTGGGCGGCCGCGGCCAGTTTGTCTGCCATGGTGACCTTGTCTTTGAAATCTTCCAAGTAGACCAGCTCGGCATCGATCTGCAGGTCGAGCTTCTCCATGACCCGACGGCTGGTCAACACGTGTCGGATCTTGCACTGGTCGATGCAAGCGTTCATCACCTCGGAAGAGACCGTGTAGTTCAGATTCACGGCAACCCGCCGGTCCACCGACACGGCCGCATTGACAACCACCGCGGCCACCGACGGGGGCAGCAACAGGCCCACATACTGCTCGTCCGGGACTAGCACCTCGCGACGCAACGCCCTGCGAAGAGCCAGCGTGCGGGTAAGCAGTGCCGAGCCGGTCAGCTCGGCGCCGCTGGAGTCGGCAACTTTCATCCGCCGCATGTTGCGCCGACACATTCGCAGGAAACCACGCGGCAGGATCGGCGTCGAGCTAGTTTCACTTTTCATTGCTACCTTCCAAACTAGTAAGCGTTCACATAGTAATGGTTTTTGGACAGGATAACAGGATGATCAGGATAAAGGGAAAGAGGAAGAAAAGGAAAGAAAACGCGAAACTATCGCAACAAGACCGCGTTCCACTACGAAGAAACCACGGATTACACAGATATCACGGATGGAATAGGCAACCCATCGCATTTTGCCGCTTCCCATCCGTGTTGTCTGTGTAATCAGTGGTTCGATTTGGTTGTTTCCACGTTTACAACCCGATATTGATGCTATAGTGTCGAAAACGTGTGGCCTCGCTCTTCCCGTCTCTCGCCATAATACGTCAACTACGTTTGACTGAAATGTAACCAATGATCAAGAACTCCATCGGATCAAGACCGGACAAACGGGTTTCATCGTCTTTCATCCTGTCCATCCTGTTATCCCGTCAAAATACCTGCCCGTCAACTTTCCGTGAACGATTACCCAAACTATCGTAACCTTCCAAACTGACTACGGCCTGACGAACTTCCTCGGAACCTTCCGGATCGGTCATGGGCGGCCCGAATCGGATCGACACGGGGTAGGGCCACCGCTTGGGCCATTTCCAGAACAGTCTCCCCCGCTCATAACTAAAGACACTCCCCCAAAGCCCGCCAAGGTGGATCGGAATCAACGGCGCGGAGGTCCCCTTGAGTATCGACAGGAATCCCGGTCGAAATTCACCCATCTGACCGGTTCGCGTGACGTGTCCCTCGGGAAAGATGCAGACCAGGTCGCCGTCGCTTAAGGCCTGCCGGGCCGTGCGGATCGATTCGACGACCGACCGTTTGCCCGGCCTGATGGGGATCGCGCCCATATCCTTGGCCAGGGTGCGAAGCCACCATTTCTGCATGTAATCGGCATAGGCGACCATGCGAATGGGTCGGGGGCTATACAGAATCAACAGCACGCCGTCGATCCAACTGACATGATTGGCCACCAGCAGCCCGCCACCTTCTTTGGGCAAATACTCCCGCCCTTCGATCTTCACCCGATAGATCGTGTGGCTAAGCAACCATACCAGGCATCGGACGGTAGCCCCCGGCAGCAGCCACACCACGTAGAGGAACACGGGCACGGTGGAAATCCCCAGCAGCAAGAAGATCAACCCGGGCGAGAGCCCCAACGGACCGCTGCACAACCAAAACACACCGGCCGCCATCAGCATGGCCGAGAACGTGATGAAGTTGCTGGCCGCCAGGATCGAGCCGCGCGACACGTCCGGGCTGCGATGTTGCAGGAAGGCTTGGATCGGGATGTCGTACAATCCGGCACTCGTACCGAGCATGAACAGCCAGAAGCAACTCCAGAAATAGGCCGTGTTCGAAGACGTGCCGATGGCCGGGTCGACCACCGAGAGCAAGATGGCGCTGACGGCCATCCCTGCGGCGCCGAGCGAGACGATTCCCAACTCGACTCGACCGGCCGACCAAACGCCGGCCAGTATGCTCCCGACCCCCACACCCAATGCCAGCACACCCAACAACACACCGACATGCAACTGGTCTAGCCCCATCCGGAACCCGACGAATTGATCGACGTTCATCTGGGCCAGCGCCCCGAGGGCCCAAAAGACAGCACACCCCAAGGCCGCCCGCAGCAAAGGCCGATTCGAGGCCAACGCGGCCAGGTCGCGAAACGTTTGTCGCGGCGCGTTGTACGGAAAGGTTCGCCCGGGGTTGGCACTGCGAAGCGGCAGGATAACCAGACTGGCCAGCAGCCCGGCCACGGCCACGCCGACCAACGCAGCGGCCGAAATCCACCACAGATGATGGCCCACCGGCTTCAGCAACACGTCGTCCGCGCCGATCAGGGTCGTGACGGTATACAGCAAGGACCCGCCGATCGTACCGAGCACGATGGCCAAGACCGTGGTCATGCCGACCCAGCCGTTGGCCGCCGAGATTCGGTCCTCGCGGACGATCTCGGGAATGGAACCGAACTTCGACGGCGCGAACAGCGCGCTTTGCGAACCCATCAAGGCCACCACGCCAAACATCAGGTAGAGATTCCCGCTTAGGATCGCGCCGATGCCCAGGGTCATGATCACAATCTCGGCCACCTTACAGCCGATGATCACGGTCCGTTTGCTGAACCGATCGGCCAGATATCCGGCCACCGCGGCCAGGAAGAGATACGGGAGCACAAAGCAGGCCAACCCGGCCGAGAGGGCCACGGTCACATGTTCTGGTCCCACGGTCGCTTCAACGATCCGCTTGCCGATCGGCACGACCAGCCAGCGAAACATATTGTCGTTGACCGCCCCAAGGAACTGCGTAACCAGCAGCCCCAAGAAGCTCCGCGACAGCAGTCCGCCGCGAGAATCCGCCGGGGCCGGTGCATTGAGTGTTTGAGTCGCGTCGGTGGACATCCAATTCCCTCCAGGACGGGAAACCATTCCCACGAGTTGTGCCTATCGTAACGCCTTGCCCCCGGGCGCCGCAAGACGCACCCCGAGAGCCCATGCAGTACCAGGCGTAGATCCCCAGGGCATCTCACGCCCGGCCGGCGGGGATTGACGTAACAACCTAACACACAAGCATTTGCGCCACCTGCCGGGAGGGGAATTCAACCTCGTTCCCACGCTCTGCGTGGGAACGGACTACACGGCCGCTCTGCGGCCTCGCTTCGGCGTAACCCATTGCGCTAAAGTATATTCCACTTCAGCGACGCGGAGCGTCGAGGCATGGCGTTCCCACGCAGAGCGTGGGAACGAGAGGCAACGAGAGGCAAACACTGCTTCTGCGAAGCAGTGGCACACTACATTTCATTCTCTTGCGGGTCGCTTATCCGTCGCAGGTCTCGGCCAACTCGCGAAGGTAGGCGAGTGCTTCTTCGATGTCGGGCACGGTGACGCCTACGGCGCGGCCTTGTAGGTCGCATTCGGCTAGCAGCAGCAACTCGTCGAAGTCTTCCGCGGCTTCCAAGCGCCTGCGGGATCGTACGCCGAGTGTGCCTTCGCGCAGGCCGTGGGCCTGCGAGTGGTTTTCGATCAGCCAGGCGGTGCGCGGCGTGATTAGGTCGTCCAAGGCTTCCAAGCCGGCGGCCGTGTGGTCCCTTGCGTCGATCGCCTTGCCTACGTCGTGCAACAGGGCGGCCAAGAGGAACTCTTCGTCGTAGGGCCGCTGAGCTCGGGCGAGTTCGAAGACTTGCAGGCTATGATACAGCGCATCACCTTCGGGATGATAGGCCGGATTCTCCCGCACGTGCTCCAGCGGTAGCAGGAGTATTTCGTACACAGAGAATTGGTCCGGTGCGTCCTCCGCTTCCACCAAATCGTGTTCCCCCGGCAAGTCGGGATACTCGCGCGAAAGCAACTCTTCCAGCTCGGCAATGCTGGCCCGTGGCATAGCCCGGCCCGTAACCGAACTCTTCTGGATGTGATGGGCCATATTGGCCGGATAGACGGTCAACTCGAAACGAAAGTGATCTTGGATATGGAGGTGTGTGTAGCTTTGTTGAAGTCCCTCTTTGCGAATGTGCTTGCGCTGAATCTCGTGGGCAATCCCTTCTGAATCCAGGACCGCAGCCACGGCCCCGACGCTGTCGGAGAAGACGTGCAGGTCGATATCCGAACCGCGGCGCACGTGGCCGGTCAGTACGCTGCCGATCAGCCGAGGTCGAAATGCCCCGAGCAGCCGCATGATCCGCAGTGCGTCGACCCGCATCTCCCAGAGTCGCTCGGTGCGACGTTCGCCTTCATGGAGCCGGGCCAACACCTCGATCTGATCGCGGATCTCGCGATTGCTGGGCAGGCTGTACGGCTTGAGCTGGCCGGAATAGATTCGCCGGGCGGCCTTCATCTTGGCGCGATGGAATTCCGTCTCATCGCGGCCGTACATCATCCGGGCCGCTTCCCAAGCCACGCGACGTCGCAATCGATTGGTTGCCATCTTCACGTGCGCCGAAATCAGGCCCTTCAATGCGGCGCGGGGCTCTCCATGGAAGTATACGCCAAAAGCCCGTTTCGGCCCAGCTTCACAGAAGGGATCGTTCAGTCCGGTTTTCGTTTCAGTCCGAAGGCCATGTAGTGGATGCCCGTCTCGTCGTCGACAACCATCCCGCCGCTGGGTGCCAAGTACTGCTGCAACACAGCAAACGGGGGCAAGGGATTGTCTTCGAGCGCCTTTTCCAGGACCTTCAAGAAGGGGACATTCGCGGCCCCTTCTCGCAATTGGGCCCGTAGGTCTTCCGACGTGGCCAACTCGTAGACGAACCGCAGACTTTCCTCCGGGCTGTCGAACGCGATCATGGCCGGCCGGTCGCCGCCCGGTTGGCGGCTGATCTTGCTGGCGATCAGCTTGAAATCGAGTTGGTCGGCCAAGGTCTCGCCGCCGCCGGTCGTCGTGAGGATGATCTTCTCCATCAGCCCGGCTCGATTGATCGCCAGCAGATAGCCCTCGACAATGCCAAAACAGGGCATCGGCGGGCGGCTGTTCGGCGACAGTTGGGCCAACTGTTCCGGCTCGCGGACCTGGTAGTACTTCTTGCCCGCGTAAGTCTTCTCGATCAGGTTACCCTGGCTAAGCTTGATCACCTTTTGTAAGGCTTCCTCCAACGGCGCGGTGTCTTTGAGTTTCAGACCCAAGAGAATGGCCTGGCTTTGCAGCGTGATCGGGCGTTCGATCCAGGTGAGCATCGTGATCCGCCCGTCGAGCGAATCGATCACGTCCTTCTCGAAGTCGATTCCGGTCGGCCCGAGGATCCGTTGCTCGAGTGCCTTGGCCAAGGCACCGTCGCCGCGGAAACTGTCGTACAGCAAGGCCAACGTATTGTAGGTCTTCTGCACGTCCCAGTGAACCGTCATGTAAGTGGCCACGTCGGCCGGCACCCACGGCTCGGGCGTGACGTCGCCCGATTTCAAGGCGATCATCTTCAATACGCCGCTACGGGGATTCTCCAGCAGCAGATGGGCGTGCATCACCGATTCGAACTGCTTGGCATCCACGGTGAGGCTGCCGCCGACGGCCGTCAGTCCATCCAGGCCTAGGGCGGGAAACATGGCCACGGCCACCCGAACGCCCGTATTGTCACGGCCGATCGAGCGGATCAACTCGATCGGATCGGCGTACCAGATGATCTGAGGCGGCTCGTTGCGAGGACCACGACAACGCTGCATCACGGCCGCGAAACTTCGGTTCTCGGCCAAGGGGGCTGCGTCACCACCGTCCCAGACGGCCAAGATTTCTTTCAACACGTCGAGGTCGGTGCCGAAGACGATCGTGGCATCCTTCTCGAAGTAGGCTACCTGACGATTCTCGGGTCCCACGCCGTCGTAGACCACGATGGTCGTGCCGGCGATCGTCTCTTCCAATTTGATAGCGTTCGAACTGTCCAACATGGCCGTCAATCGCTCGATCACCGTTCGCGCATTGGATAGCTGGTTGCCCGCATCCAACAAGACGACCACCGCCAGTGGTGCTTCCTCAGGCGAGACCAGGGCCACGGTAATCTCGCCTTGCGGAATCGCGAGCAATTCGGTCAGCGACAGTCCGATCACTTCTTTGAGCTGGGCGGTCGCCTCGCTCAGCGCACCGTAGAGTTGCCCGATCAGGGGCTTCAGTTGTGGATCCTGGCTCATCCGGCCGATGGACGTGTTCTTATGGCGGCGAGCCAACTCCTGGGCATCGGCTACCGAAACGACGGCTACCGTGTGTTGCGGCAGCAGTTTTGCCGCCGGGGGTCGATCGGCCCGGACGGTCGAAACCATCGCGGCCAGCATGGCCAACGAGATCAAAGCGAACTTAACAGTCAACCCATGACGTTGTACGATCATCGCAAAACTCCTCCTTTGTGAAAAACGGTCCTCGTCTCCGTATTACGTTAACTCAAACTGCAAACGCTTCGTCCGTCACCACCGGGCTTGTCCCGGTGGAACGATGATTGGCCACTAACTCATGGGCCCGAATAACACCGCCCGCCAATCTGGGCCGCCGCTGGAAGCGGCGGCCCAGATTGGCGAAAAACGCGAGGAAAACGGATCGTGCTAGTGGTCAATCATCGCTCCACGGGGACAAGCCCCGTGGTGGCGTTTACAGTTTAATACGTTACCTCCATACATCATACCTATTCGCTCGCGGGGATGATATCTTGGAATCGTCCTTGCCGCCGGATTTTCCCTATTGTCGCAAGTCGATATTAGGACACGAGTTACGGCGAAGAGTAGGGCCACCTCTCGTTCCCACGCTCTGCGTGGGAACGCCATGCCACGACGCTCCGCGTCGCTGAAGCGGGGCCGCAGAGCGGCCATGTAGTCCGTTCCCACGCAGAGCGTGGGAACGAGATTTGATACGGCGAAGAGCAGGGCCACGCGTCGCCTCAAGTGCCTAGCGGCGGCTCGGTGGACGCAAACTCCAAATAGCTTTCGGCGGCCAGCCGGGTATCGTCATCTCGCGGCACGAGGAGGCCGCGAACTCGGGCGCGACGAATCACGCCCTTTTCGAGCCGCTCGGGAAACAGATCGTGGCGCAAGGTGCAAACGGGATCGTCCGCCACTGCGCCGCACAGTTCATCATGCAGAAAATCGGTCGGGTGAACCATTTCGGCGTAACTGAACTCTTCGCCCGGAAGCCGAAACAGAATGCAACCCGTGCCATCGCCGGGCAAAACGGTCGTTGCCGCGACGGGGTCCACGCCAAGCGGCTGGAAATGGTTGCTCTCGGCGTCGACGAGCCGTTGTGCGTCTCGGGTCGGGAGCTTGCTTTGCACCGCCACGCGCGGCTGGCTTCGAAGCAACAAGGTTCGCACCGATACCACCAGATCAACGACGGCGATCGGGCCAGCTGGATCATCGGGTGCGAAGACATGCCACAATAAGTCGACGCGCATCGGCCGATCGGGTGTCGCGTCATACGCGGCGACCAGATCCGCGCCGCGGCTGTGGAACTCGACGATCGTCTCGGTGTCTTCCCGGCGAAACGCGGGAAGCAACACGCCCAGGAGTTGAGCGTCAGTAAGCGACGCTTCGCCGACGCCTATCTCAACCAGTCCACTGGCCGGCTGCGTTGCGTCGACTACGGCACGGAGCGGTTCAAGGGACAATCGGGCGCGATGGCCTTGCAGTTTCCAAGCTGAAGCGTTCACTGAATTCCCCATCCGTTGGAAAGAGCTTCGCCGGCGAACAAAAAAACCCCGCCGCTCGCAATGAAGCGAAACGGCGGGGCCGGAACAGAGAAGAGGCCGATCGTACGCTACACTAGTTCCTATAATAATGGAATGATTCTGCAACAAAAACTGAAGTGGACCTTTGGGAAGTCGCTACTGTTCCTGATAGGATCACCTCATCTCTCACCTATCGATGATACCAGATTTTTTTTTCGTGTCTAGGGGTCAGGGCAGAAAAAATCACCAATAATACAAGAATTCTTTCGATCCCCCCCGAAATGGTTGAAAACATAGGGGGATTGAGCAGGAGTGGAAGAACATCTACAATGAGCCAAAAATCACCCCAGCGGACTGCCAAATGAGCGTAAACAGCGGCTACCTAAAGATTTGCGAAGATGCGGCCCGGACCGGCGGGGCTGTCCTGTTGGATTGGGTGGATCGCTTCAAGGTCCATGAAAAAGGGCCAGCCGATCTGGTGACCGAGGCGGATCTCGCTTCCCAGCGGGCCATTCGCGAGACGGTCCTCGGCGCTTTTCCCGACCACCAATTCCTTGGTGAGGAGGACGATCCCGAGCAAATCGATCGCCATGGATCGGAATTTCGCTGGATCGCTGACCCGTTGGACGGCACGACAAACTATGTGCATCGTGTGCCTCACTTCTGTGTTTCCTTGGCCTTGGAACGGGCCGGCGAACTGGTGACCGCCGCCGTGTTCGATCCGATCAGCCAAGAGTGTTTTACGGCCGTCGCCGGGGAAGGGGCCTGGCTTAACGGGCAGCCGATCCGCACGAGCGACGTGGACCAACTCTCCAACGCCCTGGCGGTAGTCGGTTTTCCGCCCAAAATGGAACCCGACGCGCCCGACCTGCGGGTGTTCCTGGCGGCGGTCAACAAAGTCCAGGCGATCCGGCGGACCGGGTCGGCGGCTCTGAACATGTGCTACGTTGCGGCCGGTCGTTTTGACGTTTTCTGGTCGTTCTCGACGAAAGTCTGGGATGTGGCAGCCGGGGCACTGATCATTCGCGAATCAGGTGGGGTATTGACGAGCCCGGATGGGGGTGCATTCGTGCTCAATTCGGGCCAATTCCTGGCTGCGGCGGGCGAATCGCTCCACAACCAGCTTCGCCAACTGGTGCGTGACGCCCGAAACTGACCGATTCTCTCCCCTAAGCCGTTGTTCCGCGGGTCCTTCCTAGGCAAATCCAGCGAAGAAGCGGGAGATATTCGGTTTTGGCGCTTTATTCTATTGCGGCAAGCGATTAGACTGAAATAGAGGGCTTATCTGGCTAATTTCAAGAGGTCTAGTCCGGCTCGATTCTGTCTGAGCCAAGCCGATGGGGGAATAGCGCGACTTGTCCTGGTCTTGAAGGCAAGTCGGCTGAAAACAACGTGTTACCGAATAGGTATATTTGTCCGACAGCAGGGTGGATTTCCCTGTTGCTGTTCGGTTGTCTTGTCTTTGCGCAAGAGGACGATTCTCCGGTTGCGCCCGTACCCGTCGAGACGGTCGAACCCGAGCCGACCGAATCGGCCCCGCCCCAAGATGGACGAGCCCAAAACGAACCGTCACCGTACATACCGACCCGAATCGAATCGCTTTTGCCGAACGAATACTGGTTGCCGGATGAGGAGGGTCGGCTCCGCGCGATTCTGGGTTTTTCTTTCGAAGATTTCGTCGAGCTTTACCGTCAACGGGAAAACCTGACCGGTCGCAACCAGCCACCCCGTTTTAGCCTTCAACGGGTGTCGATGGTTGGCCGGGTCGAGGGACGAGTTGCCGCGTTGACCGTGGTAATCGACGTGGTGGTCAACTCCGACGAATGGGTTCGCGTGCCGCTTCGTTTCGATCGAGCGATGCTTCGCGAGCCGGCAGCCTATCAGGGCCCGGGTGAACAGTTCACGCATTTCGAAGGACCGGACAAAGGGTATGTCAGTTGGATTCGCGGCAACGGCGAACAACCGCGTCAGTTGACGCTGAAGTTGGCCGTACAGGTAACTTCCACCGGTCGCAAGCATGGGATCAGAATGTCCGTTCCGCGGGCGGCCGTATCCGAGCTGAAACTGAGCGTTCCTTTGGCCGACGTCGTGGCCGAGGCGACGGACGGCGTTACGGTGGGGCCGCCGGTTGCAGGCGCCGAGGGCACGACCGAATTGACGGCCTTAGGTCCCGGCGGCGACTTCTCGTTGACTTGGCATCAGCCGGCCGATCAGTCGACCGAGATCCCCACGGTATTGGAAGCGACGGGAACCATCTTCGCACGCCTCGACGGCGCCGGCGTACAAACCGAGGCCGTGCTATCGGTGCGGAGTATCGCCGGTTCGTTCGATCGGTTTCAAGTACGGCTACCCAAGGGAGCCGAGTGGATTTCTCGGGAAACGTCCGATTACGAAGTGGTCAAGGCGGAACCGATCGCGGGCGCGTCGGCGGAAGCTCAAGTCGTCGAGATCCGCCGATCGGAAAAGAATTCCAAACCGCTCGAGGTTCATCTGGTGGCTCGTCGGACGCATGATCCGTCGAAGCCCGAGGAGTGGCTGGAGTTGGCCGGCTTCGAGGTTCTCGGTGCGGCTCGTCAGAGTGGTCATTTGGCGGTGGCGGCAACTCGCGATTGGCAAGTTATTTGGCGGCCCAACTTCGGTATCCGGCAGGTCGACCAATTGCAATTGCCCGAGGCATTGCGGCACGAAGAGGTAGTGGCCGGTTTTCAGTATATGTCTCAACCATGTTCGCTGGCCGCTCGAGCGGTGGTCAGGAAAACACACAGCAGCGTCGAGCCCGAGTATTTGCTGCTGGTCGATGCAGATCGAGTGCGGCTGCAGGCGACGTTGAACTACACGGTTCGGGGGACGGAGACGTCGGTGCTCGACGTGGTGCTTCCACCGGGCTGGGAGTTCGACGCGGTGGGACCGGCCAATCTGGTGGCCGTGGACGGGGTGGCGATAATCGATTCCGATTTACTTTCCGTTCCGCTGTTGCAGCCCACAAGCGGCCAGATTCGGCTGAACATCGACGCCCATTGGCCGATTTCCTCGCAGGCGAAATCGCTGATCATCCCTTTGCCGCAGCCGCAGGTGGATGTGCCGGGCCCGGCCACGGTGATCGTCCTTCCGGCAGACGACGTGGAGTTGGTCCCCAAGGATGAACTGATGCCGGGCTTCGTGCGAGGGCGGATCGAATTACCCGAGGGTTTACCCCAACGTCAGCAAGATCCGTTGACCTATCGGGCCGAATCGGCGAAGCCCGTGTTCGCGGCCGATTATCGGATCCACGAGCAACACATTGAAGTCAAGGTACTAAGCCGAATTCGTCTACAGCCGTCCGGAGGCACTGCGGAGCAAACGCTGGTGTATACGATCCGGTACAAGCCGACCGACCATCTGTTGGTCGACGTGCCGTCTTCCTTGGCCGGTTTGCAGGGATTGGAATTCTTGCACGACGACCAACCCCTGCTGCAAGCCGACATGCCGGGCGCCAGGGCCGAAGCGAATTCCTCCGGGTCGATACAAAAGCGAATCGACCTGGGTGAGGCACACATTGGACGTCACGTGCTGACGGTTCGTTACCCGATCGCGTCGGCCAAGTTGAATGCCGAGAATCTCGCAGAACTTACCATCCCCCTGGTCATGCCGGCCGACGGCGACTTGACGGAGAATCGCGTGGAAGTGAGCGCCCCGCCGTCGATCGAACTCGAAACTCGGGGAGGCCCGTGGACCGTGGCGCCGGGGGATTCTCTCGATCGCAATCCGGGAATCGCCTTGGGTCTGCTTGCCAAGCAGCGTACGGGGCAAGTCAAGCTGGCGGCCCGGCTCGGTGGGAACAACTTGTCGGGGGCCACGGAGGTCAAGCGGGCGTGGATACAAACCAGGTTGACCGGCTCACAATCGGCAAGCGGCAGCGCTCGGCAAGACCGGGCCGTGTTCTTGTTCACCAGTACGCAAAAGCAACTGCGGTTGTCCGTACCCGGCGGGGTCGTCGCCGATAAAGTCGAGATCCTCTTGGACCGCCAGCGCGTGACAGCCCGCCCGACGGGTGATGGCCGCTTACAGATCAACTTGCCGGCCGACCCAAACCATCGCGACCACGTGTTGGAGGTCTCCCTTCACGCTAGCGGGCGGCCGGCGCGCGGGCAAATGACGCTGGAGGTTCCGTCCCTGGGCCCTGACGTTTGGGTTCGACGCCTTTACTGGCAACTGGTGCTCCCCTCGAACGAGCACGTGTTCGTATCTCCCCAGGGATTCACGCCCGAATACACCTGGGATTGGGACGGCTATGCGTGGGGACGCAAGCCGTTGCTGAGCGAGTCGGAATTGGCGGATTGGGTCACCGGCTACAACGGGGCCGGCACCTTCGCGCACCCCGGCGCCAACCAATATCTTTTCAGCAGCCTCGGTCCCGTCGAGAACTGCGAGCTGCGCACGGCCGATCGGACTTGGATCGTGTTGTGTGCTTCGGGGGCCGCCTTGGTGTTGGGGTTGCTGTTGATCTACGTGCCGGTCAGTCGTCATCCTGCCACCTTGCTTGCCACGGTCATGATCCTGCTTTGCGTGGGCATGCTCTATCCCGAGCCGATGTTGTTGGTCGCTCAGGCCGCCAGCTTGGGACTGGCATTGACCCTGATCGCCGGGCTGCTGCAGCGGAGCGTGGTGCGACGCCGACGCGGAACGATCATGATGGAAGCTTCCAGTTCGATCATGGATTCGGGTTCGACTCAGACACAGTATCCGCCGCCGTTGTCGGGTTCACCTGCATCAACCCAGTCGGCTGCGGTCCCACCACCGGACGCAGAACCATGAGTCTTCGTTTGCCGCCAGCCTGGTGGATGATTTGGGTGCTGTGCATCTACGCAGCGCCGCAAGGCGGATGGTGCGCGGACGAGACGAGCGATGATTCGCCGATCCGGTTCCGCCGCGTTTTCGTTCCGGCCGACCGGTTGGAAGATTGGCCTCGCGGCAAGACGAAATACTTACCCATCGAGGCGGACCGTTTCGAACGCTTGCTTTCGGCTGTCGACACCACAACGCAGACCGCCGGAGCCTTGGCTTCCGTCCGCTTGGAGACGGCCCGATACCATGCCCGGCTGCAAGGCAATCGATTGACCGGCGGCAAGGCAACGCTGGATGTGGTCCACGCAGCCGACTCGCCCGTCATGTTGCTCTTGGGTTCCTGCAACTTGACGATCGCCAAATCTTCCTGGGTCGGAAGCAGTGGGGTGGACGCGGTCTTGGGTGTGGGAATCGACGACAAGTTGAGACTGCTGGTGCAGCGGTCGGGCCAACTTCAACTCGACTGGTCGACGGCAGGTGTCGCAGAAGCGGACAAGCAAGTTCGCTTCGACTTGGACCTGCCGCCTTGTCCGAGCAGTCACTTGGAACTCGAATTGCCGGCCGGCCTGACGCCGATCGTGGAAGGCAGTTGCGGGATCGTGGGTGAACCGACTGCGGTCGACGACGGATGGTATCGCTGGCCCATTGAGTTGGGGGGGCATCACCGGTGCGCGCTGCACGTGGCACCGGCTGCGGCGCCGAATCGACACGCCGAAACGGCCTTGGTCCGCGAGTCGCTCAGTTACGACTTCTCCCGGCAAGGGGTTAGTGTCTCTGCCAAGCTGAAGCTCCTGGCGGCCGATGAACCCGTTGGGCAGGTCGTGGTGGCGTTGGATCCGGAGTTGCAGTTGGTCAGCGCGCAGTGTGGCAATACACCGATCCTCTGGTCGCCTCTTGCCGATCAGCCCCTTGCCGAGGGGGACGACGATGTCAATCGCGTTTCCCTCGAGTTACCCGAGCCGCTGCAGAATGATACGTGCGTCCTGCACCTTAGGGCATTTGCCCCGTTGGTGATCGATCGGCCATGGCGTTTGCCTCGGATCCGCTGCGAGGGTCTGTTTTGGCTGGAGGGTGACGCCACGTTGTTGGTGCCGACGCCGTTGCTGATCGAACGAATGACGGGGATTCGCTGTGGGCAGTCGGGTACCGGGCCGTTATCGGCTCCGCGCGTGGGAGAATCGGCCCAGTTCCAGTATTTCGCGCCGGAAGCGACCATCGAAGTGCGCCTTTCGTACCGCCATACGCCCTGGCAACTCCGCGCCGGTACGGCAACCGTACTGAACGGGAGCGAGGCTTCCGCCCGGGTGATTGCCGTCTTTCGTACCGACCACACTCCTTGGTTCACGCTCGACGCGGACGTGGGAGAGAATTGGCTGATCGACTCGGTCGAGTCGGTGCCGCCGGAGGCCGTCGACGATTGGACGCTCGAAGAGTCAGCCGCCGGGCAACGGAAACTGAACGTTCGATTGGCCAAGGCACTTGTCCCGGGTCGGCCCGTTCGGCTGACGATTCACGCCCGACGCCTTCGCTATCCGGACGACGGACGTTGGACGGTCGAGGAGCTTGTTCCCGTAAAGTTTGACCGTCCCGGGGAAAGCCGGCATTTGGTAGCGGTCGACGTGGCGGGGCCTTTTCGCCTGCAGCTTATCGAAGCGGATGGTATCGAGCGTCTCGAACCGAAAGCGTTGGCGGGCCCTGATGCCGAGTTGTTTGCCCGGCTGCCGCGCAATCTGCTGTTTGTCGACAACGCAGCCGCGGCCGGGCTGCGCGTGGCCTTGCAGCGCCAAGACCCTCGTTACTCCGGGACGATCGTGGTCGAAGCGACGCACACCAACGCCACAACGATTCGAGAGGACTGCACGATACGTTGCCGGCCGGAATCAGCACGCGTAAGTCGGATCGTCGTACGATTTGCGCACAGCCGGCAATTGCCCCTGCAATGGACGATCGGTGCCGAGAACAATCAACAACTTCAGGCGAGAAAACTCTCCCTCGACGAGCTTCACGACGCCGGCTTCGGGCCCCGTGAGGAAGCTTGGGAGTTGACGTTGCGCCGTCCCAGAAGCGAGATGTTCGAAATCCGCGGGTCCCGGGAGGTCGAGCTGACCGACCGGGTTGCGGTCAATTTGGTTTCCTTACCGGAAGCCGCCGCCCAGAAGGCCACGCTGATGATCCGCAGTTCGGAATCCCCGAGCGTGCGGATCGAAAACCGGCGTTTGGAACCCATTCCCTCCGACGCGGTTTCATCTCGACAGTTCCATCGGCTCTTGGCCACCTACCGCTACGACCCTCAGCGGGAGATGGTCGGGCAATCGGAGCCCGCCGCGGTTCTCGTGCCCGACAACACCCCGGCCAGTCCGCTTGTCTGGGCCTGGCACGGCCAACTTCAGTCGCGATACGCGAGCGACGGGGCCGGGCAACATCTGGCGATTTACAGGCTGCAGAACTCCGCAGCGCGACAAGTCGAATTCCTCTTGCCCGAGAAGACCGACCTAAGCGACATTCACCGCGTCACGGTGGATGGCAAGCCGGCCGTATGGCACCGCATGACTGGACCCGGAGGTACCCCAGGCGTAGCGATTGATCTTCCTCAGGATGAAAAGTTTCCTGCCGTGACGATCCTCTTCGATACGCCAGCGGAGCCGCTGGGGATCGTCGGCTCGCGGGAACCGCCTTGGCTTCGGCCCTCGGCTAGCGGGCAGTTTCCCGTGCTGGCTCGACATTGGACCGTTTGGCTGCCGCCGGGCTTCGAAGCCTACGGCGCGGATCCGCGATTTCAGTCATCCCGTGCACCGCAGCCGAACTGGAGTCGTCGGCTGTTCGGGCCGTTGGGACGCGAGCCGGGTGCAAAGCCTTTCGATCCGCTGGATGAGGAAAACGATTTCTCCCGCAGTGCCTCCAGCGCGGTGCGCCGCGATGCCAGATCGCAAACCGAGAGACTGCTTAACCAACTGGGGACGCTTCTGTTGAATCGCACCGCCGAAGCCCAAAACGAAACGGCCGACTGGGGTAGCCTATGGGACCGTTTGTCGCGGGATACTTTGCCGGAGGTCGCACTACTGGTGGACCGACCGGCCATGGCACGGCTCGGCCTTTCCGCACAAACACCCGCTCCTCGTTCATCCAGGAAGACTCCAGCCGGGTTGGCCGTCAGTTTTCTGGAAAAGGCCGGTGTGGCGCTGTTGATTCACCCGGATGCCGTCGTCGTGACAAGCCAAACGGATGCGTGTTTGATCCATGATTACCTGGAGCCTTTGCGTTCGCTAAGCGCGTGGCGGATCTTGCCGGGACCACTGGCCGAGCAGGTGAAGTATGTAGTCGCCGGCAGTTCGGCCAGCAGTTCAAGTGGCACGCTGATCACGGCCAAGGCTTGGCGAGAGCAGCCGGCCGAGATGCGAGCGCCTTGGACGCTCGGTGCCGCGCCGGAGATCAAACCGGCCGATAACCGAGGATGGACCGCCTATCGATTGGAAACCTACGAGCGTCTACCCGTCCAACTGAAATTCGTCCAACGCCGGACCATGCAGTTACTCGGTTGGGTCACATTCTTGTTGCTGGTCGCCGTCGGATGGTGGAGGTACGGCACGCGCCCGGTGGCGTTGGTTGTCTTGGCGGGTGGATTCGGCTTCGTCTCCTTGGTGGTGGCCGAGGCCTACATTCCGGTAACGTCCGGGGCCGTATTGGCCATGTTGTTCTGCTTGGGATACCGCATCGTCCGGCGGCAGTACGTCGAACCATGGCAGACGAACTCTAGATCCGATCTTCCCAGCACGGTCTCTGTGGCAGCAGCCTTTAGGACGATCGTTTGGTTCGCTCTGATCGTCGGCGCCGTGTGCGCAGCGGCCGCGGGAGCAGAGTCACCTTCGGTTCACCGCGTCCTCATTCCCGTCGACGCGCAAAGACAACCGACGGGCGACATGTATTATTTACCGAAAACGCTTTACGATCAGTTGCATCGCGCTGCGGCCGAAGTGAGCATTCAGCCCCGGGGATGCTTGATCACGGGGGCAACTTATCGGGGCGTACTCTCTCGCGACGCCGCTTCGGGTGGGCTGGCGATGGGGCAACTCAGCGCGCGGTTCGACCTGAAGGTGTTCGGGACGACGGCACGAGTGCGACTCCCTTTTATTCCTTCCGATGCGGAGATCGTGCCGGACGGCATTCTGCTGGATGGGCGAGTGACTCAGCCGAACTGGGAGCCGGACGGCGGAGTGCTTCTGTTGAACGTTCCCCAGCCGGGGCCTTGTCGGCTGGAAATCAACCTGCGGCCGGCGCGTGGCAACGACCACTGGCCGGGTATGGTCGACATACCCATCCCGCGCGTGCCGAATTCCCGCTTGCAATTAACCCTGCCACCCGGCGCGACGAACGTCGAGGTGCCTTCGGCCCAAGGGGCCGTTTCGCGGGCCGCAGAACCCTCACGCCTGGTTGCCGAACTGGGCCCGAGTGGCCGATTGACCGTGCGATGGCCCCATAGGGGCGGTTCGCAGACCCATGGCAAGGCCACGGTCGAGGAATTGTTGTGGCTTCGAGTCCGACCAAGTTCGGTCGTGGTCGACGCCAAATTGACGTTTCATATTGCCGCCGGACAAGTCCGCCAGATTCGGCTCGTCGCGGACCCCCGTTTGCGACTCGATCATCTTTGGGGAGACCATCGGCCGGAACACGAGGTACGAATCGCCCAAGACCAAACCCAAGTCATCACAATTAGCTGGCCGCGTCCGGTTTCCGGGACCGTCGTCGTCGAAGCCCGATTCCTGTTGAAGGAAACTTCCGGAGTGGGGAACTTGCGGATGCCGAGATTCGACACGCTGGATGCCGTTTCGACTCGGCGATGGCTGGCCGTTTCTATCGATGAGGCCATGAGTTTCTCGAAGCAACCACCCGAACGGTTCGAGCCCGTCCCCGTGTCCGACTTCCTAGCCGCATGGGGTAATTCGCAATCGCAGCCGCACGCGGTCTGCAGTTTGCCGCCGGGTGAAACGACTTGGAGTATGTCGGCCGAACTCCGCGACCCCCAGACGAACGTTCGGCAGCAACTCGCCATCAGTTTCGACCGGGAAAGCGCCCTGGTACGATTCGATGCCGAACTGGATCCGGCTTCCGGCTATATCTTTCAACACGGCCTGCAAGTTCCACCCAACTTGAAAGTTCAGCACGTTTCCGTACTGGAGGAGGGCGTTGAACGAGTGGTGCGTTGGTCGCAGGATGACCGCGGCGCTGTGACCGTGTTTCTGGCCGGCTTGATGGGCGATCGCCAACAGTTGTCCTTGGAGGGACGCCTAACCATCGAAGACCCAACCCGTGTGCCCTTGCCCGCAATTGAGATTGCGGGAGCGGAAGTTCGCTCGTCGGAATTCACGGTTTTCCGCCGGCCGTCGGTTTTGGTCCAGGTTGGTCCCACGGATGGTCTGATACAACTCGAAGACCTTTTGCCTCAGCCCGAGGCTTGGGAGTGGAATCGACCGGTGTGCCGTTTCCTGGCCCAAGTCGACGCCCCGATTGCGGCCACGTTTTCCCTGGCGCCGAATCACCCCCAGGTCCGCGCCGAACAAATGATCGTCATGCAACGTACCGACCAATCTTGGGAAGCCCTGGTCGAGGTCCACGTGGCTCGCGAGGGCCCGGCCGTGATTGACGAGATTCGCATTGTGGTCCCACCGCCCTTCAATGGACCCTACCGCGTGGAGCCGCACGTTGAAATGGAGCAGGTCGATCCGCCTGGCCGGCCGCGCCAGTTGATCTTGCGGCCGGCTTCGGGCGTCGAAGACGAGTACCGTTTTCGCATTCGTGGCCCGTTGGAACTGGAACTAGGCGAACTCCCGACGGTTCCGCGGATCGAGTTGCTCGGGAGCCAACCACCGCAGCAATGGTTTGTCCTGCCGCAGCGAGTGCAAGGTCAAGGCGTCACGTGGGAAACGCGCGGACTCGATCAAGCCGATCTGCCGGAGTGCTTCTCCGCGCCGATCGCCGGGGAAGCCCCTCTCACCTATCGAATGGTCGCAAACCCGCATCACGCCGTGCTGCGACCACTCGAGCGCATTCGCATCACGCCGAAGGTCAGTCTGGCGGACACGCGAATCGCCTGGCAAGCCGACGGCACCTGTCATGGCGTGGCCGCCTTTGATTTGGAACCGGGTGGATCGCTGAAATGTCCCTTGTGGCTGCCGGCCCAGTACGATCTGCTACAGGTGTTCGTGGCCGGAGTGCCGACCGAACCGGAACCCGTTGGGCACGGTTCCACGCAACTGAAGAAATGGCAAGTACGCCTGGCTTCGGATCGTCTGCCTCAACGCATTGAAGTGGCTTTCTCCGGATTCTTGCTCGGCAAGGTGCAAGCCGGTCTGCGGCGATTCGAGGCGCCCGTTCTCGGAGATCTCCCCGTGAGGCAGTCCCTTTGGACCGTCGCCGGTCCTTCGCTCTTCCAGCCGGGTGGATCGGAAGCGGCAGTGGCCCCGTGGAAATTGGAGTTACAACGACTAAGAAACGTGGCTCGGGTCATCGAGTCGGGTGGGCCCCTTGCCTCGGATGACTTGGAAAGGACGGTCCGTTGGTATCGCCATTGGGCCCGTCGTCTGGCGGTTTGCCAGGCGGCCCTGAAGCGACAACTGGTCCGAGTCGGCTCTAGTCAATCGGCCAAACAGGCTGCCGCCGAGGCCAGCGCAATCCAGAAGCACCAGATCCAAGTCGCTCGCCAACTACGACTGACAAGCGTGTTGTCGAAGTTCACTCGTGCCCAAGCGCCGGCTGTCGATCTCGCCGAACTGTGGCAATGTTCACTCGATCATCGTCAGGCTGCCACGCGCTGCGAATTCCCCGGCAAGGTCGATCGCCTCGCGCTTCGCTATCGGCAGGTTCAAGGCAGCCGACTTCCGGGAATATTCCTTGGCATCCTGGGGCTAAGCGCACTGGTCGCTCTTGCCGTACTGGGGCTGGGTAGCGCGGCGCTGGGTGAGTGGATGCGGAGATGGCCGTCTGCCTTGGGAGTCGCCGCCGGCTTGGCCTGGTGGTTATGGCTTTCACCCAGCCTGCTCGGTTGGGTTATTGTAGCCGCCAGCCTCTTGGCCCAAGCGCGTTCCGCCTGGAGGCGCCAGGTACCCACCTCAGCCGTAATTACGCTCCGTTCCGTGCAGCGTTGAGGCCCTGCAGCGTTGAGGTCGCCAAGTATCGGCCGTAGGGGGCAAAGCTTAGTCATCCAGAGGCGAATGATCGGCGACAGGGTGGCTGGGGCAAAGCGCAGCGGTGCCCCAGTAGAATAAGGATCTGGGGCTTCGCTGCGCTCAGCCACCAGCCACCCAATATACGTTTTCGGGCAAAGCCTAGTCATCCAGAGGCGAATGATTGGCGATCACGTGCATCTGAACCAACTCTGCAAGTGATGAGGCCTTCATCTTCTTCATCAGCTTCGATCGGCGGACTTCGATCGTGCGAACGCTGAGGTTCAATCTGGCGGCAATTGTCCGATTGGCTCTTCCCTTGACCAGCAATTCCAAAACGTCACATTCGCCGGCGTTGAGCCGGGCAATGCGTTTGCGCATCCTCTCGACACGAACAGCGATTCTCCTGTGGCCGGCGTCCCATTTCAGGGCTTCCTGAATGGCCTCCCAGAGTTGCTGTTCGCGACATGGTTTTTCCAGGAAATTCAACGCACCCGCCTTCATCGCCCGAACCGCCGTCGGCACATCACCGTGAGCCGAAATAATGATTGCCGGCAAACGAAGTTGCTCTTGCATCAAACGTTCGAGCAACTCCAGCCCGCTGACCTCGCCAATTCGTATGTCCAACAAAACACATCCGGGCCGCGTCGGATCGTAAGCCTCGAGAAACTCTTTCGCCGACGTGTAACCTTGGGCGTTGAGGTTCATCGTCTTGACCATCGTTTCCACGGCCTGACATACGGCCGCATTGTCGTCGACGATGTAGATGATCGGTTCTTGTTTGTTCGATGGACTTCTTACCATGCCGGCACGTGCGGTTAGGCGCTGCGATGTGGAAAGAACCATGGTGCGTTCCGTCTGCTTTCGCCCCGACCTCTGATCGGAGAGTTAGACCGAAAAGGCGCAAAAACAACTTCGGCCAAGACGAAACACCTCGACCCCGCAACGGGCAACGACAGCCTTATCGTCGCACAGTTTTCCAAAGCATACAAAGAAAAGCGATTTTTGCCAAGAGATCCCGATAAAAAGGTACCACTAGGCATCCATAGGCATCCAAAAGAACATTGTTGTCCACCGGAGACCCCAATGTCAACACCCCCCGCTAAGGGAGGCACCATACTCGCAGTTCAGCTTTCCGCTTTCAGCTTTCAGCTTCTTCTTTTTCCCCTTTTCCCACCTTTCCCTTTTTTCCTCCCCCTTATCCTGGTCATCCTGTAAATCCTGTCCAAACCAGGCGTGCTGCAAATGCAAGACCCCGCAAATCGAACCACGGATTACACAAATAACACGGATAGGAAGCGCATCAAACTACCATAGTCAGCTTATTTCTATCCGTGACATCCGAGTAATCCGTGGTCTCTTCATGGCGGGACCCCCTCTGTAGGGCCGTTTCGCGAAAATGGGCCCTGAAAATTTGACTAGGTATTTCTGACCTGGTATGCTGGTGGGCGTACCGTCAGGGGACACATCATCGAACCGTCGTGGAGTTCAGCACCATGCGACCAAGATTCGCCCGACTCCGACAGTTCTTTTCCACACCCAGCGAAAACGCACTCCTGCCCAACCGGCGCCCGTTGCGCATCGAGCCACTGGAAGATCGGCGGATGCTTACCGCTTACCTGGTCGATTCGCTTGGCGATACGACCGGCGCCGATGGTGTGATCACACTTCGCGAGGCAATCGAGGCCGCCAACACCAACGCGGCAGTCGGCGATGCTCTGCCGGGAAGTGCGATCGATACGGACAGCATATCGTTCGACGGCGCATTATTCGCCAGCGGACCGGCAACGATTACTCTTCAGAACGGTCGACTTCAAATCACGGATGACCTCGACATCCAAGGCCCCGGCGCCGAATCGCTCACGATCGACGCCGACGGCCTCAGCCGCGTGTTCTACATCAATGGCGCCGAGATCGACACCGCAATCTCCGGGCTGACAATCACTGGCGGTAACACCGTCTGGGACGGCGGCGGGGTTTACAACTCGGGTTCGCTAACGATTACTGGCGCGACGATCTCCGGCAATTCAGCCAACAACAGCACCAGCGGTGGTGGAGGGATTTACAACTTAGGGACACTGACCGTTGCGGCTTCGACGATCTCGGGCAATTCGGCCAAATTAGATGGCGGTGGGATTTACCACGACGAGGGCACGGCAACCATCAGCAACTCGACGATCTCGGGGAATTCCGCCGGCCACGGCGGCGGGATTAGGATTTCCTTTGGCACGGTGACGGTCACCGGTTCGACTATCCTGGGCAATTCGGCCCAGAGTCTAGGAGGCGGGATTGAAAACGCCGCCAACCTGGAAGTCACCGGCTCGGCTATCTTGGCCAATTCGACCGACGGGGCGGGAGGCGGGATTTACAACTTCGGCACGTTGACGGTCACCAGCTCGACCATCTCGGGAAATTCGGCCGACGAAGGGTGCAGCGGGATTCGTAGCACGGACACACTGACGGTCACTAATTCGATTGTGAGCCTGAACGTAGATCCGAATGGCACTGATATTGAGGGTCTTCTGACGGTCGACAGCGGATTCAACCTGATCGGCGTAGATCCGCAGTTTGTACGGGCCCCCGACCCGGGCGCCGATGGGACTTGGGGGACCGAGGACGATGACCCGGGCGATCTGCACCTGACGGCCGAGAGTCCGGCCATCAACTTCGGCAACAGCAGTGCCGTGCCGCCGCAGCTCGTGACCGACCTGGACGGGCTGCCTCGCATTCACGGTGGGCGAGTCGACATCGGTGTGTATGAGTACCAGGCCGATCCGCCGGCCGGACGCGAAATACCCTCTGCCGTGGTCACGACACTGGCCGACACGGTCGATCTCTACGACGGGATCGTGTCGTTGCGCGAGGCCCTCTTCTACGGCAGTGTGGAAGAGATCGTCGGACCGATTACGTTTCATGCGGCGCTCAATGCTGACGAGATCATGCTTGCAGGCCGCCCACTCTCGGTAGGCTGGTCCGTGCAAATCGACGCCTCCTCGCTCGATTCGTTGAGCGTCAATGCCGACAACAAGAGCCGAGTCTTCACCACTCTCGCCGACGCAATTGGTCTAGTCGGCCTCACGGTCACTGGCGGTTCGGCCCGAGCGGGCGGCGGGATTCGCAACTTCGGCACACTGACGGTCAGCTACTCGACTGTCGCGGGCAATTCGGCCAGGAGCAGCGGTGGGATTCTTACTTCTGGCTCGTTGATAGTCACCCATTCAACGATCTCAGGTAATTCGGCCGAGTTCAGCGGCGGCGGGATTGACAACTCCGGCACGCTGCTGGTCACCTACTCGACGATCTCGGACAATTCGGCTAGATACTTCGGCGGCGGGCTTGTCAACGACGGCACACTGACGGTCACTAACTCGACGATCTCGGGCAATTCGGCCCAATTCGGCGGTGGGATTTGTGGCGGCCCGATAACGGTCACCTACTCGACGATCTCCGGCAATTTGGCCTCGGGCTCCGGCGGCGGCATTTACAATTGGGGCACGCTGGAAGTTGTCAGCTCAGCTATCGTCGGCAACATGGCCCTAGTCTATGGCGGTGGGATTTACATCGAGTCAGTCGGAAACAGGGTCACGGTCACCGGCTCGACGATCTCAGGCAATGCGGTCGGTCTCTTAGACGTTGCGCCGGGCATCGGTGGTGGAGTGTTCAACAACGACGGCATACTGACCGTCCACAACACGATTCTTGCCAGTAACACGGCCAGCGGCGCAGACCCAGATGTTTCTGGTCCGATGGCAGCGATCAGTTCGCACAATCTGATCGGTGATGGCAGTGGAATGTCGGGCATTGCCAACGGCATCAACGCCAATCTGGTGGGAACGGCGGCCAGTCCTATCGATCCGCGATTCGTACGCGCTCCATCACCTGGAGCGGACGGCTGGTGGGGATCTCCAGATGACGATTTTGGTGACTTGCGACTGCTGGTCGATAGCCCGGCAATTGATGCGGGGGACGATGCTTTGGCCGTGAATGCGGACGGCAGTCCGCTGATGACGGATCTGGGCGGTAACCCGCGGATTAGTGGGCAGCGGGTGGATATGGGGGCTTATGAGTATCTGCGGAATCTCTACTGGGACGAAGCCGGGCCGGGGGATTGGGATGCGATCGATGGCTTGGGGTACTCGCGGTGGCTCGATGCGGACAGCGGGCGGCTGACGTTCTTTCCTAACAACGTGGGCACCGCGGCCGTGGTTCGAGAGGATACGGTTATCGTGCCGAATGACTCTCAGGTCTCTACGCTGACCATCGAAAGCGGCCAGGTTCGCGTCAATGCCGGGCAAACGCTCGCGATTGCCGGGGGACTCACTGTGCCGGATGTTTCCCAGGCCGGTATGGCGGGCAGTGAAGGACTGATTGCCGGGGACGGAGATGTTGAGTTGGGGCCCGGAAGTACGCTTTCGCTGGCCGCGGGTGACTTTCTTGGGGATTATAGTCAGAGAGAATGGGGTGACTGTACGCGGTCGATTATTACGGTCGCAGGCGGGATCACGGGAACGTTTGATGTCGAGCCGTTGGCAGGAACATATCTCGGTTATGGTGTCTTCGCGACCGACCTAGGGGACAACTTGCAGCCGGTCAGTTATGCGGTCGATGCCGTGCTAGTCGATCTGTTCCAGGCCGCGCCGGGCGATACCGACGGGAACCGACTGGTCGAAGGGCCGGACATCCTCGCTATCCTCACCGCCAGTCTGTTTGGCGACGGGGAAGTGCTCAACCCGGACGGAACCTATGCGGCCGTCTGGGGAACGGGGGACTTCGATGGAAACCACAAAGTGGAAGGGCCCGACATTCTGATGATGCTCCAAGCCAGCCTGTTCGGCGACGGGATCTATGAGGGTGATCTTTGTGCCTTGCCGGCCAAGAGTGCGTCGATCGAGACGAGTTGGATTGCGCAGTTCGAGGCGGTTCGGCATGGCAAGCCGTCGCGGCACAGTCGGCCCGCGCGGGCGGTGGATGAGTTGATGAAGCAGTGGTTGGTGGATAGTAGGCAGTAAGCAGTGGTTAGTGGATAGTGTGCCACTGCTTCGCAGAAGCAGTGCTCTTGGCGCCGGATCGGCTTTCCGCTCTCCGCTTCTTCTTTTTCCCCTTTTCCCGCATTTCCCTTTTTTCCTCCCTCTTCTTTTCCCTCTTTCAGCCGCCCAATGTGGCTTGGATCCTCAGCCAGAGGAAGAGCATCGAGAACGCCAGGATGGCGATCAGTAGAATGGATACCAGCGGCGAATTGCGATTCGCTCGTCCGACCAGCCGGGTTTGTCCGGCGAGGATCAGCAGTACGACGGCCAGCATGGGAATGAACAGTGCGCCGACGATCGCATAGATCTTTTGGGCCTGCTGGAAACTGATCCACAGCCCGGCCGCCGGGATCGTGGCGATGGCCAGCAGATAGGCCTGGTAGGGCCGCGAGCGGGTGTCGACCGTGTGGCGGCGACCGGCGTCTCGAGGCGTTCGCATCAGACCCCAGAAATCGGCGAACAAGTACGGCACACTCTGCCAGACGCCCAGCAGGCTACTGAAGATGGCGCCCCAGGCCCCGAGCAGAAAGGCCCACTTGGCCGCCGGCCCCAGCGTGTCGGTCAGCCTTGCGGCCAGATCGACCACCAGCCCGGCGCCGCGCCCGGAGATCTCGATCGTGCTGCCGATGATGACCATGGCAATCCCGAACAGGGCGGTCATGACATACGCGGTGGCCAGGTCGAGGCGACAGACCTTCAGGTCGTCGGCCGAATGACGGCCTTCCTCGCGAATCCAGTATCCGTAGCAGAGCACGGTCACCGTACCGCCGACACCGCCCATCAGTGCCACGGTCCAGGGGATGCCTTGCGACTGGATCTGCGGAATCTTCGGAACGACCAGACCCGTGGCGATTGCAGTCCACGAAGGCACCAGCGCCACGGCAGTGGCCACGACGACCACAAACATCACGGCAATGCAGACGCTCATTACCTTCTCGAACAGCCGATAGCCGCCCAGTTTGACCAGCACGACCGCCAGCGCGCTGTGCAACACACCGAAAAAGATCTTGGCGTGGGCGGCCTCTTGGAACACCGGGCAGATGGCGTGGGCCGTGACGCCGCACGCCCCCATCAACGCCGAGCCGACGAAAAAGCTCCAGAGGAACAAGTAGGCGAGAAAGAACCACTGGACGGGCCGCCCCAAGTGCGTCACGCAGCCTTCCAACAACGTGGTTCCGGTCGCCAGTTGCCATCGGGTGAGGCCTTCGGTCAACAGGAACTTCAGCCCCGCGCCAAGGACCACCACCCAGAGCACGGCCACCCCGAGCTTGCTGCCGGCCAGGGCCCCGGTAGCCAGATCACCCGCCCCCACGCCGGTAGCGGCCACAAGGATTCCCGGGCCAAGGATCGAAAGCAGCCTGCCTTTACCGAAGGCCATCGCATTCTCCCATTCTTCGGGTCGTTCCTGCCGCAGGGGGCGCGTGATCCTTCACCGTGAGGAGTCTCGTGGTAGAACACTTTCGGAAAGGCAACACACAGTCCGGTGCCAGCAGCCCAATGTACCGCCCCCTCCCAAGGGCTGCAAGCAAGTGGGCGGCAGGATGGGCAGCAGGTCCAGGCCGGCCAGCCGGCTGGAAAGCTTTTTCAAACCTAGCACCCGCATAGCACCGTTTGTTTTTACTCGCCATCCCAAAAAAAGAGCCTTCCGTAACTCGTTGTTACGGAAGGCTTTAGAAGCACCCCGGGCCCGACTCGAACGGGCGACCTATTGATTAGGAATCAATTGCTCTATCCTCTGAGCTACCGGGGCTTGTCGGCGTAAGTCCTTTTGTTTCAGAATCTTGCGGCACATTTCAAGGCTCCGATGTAAGTCGTAAGCCGAAGCACACTTCAGATTATCGGCGCCCCACCGCTCCACGGCAACCCGTAACACCCCGCCAAGGTTCCTTTCACGGCGATTCGTTGGCCCGACGCCTACCGGCTGACTGCTGACTGCCACGCCGTCTACACCTTGACTCAGTAGGGCTTGTAGATCCCGGGGATCGGGACGGAACTCTCGTAGTTGCCGTCGTCGTCGGGCATCACGGGGGGATCGGCATCGAGGGCAAACGTCTGCGGCATTTCGCTGGGCCCCTTGGCCACGGCCTCGTCCCAGCGAACGACCTGACCGGAGTATGTGGCCATGCGACCGAGGATGCCCGTCATGGTACTGGTGGCGCCGTGCCATCCGTCGTGCAACTTCTCGCCTTGGCGGATGGCACGAATCAGGTCGACGTGCTCATTGGCCCAGCCGTTGACGTTCGGGCCGTCGAAGTTCCACTCGTTCTCGCCGCTGATGTGGCCCGCACAGTCGGCATAGCCTTTCGTACCGCAGGCGTGTTCGGCCAAACTACCCCAGCAGCCGGCCATTTGGCGACACTGGCTCAGCATTCTGGTGCCGTCGGCGTAGGTGAACTCGACGGCATGGTGGTCGAAGATATGGCCGTTGTTCTTGCCCTTGCGGACCTGACGACCGCCCATGCCGTTGGCCTCAACCGGATGATCCCCCTTAGCCCAGTTGACGATATCGAGGTTATGCACGTGTTGCTCGACGATGTGGTCGCCGGAGAGCCACATGAAGACGTTCCAATTGCGGATCTGGTATTCCATTTCGGTCCACTGGGGCTTTCGCTGTCGGACCCAGATGCCGCTATCGTTCCAGTGCGCCCTAAGGTATTTCAACTCGCCGATGGCCCCGTCGTGAATCCGCTTGATGGTTTCGACGTAATTGGTTTGATGCCGCCGCTGCATGCCCACGACCACCTTCAAGTCCTCCGTCTCGGCCAACTTGTTGGTCTCCATCAGACTGCGGAAACCGGGGGCATCGGTGCAGCAGGGTTTCTCCATGAACACGTGCTTGCCGGCCTTCACGGCGGCCGCATATTGCATCGGGCGAAACGCCGGCGGAGTGGCCAGCAGCACCAGATCCACACCGCTGTCGATCGCTTGCTGGTAGGCGTCCATACCGGAGAAGATACGGTCCTCGGCCACGTCGATCTTGTCGCTATGGTCTTTCTTCAAGTTACCCAGCGAACGTCGGGCCTGCTCCTCGAAAACATCGGCCACGGCCACCAGCTTGACGTTCTCATCGGCATCGAGACATTGGGCCGCAGCCCCGGCGCCCCGTCCGCCACAACCGATCAGGGCCACCTTGATCGTATCGTCACCGGCCGCATGGGCGCTGCGGGTAAGGCTCAGCCCTCCGGCCAAAGCGATACCACCGGCCGCCACCGCCGAACTCGTCAAGAACTCGCGACGCGAGGGATTCTTACTGTCCTGGGTCATCTCATGTCTCCTTCATGTTCAATAGCGATTTTCGCCAAGTAAATGCTCGTTCGGCCTTCGTGACTGGAGTAATAGCTCATCCAAAGGACGTCGTCGTGCCAAATCAGGCCGGGATAACTCGTATCACCGCCGCTGGGCAAGCGAAGAATAGGCGTCATCGTACCTTGTTCGACGTCGAGATGCAACAGTTCCGTCCGTGCGCCCGCATCGTGCAGCCGGCCCGCAGCAAGCCAATGACCGCCGGGGATCTTGATGAAATTGGGGCCACCCAATCGCCTACCTAAATCGGTCCACTGCCACTGCTTGTAGGGCGGGTTAGCCTTGCCGAAGTAGGCGGTGGTCCGTTGCCCGTCGCGGCGATGCAGACAATAGCAGGCGCCGTCGTCGTCAAACCGCAACGTGGCCTCCGTCGGCCAACCCCCTTCGCCGAGTAGCTGCGGCACCCACGCGTCATATTTGATGCCGTCACGGCTGACCAGCAAGGAACTGAAGGGACGGCCCTCGGGCGTGGCATAGGTTACGCCGTAGGCCTTGCCTTCGTGCCAGGTGACCTGCCACAGCCATCGCCCCGGCTCGACGACGATTCTCGGGGCGGTCCATGTTCGACCCTCTTTCGAGAAACACGCAAACGAGCCGGTGAACCATCGCTCGTCACGCTGCTGCTGAGCCCCGCCCAGCAACATCAATCGGCCCTCGGGCGTGACCGAGAGATGTGCATCCCGCAGGTCGTAGTCCTCCATGCCCAGCAGTCCGGCCGAGCTCCACTCGCTCCCGTCTTCCGAGAGCAGCACGCGGATCTTCCCGCGATCGCCCGCATGGCCCTTGCCTTCCCGAAACGCACAATAGAATCGATCTCGAAAACGGATCAGGTCGGTAAACGCGTTGTGCGGAGCCCGGTCCCAGATCTTCTCGGCCGAAAGCAGACGTGCGACCACCGGTGTCTCGCCGTTCTCATCCGCAGCCGCTGCCGGCCAGTCTAGCGAGCAGATCCCGCCGAAGTGAAGTATCACAAAAACCAGTCTGGCCGCCGCCGGATACCGCAACATATCTCGCTCCCTCGGGATAGTGGGTAGTGGACAGTGGATAGTGGTTAGTGTGCCACTGCTTCGCAGAAGCAGTGCTCTGGACGTCCAACTTCCGTCTCTGCCTACTGCTTACTATCCACTAACCACTATCCACTAACCACTGCGTACCACCAACCACTGCTTCACGCCATGAGTTTATCCACCGCTGCTGCCTTGGGGCCTCGCGGGCGCGACGATTTGGGCGCAGGCAAGTCGAACTGCGACAACCAGTCAGAGTCCTCTGCGAAGACCTCGCGGTCACCGCCGTTTGGACCTCTTGCCGCCGACCGGCCCGGCCGATTGCCGAATAACACGTCCTCGACCGTCTGCCCCGATTCGACCGTGGCCGTATGGAATCCGCCCGCATCGGGATCGGGAAGCGTCTGTGTCCAACCGTTGCGCGGCAGTAGGCCCACGATGTACGTCCCGACGGGAAGATCTGCAAACGAGTATCCTCCGCGCGATCCGGTCAAGGCCCACAACTCATCCGGATCCCAGAGCCCGTTTTCGTTTTGATCCAAGTAGACCGTCCACCGAGCCATTTCGCGTTCACGCTGGTCCCAAACCCCATCGCCATCACGGTCGTTGAACACACTGCCACGGATTTCACCCGGTGCGACCTGAAATTCATACGCCCCCATATCCACCCGCTCCCCATCAATCCGTGGGTTACGATCCAGATCGGTCAGAAGCGGATTCCCCTCCGCATCCACGGCCTGAGCATCATCCCCCGCATCAATCGCGGGACTATCGGGCAACAGGTGCAAATCACCATAGTCGTCGTCCTCGGTACCCCAAAGCCCATCCGCCCCCGACGAAGGCATCCGCACAAAGCGCGGATCGATCGGATCGGCCGCCGTTCCCACAAGATTGCCGTTGACTCCGTCTTCAATGCCCGACATCTCGCTGCCGTCGCCAATCAGGTTGTGTGAGCTCGCGGCTTCCAGCGTTCCATGGACATCTGGGCCTTCGATACCGACCTCGTTGCGAGCAACAATTGAGTTGTGGAGAGTCAGCCGGCCCCTGCTGGAGTAGCGAATCCCACCGCCCTCGTCGTCTGCATAATTACCTGCGATCGTCGAATTGGTGACCGTCAGCACGCCGGAGCCGTAGATCCCGCCGCCGAGTTCTGCCAAATTGCCCGAGATCGTTGACCCGTTAACGGACATCGTGCCACCATTCACAATGCCGCCACCAAGACGGCGAGCCGAATTGCCCGAGATGGTCGAGTTGGTGACCGTCATCGTGCTATCACTACCATTAAGAATGCCGCCACCACTACGGGCCGAATTGTTCGAGATTGTCGAGTCAGTAACCGTCGTGATCGCGCCTAAACGGCTACTGATCGCACCGCCCGTTGAGGTGGCTAAGTTCTCTGAGAACGTTGATCCGATCACAGTCAGCGTACCGTTGGTGAAGATCCCGCCGCCGGTGCCGGAGGAATTGCCTACGATCATTGAGTTGATGACCGTCCCCTTGCCGTCGCTGTAGATCCCGCCGCCGTCTGAGGCCGAATTGTCCGCGATGGTCGAGTCGGTGACTGTCAGCGTGCCGGAGTAGTTGTGGATCCCGCCGCCACGTCTGCGTACCGAATTGTCTGCGATGGTCGAGCCGATGACCACCACTGTGCCATCGTCGTTGTAAACTCCGCCGCCGTCATCGTCCGCCGAATTGCCCGAGATCGTCGAGTCAGTGACTGACAGCGTACCATATTTGCTGTAAATCCCGCCACCGACCGAGCGCCAAATGCCAGACATGACTGAATTGCCCGAGATCGTCGAGCCGGTGACCGTCGCCGTGCCGGAGGAGTTGTAAATCCCGCCACCGCGGTCCGCCGAATTGCCTGAGATGGTCGAGTTGGTGACCGTCAGCGTGCCGTTGCTGTAAATCCCGCCTCCGTGGTAAGCCGAATTGCCCGAGATCGTCGAGCTGGTGACCGCCAGCGTGCCGAAGTTGAGAATCCCGCTGCCGTACTTGTAGCCCGAGATGGTTGCCCCGGTAACCGTCAGCGTGCCGAAGTTGGAAATCCCACCGCCTGTGACTGTCATCCCGCTTAGCGCGACTTCTTTGCCCGGAAAGATCTCGAAAACGCGCCTTGCGTCTTGCGCGTCAAAAGTAAGCAAGTCGGCGCCAAGTCCCGCAATGACCAGATCTCCGTAGATCGTAAACGCCTGCCCATCGAGCAGAACATTTCCAGAAATGCCGTCGGAAAACTCGATCTGATCCTGCCGATCAAACGAACCGGCCGCCGCATCACCGACCGGCTGGTTGGAGTTGGCTGCCAGGAAGGCCTCTTTGAATGTAACCACGCCATCCTCGGCGACATGATCATCAAGACTCTCCACCACGTATGCCACGGCATCGCTCGGCTCAGTGGCACCTTCAACGGCTCCCATATCTACGACGCCGTCTTGAGTGCGTGGATTGCCGTAAATGTCGGTCTGAAGTGGGACCCCGTCGGCGTCCACTGCCAGGGCATTGCTTCCGGCGTTCAGCGCGGGACTGTCGGGCAGCAGCCGATATCCCCAAACTCCATCACCCGTATCGGTCCAGTCGCTCAGTCCCGGATCCAGGGGTGCTTCTTGGGTCCCGATGAGGTTGTGTTCACCCGGCGGATCTGAATCTCCACTCCAAACTCCGATCAGATTGTAGTCGCTCTCAGCGGTCAAGGCGCCATAAACGTCGGGGAAATTCTCTGGCCCATTCCCAGCAAGAATCGAATTGATAACCGTCAGTGTGCCGGAGTTGTAGATAGCGCTGCCCGAGACGTACGAACTGGTGACCGAATTGCCCGAGATTGTCGAGTTGGTGACCGTCAGTCTGCCAGAGTTGTTGTAGATCCCGCCGCCAACCGAACGGGTCGAATTGACCGAGATCGTCGAGTTGGTGACCGTCAGCGTGTCGGAGTAGCTGTAAACCCCGCCGCCGTACCGGGCCGAATTGTTCGAGATCGTCGAACCGGTAACCGTCAGCGTGCTGGAGTAGCTGTAAACCCCGCCGCCGTAGTCAGCCGAATTGCCCGAGATGGTCGAGTTGGTGACCGTCAGCATGCCGTGGTTGTTGCGAATCCCGCCGCCGTAGTTAGCCGAAGAATTGCCGGAGATCGTCGAACCGCTAACCGTCAACGTGCCACGGGAGTAGATCCCGCCGCCATCCTCCCGGGCCGAATTGCTTGAGATCGTCGAGCCCGTGATCCTCAGCACGTTATCGTAGTTGTAAATCCCACCGCCGTAGTCGGCCTTGCCGCCGACAAGCGTCAATCCCAGAAGTTCCACGTCAGTGGCCATATTGGTCACGACACGAGACTTGACCTGGGCATTGATCGTCAAGCTGGTCAGCGCCGTCGCGTCGATCTGCACGGTGCGATCCAGAAGCAGGCTTGCGGTGCCAAGGAGGATTTCCCCATTGTCAAGCGCGGGATCGAACGTGATGTGGGTTCCCAAGCTATCAGCGTCGGCATACAGAATCGCCTCGCGCAGTGAAATACGGTCGTCGTACAGATCGACCACATCGTCCAACGTGTCGACCACCAGCGACGGCGTTTCGCGACCCGGTGCGATTTCACCCTGGAACTCGTACGCGCCGATGTCAACTGCCGAGCCGTGGATGCGCGGATTGCCGTCCAGGTCGATCAAGAGCAGATTGCCTTGCGGGTCGACAGCCAAGGCGTTATCGCCTTTGTTAATGGCAGGACTTTGTCCCGTCAGCCGCAGATCACCGAAATCGTCGTCCTCAGTTCCCCACTGACCATCCGCTCCAGGCG